>WNFE01002968.1_pt1 | contig 16249 bp, 9 predicted proteins | sample 5400451 | NCBI WGS metagenome assembly WNFE01 (sample SAMN13153344, study PRJNA577476) | soil metagenome | isolation source: 200 cm saprolite under Douglas fir tree site 2 hole 2 | place: USA:California | collected 2015-04-18 | reverse complement strand
CGAATCCCAACGCCTCGATCCTTGCCATGTCATCCTCCCGCGCGCCCACCGCTTCAGTCTCGCCCAGGCCCCGGCGCTTTCCTACTGCCGGGCGCCCGCCCGGACCGGCGAATTGGCTTCGTTTGGTAATTTTAATGTTTGCCCGCTCGCCTACCCACCGGCTCTCCTCCGCCGTCACGCGCGAACGCTAATTGCGTACAACGCTATATGAAGGCGCGTGGCGCGCGCGTCAAGGGCGGGAGGTTCCCCTCGCTCGTCATGGTCGGGCTTGTCCCGGCCATGCACGTCTTTTCCTGAAGGATGCGGGCTCTGGTTTTCCTGAAGGATGCGGGCTCTGGTGGTTGCAAGAGCAACCGCTGCCGCCCGCCGGCGATCGCGCTCCGCGCGACGCCAGGGATTCTTAACCATTCTTGCCGCATGCTTTCAGCCAAGCACAGCAACCGGCACGGGCATGGGTATTCTCGCGCGCCTATTCCTTCTTCTGGCGATCGCCCTGGTGCCGACGGCAACAATCCAGATCTATGACGAGCTGGATCGGCGCCAAGCCCAGGAGGCGGAGCTGCATGCCGAGGCGCGGCGGCTGACCAAGCTGGCCGGCATGGAGCAGGACCGCATTCTCGAGGGCACGCGCCAGCTCCTCACCGCCATCGCCCAGCTGCGTCCGGCGCTCCTGCAAAACCGTGATCTATGCGCCGCGACGCTCGGCCGCCTGGCGACGCAGCAGCAGCGCTACGCCTATATCGCGCTCGCCGATATTGACGGGAACATCCTCTGCGCCAGCACGCCGAGGCCGCCGCGGGATGAGCTGACGGCGCAGCAAGCCTTCATCCGCGCCGCCGCCATCGGCGGCGATTTCTCCGTCGGCAACGCCGCAGTCACCGCAGACGGCAAGCGCTTCCTCCCCCTCGCCCTGCCCGTCGCGGCAGAGGGCGGCAAGGTCACCGAGATCGTGCTGGCCGCGCTGAGCCTCGACTGGCTCGCCGCGAGCCTGCCGGCGAGCCTCCTGCCCCCTGGCGCGATCCTCGAGCTCGCCGATCGCGCCGGAATCGTCATCGCCGAGCTGCCGCAGGCGGAGGGCGCGCCCTACCACGTCGGCGACGCGCTGCCCGAGGCGCGCCGCGTGCTGATGGCGCGCACCGTCGCCGGTACGCTTGAGGGCACCGATCCCGGCGGCGGCGCGCGCGTCTTCGGCTACAAGCCGCTCGATGCGCCACCGGCGCCAGGCGTCTATGTCGAGGTCGGGCTCGACCGCGACGCCGCGCTCGCCACCATGGACCGGGCCACGGCGCGGCATGGGATGGCAGCGATCGCCGCGCTGCTCGCCGGCTGCCTTCTCGCCTGGCTCGGCGCGTATTACTACATCCGCCGGCCGACCGGCGCGCTGGTGCGCGCGGCGCGGCGCTGGCGCGAGGGGGACTGGGGCGCGCGCGTCGATTCCGGCGACAGCCGCTCCGAATTCGGCCGCCTCGGCCACGCCTTCGACCAGATGGCGGAAGCCCTCGCCCAGCGCGAGCGGCAGCTCATCCAGGCGAAGGAGGACGCCGAGGCCTCCAACCGGGCGAAATCGAGCTTCCTCGCCAATATGAGCCACGAGCTGCGCACGCCCTTGAACGCCATCATCGGCTTCTCGGAGGTCATCACCGGCCAGCATTACGGCGCCAATGCCGGCGAGCGCTACCGCGAATGCGCGACCTATATCAGCGCCTCGGGCCAGCATCTGCTGCGCCTCGTCAACGACATCCTCGACGTCTCCAAGCTCGCCGCCGGGCAATTGGAGCTGGCCGAATCCGTGGTCGATCTCGGCGCCCTCTTGCGCGAGTGCATCGCCCTCCTCGGCAGCGAGGCGCAGCAGAAAGCCGTGACGATCGCCACGGACATCCCCGCGTTGCCGCCGCTGATGGCGGGCGAGCTGCGGCTGAAGCAGGTGTTCCTCAATCTGCTGTCGAACGCGGTGAAATTCTCCCGCCAGGGCGGCCGCGTCACCGTCGCCGCGGAGGTGACCGAGGCCGGCGCCCTCGCCGTCAGCGTGGCCGATCAGGGCATCGGCATGAAGCCGCTGGATATCCCGGTGGCGCTCGAGCCGTTCCGCCAGATCGACAACGCCCTGTCGCGGCCCTATGAGGGTACCGGCCTGGGCCTGCCGCTGGCGAAGATGCTGGTCGAAAAGCATGGCGGCACGCTCGCCCTCGAAAGCACGCTCGGAATCGGCACCACGGTGACGGTCACTCTGCCCGCCGCCCGTCTGCGCCCGCTGCTGCACACGGCGTATGAGCGGGCCGAGGCGCGGAGTTAGACCGCAGTCCAATCGACTGTCGAGCCCCTCTCCCGCTTGCGGGAGAGGGAGGGGCCCATCGCGCAGCGATGGGAAGGTGAGGGCGAGTCACCGGCGGTACAACAGAGGAGTGACATGGGCCAGCGCCCCCTCACCCTCCCGTTGCTGCGCAACGGGTCCCTGTGCAACCGGCAACATAGGTAACAGGTCTGACCGACGACATGGGTAACAGTTTTCCTGGAACGTTCACGACGTGTGTTGCGGTTGTTGGGCCTGTGGGGTTGTGGGTAACCCGGCAGGGTTATCCCCAAGGCCACAGGCCTCGGGTTTGCGCTTGCGCAGGCGCTGGCCGCGATGGTCGATGATGCCGAGCTCGATCGGGCCGTAACGCACGGCCCAGCCGCCATCCGCGCGCTCGGCGAGGCCGACCGTCTCGCCGGCCAGCGCCTGGGTGAGATAAATCTCGGCGTCGCGCCAGCGAATGGCGCCGTTGGGGCGAACTCCTCGCAAAGCGTGGCCGGCCGGATACTCGGGCTCGCGCAGCACGCCATCCCAGCGCCGCGGCGACAGCGTGTAATGCTCGGCCGGCGTGCCGTTGGCGAGCGCCGCGTGTGGCCGCTCTTCATTGTAGACGCGCTGGAAAGCGCGGAGCCGGTCGAGCTGCTCGCGCAGGGTGCGCGCCGGCGGCGCCGCGGTGTCGCGCAGCAGCGTCAAGTGCAACCGTTCGAGCCGACCGTTCTGCTCCGGCTTGCCGGGCGCAATGCGCTCCGGCCATACGCCCGCCTTGATCACCTTGACCGCCAGCCGCGACAGCCCGGCCGCGCCGGTCGAGGCGAAGGGCGGCCCATTATCGGAGCGCAGCCGCACCGGCAGGCCATATTCGCGGAATGCCGCATCGAGCACCGGCCAGACATGCTCGGTGTCGTTGCGGCCGAGCGCCTGGCAGCGCAGGAGATAGCGGCTGTGCGCGTCGCTCACGGTCAGCGGTTCGCAACGCTTGCCGTCGCCGGTCAAGAACCAGCCCTTGAAGTCGATGCACCACACGTCATTGGGACCGCCGCACGCAACGAAGGGCGCGCTCGACGGCACCGCCCGGCGGCGCAGCTTGCGATGGACCGTCAATCCGGCGCGGTCGAACAGCACGCCGATCGTGCTCGCTGCCGGCCAATCTACCGCGCGATCGTGCCGCTCGAGCCAAGCGCACACCTTCACCGGCCCCCACGTCGGGTGCGCATGGCGCACCGCAAGGCAGCGCTCGGCGATCGCTGTCGCCACCGCTTGCGGATGCTCGTGCGGCGCCCGCGAGCGGTCCGCCAGCCCCTCGATGCCGCCGCAACAATATCGCTCCAACCACTTGTAGCCGGTCTTACGCGAGAACCCGAAGCGCCGGCACAACGCCGTCACCGTCTCTTCGCCCGCCTCCACCGCACCGCCGTCACAAAGCGCATGCGTTTGTCCACCGCACGGGTCTCCGGTTTTCCCATCGGCGAGATCCTCCTCGCCGAATAATCAACCTGTTACCCATGTCGCCGGTCTACCATGTCACCTATGTACCCGGTCTGCACCGTCCCTCCCTCTCCCGCTTGCGGGAGAGGGGTATTTGGCGCGCCGCATTCGGATTGCGATCTAATCTAGCGGGCTGCCCGGCCACTTCTCGCTGCTCGCGCCGACCCGGGCAAAAAGCCGGTCCCATTTGTGGTGCTTCCCCGAAGGCGCGGATCGGCTGCCGGGGAAAGTCTGTTCCAGCACCCTGAGATCGGACATTCTCTCGATCTCGAACCACCGCCAACCGGTTTCCGGCTCGAGCTGATAGGCCAGCAGCGTTTCGCGCCCGTCGCGGATGCCGTAGTCGTGCGGCTCGGCAACTCTGACGGATCCCTTGAAACGCAACCCGATCAGCCGCTTCTGACCGATGGCGGTGAGCAGCCGCTGATCAGGCGTTGGGTTTCTATTCATTTCGCCCGATTGTGGGGCCTTCGGCGGCGATTGCAATCGCGCGAGCTTCCGGCGCACCATCACGCCAACGAGCGGAATGGGAGGAGGACGCGATGGCCCGGCTTCAAGGCAAGCGCGCGGTGGTGACGGGCGCCGGCAGCGGCATCGGCCGGGCCAGCGCCAAGCGGTTCGCCGCCGAGGGCGCGGCCCTGCTCATCGTCGACAAGACCGCAGCAGCGGTTGAGGAGACGGCGGCGCAGATCAGATCGGCTGGCGCCAAGGTCATTGCGCTGGCCGCGGATGCCGGCGTCGAGGCCGAGGTCCGCGGCTTCATCGACAAGGCCGTGCGCGACCTCGGCGGGCTCGATATCGTCTATGCCAATGCCGGCGTCAGCGGCGGGTTGGTGCCGCTGTTCGAGCAGACCGTGGAGATGTGGCAGGAGATCCTGCGCGTCAACCTGATCGGCCCCTTCCTCGCCATCCGCCATGCTGCGCCGCACATGATCAAGCAGGGCAAGGGCGCGATCGTCTGCACGGCGTCGGTCGCCGGCTTGCGGGCCAATGCGGGCGGCCATCCCTATAGCGCCAGCAAGGCCGGGGTCATCAGCCTGGTGCAGACGGCCGCCAACTCGCTGACCGGCACGGGCGTGCGGGTCAATGCGATCTGTCCCGGCCTGATCGAGACGGGCATGACCCGGCCCATCTTCGAGCGCGCCCGCGAACGCGGCAGCGAGGGCAAGATCGGCCAGCTCAACCCGCTGCAACGCCATGGCGAACCTGAGGAAATCGCCGCCATGGCGCTGTTCCTGGCGAGCGACGACGCGTCCTACGTCAATGGCCAAGCCTTTGCCGTCGATGGCGGTTTGTCGAGCACGCACCCCTTCGCCCGGCAGCGGTTCTAGGCGCCGCCAGATTGCGGCAGCGCGCTTGACTTGAAGGGTCGCGCCCGCAATGCTCTTTAGTGATTATGTTAGTGATTATGGCGCGAGACTGGCTGGCAAGCTGGCCGGGCGATGGCGCGATTGGTTAAGATCGCCACGGCGTAGGCTGTCGGGGTGGGCCCCTGTCCGGCGCCGATGGGCCATGTTCGGAGACGAACGCAAGGCCGCGTGATCGGTAAGGGGGCGTATGGTTGGCCTGGTAGGAAGACCGCCGCAAGGCCTCTATGACCCACGCAACGAGCACGATGCGTGCGGCGTCGGCTTCATTGCCCATATCAAGAACCGCAAGAGCCACGGCATCGTCGCCGACGGCATCCAGATCCTCCTCCATCTGGCGCATCGCGGCGCCGTGAGCGCCGACCCGCTGGCAGGCGACGGCGCCGGCATCCTGCTGCAGCTCCCCGACAAGCTGTTCCGCGCCGAGGCGAAGCGCCTGGGCTTCGCCCTGCCGCCGGCGGGCGAATACGGCGTCGGCATGATGTTCCTGCCGCGCAACGCGGGGACGCGCCGGGCGTGCGAGGAAGCGCTGACGCATTTCATCGCCGCCGAGGGCCAGCGTCTTCTCGGCTGGCGCGACGTGCCCGTCGACAATTCGGTCTTGGGCGACAGCATCCGCCCGGTCGAGCCGGTGATCCGCCAGGTCTTCATCGCCCGCGGCGCCAACTGCCCCGACGTCGATGCCTTCGAGCGCAAGCTCTTCGTCATCCGCAAGCAGACGCATCTGCGCATCCGCGCGCAGGGGCTGCCGGAGCAGAGCACCTTCTACATCGCCAGCCTCTCCGCCCGCACCATCATCTACAAGGGCATGGTGATTCCGGAGCGGCTCGCGCTCTACTATCGCGATGTCGGCGACAAGCGCTTCGAATCCGCGCTGGCGCTGGTGCATGCGCGCTTCTCCACCAACACCTTCCCGTCCTGGGAGCTGGCGCATCCCTTCCGCTATCTCGCCCATAACGGCGAGATCAACACGCTGCGCGGCAACATCAATTGGATGATGGCGCGGCGCCATTCGATGACCTCGAAATTGCTCGGCGCCGACCTCGAGAAGCTGTGGCCGCTGATCGGCGACGGCAATTCCGACTCCGCGACTTTAGACAATTGCCTCGAGCTGCTGATCGCCGGCGGCTACTCGCTGCCGCATGCGCTGATGCTGCTGATCCCCGAGGCGTGGTCCGGCAACGAGCTCATGGATCCGGCGCGGCGCGCCTTCTACGAGTACCACGCGGCGGTGATGGAACCATGGGACGGGCCGGCGGCTCTGGCCTTCACCGACGGGCGGCAGATCGGCGCCACGCTCGACCGCAACGGGCTCAGGCCTGCGCGCTTCATGGTGACGAGCGACGACCTCGTGATCATGGCATCCGAAGCCGGCGTCCTCGACATCCCCGAGCAGCGCATCATCCGCAAATGGCGCCTCGAGCCCGGCAAGATGCTGCTCGTCGACATGGAGCGCGGGCGCATCATCGACGACGACGAGCTCAAGGCGGACATGGCCGAGGCCAAGCCATATCGGAAGTGGCTCGACGAGACGCAGATCAGGCTCGAGACGCTGCCCGACGAGATCGCGCCGATGGCGCCGCCGGCGGGCGTGCTGCTCGACCGCCAGCAGGCCTTCGGCTACACGCAGGAGGATCTCAAGTTCTTCCTGCAGCCGATGGCCTTGGTCGGCGACGACACGGTCGGCTCGATGGGGCGCGATACGCCGCTCGCCGTGCTGTCGCATCGCCCCAAAATGCTGTTCGATTATTTCCAGCAGCGTTTCGCCCAGGTCACCAACCCGCCGATCGACTCGACCCGCGAAGAGCTGGTGATGTCGCTGGTGTCGCTGGTGGGACCACGCCCGAACCTGCTCGACCTCGAGACCGGCGGCAAGCACATCCGGCTCGAGCTCAAGCAGCCGATCCTGACCAACGTCGACCTCGAGAAGATCCGCCGCATCGAGGACAACACCGGCGGCAAGTTCAGGACCTACACGCTGTCGATCTGTTACGAGGCCGCCGAGGGCGGCGCCGGGATGGCGCGCGCACTCGACGAGATCTGCCGCCGCGCCGAGGAGGTCGTGCGCGCCGGGCACAACCTGCTGGTCCTCTCCGACCGCGCGGTCGATGCCGAGCACATCGCCGTTCCCTCGCTGCTCGCCGTGGCGGCGGTGCACCACCACCTGATCCGCGGCGGCCTCAGGACCGAAGTCGGGCTGGTCGTCGAGACCGGCGAGGCGCGGCAGCTGCATGATCTCTGCCTGCTGGCCGGCTACGGCGCCGAGGCGATCAATCCCTATCTCGCCTTCGACGCCATCTCCTCGCTGCGCCGCGAGCTCAGCGACGTCGCGCCCGAGGAAGCGCACAAGCGCTACATCAAGGCGGTCGCCAAGGGCATCATGAAGGTGATGTCCAAGATGGGCATCTGCACCTTCCAGTCCTATTGCGGCGCGCAGATCTTCGACGCCGTCGGATTGTCGAGCGCCTTCCTCAACCGCTATTTCACCGGCACCGTCTCGCCGGTCGAGGGCGCCGGCCTCGACGAGATCGCCGAGGAGACGGTGCGGCGCCATCGGCTCGCCTATGGCGATGCGCCGAATTACCGCGACGCGCTCGATCCCGGCGGCGAGATCCTGTTCCGCGTGCACGGCGAGACGCATATCTGGAACGCCGAGACGGTGTCGCTGCTGCAGCACGCGGTGCGCACCGGCGACTACCGCGGCTTCAAGGAATATACGAAGCGCGTCGGCGAGCAGGATGCCGGCATCATCGCGCTGCGCGCGCTGCTCGATTTCAACCTCGCCGAGAGCCCCATCCCGCTCGACGAGGTCGAGCCGGCGTCGGAGATCGTCAAGCGCTTCTCCGGCGGCGCCATGTCGTTCGGCTCGATCTCCTGGGAGGCGCACACCACGCTGGCGATCGCCTTGAACCGGCTCGGCGGCAAGTCGAACACCGGCGAGGGCGGCGAGGACCCGCAGCGCTACAAGCCGCTGCCCAACGGCGATTCCATGCGCTCGGCGATCAAGCAGGTCGCCTCGGGCCGCTTCGGCGTCAACATCGAATATCTCGTCAACGCCAGCGACCTGCAGATCAAGATGGCGCAGGGCGCCAAGCCCGGCGAAGGCGGCCAGCTGCCCGGCCACAAGGTCGATGACTGGATCGCGCGGGTGCGCCAATCCACCCCCGGCGTGGGATTGATCTCGCCGCCGCCGCATCACGACATCTACTCGATCGAGGATCTGGCGCAGCTCATCCACGACCTCAAAAACGCCAACCCGCAGGCACGGATCAGCGTCAAGCTCGTCTCCGAGATCGGCGTCGGCACGATCGCCGCCGGCGTCGCCAAGGCCTATGCCGACCACGTCACCATTGCCGGCCACGAGGGCGGCACGGGTGCCAGCCCCCTCACCTCGATCCATCATGCCGGCGAGCCCTGGGAGATCGGCCTCGCCGAGACGCATCAGACGCTGGTGCTCAACGGCTTGCGCGGCCGCATCGCGGTCCAGGTCGATGGCGGCCTGCGCTCGGGTCGCGACGTCGTCGTGGGCGCGCTGCTGGGCGCCGACGAGTTCGGCTTCGCCACCGCCGCGCTGATATCCGCCGGCTGCGTCATGATGCGCAAGTGCCACCTCAACACCTGCCCGGTCGGGGTGGCGACACAGAATCCCGAGCTGCGCCACCGCTTCGTCGGCAAGCCCGAGGACGTCAGCAATTTCTTCATGTTCATCGCCGAGGAAGTGCGCGAATACATGGCGCGGCTCGGCTTCCGCACGGTCAACGAGATGATCGGGCGCACCGACAAGCTGGAGATGCGGCGCGGCCTCAATCACCCGAAGGCGCGGCTCCTCAACCTGTCGCGCGTGCTCTATCGCCCCGCCGTGGCGCCGGGCACGGCGACCTATCAGTGCGAGAAGCAGAACCACCGCCTCGACCGCGCCCTCGACCACAAGCTCATCGCCAAGGCGAAGCCGGCGCTGGTGCGCAAGAAGCCGGTCACCATCGAGATGCCGATCCGCAACGTCCATCGCGTCGTCGGCGCCATGCTCTCGGGCGAAGTCGCGAAGCGTTATGGCGACGAGGGAATGCCCGACGGCTTGATCCATGTGCGCTTCAAGGGCACGGCGGGGCAGAGCTTCGGCGCCTTCCTGGCGCGCGGCATCACGCTCGAGCTCGAAGGCGCCACCAACGACTATTGCGGCAAGGGCCTGTCCGGCGGCCGGCTGGTCATCTACCCGCCGCACGACAGCCCGCTCGAGCGCGACAAGAGCATCATCGTCGGCAACACGGTGCTCTACGGCGCGATGAGCGGCGAATGCTTCTTCAGCGGCGTCGCCGGCGAGCGTTTCGCCGTGCGCAATTCGGGCGCGCTCGCGGTCGTCGAGGGCGTCGGCGCGCATGGCTGCGAGTACATGACCGGCGGCACGGTCGTCGTGCTCGGCGAGACCGGCAGCAATTTCGCCGCCGGCATGAGCGGCGGCATCGCCTATGTCCTGGACGAGCACGGCGCGTTCGCGCGGCGGTGCAACCTCGCCATGGTCGAGCTCGAGCCGGTCGCCGACGAGGACGACGCGCTCGACGCGCTCGAGCACCGCGGCGGCGATCTCGACTCGCATGGCCTGGTCGACATCGCGCACAGTCTGACGCAGAGCGACGAGCAGCTGGTGCGGCGCCTCATCGCCCGCCATGTGCGCTATACCGGCAGCCCGCGCGGCAAGCTGATACTCTCGGCCTGGAACGACTACCGGTCGAAATTCGTCAAGGTGATGCCGATCGAGTACCGGCGCGCCCTGCAGCAGCTCCACGCGCGCACGCGCGTCACCGAGCGCCCGGAAGTCAGCGTGGCCGTGGGCGACGACTGACATGGGCAAGCCGACCGGTTTTCTGGAGTTCCAGCGGCGCGAGCGCGTCTACGCGCCGGTCGCCGATCGCGTCCAGCATTGGCGCGAGTTCACGCGCGCGCTGCCCGAGGACGAGTTGCGCCGGCAAGGCGCGCGCTGCATGGATTGCGGCACGCCCTATTGCCACCACGCCTGCCCCGTCAACAACATCATTCCGGACTGGAACGATCTGGTTTATGCCGACGACATGCAGCGCGCGCTCACCGTGCTGCATCAGACCAACAATTTCCCCGACGTCACCGGCCGGGTGTGCCCGGCCCCCTGCGAGGCCGCCTGCACGCTCAACCTCATCGAGCAGCCGGTGACGATCAAGACCATCGAGCACGCCATCATCGAGCGCGGCTGGGCCGAGGGCTGGGTCGAGCCGCAGATCGCCACCCGCCGCAGCAGCAAGCGCGTCGCCGTGATCGGCTCGGGCCCGGCCGGGCTCGCTTGCGCGCAGCAGCTCGCCCGCGCCGGCCACGACGTCGCCGTGTTCGAGAAGGCGGCGCGCATCGGCGGCTTGCTGCGTTACGGCATTCCCGACTTCAAGCTCGAAAAGCACGTCATCGACCGCCGCATCGGGCAGATGCGGGCGGAAGGCGTCGAGTTCCATCCCAACAGCCATATCGGCGTCAATGTGCCGATCGAGCGGCTGATGCGCGACTACGACGCGCTGGTATTGGCGATCGGCGCCGAGGCGCCGCGCGACCTGCCGGTGCCCGGGCGCGAGCTCAAGGGCATCCATTACGCGATGGATTTCCTGGTACAACAGAACCGCCGCGTCGCCGGCGAGAAGGTGCCGGAGACGGAAGGCATCATGGCCACCGGGCGCGACGTGCTGGTGATCGGCGGCGGCGACACGGGCTCGGACTGCATCGGCACGTCTAACCGTCACAAGGCGCGCTCGGTGAGCCAGCTCGAGATCCTGCCGCTGCCGCCGCAACATGAGGAAAAGCTCGTCACTTGGCCTAACTGGCCGCTCAAGCTGCGCACCTCGAGCTCGCAAGAGGAGGGTGTCGATCGCGATTTCGCCGTCGCCACCAAGGCCTTCACCGGCAAGGACGGCCGCGTCACCGGCCTCGACGCGGTGCGGGTCGAATGGGTCAGCGAGAACGAGCGCATGGTGATGCGCGAGGTGCCCGGCAGCGGCTTCCACATCAAGGCCGATCTCGTCCTTCTCGCCATGGGTTTCGTGCATCCCATCCATGCCGGCGCCGTCAAGACGGTGGGCGTGGCCCTCGATGCGCGCGGGAACGTCAAAGCCACGGAGCGCGATTACGCGACCACGGTGCCCAAGGTGTTCGCCGCCGGCGACGTCCGGCGCGGCCAGTCGCTGGTCGTCTGGGCCATCCGCGAAGGCCGCCAATGCGCACGCGCCGTCGACGAATTCCTCATGGGCCGCTCCGACCTGCCGCGGTGACCCCCCTCCCTACCCTCCCCCTCAAGGGGGGAGGGGCAGGTCAAATTCCGCAGCTCCCAATTCCCCTCCCCCCTTGAGGGGGAGGGAGGGGTGGGGGGTAACATCGCGCAACGAACGGGAGGAAGGACACATGGCGAAGCGCCCGCCGGAGCCGAAGATCATCAACGCCGAGGACATCAACCCGCGGCATCAGTGGGACCGGCCGATCATGGCGCTGGGCCCGACCGCGGTCGATTTCGAGGAGCGCGTCGACTTCCGCCGGCTGCACCGCTACCGCCTCGCCCGCACGCGCCAGGCGCTCGCCGAGTCGGGGCTGGGGTCGCTCCTCGTCTTCGACCAGTACAACATCCGCTACATGACGAGCACCGTCATCGGCAACTGGGCGCGGGATAAGTTCACGCGCTATGCCCTGCTGCCGGGCAGCGGCGAGCCGCATGTCTGGGATTTCGGCTCGGCGGCGAAGCACCACCGCCTCTACGCGCCGTGGCTGCCGGCGCATAATTGCCATGCCGGCATGCTGGGCCTGCGCGGCGCCGTGCATCCGAAGATCGGGCTGATGCGCAAGGCGGCGCAGGAGCTAAAGTCGATCCTCGACGAGAGCGGCGTCGGCGACATGCCTGTCGGCGTCGACGTCGTCGAGCCCGCCATGATGTTCGAGCTGCAGGCTGCGGGCATCGACGTGCGCGACGGCCAGCAAGTCATGCTCGACGCGCGCGAGATCAAGAGCGCCGACGAGCTCGCGCTCCTCAACATGTCGGCGGCGCTGGTCGACGGCACCTATCAGACCATCGCCGAGCACCTGAAGCCGGGCATCCGCGAGAACGAGGTCGTGGCGCTCGCCAACAAGCGGCTCTACGAGCTGGGCTCGGACGATGTCGAGGCGATCAACGCCATCTCCGGCGAACGCTGCAGCCCGCACCCGCACAATTTCACCGATCGGCTCATCCGCCCCGGCGACCAGGCTTTCTTCGACATCATCCAGTCCTTCGTCGGATATCGCACCTGCTACTACCGGACATTCAATGTCGGCCGCGCCACCGACTCGCAGAAGGACGCCTACAAGCGGGCGCGCGAATGGATCGACGCGTCGATCGCCCTGGTGAAGCCGGGCGTCACCACCGACAAGATCGCGGCGTGCTGGCCCAAGGCGGAGGAGATCGGCTTCTCCAGCGAGATGGAGGCGTTCGGCCTGTTGTTCGGGCATGGGCTCGGCCTCGGGCTCCACGAGCGACCGATCATCAGCCGGCTCAACTCCTTCGACGATCCGATGGAGATCAAGGAGGGCATGGTCTTCGCGCTCGAAACCTATTGTCCCGCCAGCGACGGCTTCTCGGCGGCGCGCATCGAGGAGGAAGTCATCGTCACGCCCAGGGGCGCCAAGGTGATCACGCTCTACCCGGCGGAAGAGCTGCCGATCGCCAACCCCTACTGAGCGGCCGGCGTCAGCGCCGGCTGTGGCGGCGCGTCCTCGATGTCGCCGCGGAGAGCGCGCGCGGCCTGGGCCATGTCGACGGCGCCGGCCCAGCGCGCGACCACCAGCGTCGCGATCACGTTGCTGGTGAGGTTCGTGGCGGCGCGGATCTCGGCCATGAAGCGATCGATGCCGACCAGCAGCGCCAACCCGCCGATGGGCAGGACGCCGATCGCCGGCATGGTCGCCGCCAGCGCGATGAAGCCGCCGCCGGTCACCCCCGCCGCGCCCTTCGAGGTGAACAACATGACGAAAAGGATGGTGAGCTGCTGCGCCCAGCCCAGATCGATGTTGGTGGCCTGGGCGATGAACAGGACGGCCATGGTCATGTAGATCGCCGTACCGTCCATGTTGAAGGAGAAGCCGGCGGGAATGACGAGGCCGACGACTTCCTTCGGGCAGCCGAGCCTCTCGAGCTTGACCATGGCGCGCGGGATCATCGTCTCGGCCGAGGTGGCGCAGAAGACGAAGAGGATCTCGTCCTTGAAATAAGCCAGCACCGGCCAGAGGCCGAAACCGGCGAGCCGCAGTGCCCCGCCCAGCACGATGATGACGAAGAGGATGCTGACGATGTAGACGCCGGCGACCAGCTGCCCGAGCTGCAGCAGCGTGCCGATGCCGTATTTGCCGATGGTGAAGGCGATGGCGCCGAGCGCGGCGAGCGGCGCGAAATACATGATGATCCGCACGACGCCGAACAGCCCGTGCACGGCGATGTCGAGCACGTTGACGAGCGGCTTGGCGCGCTCGCCGAGCTGGCACAGCGCCAGCCCGAACAGCACCGCGAGGAACAGCACCGGCAGGATATCGCCGCGGGTGAAGGCGCCGATGAAGCTGTCGGGTACGATATTCAGCAGGAAATCGACCAGCGTCAGCGACTTCGCATTCTCGACATAGCCGGCGACCAGCTTGGTGTTGAGGCCGGCGGGGTCGGCGTTGATGCCGGCGCCGAAGTGATAGAGATTGCCGACGGCGACGCCGATGAGCAGCGCCAGCGTCGAGACCACCTCGAAATAGATCAGCGCCTTGACGCCGATCTTGGCGATCTGCCGCAGATTGCCCATGGTGGCGATGCCGACGACGACGGTGGCGAAGATGATCGGCTGGATGACCGCGCGGATCGCCTTGATGAAGCCGTCGCTCAGCGGCTTCAGCGAGGCGGCGAGGTCGGGATAGAGGTAGCCGAGAGCCGCGCCCGCCGCCATGGCGACCAGCACTTGCAGGTAGAGCCTCTGATAGAGCGGCCGGCGCGCCCCATCATCGGCGCCCGCGGCCGCGCTGTGCCCCTTGACCGCCGCCGAGGAACTCACGCCGCCCTCCCCGATCCTCAGTGCACCTTCACCACCACCTTGATCGCGTCCTCGATGCGCTCGCGCGCGTATTTGAGCGCGGTCGGCAGCTCGTCGAGCGGAAAGGTGTGGGTGTGGATGAGCTTGGCATCGAAGCGCTTCTGCTTCATCAGCGCCATGGCGCGATGCGTCGCGCTTCTGCCCTCGCCGCGGATGCCGAAGACATAGATGTTGTTGCGCACGAGATAGGCGAGGTCGACGGGCACCGGATGCTGCGGGAAGGCGGCGAGGCAGATGCGCCCGCCGCGATTGACCATCTGCGCCGCCTCGTTCATCGCCTCGGGCGCGCCCGAGCACTCGACCACGAAATGGACGCCCTTGCCGTTGGTGATGCGCCGCACCGCCGCGACCGCGTTCTCGTTCCGGATGTTGACCACGTGATCGGCGCCGAGCTTCTTGCCGAGCTCGAGGCGCGCATCCCGCGTGCCCGTGAGGATGACGGGATCGGCGCCCAGCGCCTTGGCGACCGCGACGCCGAGGAGGCCGATGGGACCCGGCCCGCACACCACCACGCCCTCGCCGGCGACCAGGCCGCCGAGCACGTCGAGCCCGTACATCGAGGTGCCCGCGGTGACCACGAGCGTCGCCTCCGCATCGCTCATGTCGTCGGGCACGTGGACGAGCGTATTGATGCTGTTGACGGCGTATTGCGCGAAGCCGCCATCGGTGGTGAAGCCGTTGGCGCGATGCCCCTTCTGCGGCTCGCCGTAATTGAGGCAGGAGGTGTACATGCCCTCGCGGCAGCGCTCGCACCGGCCGCAGCCGGCATGCACCTCGACGGTGACGCGATCGCCGACCTGATACTCGTCGACGGCGGGCCCGAGCTTCACCACCGTGCCCATGTATTCGTGGCCGGGCGTGAAATTCTTGTTGAACGGCAACCCGCCCTGGATCTTCGCCGGCAGGCCGTGGCTGATGATCTCGAGGTCGGTGGCGCAGATCGCCACGGCGTCGACGCGCACCAGCACCTCGGCAGGACCCGGCTGCGGCACGGGCTTTTCGGTGTAGGAAAGCTGTTCCGGATCGCCGAGCACCCACGCCTTCATCCTGTCGGGGATCGGGAACTCGTTGCTGCCCTGACGACCGCCCATTCCTCGCCTCCTGGCCCGCTTGCCGTATCGACCCGCGCAGCCGGCAACGCGTTGCCTAGCACGGCCAAATAGGCTACAGGCTCCGTCCCTGATTGCAAAGGCAATGCGCAGGGTTTGCCGGAGGGTGAAGCATGGCTGAGCTGGGCAGGCACAAGATCGGCTGGATCGGCGTCGGGCGCATGGGCTATCCGATGGCCGAGCGCCTCGCCAAGGCCGGCGCCGACGTCACCGTCTACAACCGCACGCGCGCCAAGGCCGAGCCGTTGACCAAGAGCGGCATCCGCCTCGTCGACCGTCCCGCCGACCTCGCCGACCGCGACATCGTCTTCACCATGGTGTCCGCGTCCGACGATTTGAAGCAGGTGACGCTGGGCCGGGATGGCGTGCTCGCCGCTTCCGGCAAGGCGCCGAAGATCCTGATCGACTGCTCGACCGTCTCCGAGGAGGCCTCGGCCGAGGTGCGCGACGCGGCGGCGAAGCGCGGCACCAAGATGCTGGCCTCGCCGGTGAGCGGCAACGGCAAGGCGGTCAAGGCGGGCAAGCTCAGCGTCGTCGTCTCCGGCCCCACGGATGCGTACGACACCGCCCTGCCCTATCTCCAGGCGCTCGGCCAGGGCGTCAGCTATGTCGGCGAGGGCGAGCTCGCGCGCATGGTGAAGATCTGCCACAACGTCTTCCTCGGCATCGTCATCCAGGGCCTCGTCGAGGTCACCGTGCTGGCGCAGAGGGGCGGCGTGCCGCGCCACGCCTTCCTCGATTTTATCAACAACAGCGTGCTCGGCTCGATCTTCACGCGCTACAAGGCGCCGGCGCTGGTGAATCTCGACTTCGCGCCGACCTTCACGCCGATCCTGCTGCGCAAGGATCTCGACCTCGGCCTCGCCGCCGCGCGCAAGGTCGGCACGCCGATGG
>WNFE01001645.1_pt1 | contig 16257 bp, 10 predicted proteins | sample 5400451 | NCBI WGS metagenome assembly WNFE01 (sample SAMN13153344, study PRJNA577476) | soil metagenome | isolation source: 200 cm saprolite under Douglas fir tree site 2 hole 2 | place: USA:California | collected 2015-04-18 | reverse complement strand
AGCTCTATCGCGGCTGGGAAGGCCGGCTGTCGCCGACCATGCGGCAGTCGCACCCGGCCGGCGAACGCATGTTTGTAGACTATGCCGGGCAGACCGTCGAACTGTTCGACGGGCGCACCGGCGAGATCAGAGCAGCGCAGGTCTTTGTCGCCGTGATGGGTGCCTCCCGCTACACCTACGCCGAGGCGAGCTGGACGCAGGCGCTGCCCGACTGGATCGGCTCGCATGTCCGAGCGCTCGCCTTCATGGGCGGTGTGCCGGCACAGCTGGTGCCCGACAACCCCAAGGTCGGCGTCACCCGCGCCAACTGGTACGAGCCGGGGCTCAACCGGACCTACCTCGGCTTGGCGACCCATTATGGCACCGCGATCCTTCCAGCACGGCCGCGCAAGCCGCGCGACAAGGCGAAGGTCGAAGTTGCCGTGCTGGTGGTCGAGCGCTGGATCCTGGCACGCCTCAGGAACCGCCGTTTCTTCTCGCTCAACGAGTTGAACCAGGCGATCGGCGAGCTGATCACCGATCTCAATGCCCGGCCGATGCGCCGTCTCGGCGTCAGCCGCCGCGATCTGTTCCTGGAACTCGATTGCCCAGCGCTCAAAGCGCTGCCGGCCGAGCCGTACGAATATGCCGAGTGGCGGGTCCGCCGCGTCGCGCCCGATTATCACGTCGACATCGACGGGCACTATTACTCGGTGCCGTACCGGTTGATCCGTGAGCAACTCGACGCGCGCATCACCGCCCATACCATCGAGTTGTTCCGCAAAGGCGAGCGCGTCGCCGTTCACCTGCGTGGTGCCGGTCGTGGCCGGCATACCACGATCGCCGAACACATGCCGAGTTCGCATCGGCGCTATGCCGAGTGGACCATCGAGCGGATCGGCCGTGAGGCGGCGGCGATCGGTCCAAGCACCGCCAAGCTCGCCGAGCTGATCCTGGAGAGCCGGCCACATCCCGAGCAGGGCTACCGCGCCTGCCTCGGCATCTTGCGCCTGGCGCGGCAATACGGCGCCGACCGACTGGAGGCGGCCTGCGACCGCGGTCTCGACATCGGCGCCCGTTCCTACGGATCGATCCAGTCGATCCTCAAGCACGGGCTCGACAAGCGGCCGGCCCGAGCCGCCCGGCAGGACGAGTTGCTCCCCGACCACCCCAACATCCGCGGCTCCCGCTATTACCATTGAGGAGGCTTGATCGTGCTGACCCACCCCACACTCGACCAGATGCACCAGCTCGGGCTCGCCGGCATGGCGCGCGCCTTCACCGAGCTGGAGGCCAATCCACAGAGCGCCGATCTCGCTCATGCCGAATGGCTTGCCCTCCTGCTCGATCGCGAAGCCACCGAGCGCTACGATCGGCGGCTGCGGGCACGGCTGCGCTACGCCCGGCTGCGTCACCAGGCTGCGGTCGAAGACGTCGATTACCGTGCCGCCCGCGGGCTCGACCGGGCGCTGTTCCAGGCGTTGACCGCCGGGCGCTGGATCGAGGAGGCGCAGAACCTGATCATCGAAGGGCCGGCCGGCGTCGGCAAAAGCTGGCTGGCCTGTGCACTCGGCCACAAGGCGTGCCGCGACAATCGCTCGGTGCTCTATCAGCGCGCGCCCCGCATGTTCGGCGATCTCGCGCTCGCCCGCGGCGACGGCCGCTACCCTCGCCTGATGCGCGCCCTCGGCGGCGTCAAGCTGCTGATCCTCGACGATTGGGGCCTCGAGCCGCTTGGGGCCGAGCAACGCCACGACATGCTGGAAATCGTCGAAGAACGCTACGGCCGCGGCGCCACCCTGATCACCAGCCAGATCCCGGTCGACCGCTGGCACGACCTGATCGGCGAGCCGACCCTCGCCGACGCCATCCTCGACCGGATCATCCACAACGCCCATCGCCTGCAGCTCAAGGGCGACAGCCTGCGCAAGCAAAAGGCGCCCAAAACCGGCGCCGCTTGACCCGGCACAACCGGTTATGGAGAGATCACATCCACCCAGCGGGCGCTCCGCCACCCCGGCCGACATCAATCGGAACGGCCGGCCGTCTTCGATCGGAACAGGTGGCCGACATCAATCGGAATGCCCGGCCGACATCGTCGGAATCCGCAGGCTCAGCAACCCCTAAGCGCCGAGCTCGTCGAGAATTCGGCCCGCCACGGTCATCAAGGTACCCGACAATGCCATGACGGTTACTGGTGTGGTTCTTGACCCCAGCATAATTCTCGACCGCAGGCGTCACCGGGAAATTGCCGCGGTCCAGTGGATAAAGCGCCACGACATCGCGGGTATCAAATGCGTTGAACCAGGCGCGCACCGGCGGCGGGAACCGGAGGGGCCGTAACTGCTCGCGAATGGCCCGGATGGCGAGCGGCGCGCCGACGGTCAGGTACAGCGGCACGTTGAGCGGGCCGCGTAGAGCATCGGCAGACAATCCTGCCGCATTCGGCATTTCGTGCCGTGGTTATGGCCGCTGCGCGGGTCAAAATCTACCAGCACCTTTCCCTGATCGAGCGCGGCGAGAGAGGCCGGAAGGGATAGCCTGTCGCGAGCGGTCAAACTCGAACTCGGCTTACATCATCGTCGGGCGGCCGAGCCGACAGCAAGCACGTTGCGCTCGTCACACCCATCCAGGCAAGCGACGGGCACAGCCGCGGCGAGATCCTCGACCGAGTGGACAGCTCGGTGGAATTGGTTGACGCCTAGAAGATCGCGTGAGACACGCATACCCCTAAAATTCGAATTAAAAATTCTCTAAAAGCAGGATCTTCTTCTCACCTTACTCGTTAACGCTGCTGGAAGATCCGAAAAATTGAGCATGGTATGCCACCACTCGGTTTAGTCGCTAAGTGAATGCCTTTGCCGCAAAATGCACCGCGGCCCTAGTGATCGCCAATGATCAAGTCTGGACCAAAAGGTCTCATTAGGAATATTGCTCAGGATATCAATCGCTTGTTACTTTGAATCGTTGGGAACGCAATTTGGCAGCGCCGCGACATGGAGCCTACGATGCCTCAACGGAAGACAGAATTTTGGCTTACCTTCTCGTCGAACATTAACTCAGAACAAACCACCTACCTGCGAACTCGCATCGCTACGATCCTCGAACGAAAAGATTTTGGAAGCCTCGTCGTCCTCTTTTCAAGTGACGGTGGCAGTACGGAGCAGTCTCTTGCACTTCATAACTTCCTTATTGGTCTTCCCGTACCAGTGCATATGCACGCAATGGGTCACATCGGAAGTGCATCAATCCCTGTTTACCTGGCAGGGTGTAAACGAACTGCTGCGCCACTATCGCGTTTTTTCTTTCACGAATACGATTGGGAATTTGACGGTCGGCAGACCCTTCGGCGCATTGACGAAGCGGTCAAGCGACTTCGCAGTGACATCGAAATGGCGAGAACGATTATCAAGACCCGCACAAAGGCGGGCGCCGACGTTTTCGATGCACTCGACGGCACTGCCGGCCCTGCGATTTTGAATGCTGACCAAGCTAAGTCTATCGGCCTCGTCGATGAGGTCTGCGAGTTACGACATCCGATCCCGAACGGAATGCCGATCGCTATGTGGACGTGACCCTGCTGCAACAGGAGCTGGGATGGAACCGCTTCCAAGGAATGCCGTCGAAAAAGAAAGAAATAGTTAAAGGAAAACGATATATGCGCAAAGTTGTAAAACGGGACGGGACGGGCGCACGTTCGCTCGTCAAGAAGCGGGAAGTCGCGCACCGTAGGTTGATCGAGTTTGGTATCGCGCTGTCGGCGGAGCGTAATCACGACCGCCTGCTGGAGATGATCCTGCTCGGCGCTAAAGAGCTGTCGAATGCTGATGGCGGGACGTTGTATCTCGTCAGCGAGGACGGCAGCGAGCTGCGCTTTGCGATCATGCGCAACGACACGATGCAGTTCGCGCTCGGCGGCACCACCGGGGCGCCGATCCCGTTTGCCCCGGTGCCGCTGCGCGAGCCAGACGGAACCCCGAGCTACACGAGCGTCGTTGCGACCGCAGCGATTACCGGAAACACGATCAACCTTGATGATGCCTACAATGCCCCGGGCTTTGACTTTAGCGTCCCGCGCGCGTTCGACGCGAGGACCGGTTACCGCTCGCAATCCTTCCTGACCGTCCCGCTGAAGAACCACGAGGCCGAAGTGGTTGGCGTAATGGAGCTGATTAATGCGCGCTCGCCGGATGATGGGAGTACCATTCCGTTCCCGGCGGAAACCGTGCCGCTGGTCGAGGCGCTCGCCAGCCAGGCCGCGGTGGCACTCGACAATCAAAGGCTGATCGACGCGCAGCGCAATCTGTTCCGCGCGGTGCTCAAAGTATTCGACCGCGCGATCGACGCCAGGTCGCCCTATACCGGCGGGCATTGCCAACGCGTTCCCGAGCTGACCAACATGCTCGCCCGGGCGGCGGATGCGGCCGAAGCGGGCCCGCTCGCTGATTTTCATCTCACCGAGCTGGAGTGGGATGAGCTCGAAGTCGCCGGTAGGCTGCACGATTGCGGCAAGGTGACCACCCGCGGCTTCGTCATCGACAAGGCGACCAAGCTTGAGACGATCTACAACCGTATTCACGAGATCCGCACCCGCTTCGAAATCGTCAAGCGCGATGCCGAGATCGAATACCTGCGGGCGGTCATGGCCGGTCGCGACGAACCGTCGCTGCGCAGCGCGCGCGATGAGTACCTCGCCGAGATCGATGACGATTTCGCCTTTGTCGCGGAATGCAATATCGGGGGCGAATTCATGCCGCCGGAAAAGATTGCCCGGCTTCAGCGCATCGCCGGGATCACCTGGCGGCGCACGCTCGATGACCGGCTTGGCCTGTCATGGGAGGAAAGCGCGCGGCAGCCGCGAACCCGCGAAAGCCTGCCGGCGACCGAGCACCTGCTCGCCGACAAGCCCACTCATATCGTCGAGCATGACGCCGCCCCGCTGGCGCCCGACAATCCCTGGGGCTTTGTCATCAAGCCGCCACCGCACAAGGCCAACCTGGGCGAAGTTTACAATCTGTCGATCCACCGCGGCACGCTGACCGAGGAAGAGCGCTATCACATCAACGATCACGTCATGCAAACCATCATCATGCTGGAGGCGCTGCCCTACCCGAAGCATTTGCGGCGCGTCCCGGAATGGGCCGGCGGGCATCACGAAAAGATGGACGGGACCGGCTACCCGCGCGGGCTCAGGCGCGATCAGATGAGCATCCCCGCGCGGATCATGATGATCGCCGATATCTTCGAGGCGCTGACCGCGCGCGACCGGCCCTACAAGGCGCACAAGATGCTCTCGGAGTGCGTCGCCATCATGGCCCGCATGAGCGGCGAGGGCCATATCGACCCGGACCTGTTCGAGGTGTTCCTGACCTCGGGGGTGTATCGGAAATATGCCGATAAATTCCTCTCAGCCGAGCAGACTGACGAGGTCGACATCAGCCACTACTTGGATCCGGCAAGCCCTGCAGGCTGGCGCCATGACCGCGTCGCCGAAAGCCGCGCGCCCGGGCAGCGCTCTTCGACCCGAGGCGCGCGCCGGCAGGTGGCGCCGACCGCTTCCTCGCGTTGCTGAAAGCTCGCAATATCTCCGGAGAAATCGGCATGGCGCACTTCTACATCGCCCACCTTCCGCCGCAGCACTACAACGCCTTTCGCGACATCCTCGATGCGCACATTCCCAACGCCTATGATGAATGGAGAAAATTCCATGTACAGAAGGCGGCAAACATCCTCTATTCGGGGCACACCTACGTGGAGGTTCAAATCGATCCGGACGAGTTCGCTAGGGCATGTGATGCGAACAGGGTAGAGAGGACACTCCAAGGGCTCGACCACTTCGCCGGATTGAAAGCCACCTCGGACACGAACGAGCTGGAGCGCGCTGGGCTCGTCGAATTAACGACGGCGGTTCACCGTAGCCTTTTAATCCACGCCGCTAGCCGGGTTAGACGTATGCCCATCAGAAAGGGGGGCGATCTCATCGAGCATTGCCTTCGCCGCCGCGATCTCTGCGCGATAGGTCCGGGCGAGATCGGCGCTGACGCCCTCGTTCAGCAAGCGCTCGAAACGGGCGATCGTATCGTGGAGTCGCCTCACGCGATCTTCTAGACAGTCAACCAATTCCATCGAACCCGGCCGCCTTCGGTTGATCCCGAATGCGAACGGCATGGTTGCGCGCTGGGTTCCGTCATATCAACTGAGCGTCTGTATCGACACCCTGTTCGCCTATAGTGTCGACACGGTCAACTTGCTGCGGCCAAAAGAAACTCCGGCGCCCGAGCATCAGTCGCGACGCTCACCCCGAGCGGATTTTGCGAGCCGCGCCAATCCTTTCACCGCATCGGACTCACCGGCAAGGGCTCTTGCAAGCTCCAGGAGGCGGCGACGCACGGCGGCATCCTCGATCACATAATAGGCGTCGACCAGTTCGGTCGTTTCGCGTTTGCGCAGCGAATCCGCCTCGACCGGCGGCTCGGCGAAGCCGCTCGGGATCGCCGGCGCGCGCACGGGATCCATGTCGTCGAAGAAGAAGGTGACCGGAACATCCAATACCCGACTCAGCATATGAAGCCGGCTCACGGCGATGCGGTTGGCGCCGCGCTCGTATTTTTGCAACTGCTGAAAGCTAATGCCGATCGCCTCGCCGAGCTTCTCCTGACTCAGCCCGAGCATGTTGCGGCGCAACCGAACGCGAGAACCGACTTGGACGTCGATTGGGTTCGGTTTGTCCATTTTGCGCCGGCCTGACCGCCTTAACGACTGCGACACCGTCATGCGCCCCGCACGATTGAAGGTACGTGATAACCGGAGGTGCGTGATAACTCATACCATTGTATGGGCATGCCTCGTCAATTCATCAGCGAGTGGCTCCGCAGGTAAAACGCCGAGCGTCACCAATTGTCATGTCAAAACTTCAATGGCCGAAAACAATGCTGCCGCCCGCCTGTCATCATTGATAACTTTAGTATGGTGGATCCGTACCTTCGGCGGATCGCGTTCATCAATCAAAGACCTGTTGTTTCCCCGGGATCTTGTCGGACGACCATAAGAGGCCATTGTGCTCTCCCGCGTTGCAAGGACCCGCTACCAAACAACGGGAAGCTCGCACCGTGCCGTCAACCCAAAATAAAATAGTTGCAATTTTACCGATTTAAGATTTAAGCCAGATGCAGTCGCAAGCTTCCGGCGAGGACGCTTTCGAACGGCGAACCGCTGGCTGCTGCGAGCGGGCTCCCACTGTCGCGTTATGAACGGCGAGTGCCGCGCCGGGAAGAAATGGCGTCACACCAAAATCATCAAAAAGACGGTGCGGCCTAACAAGGCCACGGTGTGTAGCGCCGGGCCAGGTCGACAGCATATCGACCGCCCTCGACCCTCAAAGATGCCTCGAAGTGCCATGGGTGTCCGCATGCATGGATGGGGGCCAGGACCCGCATTAGGCGCCCACCGGCACAGTGGCACTGACGCGGGGAACTCCCTCGGGAGGCCGCGCCCCAGCGAATGCTCCTCCGGTGCCCGTGCGGAAAGTCGCGGATGGCGCGAAACTCCACGTCCCTCGCACGCTTTTCACGAATTATTCACGCCGAATAGACATAGGTTTTCAGCAAGTTATGCGAAATTGAGCGCCTGACTGCTTAACGGACGGGAGCAGATGATTTGAGCCCATCAAGGATACATAACCCGCAGCCGCGCAACAAAGCGAAGATCACCCAGTCATCGCTAGAGTTACACAATGTCTACGTTGCCGGCAATCGCACCACCGTTCGTCTTGAGCCAGTGATTTGGGACACCTTGCAAAGCATCGCTCGCCAGCAGGGGATCGGTTTAAATGATCTGGTTTCAGACATCGACTGCCGGCGGACCATTAAAAACCTAAGCTCTGCAATCCGTGCGTATGTCGTCACGCACCTTTTGACTAGGTTATCCGAAGATGATCTGTCAAGCCGCGTAGCCTAATGGACACCTAACTGAGCGCTCGCGGGTACCGGATGCGGCATTCCGCACGCCGGAAGCAAGCTAAAGCGCGACTGAGGAGATACGATGCCGCCGCTTGTGTACGGAGCTGGCGGCGGCCCGTTGCGGTTGACATGCCTACTCCGCGGATCCGCGCAGATTTCGGGTCGGCAGCGTCGACCGTCTCTCGCCCGCGCGCTGGGACTCACCGGCGAGTGCTCTTGCAAGTGCGAGAAAGCGGTGACGCACGGCGGCATCGTCGATCGCGTAATAGGCATCAACGAGTTCGATCGTTTCATGCCTGCGCAGTGGATCGGATTCGGAACCCTCGGCCGGGGGCTGGGCAAAGCCGCCCGGGATCGCGGCTGCACGCACCGGATCCGTGTCATCAAAGAAGAACGAGACCGGCACGTCTAATACCCGACTCAGCATGTGCAGCCCGCTGGCGGAGATGCGGTTGGCGCCGCGCTCGTATTTTTGTACCTGTTGAAAGGCGAGGCCAATCGCCTCACCGAGCTTCGATTGGCTCAGCCCGAGCATGTTGCGACGCAACCGAACCCGCGATCCGACTTGCACATCGATCGGGTTCGGTTTGTCGCGACCCCGACGGCTCGACGATTGTGGTAGCGCCATGCGGCCTCGCGCGATGAAGATACGTGATCGCCCAGGAGCATACACAACTTATGATAGTTATTCCATTCTTATTACTACTATAGATACCAAACAAGCCTCCGCAGCGAGCGACGTCAGGTTTGTTGCCGGCGAGGTTTGGCCTGGGGACTCCCACGCCGCATTACAGTCGCTTCGGCGCCTCCCAACCGACGCCGCAATGCATGATACGACCGCATTCGCGCCGTTTGCGGGAACGGATTTCGAGCGGTGGCGAAGCGGGGCGCCTCGATCGAGGGGCGCCAGTATTGGCTGTCTGAGACTGAGTCGTCGAAGATCAAACCGCTAATGCCGCGTGGCCGATGTGGCGCTCGCCAGCTTGAATTATCTAATAGGCTCAGCGGGTCTGGCATTCACCGGAGCGGATTTTTCCCATCGGCGTGAACGATCCGCAACGCGGTGGGAAATCGGATTTTGTTTTCTGGTTGCAGCGAATATGCGAGCGGGCTGGCCTGACCGATCGGGGCGGTCGACGTGAGCGAAGCGATCAGCAAACGCACCTCGTTGCTCACATTGGCCAGGAACTCGGATTTAGATTGATTGATGGCCTCAGCCGCCTCTTTTGCCGTGATCAATCGCTCCTGATTACGCAGGATGTAACGGACGTGGTGGGCCAGCACGAGCCAATTCACTGGTTTTGCTACGAATTCGGTCGCACCGGCATCATAGGCGCGGGCAATCGATGGCATATCGTCGACGCTCGTAACCACGACGATCGGCACATAGGCCGAGTGGGCATGACTGCGCAATTTGCGGCACAGCTCGTACCCGTTCATGCGCGGCATCATCACGTCGACGAGGAGCAGATCAGGGCGGTGCCTTTCGTAGCGCTGGTAGCCTTCGATGCCATCGGCGGCCTCGATCACCTCGAAGCCGAGATGCTCCAGCGCCGAGCGCATCAGAAAACGCGTGCCCGGATCATCATCAACGATGAGGATCGATGCCGTCGAAGTCCGTTCGATTTCATCCATCGGAGGCTCCAGGGCGCTGTCGCGCGCGTCCGTTAGCGCTTTGGTCAAATCGGCGCCCGGCATGGCGTCGCGTTCGACGTATTATCGCTATTTATTGGTAAAGACTTGCTAAACGCCGGAACCGCGCAGCAGGTCAACCCGTCGAATTAGGCTACCCCACGGTACCGCCGGATTAGAATTGACGCTACACAACCGCGGCGGCCGATGAGCTAATGGCATCAGCGAGCTGCATCGATATCTTTGGCAATCTTGCTTTCTTTGGAAGCGGCGCGAGATGCTGGGGCTGCTGATCCTCACCAATTTGCCAGATGCCTTGCTCGTCTTGCCAAACCTGATCGCGTCGATATTCAACAAAGCATAGTGACCCTTGATCGTCCTCTACCGTAAAAGACACGGAGTGAGCAAATTGCGTTACCTCGATGACCCGCATTGATCCTGCCCTCCTCTACTACCAGGAGAACGTTGCGGTATGGAGCATGGCTCCGACGTGAACCATGCGCTAAAAACTCGTGAAAAAGTGGCCGGAGCGCTAAGGTGTGCTCGGTCAGCGAGTACCAATGCGAACGTGGCCCCATTTGTGCCGGTCGCCCAGACCGTAAAAATGCCGGTGCGAGCAACCAGTGAGGCCAAAGAAAGAGGGGCGTTTGCCTACTTCTGCCGGAAGGATTGGTCAAAGGACGCGACGATCGGCCCGATCAGGTAATCGAGCGCGGTGCGCTCCCTGGTCGGAATCATCACCGTTACCGCCATGCCAGGGTAGAGCTGAACCTCGTTGCTCGCTGCTAGCTCCTGATCGTCGACCCTGACGAGCGCGGTGTAATAGGGCACGCCCGTTCGCTTGTCGGTCAGCCGGTCGGCCGACACGTCGATCACATCGCCATGAATCGCCGGGATCACCCGCTGCTTGTACGCGGTGAAATGCAAATCGGCGCGCATCCCTCGGTGGATATCGTGAATGTCGTCGACATTGATATTCGCTTCGGTGACTAGGCCGTTCTGGCTCGGCACGATGTCCATGACCTTGTCGCCCCGCTGGATCACCCCGCCGACCGAAAAGACGCTGAGGTCGACAACATAGCCGGCATAGGGCGAGCGGATTTTGGTGCGGTCGAGAACATCGCGCGCCGCCTGCAATCGGGGCGTAACGTCGGCCAATTTCGCCTCAGCTTCATGGAGGTCTTTTGCCACCTCGGTAGTCCAGACATTGCGCGCCTGGATGATCTGCATTTCTATCTCACCGATCGCTTGGCGCACCTTCGCGATCGTGCCAATTAGATCCCCCAGTTGTCCTCTGAGCCCCGAGGCGGTCCGCTCGAGTTCGAGGACGCGCGGACGCTGTGTCAGGCCTTTATCGAGCAGGAAATTCTGGTCCTTCAGCTCGGCGGCGATGATTGCCAAGCTCTCCTTGACCGCGGTCTGCTGCGCCTCGGCGCCTGCGATCTGCTCCTGCAGTTGCGCGATCCGCTGCTTTAGCACCGAAACCTGGCCTTCGAGGGTGGTGCGGCGGATCTCGAACTGCCTGGCCTCGGTCTGGAGAACCTTGCCGATTGCGGGATCGTCACGCTGCGAGGTCAGCTCGTCGGGGAAGACGATTGCCTTGTCGCCACCACGCTCGGCGAGCAGCCGGGCCTCCTGAGCGCGCAATGCGTAAGATTGCTGCGACAGCACGTCGACCGCGGCGCGTGCCTGAGTATCCTCCAGAATGATCAGACTCTGGCCGATCGCGACCCGGTCGCCCTCTTTTACAAGCAATTCCTTGACGATGCCGCCATCGAGATGCTGGATCGTCTTGCGGTTGCCCTCGACCTTGACCACGGCCGGCGCGACGACCGCACCGTTAAGCGGGGCATAGGCCGCCCAGCCACCCATCCCGAAAAAAAACACGGCGATGACCGCGAACCCCGCAGCCATCGCGCCGCGCGCACTTTCTTTCGGAAGCGGCGCTTGGTGGGCGGTACTGTGGATGATCATGTCGCTCACGGGGTCGCTCCTAATTCGCGGCGGCGAAGGCGGGGACCGCCACCGGTTTGACCCCGAGCTTGGCCATTACATCGTTGCGCGGGCCGAACATCGCCATCGCGCCGCCATTGAGGCAGAGGATCTTGTCGACGGTGTTGAGGCTAACGTGGCGGTGCGAAATGACCACCACGGTCCGGCCGTCTTCTTTCAACTTTTCGAGGCAGTCGGCGAGCGCGACATCGCCATCCATGTCGAGATTGGAGCTTGGCTCGTCGAGCACGACGAGGCTCGGACTGCCGTAAAGCGCCCGCGCGAGCGCGATCCGCTGGCGGTGTCCGCCGGAAAGGTTCACGCCGCCTTCGCCGATCTGCGTCTCGTAGCCGCGCGGCAATGCAAGGATGATCTCGTGCACGCCGGCGGCGATTGCCGCCTTGACGATGTCCTCGTCGTTGCCCGACTGGAAGCGCGAGATATTCGCCGCCACGGTGTCGGAGAATAGCTCGATCTCCTGCGGCAGATAGCCGACATGGCGGCCGAAATCGGCGCGGTCCCATTGCGCGACATTGGCGCCGTCGAGCCGCACCACCCCGGCCGATGGCGCGTGGATGCCGACAATCAACCGGGCTAGAGTCGATTTGCCAGCGCCGCTCGGCCCGATGATACCGAGGGTCTCACCCGGCTCGATCGCGCAATTGATCTGGTTCAGCAATGGCCGCGTCAGACCCGGCAGATAGAAGCTCGCCCCCTGCACCGCCAGGCCGCCCTTTGGCCGCGGCAATTTGATCGTCGCTGGCGGCGGCGGATTAGCTTGGAGCAAAGCCCCGACGCGGCGATATGCCGTACAGGCACTGACGAATTGGCGCCATGTACCGACCGACTGCTCGATCGGCATCAACGCCCGCGCCAGAAGAATCATCCCGGCGAACATGATGCCCGAGGTGGCGAGCCGATCGATAACGAGATAAGCGCCGGCGCCAAGCATCAAAGATTGCATCGACAGCCGCAGGAACCGGATGAGGCTCTGTAACGCCGCGCCGTGGTCACTCGCCTTGGCCTGTGCGATCAGCATGAAGTTGCGGTCGCGCCGCCAGCGCTCGACGAGGCCGCCGAGCATGCCCATCGCCTCGATGACATGTGAGTTTCTCAGGCTCGTTTCTGCAAAGGCATAGCTACGCGAGCCTGCCTCGCCGGCTTCAACCAGGCTGTTGCTGATCAGCCGCTCGTTCACTAGCGCGAGCACCAGCAGAATCAGCGCACAACCCAGCGCCAATACCCCGAGAAGCGGGTGTAGCAGTGTGATGACGACGATGTAGATCGGCGCCCACGGCGCATCGCACAGCGCGTAGAGGGCATTGCCCGTGATGAACTGCCGGAACGTGTCGAAATCGCGCAACGCTTGGCTGCGGCTAGTCCCAGGCGTTGCATTTGCCTGCTTGACCACGGCCGCCATCACCCGGCTCGACAACAGCCGGTCGAAGCGTAGCCCGGCGCGAATCAAAATGCGCGCACGCACCCAGTCGAGCGCCGCCATCGCGCTGAGCGCAATCAGAAGCGCCACGGTTAGCATCAGCAGGGTCGGCACGCTGCCGCTCGACACAACCCGGTCGTAGACCTGCAGCATGTAGAGCGGCGAGGCGAGATAAAGGACGTTGATCGCCGCGCTGAACAACCCGACCGACCAGAAATAGCCCCGGCAGGCCCCGAGAGCCTGGCGCAGCTCGCTGAATTTTCGTGCGTTTGTCATGCGCGCAGCATGCGCTGAAAAGGCTAAATGCTGGTAAATGCCGCTTGATGCGGCAGTCTGCCGCATCAAGCCTCGGTTCGCGTCAGTTATGGATGAAATCTGCTGCGCCAAGCGTCAGGAATTTTTGTCCTAGTAGATGGATCTGCATGTCAGCGGCCGAGAGGTTCTCCGTGCTGCCGCTGACGTTTATATAGACGTCCGAGACGGTATTGGAGCCGGCGCCACTCTGTACCCAGCCTATCGTATGGGCGGCGATCGTGCCACCGAGCTGAGCCGCCTGGAAGGTCAGAGGCGCTGCGCTTATCGCCGTCAAGTCGATCTTGTCCGTACCTGGCGTAAAGTCGGTACTGGCTGGGTTGCCGCTGACGCCAATTGTGTCAAAGCTGGCCGGCGTTGAGTCGGATGTAGTCTTATAGACCAGCGTATCCACGCCGCTGCCCAACTGAATCGCATCTGCCCCGCCACCGCCGGTGATCCTATCGCCATTGTTGTTGGCTGCGAGGGTATCCGCTGAGCTCGTGCCTATGACGCCATTGATGTTCGAGAAGGTTGTTGTGTTGAAACCGCCGCCGTTGAATGAAGCGCTTCCAAGATTGATCGTTACCGCACCCGTTCCGTGAGATAGATCGAGGACATTGCTTGCGCCTGAAACTCCGCTGATAGTTAGCGTGGTGCCGAGGCGCAAAACCACCGTGCCGCCGCTGCTGTCGAGTGTAACGACGTTCATACTGGAAAACGCGGAGAGGGCGGAAAGGTCGAAAGTGCCGCCGCCGGTCAGCGCCAGCGTATCGGTGCCCGACCCGCCGGTCAGGCTGTCGGCCGCCAACAGCGTCGAAACCGTCGCATTGACTGTATTGGTGCCACTGCCGGCGCTCAGATTTATCGTGTCGGTGCCGGTGCCGAGCGTCACCGTGGCGTTGGCGGCGCCGCTGCCACCTATCACAGCGTCAGTCCCGTTGCCCAGGCTAACCGCAATTGTCGCGGCGTTGTGCAGCGTCAGGGTGGTGTTCCCATTGTCAACGGTGACGTTCTCGAACCCGGCGAAGGCGGCCAGGCTGTTCAGGTTGATCGTACCGCCGCCGGTCAACGCCAGCGTATCGGTCCCTGATCCGCCGGTCAGGCTGTCGGCCGCCAGCAGCGCCGAAGCCGTCGCATTCACTGTATTGGTGCCGCTGCCGGCGCTCAGATTTATCGTGTCGGTGCTGGTGCCGAGCGTCACCGTTGCGTTGGCGGCGCCGCTGCCGCCCGTCACAACCTCGGTCCCGTTGCCCAACGTGACCGCAATTGCGGCGGCGTTGTGCAGCGTTAGCGTCGTGTTCGCGTTGTCGGTGGTAACGTTCTCGAATCCAGCGAAGGCCGCGAGGCTGTTCAGGTTGATCGTACCGCCGCCGGTCAACGCCAGCGTATCGGTCCCTGATCCGCCGGTCAGGCTATCGGCCGCCAGCAGCGTCGAAGCCGTCCCATTGACCGTGTTGGTGCCACTGCCGGCGCTCAGATTTATAGTGTCGGTGCCGGAGCCGAGCGTCACTGTGGCGTTGGCGGCGCCGCTACCGCCGGTCACAGCGTCGGTTCCGTTGCCCAAGCTGACCGTGATCGTGGCGGCGTTGCGCAGCGTCAGGGTGGTGTTTGTATTGTCAACAGTAACGTTCTCGAACCCGCTGAACGCCGCCAGGCTGTTCAAGTTGATCGTACCGCCGCCGGTCAGCGCCAGCGTGTCGGTCCCCGACCCGCCGGTCAGGCTGTCGGCCGCCAGCAGCGTCGAAGCCGTCGCATTGACTGTATTGGTCCCGCTGCCGGCGCTCAGGTTTACCGTGTCGGTTCCGGTGCCGAGGGTCACCGTGGCGTTGGCGGCGCCGTTGCCGCCCGTCACAACCTCGGTCCCGTTGCCCAAGCTGACCGCGATCGTGGCGGCGTTGCGCAGGGTCAGGATGGTGTTTGCATTGTCGACGGTAACGTTCTCGAACCCGACGAACGCCGTCAGGCTGTTCAGGCTGATCGCGCCGCCGCCGGTCAGCGCCAGCGTGTCGGTGCCCGACCCGCCGGTCAGGCTGTCGCCGGCGTTCAGCGTCGTGCTCGTCGCGTTGACCGTGTTGGCGCCGCCGGTGAAGCTCACCGTGTCGTTGCCGGTGCCCAGGGTCACCGTATTGCCGCTGCCGCCCGCCACCGTCAGGTTCTGACCGTTCTTCAGGGTCAGGGTCTCGCCCGTCCCGTTCAGATTGACGTTCTCGAACCCGGTAAATGCCGCCAGGCTGGTGAGGTTGAACGATCCGGCCCCGGTCAGCGCCAGCGTGTCGGTGCCCGATCCGCCGGTCAGGCTGTCGCCGGCGTTCAGCGTCGTGCTCGTCGCGTTGACCGTGTTGGCGCCGCCGGTGAAGTTCACCGTGTCGTTGCCGCTGGTTAGGTTGCCACCACTGGTGCTGACCACCGTCAGCGTAACCTGATCGACGTTGTCGGAGAATGCTGTCGAGCCACCATTTGTGCTGGTTACCGCCATTCCGCCGTTGGAGCCGGCGGATTGGTCCCAAGCACGAAAGCTGATCGCATCCGTCAGCGCACCAGCAAAGCCGTCATAGCTGTTGGGGGTACCCGAGGTTGGCTGGAAGAAGATGCGGGTGTTCGCATCAGCGGCAAGCAGCAATGCCCCGGCTGCATCGGAAACGTCAGCCGTCAGCTTGGTCCAGGTGGTCCCGCCATTGGTCGAGTACCACAGCGAGCCATGTGTCGTGTCGACGAAATTGACGGCAATGCCGGTCACGGTGTTGTCCGGGTCCGAGACATTGGGGCTCCCGCCCGACAGACTGACCAATGACGATACCAGCATGCCGACCGCGCCGGAGGGCGACGCGGCGTTCTGGATTCCGTTGGGAAAGGCCTCGGCTGTAACCGAGAGGACCGCGGCGTCGTTGGTGCCGGCGATGTGGATGGTGACCGAGGTCAGGGTGCCGTCGGCGCTGGCGACCGCGAACGTGTCGCTGTAGGTCG
>WNFE01001643.1_pt1 | contig 16260 bp, 16 predicted proteins | sample 5400451 | NCBI WGS metagenome assembly WNFE01 (sample SAMN13153344, study PRJNA577476) | soil metagenome | isolation source: 200 cm saprolite under Douglas fir tree site 2 hole 2 | place: USA:California | collected 2015-04-18 | reverse complement strand
CGGGCGGCCAGAATGACGTGGACATGGGGGTGAGCCGTGTTTCGATGCTCGCCAGCTATCCACGGCGGGAAGTCACGGCGGCTGGTGTCGGCGGCTAGCTGGGCCATCGCCGCCCGTGTCAGCCGTTTCAGGTCGAGACCCCTGGCGTCCCGGGGCGAGAGGATGAATCGATAGACGGCCCGCTCGCTGGTGGTCGACCGCTGGCCGGCAGCTCGACGGAGCTCTTGAGTAGATCGGGCTACGTAGTCCACGAAGTCTCGGCGTTGTTCATCGCCGGCAGGACCGACCGCGTCGAATAACTGGCCGCATGGTGATGTCCGGTCGCGGTGGTGCACATAGCGAATCAGTCCGTCCAGGTCGTGCACCTCCTCGCTGTGAGGGTGGGCATCTCGGTATTGGACGTACCGGACGAAGCGGCCAATCCCGCCGGAGCCGCCGGCCGTGTGGGCAGTCATGTAGCGGACGGTGAGCACGATGTCAGTCCTGGCCACGGACCCTCCGGGCCGTCTCGATGGAAGGACCATTGGCAAGCCGGCGCTGGACGGACTGGGTGGCGGCCACCAAGAACTCGTCGGCCATCCCCGGGCCTTGAGGGGTAATCGACTCCAGAACCTTCAGGGCCTGCTCCGAGACGATCAGGTTAAGAAGCACGAGCTCTTCGAGCAGCGCGGCGCGGTCCAGGTCGTCCTCCCCCAGCTGGCTGAGCTGGCCTCGCCTGACGACGGTTCGAACCAGGCGGCGCACAGCCTCGCTCATGGAGACGGAGTGCTCGTGGGCAAAAGCCTTGAGCGATTCGGTTTCGGCCTGGCCCAGCCGGACCTTCAACCGGGCCCCGTCAAGCCGAAACTGTTCCCGGCGGGTAGGCAGTCGGCCGCTCACGCGAGGGCCCCAGCTGGGGCCACGTTGGTACCGGGTTGGTGCAGGGCAGGGCCCCTGCTTATCTTGCTACATCCCTCAGGGTGGCCCTGACGGGAAACTACGGGCGTCGCGGCTTGGGCTGCAAACGCCGATCCGACATGGTTGAGGACCATGTACGGCCTCGGCTGGGATGTTGTCGGAGAGAGGCGGCTGGTCGCCGTCACGACGGCCGTTGGGTACCGACCGCGAGCAGGACTCATCTGTCTTCTCCTTGGTGGTTGCCTTCTACTCATACGATGCCGGAGGAGCCCAAAATGTTAGGGGTCAGGCAAAACCCGTCTGGGGAGCCCACCGGTGTTTAGCGTAGGAAGGGCCCGCCCTCGGGGCGCCCTATCTGCGCCCTAGCTGCCGAGGCCTCGCGTATTCCGGGTGTAGGCAGGGGCGCCCTAGGAGCGCCCTAGATGCGTCCTAAGTGCTCTGCCCCGTACCGAACGCCCTAGCCGTACCGCCCGAGCCCCCCGTGCCGGCCAAATTGCCAGGCCCAATTCGGCTAACAGCCACAGATTTCCGGATACGTCGTGAGAGGGCTGGTACGCCGTCCAAGCACCGACGCCAAGAATATCGAGTGTCCTTTCGGATGGTCCCCACGCTCGGTAGACATGGCAGCTGCGCTGGACCAGCGCTTGCGACCCCGGAGGCGTTCTCTTGCTTTCGCGGCGGGGGCCATTTCTGGCCTCAGTACTTCCCGAATTTGGACCGCTACACGCGCCAGAACGGCTACCGATTCTCGTGACTGCCAACGAGACGACGGACCCGGAAACAGATTCCCCACAAGGACACAGAATTCCCTCCCGGGACGGACTTGGCCGGCGGCCCCGTTCACTCCTTTGAGCGATTATGAGCGATCGTCTGGGTCTCATCTGCGCGTTCTTCCATCTCTGATACGCGGCGACTAAGCTCGACCTTCGACCTAATCCCAAGCTTGCTGTAGGCGTGCGCCAGGTGCGTTTCCACAGTTCGCTCACCGATGAAGAGGCGTCTTCCGATCTCTCGATTGGTATGGCCCTGTGCCGCAAGCGTGAGCACAGCGTTTTCTCTCTTCGTGAGCAAGCGCAGGTCGCCCAAGGTTCCCGTTGGTGCCTTGACCGCCAGAATGGGTGGCTTTCGCGGGCGCCGGCGCGCCCTCAGGTTCTGGGCTCGCGCTAGGAGATGGATTCCAGCGGTCAATGTCATGAGGGTAAGGGTTTCCACCATCGTCGCAACCGGATGGATCCTCTCAGCCCAGTCAGCTGCAAGCTCGACCGATAGTCCGAGAATCGCTACGCTCAGCAGCCTCCATCCGGACAACGACCAGGCAGCCGCGACGAGAGGGAGTGCCGTGGCGGTTAGTACCCGATACCGCTGGGTCACGATTTCCAGAACGAAGAGGCCTAGTAGCGCGGCGGCGCAGACACCGGCCACAACGAACCCTTCCGGTTGGTCGGCGAATGCCTTGGGGCGAAGGAGAGCCGCGAATCGTGGCCGACCTCCGGTCGCCCACATGCTATCGGTTCCCTAAGACCTCTGGCCGGCGCTCGCGGCGGTGGCTGGGTCGGTACCGACCGACACGCGTTACACCTGACAGGCTGCCGCCATGTGCCCCCACCTGAGGGGATCAACGATAGCCGTCGGGCGCCGAATGTCAAGCCAAGACGCGTCTGGCTGTCTTGGTTCTGACCTGACAGCTCAGAAGCCACAAATGGACATGCACACTGTGGTCTTCACCGGCTGTGGCACTACCCTGCGTGCTGACGATGCAAGCCGTGTGGCTCAGCCGCGGTCTACAGGGGTTGATTCCCAGCTACGGAATTTTCATTTCCTCCGTGGAAATATCCGGGCTGCCACGGAGGACTTCATCGCGACGGAGGCGTATGCCTGAAGGCTGACGGGCCGTGCGTTTTGGCCGGCGCAAGCGAGAGCGAATAAACCCGAGGTTTGCAAAAGGCCATCTCACTTAGGGCCCGCCCGCGAAGATCGATCGCTGTGAACCGGACGGTCGGGTCTCTCGGCAGGAGACCATTGCGTTAAAGGTAGGCCATGATGGGACAACGATCCCGCAGTTCAGTCGTCGGAAGGCAGATTGTCGTTCTAACAATAGCAGCGCTCCTCGCCGGGATTGGATACACGTTTGACCTTGGGCTGGTCGGGCGCGCGTCTCAGGCGCCGTCAGCGCTCAGCCAAGTCCAGGAATGGATGGTTCAAACAGATGGGACGGCCGCCTTAGGGCGCAGAGGTAGTTTACTGACGCCAAGGTTCCAACACACTGCAACTGCTCTCACGGACGGCAGCGTCCTCGTTGTGGGTGGTCAGATCGGGGCGGTTGGCACATCAGCAAGCGCCGAGGTCTATAACCCCGAGTCAGGGACATCGCATCGCCTTCGGGACATGTCGACGCCACGAAGCGCCCATACAGCTACGCTATTACCGAATGGACGTGTGCTAGTCGCTGGAGGATTCACCCGCACGCCGGGGTCCGATGCACCGGCCGAGGAGCAAAATTCAGCAGAAGTCTTCGACCCCGCAAGGAGCAGCTGGTCGTCGGTGCCGCCGATGCGCTCGCCCCGAGCGTTTCATACAGCAACCTTACTGCACGATGGGCGAGTCCTGATCGTTGGTGGCTCAGTCAACTCCCTGGGTGTCGTTGGAGCCGAAATCTTCGCGCCAACCTCAAATGCTTGGACCGATGCGGGTCAACTGTCGGAATTGAGAGTGGGACACACTGCAACGCTGCTTTCAGATGGTCGAGTTCTGGTGGTCGGGGGGACGGCCGGCACGTCTGCAGGCTACCTGAAGACGACACTGATCTTTGACCCCGCCCGGGACGGCTGGTCGAACGGTCCCGACTTGATGGTCGGGAGGTCGCAGCATTCTGCGACCCGGCTGGACGATGGCCGTGTGCTCGTGACTGGCGGGGTGACCGGAATGGCAATCGACATTGCGTCTACCGAGATTTACGATCCTGTCACCAACTCCTGGACTGCGGGCCCGGCGCTGCGAACGCCGCGTGTGCTGCACGTGGCCACAAAGCTGCAGGGAGGCCGGGTACTGGTTGCTGGCGGCATGAGCCAAGGGAGCGGTGTTTCGACTGTTGAGTTGTTCGATCCCGTTCGGATGACCTGGTACCAGGACAGTCAGGTTAGCCTGGCGGCAATGGCCGCAGCGGCCACTGAACTCCCGAACGGTGATCTCCTGACCTCGGGAGGCCTCGGGGTAGGCGGCCAACAGGCGCCAGCTGGGCCGGCCTTGGCTGTCGCCGGCACGAATGACTACCCGACTTCGGGCTACATATCTTCGTGCGCACCAGGCTACCAGACCTGCGGTTCTGATCTAAGGGACTCACCCCAAGACACGATCATTGACCAGTGGGGCTTTTACAATCGGGAGTGCACCTCATTCGCAGCTTGGCGAATGTATCGTGATGGCCACGCGATCCACAACGCCGACGGTCTGCGCTACGGCAACGCATGGCACTGGTGGACCAACGCCATATATCTAGGAATCCCCACGACGACTGTCAAGGTGGCTGGAGCGGTTGCTCAATCTGACTCAATCGGCTCGCAGATTTGGGACACGCAGTGCCAGTGCTGGCACGCGTCAGGTCATCTCGCATATGAAGAGACACCGTCAAGTAGCACCGTCGAGGACTACAACTGGGCGAGCACCGGGGTCTATGCCGAGCATGCATGGGACCCGGGTCGGTACATCCTCTTCGGCCACAGCATCGTGCTGACGAGCAATAGCTTCAGTTTCTCGTCACCCGGCAATGGTGGAAGTCAGGCTGGTCCGAGCACCTGGCTCGGTGGCGGGTACTACACTTGGGAAATCCGAACGACTGGGTCCGCGGGGAACTTCGCCTCCAAGGTGTGGCAGTCCGTGTACCTAGGACCCGATACCTACACGTCGACGATATACGAAGTGGTCTCGGGCAGCAGCAGCTCCATCTTCGACTTCAAGGGAAAGGTCTGCGGGAGCTTTTATGGCTGCGCCACCCTCGACTGGGGCAACATTACCTTAGCCGACGGCGGCTATACCGCCTGGAGCAGCGTGTATAACTAGCGGTGGTCGCCAGCAGGGGAAGATTAGTACGACGCCCTCAAGCGATACAGTGAGGAAGGGGATGAGCGGGACGGCCTCGCGGCAATTCATGCTTAGCGGGCCGCCCGCTCGCCGTCAAACGGTGGCTCGTCCACCTGTGCGGATTCTGGTTGAAGCAGGGCGAGAGACCCTGAACGGCTGCCTGAGGCGTCCGACCTTGATTCAGGCCTGGGCTTTGGACCGGCGCAATCTCGATATGCGTACGGACAGGGCAAGCCGAACGACACCGCCGATCGGCGGCCGAAACTTTCGCCTATCCGGCTTCGTTATACCCTAGGAAAGGGATGCTGCATCAAGGCCGCGTTCTGGTCGTCCTTCTGGCCCTCTTCGGGCTCGCGGTGGCGGGGAGCGCATGCGGACCGGCAGTCGGCAAGGCAACTCCAACGTCAACAGTGGGGTCGCCAGCGCCGTCTGTCACGCCGTCTGTCACGCCAACCCCGGCTGGTTGCCCCACACCTGCCCAGCCGCCCGCAACCGCACTGCCCGGTTACCGGAAGCAAATGGGAATGACCTACGATGGTGCGCGCAACGTTGTCGTCCTCTGGGGCGGCCTCGGGGGTCAGGATCCTTGCGATCTTCTCAATGACACCTGGACGTGGAATGGCTCCAGCTGGACGAGGAAGAGCCCGAACGCAAGCCCTCCCCCAGGGAATTACCCGAGCATGGCTTATGACGCCACGCACGGGTTAGTCGTGCTTCTTCTTGGCACTCAGACCTGGACCTGGGACGGTGTAACCTGGGCGGAACGGCATCCCGCGACGAGTCCTCCGGCGCGGTCGGACGGGGCAATGGCCTTCGATGGTGCGACGGGAAAGGTTGTCCTGTTCAGTGGCGGTGTCGCCCCGAATGACACGTGGACGTGGGACGGGGAGACCTGGAGCCAACTCCAGCCGCCGGTCAGCCCACCTGCTCGGCTTGGGGCAGGCATGGCCTACGACGAATTGCACCGGGTCATTGTCCTGTTCGGGGGTAGCGATCCAACCAACACCTCCAATGATCTCAACGATACCTGGACATTTGATGGGACGACCTGGACCCAGCAATCACTCGCCGCCGCACCGGCCGCCAGATATGAGCTACGGCTTGCTTACAACGGGCGGACACAGAACGTAGTTCTCTGGGGCGGCCGGAATGACCAGACGAGGACGGCCTTTACGGACACGTGGACATGGGATGGGCACCAGTGGAGTCAGCAGACTCCGGCAAACATCCCGCCATGGTTGGCGACGCCGGGATTCGCGTACGACGCCGCCCGCAGCCAGGTTGTCCTATTCGGCAGTGGGGGCGGCGCTGCGGGATCCCAGCACACCAGCGAGACCTGGACCTGGGACGGAAGAAACTGGACCCGGCGCACCTAAGCTCCCACCTACCCATGTGGGGTCGTTGGTCCGGTTGAGTAGCAGTTACAAGACGCGGACATCCAGAGCGGAGTGGCCCTGCCGAATGGCTGGCTGGGCGTTCCACGGTAATCTCCGAGCTCCGCTTTCATTCGGTATCCTGCATCCTATGCATTCCGCAAGAAGGCCTCGGCGTCCGAGGAAGAGTTCGATTGCATGAGTAAATGAAAGTCAGGACCACGCTGCCAAGGAGGTGCAGGCCGACTGATTCTTGATCTGAATCGCCCTGAGTTCTGTGGAGACTCGGCGGCTTGGTTTCATGCGACCACGACGGTCGCCTGTCGATCATGGTAGCGCTGCTCGAACTCGGTCGGGGGTAGATGGTTGGCAGCGCTGTGTAGGCGCCGGCGATTCCACCAATCGACCCACGCGGCGGTCGCCAGCTCGACCTGCTCGGCGGTGCGCCAGGGTCCACGTCGGCGGATGAGCTCGGTCTTGTAGAGGCCCATCACGGTCTCCGCCAACGCGTTGTCGTAGCTGTCGCCGCGCGACCCCACCGAGGTGACCGCACCTTCCTCCGCGAGCCGCTCTGTGTAGCGAATGGCCAGGTATTGGACGCCGCGGTCTGAGTGATGGACCAGCGCGGGGTCGGCGGCGGGCCGGCGGGCCCAGATCGCCATCTCCAAAGCGTCGAGCGCGAGGTCGGCCCGCAACGAGGTGGCCACCCGCCAGCCGACGATCGCGCGACTGAAGGCGTCCACGATCAAGGCGGTGTACGCGAACCCTGACCAGGTGCTGACGTACGTGAGATCGGCCACCCACAGGCGATTGGGAGCGGGCGCCGTGAACGACCGGTCCACCAGGTCCGCCGGCCGCGCCGCGACATCCGCCGGCATGGTGGTGCGGGCTTTCTTGCCCCGCACGGCACCCGCCAATCCGAGATCGTGCATCAGTCGCGCTACGCGATCGCGACCCACTTGGACGCCTTCCCGGGTCAGCTGCCGCCAAACCTTCTCGACACCGTAGACGCCGAAGTTGTCCCCGTGCACCCGCGCGACGTCCGGCTTCAACGCGTCGTCCTGCACGCGGCGCCGCGACGGCGGCCGGGCCTTGACCGCATAGTAAGTAGAAGGGGCGACCTGCAACGTCTGGCAGATCGGCTCGACCCCGAATCGCTCGCGGTGGGCGTCGATGTAGCGGGTCATTTCGGCAGCCGCGGGTCGAGCTCCCGCGCGAAGAAAGCCGAGGCCGTCTTCAAGATCTCATTGGCGCGCCGCAGCTCCCGGTTCTCCTTCTCCAGTTCGAGAATCCGTTGCTGGTCCGCCGTCGTCACGCCCGGCCGGAGGCCCTGGTCAACCTCAGCCTGCTTCACCCAGTGCCGCAACGTCTCGGAACCAATCCCGAGCTCGAGGCCCACCCGAGTGACGACGCCGTGTCGCTCGCCTGTTGCCTTGATGGTCTCCAGAACCATCCTGATCGCCCGCTCTCGCAGTTCTGGCGGATACCGGTGCTGCGACGCACGCTTCGATGGTGGCGGCTTCGATGCTGGCATGGGCTACATCCTCCCAAAGAATGGAGCCTCCACCAAACCCAGGGCAGTTCACCGTGAAGATGGATCGACGCCCTTTGGATCCGCCACCGTAGGTTCGAATCCTACCGCCCCAGCCAATTTTCTCAATGCGATTCGTCTACCTCGCCTCTACTAATTTTGGCGTGCCAGTGGCTATTTGACGGCAACCTGGAGGAACATCCCTCAACGACGTTGGTCTCCGGATGCTCTCGGCCGTCGCCCGGTAATGGAAATGCCGGATCCGCCAGCGTAACTCGGTTCGTCGCCTGCTCCGTCACCACGCCGTTGCGGGCGGTGATCGTAACGGCGAGACTTGGTCTGGGGACTCACCGGATAGACTGGAAGATATCCCGGCCGGTTGATCAGGCCGGCTGGAGCTTCCGGGGTGGTTTGCCTGGGTGACGTCGAGAGTGGCATCCGGGTGTGCCCGAGAGCCCGCCTTATCGTCGACCCGGGCCCAGGTTGCCTCGAAGCCCGCCCGCCCGAGCTCGTGGATGATCAGTTCGACGTCGGCCAACCGATCTTCCAGGACCAGGCTCCGAATCGGGCGGGACGCCCTGCTCAGGCCGCCTTCTCGACGGCTGGCTTGTTGAGCAGGAGCCAGTACATGCCCAGCTCACGGACGGCGTCGGTGAACTGTTCGAATTCGACCGGCTTGACGATGTAGCTGTTGCTGCCCAGGCGGTAGCCCTCGATGATGTCCCGCTCCTCGCGCGACGAGGTCAGCATGACCACTGGAATAGTGCTGGTCTTCGGGTCGCCCTTGAGCTTGCGCAGCACCTCCAGACCGTCCACCTTGGGCAGCTTGATGTCGAGCAGGATGACCTTCGGCTTGTCGGCGAAATCGCGACCGGCGTACGGGCCGGTGCAGAAAATGAAGTCGAGCGCCTCCGCGCCATCGCGGACGACATGAATTCGGTTCGTCAGCTTGTACTTCTGGAACGCATGGAGGGCCAGCTCCACGTCATTCGGATTGTCTTCCACGAGCAGGATCTCTACGCCGCCATTGCTTGCCATTTCGGTTCACCTCCAACCGTGAAAAAGAATGTCGCCCCTTTGTCGACTTCCGCCTCGGCCCAGATCCGGCCGCCGTGCCGGTGCACGATCCGCTGGACGATCGCCAGGCCCACCCCGGTGCCCTCGTAGTCTTCGCTGCGGTGCAGTCGCTGGAAGACGCCAAACAGCTTGTGCGCGTACTGCATATCGAAGCCGGCTCCGTTGTCCTTGACGTAGTAGACAGGCTCGCCAGCCTGGCCGGGACGACTCCCAACCTCGATGCGGGCCGGCGCCCGACCCTTGCTGTACTTGATGGCGTTCCCGATCACGTTGACGAAGACCTGCTCGAGCAGGGCCGGGTCGCCCTGGCACGCCGGGAGCTGTCCGATCGTTAGCTCGCTCAGCCGTCCCTCGAGGGCGGGCGCGAGCTGCTCGAGGGCGCGGCGGACGACCGCCTGGGTGTCAACCGGTTGCCTTCTCAGTGGTTGGCGGCCCAACCGCGCAAACTGGAGGAGATCGTCCACCAGCCGGCCCATCTGCCGAGCATTGCCGGCCACCAGGTCGAGGTACCGGCGCGCCTCCACCTGGAGGTCCGGCCCGTAGTCTTCCAGCAGGATGCCGACGAAGCCGTCGATCGCGCGCAGCGGTGCCCGCAGGTCGTGGGACACGGTGTAGGTGAAGGCCTCGAGTTCCTTGTTCGTGGCATCTCGTTCGGCGACGCGGTGCTCCAACTCGGCGTTCAGGTTCCTGATCGCCTCCTCCGTCCGCTTGGCGGCCGTTACGTCCCGGAAGATCGAGATGCCCCCGCCCAGCTTGCCGTCAATCCGAAGCGGACTGGACGTAACGCTGAGCCACAGCCCGTCAGGGGCTCCGGCATGGCGCATAAAGAGCAGAGCTTGCTGGGTCGACTCGCCGCGCATGGCGTGAGCCATCGGGAGATCGGCGGGGGGAAACGGGGTTTTCATGTCTGGCAGGAACAGCCCGTAGCGCTCGCTCCACTCCGTGGGCGGCGCCCCCTCGACCGCTTTCATGCCCACGATGCGCTCGGCCGCCGGGTTGAACGTCACCTTTCCGGCGGCGTCGGCGATCGCGATGCCGTCCGGGATGTTGTCCAGCACCGCCTGCGTGACCGCCGCCCGGTGGGCGAGCTCGGCGTTCAGCCGGCGGATCTGTGCAGCATCCCGCTCCCGCGTACGCAGCGCAAGGGTGACCAGGACGGCACCCGCCAGCAGGACGAGCCCGAGGATCCCGGTGATCAAGAGCACGGTGGTCCGCAGCTGGTAAACCTGGGCAAAGGCGATCGAGGCCTTACGTTCCACCAGGACGGTCCAGCCGAGATCTGCCACCGGCGCATAGGCGGAGAGGATCTCGGCCTGGCCTCCCCCCTGTTGAACCTGGGCGGATTGGCCTTTCAATGCGCTCGCCACCCGGTGATCGGACGCCAGCGAGGTCAACCCGGTGGGAGTAACTCCAGTCCTTCCCAGGAGTACGCCGCGCTGATCGGTGACGGTCAGGCTCAGCCCCTCCGCGGTCGAGAAGTCCGCTGTCAGAGCGTTCAGCGTCTCGAGCTTGATGGCCATCACTAGGATGCCGAGCAGGCGCGGAGGACTCGCGGTGCCGGTGCTCCAAACGGGCACGGAGATGGCGACCACCAGCGGGTGCGAGCCCCAGGCCGACTGGTAGGCCTCGGAGACGTAAGGCTTGCCGGTCGCCAGAGCGCCGCGGTACCAGTCCCGAAAGCTGAAATCCTGGCCCAGGATGCTGGCATCGGAGGGATCGATGTCGAACAGGCGTCCGGTCCGGTCGGTGAGGAAACTGTAGGCGATGACCGGCGCCGTTTGGTTCAGCTGAGCTAGTTGATCGGCGATGACGGTCCCGTTGAAATGATCGGGGTTCCCGTCGGCCAGGGCCGTGCGCAGTGATGGCCGAGACGCATAGGAGCCAACCAGGCCGGCGAAGCCCTGCATTTGATCGCGGACAAACAGGCCGCTGACCGCCGCCGAGTTCGTGAGCTGGCCCTGGACCTGGTCACGGATGGCGGCCGCCGAGATGGTCAGCGCAGAAAAGGCCAGGAAGAACAGGGAGACGGTGCCCAGCAGCACGTAGACGGCGACCAGCCGCCAGTCGGAGAGGCCCGCGGGCAGTTTGGGTGAGAGCAGTTTGAGCGTCGGCATCTGAAGGAGTGAAACCAAATGCGCGCCCTGAATTGCGCCTCAAACCGATCCAGCCCCGGAATTAACGGATTCGCAACGCCGCCGTTAAATTCCGCCTGAGGCCTTTCGGCGATACGCTTTCTTACCATCGTGTCGGATTCGGGCCGTCCACCGGCAGTCGGTGATTTGTGCGCCGGACCCCGCCGTGAGTCACCGGACTCCATCCCAGAGCCGACGAGTCGCCGCGTCCGGATCTGCGACCAGCGCCGCGCCGTTCGCATCGAAACGCATTACCTGGCGCTGGGCCGGATGGTAGCGTGGCCAACCGGGGTTGCCGGTGGCCGCGAAGGCGACCCAGGCCCGGTGCAGGTCATCGGCGAGAGTCTGCGGCGGCCGATCCCCGGTCATGGGGCTGGTCGTCCGATCCAGGTTATCGAAGACGAACGGGATCTCCAGGGCGTGGCAGGCGCCTAACCGGCCGTCATACAGCGGGGAGCGCCAGGCGAATTCATAGAGGAAGGCTGCGCCTCCGTTTCTGGCCTGCGCCTCGCCGAGCCGAATCGCCGGAATCCGGAAGAACCAGTCCGTGACTATGGCGGCGACGAGATCGCCCGGGGGTGCGGTCGGCTGGGCTGCCCGGTAGGTGGGAAGGGCTTGTGCAGGGTCGAGACCCCGCCTGGCAGCCAGCCCCTGCAGCTGCGTCTCAGTCACCCGATCGATCGCCTCCGTCGGCACCATAAAGAAACGCCACTCCTCGGCGGTAGTGCCGATGAGCAGGTCAAGGCCGGCTCCGATCCCGGCAGCGATGGCGTTGATGGGCCGGTCGCCGACCACGTCACCGTCGATCACCGGTTCAAACAACATGCCGTTGGCGGCGACTTCGCCCCAACGGGTGGGGTCAGGACGCATAGCCAGCTCTGCCGCGAGCTCCGCCTGGGCGTCGACAAAGCGCGAGATCGGGACGGCTGCCAGGGCTTCCCGGGTCGCCGGTACTCCCAGCTTCTGGCAGAGGTTTCGGCCGATCAATCCGGCGGTCTCCGTGGAGATCACATGATGACCCGCGCCGCTTTGAAGGACGGCGCGCTGGAAGAGGCCGCTCGCGCGCGGCATGGCCATCAGGGTGGCAACACTGAACGCGCCGGCAGACTCACCGAAAATCGTGACCCGAGTCGGGTCTCCGCCGAACGCTTCGATGTTCTCCTGCACCCAGCGCAGCGCCGCCACCTGGTCAAGCAAGCCAAGGTTGGCGACCCATCGCCGAGCCAGAGAAAACCATCCGCACCTAAGCGGTAGTTGATCGTCACACAGACCACGCCGTCGCGGGCAAACCGACTCCCGTCGTAGCCAGCCATCGCCCCCGACCCCCTGAGGAAGGCCCCGCCGTGAATCCACACCATGACCGGCAGTCCCTGTCCGATCGGTTCAGGAGTCCAGACGTTCAAATTCAAGCAGTCCTCTCCGCTCTCACCGGCATCGCCCAGCAGGGATCGGAAGGGTTCCGGATACGGCGACTGTGGCGGCACCTGGCCGCGGGCCAGCGCGTGGCGTACACCCGTCCATGGTTCCGCAGGTTGGGGTGGCTGAAAGCGGTGCCGTCCAAACGGCGGCGCTGCGAAGGGAAGGCCGTTGAAGGATGCGACCCCACCAGTCACCCGCCCCTCCACCCGACCGGTCTGCGTTTTGACCATGATGCGGTTCGCGATGGCGCTCAATTCCGTTTCACCTCTCTTCTGGTTTCGACGCCGCCGCAGGCCGTGTAATCAACGGTCATGCTCTGACGGGCTAGGGGGAGCCGGTCGCGTAGAGCGTCTGCCCGGTAACGAAGCTCGCGTCCTGGCTGCAGAGGAAGGCGATGATGCCCGCGATGTCTTCGGGGGAACCCGTGCGTCGAAGCGCCGCCCGCTCGGCGGCCGCCTTCTTCAGGTCCTGGTAGTCGACACCGACGCGCTGCGCCACCGCCTGGGTCATCCGGGTCTCGACGAAGCCGGGGGCGACGGTGTTCACGTTGATGTTGAAGGGTCCCAGTTCGATGGCGAGGGTGCGTGCCATGCCCTGGATGCCGGCCTTGGCCGCGGAGTAGTTCGCCTGGCGGCGGTTGCCCAGGGCCGAGTTCGAGGACAGGAACACCATCTTGCCGAACCGCTGCGGGACCATCAGGCGCTGGGCAGCCTGGGCGCAGAGGAACGTGCCGCGCAGATGGGTATCGATCACCAGGTCCCAGTCGGGCTCCGACATCTTGTGGATGAGGTTGTCCCGGATGACGCCCGCGCAGGTGACCAGCAGGTCGACCGTTCCGAACTGCCTGGCGGCGGCCTCCGCGAGACTCTCGACCGCGGCCCGCTCGGTGACATCGCAGGCTACCGCCAGCGCCCGGCCGCCTGCCGCTCGGATCTGTCCCGCTATCGCCTCCGCCGGTTGGCGGTCGACGTCGGAGACCACCACGGCGGCCCCCTCAGCCGCGAACCGCACGGCCGTCGCCGCGCCGATACCCCGGCCGCCACCGGTGACCAGCGCGGTCCGGCCATCGAACCGTCCGGTCACGCGATCATCACCTCGGCATCGCCGGCGGTGACCTGCTCCCCTCGCTGGTTTTCGGCCCACAGCTCCAGCGTCAATTGACGGCCTCCTGTTCCCTCCGACAGCGCTTTCACCCGGCCCCGGCAGGTCAGGACGTCGCCCGGGCGCACCATCGCGGTGAATCGGACCGTCAGCCGGCGGACGGACTCGGGGCTGGTCATCCAGCACAGGTACTGCCCGAGGAAGGCCATGCTCAGCATCCCGTGGGCGATGACACCGTCGAGGCCCACCCCTCGGGCGGTCTCGTCGTCCGTGTGGATGAGGTTGTAGTCGCCCGAGGCGCCCGCATACTTGACGAGTTGCACCTTGGTGATCGGGTCCTTCCGGAGGTCGGGCAGCGGGCTTCCGATGGAGAGGTCGTGCGTCTGGAGTGAAGGCGCCCGGGTGGCGCTCACCGCAGGATCACCGTACTCCGACCCGTGAAGACCAGCTGTCCCAGCTCGTCGCGACCCTCGGTCTCGATGATCAGGAAGGTCATCGGACCGAGCCGGCCCTCCCGGTGGTGGAGATCGGCGAGGCGGCTCCGGCATCGCAGGCGGTCGCTCACCCGAATGGGCCGCTCGAATCGATACTCCTGGGCGCCATGGAGGACACGCGCCAGGTCGAACGTGAGGTCGGGTATCGCGATACGAAACGTGGTGGGGAACGTGGGTGGAGCCACATCGCCGCGGACGCAGGCCGCGGTTGTGTCTCCGACCGCCTCGGCGAATTTACGGATCGCGCCCCGCTCCACTTCAAAGAGGACCTGCTCGGACTCGCGGCCAATCAGCGCTTGCGAGATCGCGGGTGGGGTCATCTGTTCACGGGCTGGCCGCCTGAGCCGACCGGATCTCGTTGACCAGTGGCAGCAGCCCTCCCATCAATTCGTAGCTGCGCCGGATGAGGCTGGCGTCCCCGAAGAAGGTGACGTTCCAGAGCACGACGTGCCGCAGCCCCACGGCGTAATAGTCCCCCAGTTGTTCGGCGACCTCCTCGGGCGTGCCGTGAAGCACCCCGTCTTCGACCACCGCCGGGGGAACGCCCTCGACCAGCGAGAGCGCCTGGGCTCGCGTGAACCGGACCGGGATGAAGTCGCGGATCCCGTTCGCGTTCTCCCCCAGCGGGTGCACGGCGCCATGGCGCGCGTAGGCCTCCGCCGGCTGTGTTAGCGCCAACAGACGCAAGAGGGGCATCGCCAGGATCGCATGCGCCTGCTCGTGCGAGTCGGCCAGCACGAGCTTCGCGTACATCGCCGGCGTGAACGGGGTCGATGAGCGTCCGGCTGCGCGCCGTCCCTGCGCCATGCGTTCGAGTCGGGTGCGGTAATTCTCCAGTGACATGTACTCGGGAAGCCAGCCGTCCGCGTAGCGGGCGGTGATGTCCAGCATTCGCGGCCCGTGGGCAGCCAGCCAGATCTCCGGCGGTCCTTCCGGCGAGGGCTTCAGGCCGAGGACTGCCTGCCGCAGCTGGAAGTGCTCGCCCTCGAAGTCGACCGGCCCATCGTGGGACCAGAGCAGCCGGATGATCTGGACCGCCTCCTCGAGGCGGCCGACCGGGCGCTCGAAAGGGATGCCATACGGGAGGAGGTTGAGCGCCTCGCCCGAGCCCAGCCCGCAGATGATCCGGCCGGGAGCCAGGTGGTCGAGCGTGAGGAACGCTTGCGCCAGCTCCACCGGGTGCCGGCGCAGGGCCTCCGTGACCGCCGTCCCCAGGTGGATCCGGCTGGTGGCGCCGGCGGCCGCCGCCATGGCGACCAGCGGGTCGAAGAAGACGTCAGGGTTTGGCTGGACGGCGGCCAGCGGGGTGAAGTCGGCCGTCCACAGCGCCTGGGGAAACCAGCCCATGTAGTGGTCGGGCCACCAGAGCCCGGCGTATCCCTGACCCTCGTTCCGCTGCGCGTTCTTGATCAGGTTGACGGCCGGCGGCATCAGGGTCCCCAGCGTGCCCACCGTCAGCTGATCGGAGGGGCCGATCACCCCGCTACCCCCAGCCCGGGTGGGCGGGGCCCTGGCGGGCGCGGTCGGGGTCGACCTTCAGATCGATGATGACCTGGGTGGCGCGGCCGCTGGCGAGCAGCACGCCCGCGTCGTCATGGAGGTCGGCCGTGGCGAAGGCCACCCGGCGCGTCTTCCGCACCACCCAGCCGGTGGCGCGGACCCGACCGGGCCGCGCCGGCCGGTAGAACTCGGTGCGCAGGGCGGCCGTGAGGAAGACCTCTTTTCGGTCGAGCAAGCTCCAGGTGGCATTGCCCATGGCCGTGTCCAGGATGGCGGTGACCATGCCGCCGTGCACGATCCATTCCTTGCCAGCCGGGAAGGCGTGATCCGTGTTCGGCTCCCATTCGAGCACGGCCCGCCCGGGCGCCAGGCCGACCCGCCGCCAGCCGAGGGCCGCGAAGATCCCCGGCTCGCCTGGCCGTGGCTGCCACCCCTCCATCTCGGCGAAGCGCTCCCCTGCCCGGAATTCGGTCGCCATCAGTGAGCAGCGGCGCGCGCCCGCTCGCGCTCGACCAACGTCCGACGCAGAATCTTGCCCGATGGGCTCTTGGGTATCTCGGTGACCAGTTCCAGCTGGCGGACTTTCTTGTAGGGCGCCACCTGACGGTTTACGAAATCCATCAGGTCCTCGGGGGTCGCCGGGCCTTTCAACACAACAA
>WNFE01001641.1_pt1 | contig 16266 bp, 12 predicted proteins | sample 5400451 | NCBI WGS metagenome assembly WNFE01 (sample SAMN13153344, study PRJNA577476) | soil metagenome | isolation source: 200 cm saprolite under Douglas fir tree site 2 hole 2 | place: USA:California | collected 2015-04-18 | reverse complement strand
ACCAAGGCACTGCTGTTCAACGCCGAAATATGGGACCACCTCAAAGATGCCAAAGAATTCGGCATCGAAGGCGTGACCGCACCCACGCTGAATTGGGCCGCTATCCAGCAGCGCAAGAACAAGATTGTGCTCAAACACGCCAAGGGCCTGGAATTCCTGATGCGCAAAAACAAGGTCGCAACCGTCAACGGTTACGGAAGGCTGACCGGGCCGGCCAAAGACGGCGTGCATACGGTTGAAGTCTTTACCGAGGGCGGAGGCGGCGCCGCTGGCGAGACTACGTTCATCAAAGCGAAAAATATCCTCATCAGCACAGGCTCAGAGGCGCGCATGCTTCCTGGGCTCGAGCCGGACGCGCGCATTTTGACCAATATCGAAGTCCTGAGTCTCAACGCCATTCCAAAATCTCTGATCGTGATTGGAGCGGGCGCTGTGGGCGTGGAGTTTGCTTCCATCTATCACTCCTTTGGCGTGGATGTAACGATCTTGGAGGCGCTGCCGCGGCTGGTGCCGGTGGAAGATGAAGAAGTTTCCAAGGAGCTGCTGAAGGCCTTCTCCAAGCGCGGCATCAAGAGCAATGTAGGTGTAAAAGTTCAGAAAATTGAAAAGACCAAAGACGGAGTGAAGGTGAGTTATACCGACTCCGAGGGCAAAACGCAGGCGCTGGAAGCGGACAAGGTGCTCATCGCCATCGGCCGCGCGCCGCGCACAGATAATATTGACCTGGAAAAAACCAAGATCAAGCCTGACCGCGGCTTCATTAAAACTAATGAATGGATGCAGACGGAAGAGCCAGGAATCTACGCGGCCGGCGACATCATTGCCGGCTTCCCGCAGCTCGCGCACGTGGGCTTTATGCAGGGAATCGTGGCGGTCTCTAAGATTGCCGGCAGACCTGCGAAGCCGTTGAACCGCAACCATATTCCCGGCGCAACCTACTGCGAACCGCAAATTGCCAGCGTAGGATTGACGGAAGCGCAGGCACGCGAATCCGGACACAAAGTTAAAGTGGGCAAGTTTCCTTTTTTGGGCAACTCCAAGGCAACAATCGTTGGTGCGCATGAAGGGTTTGTGAAGGTGGTCTCCGACGAGCAGTATGGTGAGATCTTGGGCGTGCACATCATCGGACCGCAAGCGACGGAATTAATTGCCGAAGCGGTTGCCGCCATCGAGCTGGAGGCCACGGTGGAAGACATGATGTTCACGATTCATGCTCATCCGACGCTGTACGAGGCGCTCTCCGATGGGTTCAACAGCGTCTATGGACTGCAGATTAATGTTTAATCGGGAATGATGAGGTCAAAGATCTTTTGGTCGGCGCTGTTTTTCTTGCTCTCAGCCGCACTTCTGCCGACAAAACCGGAAGCCCAGATTGCGGTCAAGCCGGGAGATGAGCAACTCTTTGCTGCCCAGCCTAAACAGTATCCTTTCACCCTGGTTGCCTATGGAGATTTGCGGACTACCCATCCTTTCAATCATTTTGTAACAGATCCCAATCGGCGACGGGCCTTGATTGCGCGCATTGCCGCGGAAAAGCCCGATCTGCTGGTGGTGAATGGCGATCTTGTCTATAAGGGCGGCAGCCGCGACGATTGGCGTGAGTTTTCCAAAGAGACGCAGGCTTGGCGCGACGTTCAAATCAAGGTATTGCCTGCCATAGGCAATCATGAGATCAAGGATGACAGTGAAGTCCACAACTATTTGCAACAATTTCCATACTTACAGGGCCGGCGCTGGTATTCCGTGCATTATGGAAATGTGCTGCTGCTGACGTTAGACTCCGAATCTGATGACAAGCCCGGCAGCCCGCAGTGGAACTGGATCGTTTCAGAGTTCGACAACGTGCCTGCCGATGTGCAATTTATTGTTTTTTCCATGCATCACCCGCCCTATACGCGATCTACGGACCATCTGCTCGGTGGAGGGCATGCGGCGAGAGAATCGGAGCAGCGCCTGGCTGAACTGTTTGAATCGCAGCAGAAGCAGCTTCACGCCAGGATCATCGTCATTGCTGGCCATGTGCACAACTACGAGCGTTACGAGCACAACGGCGTGATGTACATCGTGAGCGGAGGCGGGGGCGCCACTCCCTACACGGTACAGCGGCATCCTGATGATTTTTACAACCTGCCTGGACCTACCTACCACTATTGCAGGATCACAGTTGACCACGACAAGCTGAATTTCGAGATGTTCAAGCTGGAAGGGAACAATCCTCAGTTTAGTTTCAATGTGCGGGATTCATTTCAGATTTCGGCAAAGTAGAAAAATCCCGCCGCGGATGAACGCGGATAAACGCCGATCAATCCGCCTAATCCACTGCGTTAACCGCATCGGAATCCAGCAGAACCAGGCTGCACTCGCCGGTGTGGGAAGAGCACTGCACGGTGCCGCGTCGCAGCACTTTGGTCGGAGTTCCGTCAGGGAAAGTCATGTTGTTATTGGCTGCGCGCAACTTGCTGCTGAGACTCTTCAATTCCTCGCTGCCCCGGACCCATTTTGCATCCTCAGTCGGCCCCGAAGTAGAAACAAGGAGAAGGAAGTCACTACTGGGGTCGGAAGTGGTTGCGCTCTGCGCCTTATCCTTATCCTGGGGCAGAACCTTGCCCAAAGGAATGGTTCGCAATTTGGCCAACTCGTCTTTATATTTTTTTACGATTGCATCAACCTTGCCGTCACCGCCTGCCAGTTTGGCCAACCGGCCGCGGGTATCGGGACTGGGATGCGGGCTCGCCAGTGCAACGGCATACCAGTGGATGGCCTCGTCGGTTTTGCCGCGCTTCTCGTAGATTTGCCCGAGGTGATCAATGACCTCGCCGTGCTGGGTAAGTCCCATGGCCGCCCGAATATATTTCTCTGCCCGGTCAAAATCTCCCTGGCGGAAGTACACCCAGCCGAGCGTATCCCAATAAGAAGCCAGGCTGTTCACCAACGCGATCTCTGTCATCTCGGGATGATCCAGAGTTACCGTGCGCAGGCGTGTGGCGGTTTCATCCACGGCGCTCTGGGCATATTGCAGGGCGCGATCGAGATGAACATTTTTTTCCGTAAGCTCGTAACTCACGTCGTTCAAAATTTCAGGAGAGCGGTCCAACTGTACGGCCTTGTCAAAAGCCGCCAAAGCTTTATCGGCCAGATCCATGTTCAGGTATGCGCTGCCCAGTTCAGCGCGTAGCAAAGCGTTATCGGGCTGAAGCGAAACGGCCTGCTCGAATTCAGGAGCGGCGTCGGTCCACCGGTGGCGGTTGGAATAAATCGTCCCCAACATGGAATGCGCCCTGAGATCGAGAGGATTGATCTCCAGTTGCTTGCGATAGGCAGAAATAGCATCGTCGAATTTATCCTGCTGAAAGAGGGTCAACCCCAAGCCGCCGTAGGCGCGATCATCATAGGGGTTGAGCTCGATCTGCTTATGAAAGGCCTGTTCCGAAAGATCAAAATTGCGCAGAATTCCGTACACCACGCCCAGTTGCAGCCAGGCATCGGCGTGCTTGGGCTCAAGCTCGACCACGCGTTTCAGCAGCGTTACTGCGATCTCATAGTGCTGCGCCTCAATCGCCGAACGGGCGGCATCTTCCAGATCTTCTGCTTTTGCGGTTTGGGGAACGGTTGGCGTCGAATTGTTGTTGGCACTCACGTTCTCCAGTGAGATTTTTTGATCGCCATCGGATTCCACGGCGCGGCGAAACGCAAGATAATCTCGCGAGCGGGTGACCGGCAGTTCGCGCACTTTGATGGAAATCTTGCGTTGGCCATTTGCACTTTGATTATCCGTTTTATAGGTAGAGTGATATTCGCCGTAATCGCGGACCAGATTTACCGGCACCATTGAACCCAGAGTGAATTTTGACGGGAGCAGCAAATGAAAACGGGTAGTAAATTCAATGGGACCACCGAAGGGGATAGGGTCGTCTTCCGGATCGGGGTCTGGATCAGCATTGGGAAGCGAGAAACGCATTAACGTGGGCAGCTCGATCTCAGTCTGCTTCCCGGACCAATCGAAAAAATTCGCGACTGCAATCTGGTATTCGACAGTGAGCGGTTCGTTGGTGGATTCCAGGTCGCTCAGTTGAAGGTTGGAAACTTCGCCATCGAGCCCTTGCGTTGCCGCTCCGTATTTCATTACATCTTTCCACTTGCTGCGCGGGACGCGGCGCATGAGAGAGCGCAGCATCACCTCAGAATCACCGCGCAATTCCATACGAACGTGGGCATCCAGCTTTCCCAGGTCTGAGATTTTGCCATCCAGTTCAACGATCTGGTAGTTGGGTACGGCAGGATCGGAAGGGGTCTCTACAATTTTAGGCGTCCCATCCTGAGGAATCATGAGCGCCTTCTTGGCGCGAAGAGGACTCAGCAGCAACTGAAAGGGAGCGATTTCAGAGGTTGTATCCATCCAAAGCATCTGCTTGCCCAGAGGCACAACCGTGATGACGTGGTCAAACTGTGAAGGCGAAGGCACGTCTTCATCGAGCTTGCGCGAGCTATCAATCAGTACGGCATTCGCGCTGAGGCCAATGCCGCGCAACATGGCGCTCAACAGCGTGTGTTTGTCTTTGCAATCACCATATTGATTGGCGAGGATTTCCCCGGCGGCATGTGGCTGGTAACGTCCTCTTCCCAGCGAAAGGCTCACGTAACGGAAGTTCCTGGCTACGTAATCGTAGAGGTCTTGTATCTTGCCGATGTCGGTCTGCGCATTCTTGGTCAACTCTGCGGCCTTGGCCTTGATCTCGGGCGTGGGTGTGATGCGGTCTTTTTCCAGACTGGCATACCAGCGCCCCAGCTCCTCCCAACTCTGGAAGGTGGTCAGCTCTACATCCGATATTTCATCTTTGTAAGTATGTTTCTTCTTTTTCTTTTTATCGGCCGCAGAAGAGGAATCTTCATCCTCCTCCTGGTCAAGATGCGAGCTCTTCCAGGTATAAATTTTGCGGTCTCCCTCCTGCGAAATCTTGGGAGCGTATTCGTCTTTGTTTTTAAGTTTGATCTTTTTGTTCGCGGGAACGTTGACTTCCAACTGCTCGTCGAGCAAGATGCCATGTTTGGCGAAGTCATATTCCAACCAGAATTGCCCCGGCGCCAGCGGCGTGTGCGTGGTCGTAGTGATGGAGTATTCCAGGATCTCTCCAGGCCGAAGCGCGGGCACGGTAACGTGTTTTTCGCGGTAATCGGTGTACACCGGCGCTTCACGCAACACGGGAGCGGTCATATCCTGCACGGCGTCGGGCGTGGCGGTCACAACCGATCCGTCGGCGCGGCGGACCCGCACATAATCAATGTCGAACTTCTGACTGGCAGCGTTGTAGCCGAAGATGAGTTGACCAAGCTGATCTACGCCAGCTTCGCTCTGCACGCGGATACGCGCGGTCACATTCTTGATGCCGGTTCCATCACTCTCGAAGCGTTCCACGGTGTGATATGACTCATACACAACCGCTTCCTGGGAATAGTCCGCGGTTTTCGAGGCAGGTTTAGTGACTGCGCTATCGTTCGAGGGCGTGGGGGTGGCAGCAGGGCTGGGAGCGGTTTGCCCATAAGCAAACGCGGACAAAAACAGAAAAAAACTAAGGAAGAGCAAACCGGTGAACTTCGGCATATTCTTAGATTTTACGTTAGTTTTCACCCTAACGTGTAGCTGGAGGCGGTTTGCGGCGGCGGATGGGGAGAGGGCAGGACGTTAAGGGCTTAATTTTGCAATCCAAAATAATCTATTCTTTGTTGTCTGCTAGAGGTTCGCTCCATGGCCGATTGCAGAACCAGCGTAACAATCGGCGGTCTGAGATTTTACGCCTGGATTGAATCCACTGCCGTTTTCGCCAGAGCCGGCGGATATGGCGTACGGGATAAAAAAGCGCAGAAAATAGCCGCCAGTTACGCAGCGCGGCATAGCCCACGACCATGAGATCGCGTACGGTTACGGGAAAGAACAAACGAAGAAAGAGCCAGACTGAGGAGTTCTTGATTCGCATCAGAAACCGGTTCTTTACTGAATGCCAGTTGATGAGGTCCGGTAATTGCTCGCGCCGCTCGGGGGTAACGCGGCGCACATGCCAGCCTACCGCAGCCGGAACGTAAAGGCACTTCCAGCCCAGAATCTGGGCTCGCCAGGCCAAATCGGCGTCTTCGCGGTAGGCAAAAAAATCTTCATCGAAGAATTCGCCATCAATGCTCACATCTTCCACCATAGCCCGGCGATACAACGCCGTTGCGCCGCTCGCGCCAAATACATATTCCGCGCGCTCATACTGGCCGTGGTCGGTTTCTTCAGCGCCTCGATCGAGATGGCGCATGTTGCGCGTGAAATACATTCCGGTGCAATCAATGATGGATGTAAATTCTGTTTGTGCCCCTGGCGACCAACGGAGCAGCTTGCCGCACACTGCGCCGATTTCTTTCTCTTGTGGCCCGGTTTGTAGCGTCACAGCGGAAACCAGTTGGGAGATGAAATCGGTCCGTAAAATCACGTCAGGGTTGAAGCAAAGCAGCCATGCGCCGTGCGCTTCGCGAATTGCCTGGTTCTGCGCGGCAGCAAAGCCCCGGTTTTCTGCGTTCAACTTAGCGGTCGAATTGATTCCAGCCGGCGGCGTGAATTGCGAGAGTATTTCTCTGGTTTTATCCGTGGATGCGTTATCCACAACGATGATTTCGAGCGCGGGATAACTCTGCTGTAACAACGACTCCAGGCATCGCCCCAGATATTCCGCAGAATTGTAGGTAACCAGAAGAACAGAAACTAATGAAGGTGCCGGTGCAGCCTCTACCATGCGCCCCGGCCGAACAGGACATGCGGAATTGTTTTCAGAAAGATTTGCGCGTCCAGCCACAACGACCACCGGTCAATGTAGGAGAGATCGAGCTGCATCCAGCGGTCAAAGTTGAGCTGGCTGCGGCCTTCGAGCGCCCACAGACAGGTCAGCCCCGGACGCATACGCAACCGCCGCCGCTGCCATGACTCGTATTTTTCCACCTCTTCGGGTATGGGCGGGCGAGGACCAACAAAAGACATATCGCCGCGAAGGATGTTCCAGAGCTGCGGCAGCTCGTCGAGACTGGTGTGGCGGAGCCAGCGTCCGATGGGGGTAACGCGGGGATCGTCAGCTATCTTGAAGACCGGGCCATCAGCCTCGTTGAGATGCTCCATTCCGGGGCGCAATTGCTCTGCATTCTGCACCATGGAGCGAAACTTCAACACCGTGAAGCGCCTGCCGCCTAATCCGCAACGCGTCTGACGATAAAGAATTGGACCGGCGGAGGTAAAGCGCACGAGCAAGGCAATCACCAGCATGAGAGGCGCGAGCACAATCAACAGAAAAAGAGCCAGGGCAAGATCGGCAACGCGCTTGGCTAAAAGCTGAAGCTCATCCTGCGGGCCGGTGGAAAAAGTGAGTAGAGGAAACTCATTGAGATGTTCCAGATGCACGCTCGAACTGGTGGCTTTGAGGAAATTCAGATGAACACGCGTGCGGACGCCTTCACGCTCACAGTGCAAGACCAGGGGCTCAATGCAATCCAAGTCCTGCTTTTCCACGGCAATCAGGACTTCATCCACAACGTGGTCATGGATAAAATCCGGGACTTGATCCAATGGAATGGTCTTATACGAGCTGTGCAAGTCTTCGGCGGGAGCGGGCGGACGCTCGGTAAGGTAGGCAAACCCTATAAGACGCAGCCCCAGTGGTTCGGCGTGCTCCACCAGCCGCGCTAACTCGTGAGCATGGGTGCCCGTACCGACCACAAGAACATGGTGATAACGTCCAAAAATTCTCCGCAGAGAGCCTTTGGTGAAAAACATTGTGAGCCGGCCGGTGATGAGAAGCAGCCAGTTCACAGCGCCAAAGGTCAAAGCCAGACTGCGGCTTATATCAGCTCGAAACAGATATAACCCGGCGGCCACGAGCCCCATGCCGGTGACGACCAGCTTGGTTTCGTCCCAGACGATTTGTGCAGGATTGCGCAGCTCTACCTTGCGGTAGATGCCGTACAGAAATCCAACCACAAACCACGTGACAAGTACTCCCGCCAAAAAAGGCAAATAGACGCGCAGCGGATAGACTGCTGGAAAATGTGAGTCAAGAACTCTGGGCAGAACAGAGACGCGCAACAGGTAAGCAATCGGCAAGGCTAGCGCAGTCAGCACCAGATCATGGGCAAGACAGCCCAATCCCAACAATTTTGAACGACGCTCTAACAATTTTGGCCTATTTTTCCGATTCTCCAGAGTATTTTCGGAGTTAGTGTGAACAACTCAAAGACCTCAAAGGATGTCTCATGCCAGGGAAGTTATAGTCACTCTGAAAATACTCTAGCATTATGAAACACGTAAATTTTATCAGAATGATACCCCAGCACCGGCTAAGGTTACCCTAGAAAGACAACACCTTAGAAGCTTTAGAAGCTGCCGAGTGGCTCATGATATCTTGCCAAACATGAAGATTTTGCTCATCGGGGCTAACGGCCAGCTCGCCCGTGACCTGCAGGCCGAATTTACGGCTGCCGGCAAGAGCTACGAAATTATTCCTGTGACCCATGAGCAGCTCGATATTCGCGACCAACGCGTCGTGGATAATTTAATCGCAAGCACCCATCCCGAGTGCATCATCAACACAGCGGCATTCCATCGGGTAGACCTCTGCGAGGAGGAACCGGAAACCACGTTTGCCGTCAATGAGGGCGGGGTCCGCAATGTGGCACAGGCCGCGCAACGTCAGAATGCGTTGCTGGTGCAGCTCAGCAGCGACTATGTCTTTGATGGAGTAAAACGTTCTGCCTACGTGGAACGCGACGAGGCCAAGCCTCTCTCTATTTATGGGAACTCACGTCTTGCCGGGGAGCTTGCCGTACAACAAAACTGTACTCGCCACCTCATCATTCGCACTTGCGGGCTCTATGGGCTGGCAGGCAGTCAGAGCAAAACCGGAAATTTTGTGGAAACCATGCTGAAGCTGGCGGCCTCGAGCAAAGCCCCACGCGTGGTCAACGATCAGGTATGCACGCCCACCAGCACACGCGAGTTGGCCCGGCACATGGTTCGCTTGCTTCCTTCCGGAGCACAAGGCCTGTTTCACATGACCAGCACGGGAGAATGTTCATGGTTTGATTTTGCCCGTGAATGCTTTCGTCTGGCTAAGACACATATGGTTATAAACCCGGTCACCAGCGAGCAATATGCCGCCAAGGCAAAGCGCCCGGCCTATTCTGTACTCGATAACCTGGCATACCGCAGCGCCGGGTTCGGCGACTTTCGTTCTTGGCAGGAGGCACTGGCAGAGTATATGCAAACGCGCAAAAAGGCAGGGCTGCAAGCGAGTTAGAAGGCGCTTTTTACTTGCTGAAGGTCTCTTCGCGACGGATGTAGTGGCGTTCGTAGTAGTTGCGGTATTCGCCTGAACGCGCCCGCTCGAGCCACACTTTGTTCCTCAGATACCAATCCACGGTTTTGCCGATGCCCTCTTCAAATCCCATTTCCGGCTTCCAGCCCAGTTCGCGGCGCAGCTTGCTGCTATCCAGCGAATAGCGCCTGTCATGGCCGGGACGGTCCGTCACAAACCGGATCAGAGATTCCGGCTTGCCCAGCATCTTCAGAATCGTCTTGATCACTACCAAGTTCGGTGTCGGTAACCCCGAAGAGACGTTATAGACTTCGCCCGGTTTGCCCTTCTCCAGCACACAGGCGATGGCGCGGCAGTAATCTTCCACATAGAGCCAGTCCCGCTCCTGCATGCCGTCGCCGTAGACGGGAAGCTGCTTTCCCTCTATTGCATTGGCAATCATCAGGGGGATCAGCTTCTCTGGAAACTGATAGGGGCCGTAGTTGTTGGTGCAGCGCAGCGTGATGGCTGAGATTCCATAAGTATGGATATACGCGTTCACCAGATGATCGGCCGCCGCTTTGCTCGCCGAGTATGGGCTGCGCGGATCCAGAATCTGGCCCTCCGTGAAGCTGTCTTTTGCCCCGGCACTGCCATAAACTTCATCCGTACTGATCTGGATAAACAGCTTGGTTTTATGCTGGCGCACGGCCTCAAGCAGAGTCAAAGTCCCGGTCACGTTGGAGCGCACGAACGGGGCCGCGTTCTCAATGCTGCGGTCTACATGCGTCTCGGCCGCAAAATTCACAATCGCATCAAAGCCGTTGGCCAGGACTTCGGCCACGTTCGCCGCGTCCGCAATGTCGCCGCACACAAACCGGTAGCGCGGGTTCTCGGCCAGATCGGCCAGGTTCTCCAGGTTCCCCGAATACGTCAGCTTGTCGAAGTTGACAACCTCGGTATTCTTACCTCCGAGCAGAGTCTGCCGGATAAAGTTTGATCCGATAAATCCCGCCCCGCCTGTGACCAGTATCTTCAACGCCTCTCCCTTTTACTCTATTTCCTCGCCGCTGCTGCCGGTTTCGTCAGCTTATTGGCTCCCGTCTCGGCCACTAGGTTCGTAGCGTGGCGCAACGACTCGAACGTCCCAGCATCCGTCCACCAACCCTCCAGAATACTGTGCGTCAACGTGCCCTCCCGAAGATACATGTTGTTGATGTCCGTAATCTCCAGCTCGCCCCGCAGCGACGGCTTCAGCGTCTTAATCTTCTCGAAGACCGCGTTATCGTACAGATAGATCCCGGTCACGGCATAGTTCGACTTGGGCTGCTTGGGCTTCTCTTCAATCCCAACGATGCGCCCTTCCACGATCTCCGGGCAGCCAAAACGCTCCGGATCGTGCACTTCCTTCAAAATAATATGCGCCCCCTTCTTTTGCTGCCGGAAGCGCTCGGCGCTCTCCACAAAGTTGTTCTCAATAATATTGTCTCCCAGGATCACGCAGATCGAATCCTCTTCGGCAAAGTATTCCGCAAGGCGCAACGCATCGGCAATGCCACCTTCGCCTTCCTGGTAGGCATAGTTCAGCCGCTGCAATCCGAAATCCTTGCCATTGGCCAGCAGCCGTAGAAAGTCTCCTGCATTGTGCCCGCCGGTCACGATGAGGATCTCGGTGATCCCCACGTTCACCAGCGCCCGGATGGGATAAAACACCATGGGCAAATTGTGCACCGGCAACAGATGCTTGTTCGTCACTCTCGTCAGCGGCATCATCCGCGTTCCCAATCCACCTGCTAGTACTACGCCTTTCATGCAGTCCTCTTGAGTTTTGAGTTTATCTTCTCACGCCCGGTTCTTCTGCTTCAGAAACCGTTATCATAGCATTTCAATAATCAGCGGGCGTTTATCCTGAGATGGCCCGAGGCTTGCCAAATAACCCAAAATAGATGCGCAGCAATGCAGACTTCATCTTTGCGTCGCGTGTGCAGTACCAAGCATAGATTTGGGCTTCGGAGGCGTGTAGCCTTTGCATCAGCTCCGCGCTAGTAATCTTGCGCTGGGATTGTACCTGCTTGCGTTTCCCAGACACGCGCCCCAGCAATCTCACCGCGTCAAATATGCCTCCTATGTAAGAAAGCATATTCCCGCGGCGCAAGATCATCAGAAACCACAAAAATTGATAAACCCAAATCCGTGGCAGAAGCCGAAAGAATACACTCGCGGGATAGTTCTTCAACAGGAGCAGAAATTGGTTGCGCGTCATCCAACGGACGATTCGCGGATGCATGGAATCGCCCAGCGTTGCGCTGCCAATGTGATATGCGACAGCGCTGGGCACATAAGCCCCGTGCCAGCCGCAGAGTTGCAGCCGAAAGGCTAGGTCAACGTCATCGAGGTAAGCAAAAAAATCACCATCCAGCCCGCCAGCACACTCGAACGCGCTGCGACGGTAGAGAGTAGCCGCACCACAGCCCACAAACGCTTCCGCCGGCTGATCAAACTGCCCACTGTCGAGATCTTGATGGCCAAGACGATAGGCGCCGCCTCCCAGTAAAAGTGCATCCCCCGCTCCATCGAGGCGGGTTTTCTCCTGCGCATTGAGCAATTTGCCGGTAGAAAATGCCAGTTCGGAATCAGATTTCAGTTTTTCTGCGAGCAGCGCCGCAAATTGTGGTTCCAGTTCTACGTCATTGTTCAGCAGCAAAATAAATTCGGAGCCAACGTTCTGCAGCGCCCGATTGATGGAGTCCGTCGTACCGAGGTTCTGCTCCAGGAGGATTTGGCGCACCGGATATGGAAAATCAGCAGGCAGAGTTTCGAGATGAAAGATCGTGTTCTGCTGAGCTTCATTCTCCACGATCACGATTTCCAACCCTGCCGCTTTTTGTAATGCGAGAGACCGCAAGCACCGTTCCGTGAGATCAGGCCGCCGAAGGGCAGGAATAATCACAGTAATGGAAGCAGAAGGGGCTTTTTGCGGCTGCGGCAATGGATTGAATTCCATAAAGGGTAGTGGTGATTCGACTGCTCGTAAAGATTTGTCAACGCCTGCGTGGGAAGATCCATGGAAACCGAATACAAATGGAAGCCGAATACTTCAAAAATGCAAATGTTGGTTACAGGAGTGTTATCATAGCATTTCAACAGAACAGGCTCTTTAGCAACCTTAACTTCGACGATATCTAAATGCTGCAGCTCGCACGCGAAATTTATCAGAACCGGGAACTCATTTGGGCCTTGGCGCTCAAGGAGTTGCATGTACGCTACAAGCGCTCTCTGCTGGGGTTTTTGTGGGCTTTATTGCATCCCTTGTTCATGATGATCATTATGACGGTCGTATTTTCTTCAATCATCCGCTCTCCGGTGGACAAGTATGCTGTTTTTCTGATCAGTATGCTGTTGCCCTGGATTTTTTTCTCGCAGGCACTCACCTACTCGGTGGAATGCTTGGTATCCAATGGTGATTTGTTGAAAAAAGTCAGGGTGGCGAAGTCGGTATTTCCCGTGGCTGCCGTCCTCTCCAATACAATTAATTTTGTGCTTTCTTTGCTTCCGCTGGCGCTTCTCCTGGTGGCATTGCGCTTCCCGCTGCATTGGACGTGGATCTATCTACCTGTCCCCATGCTGGGGCTGCTCATGTTCGTTTTGGGATGTGCCTTTTTTCTCTCCGCTGCGAATGTATACTTTCGTGATATGACCCACATCATGCAGATCATTCTTCAAGGTTGGTTTTATTTCTCTCCCATCCTGTTTTCACTGGAGCTTCTGCCACAGCACTACCGCATGCTTTTCCGCTTAAATCCAATGCTTTATATTCTGAATGGATTCCGCCTAGCGATTTACTATGGACAGTTGCCCACCCTACAGTCGGTAGCAGCTTCGATTGCAATTGGGGCATTTACCCTGTTTTTGGGATATAGTTTTTTTCGGCGCCTGGAACACACCTTTGCGCTCTATGTTTAAATTTTGCCATTTGTGAAAAACCGTATTCATCTTAATGATGTTGTTCTGCGCTACCGGCTGATTCACGAACGCCCCGATTCATTGCGCGAAGCCTTCGCCAAGGTGTTTCGCAAGCGTTCCCAGGTCACGCAATTGGAGGCCACCAGCCACGTATCGCTGGACGTGAACGAGGGAGAGACCCTGGGAATCATAGGCCGGAATGGCTGCGGCAAAAGCACGCTGTTGAAAATCATCGCTGGCGTGCTCAGGCCGACGTCTGGCATTGCTCAAGTCAACGGTTCGGTTGCCCCACTGATCGAATTGGGTGCCGGGTTTCATCCTGATTTGACGGGGCGCGAAAATATCGTCCTGAACGGCCTGCTGCTGGGCCTGACGCGAAAGAAAATCCGTGAGTACGAGCAAAGCATTATTGAATACTCTGAACTGGGCGATTTTATCAATTCACCCGTCAAGCAATATTCTTCCGGGATGTATATGCGTCTTGCTTTTTCAATCGCCATTCAAGTAGATCCGGATATTCTCCTTGTGGATGAAATTCTTTCTGTGGGTGATACTGAATTTCGCGTCAAGTGCGCTGAATCCATCGCGAGTTTTCACAGGCGCAACAAAACAATTGTGCTGGTAAGCCATGAGATGGGAAGCGTGGCGCAGATTTGTAACCGCGTCGTGCTGATGGAAAAGGGTCGAATCATTGCCGATGGCCCAGCCGAACGTATTATTCGAGAATATGAGTCCCACACTGGCGTTCATGGTGTGCAAGCGGGATCGTGTGTGTAAGGGCTGAACCAGCCACTGCGTCACGCATCGTGGGTGATGATTGAGAAATTGCTGGTTTTGCGCTTTGAGCAAACACTCCATGGAACGACGCCTGACACTAGCGGAAATAGAATCGGTGTCAGATAAATTCTCATGTCTCCATTGGCCGATGGCGCCTGCCCATTAAAGACTAATCACCTTATTGGATAGTAATGCGCTTGCCTATTTGCGGAGTTCTTCCCGCTTACCAAACGAACCGGGGCTGGTATTGCCGCAACCCGCTGTTCTATTGGCTCGACTGATTGATTCGATCAGTGATTCGAGTTACTCCTTCGCATCAGCTCGAGAGGAAATGGTGATCCGACGGATTTGTTTGGATCAACCGGAACCAGATTTCCGTGACTATCCGGAAAAGGAGAATAAAGAACGGGTTCATCGTTGATCGGAACTGGATTTCCATGAGAATCCGGAAACGGCGAGTAGGTCAATCTTTGCGGAGCACTCGACTGCAACATATTACTCGTCAAGGGACTTGCTTGCAGACCTGGAGAAGAATTTTGATAATTTCCCATCGCCGTGTTGCCTGCTCCATTGCTTTGTGTAGCACTCATACTTCCTGCGTAAGGCATTTCCTGTGGCGACGCGTTCGTGTTCTGGGCAGATTCATTTCCGTTTTCTGAAGGCGGTGCGGAACCGTTCATAGCAGGAGCCATTGAATTAGCTTCCGTGGTCAGGTTGTTTTGCATGGAGGGCACGGCGTCAGGAAGGGTCAGCTTATTTCCCTGCACAATAAGACGTCCTCGCGATTTTGCCGAGGGGGAACTGACAGCATAGTTCAGCCTGCTGCCTTCCATCAACTGATCAACCACCTCGCCCCAGCTTCCACGAAGCGTACCCGGGGAAACTTTGGATGATGTTGCCAGGTCAATTCCGTCACAATCGCTCTGTGTTTCTTTGCACAGTTTTGCCAGCACAACCGTCAAATCGCTGGTCTGTGAAACTGAAACTGTGAGTTTGGGATATACGTACGTAACTGTGATACCGCTGGGAGCGCTTTGCTGCGCACAAGCCAAAGCCCCAGCCAAACAAAACATCCCTAGCATCCCTGTTTTTCCAAACCAATTCATAGAAACACTACCCTCTCTGAATTTGAAGCCGTAATAGTTTTAATAAGCGATAAGGAGGAGCTTTGAGCTCCTCCTTAGGCTTTTACAGTGGCCATACAACCGAATTTGCGGAGAGCGACAAACCAGGGTTTCTCAGTGTTGCAAGGAGCGAACCGGCTGGAAGACGGCAGGCACGACGATGCTGCCGTTCACGAAGAAGGCATCCGTCAGCAATGCGCCCGGAGCTCCATCGTTGCTCTCAACCATGAATCCTGCATAAGGATTGCCGGTATTGATGTCCTGACCGCTAGTGCCGATTGCTCTGAAAACCTGAGAATTCGCAGGAACCACAAAAGGACCGTTAGACGCAGTAAATGTGCCTCCAGCCGAGGCCGTAACTGCAAACTTAACACTGATCGGCTGGTTGGTGGTGTTCTGGAAGCCCCACTGGGTAACAAACCCGCCGAAGGTGCTCCAACGAACGTTATACATGGTGGTGTCGGAGACCGAAACGGCAATGTACCGGCCGGTTGCGCCATTGCTATTTGACACTACGATTGAGTAAGTCCCTGATGCAGCGGCGGTGAAGCTCTCGCGAAAACCATTTACAGAGAGTATTGGTTCTGCGTTGGTGGTGACTGTGACACTCGGCACTGCTACATTGCAAGTGGTAGCTTCGTTGTTTACTGCAACGGTGATGTCGGTATCCTTATCGTCGTAATCCTGAACCACTTTTACCGAGTAGGAGTGGCCAGTAGTTACGCCGAATTGATAATAGACACTGGTTGAAGGAGCTGCAAAATCAAAATCTTTAATGCTGCCATCCGCTTCTACAAGCGTTGCCAGGGCACAGGTTGAGCCGGCAAAAGCAGCGGTTGAGATCGTTAAGGTGAATACAACAAGGAACATCCAATAGCGCACTTTCATGTTTTATAGCCTCCGTAAATTCGGTTAACAACTTTCCAGTTTCAAACTACTTTAGTTTAATAGGGGGACAGTCAAAAATCTGCATACACGCTTAATTTTTTATAGCACTATTGTTTATAGTACTTGAGGGAGGAAGGCAATTATTTATACCCTGGTGTGGGGAGCCATGTCAAGCAATAATTGCGGCTGGAAGCCGTTACTTA
>WNFE01001818.1_pt1 | contig 16271 bp, 19 predicted proteins | sample 5400451 | NCBI WGS metagenome assembly WNFE01 (sample SAMN13153344, study PRJNA577476) | soil metagenome | isolation source: 200 cm saprolite under Douglas fir tree site 2 hole 2 | place: USA:California | collected 2015-04-18 | reverse complement strand
TAAAGCGGGATGATATTAAGCCCGCGCGTATCCGGCGTTTTCGAAGTAATTGGCGCATTCCTCTGGCGTGAAGGCTTGGAGCAGCTGGCCGATTGCCGCGCAGAGGGCCTCAACGGTGCGCGCGGCGCATTTTCGCAGCAGGTGTTTCAGCTTGGCAAAGACCTGTTCGATGGGGTTCAGATCCGGCGAGTATTTCGGCAGGAAGAACAGCTTGGCGCCGGCCGAGCGAATGAGCTGGCGCACGACTTTGCCTTTGTGGCTGCCGAGATTGTCGATGATGACGATGTCGTCGGGCTTCAAGGTGGGGACGAGGACCTTCTCGACGTAGGTCCTGAAGCTCTCCCCGTCGATTGGGCCGTCAAGAACCCATGGAGCCTCGATCCGGTCGTGGCGCAGGGCGGCCAGGAAGGTCGTGGTCCTCCACCGGCGGTGCGGGACCTTGGCGTTGAGCCGCATGCCGCGGGGCGCCCATCCCCGCAGCGGCGCCATGTTGGTCTTGGTCCAGGTCTCGTCGATGAAGACCAGGCGCTCAGGCTGGATCCGGCCCTGATACTTGGTCCATTGCGCCCGCCTACGGGCGATGTCGGGACGATCGCGCTCGCTGGCCGCGACGCTTTTTTTTGAAGCTCAGCTTCTCGGCGTGGACGAAGTTCCAGACCGAGCGATAATCGACCTTCAGTCCGCGCTCGGCGAGTTCGGCGACGAGTGTGCCCGCCCATCTTGCCCGGCGCAACGCTGCCCGTCTCGCGCAGCCGCCGCACCCAATTGATCACCGTGCTGATCCCCACGCCAAACTGGGCCGCCGCCCGGCGCCGCGACATCCCACCCTTCTCAACCGCCGCAACTACCCGCTCACGCAGATCAAGCGAATAGGGTCGAGCCATCGGATGCTGGCCTCCATTCCAGCCAGCATCTTGAATCAGACCCGTCTTGATTTGGGAATCCCCAATCGATTCAGGCTAAAATCATCCCGCTTTAGCGGTTATCGTCGCCGGGCGGGTCCAATAGAGCATCGCCCTTGAACCCGTTATGGTTTTGGATTTTTTCTACTTGGAAAGCGAGTCGTAGCCATCGTTGGGCAAGTTCCAGGAGGCTGACCTTGCGCTCCGGCTCGGTTATTTGGTCCGGTGCCGCTATGCATTCGTCCGCTCGACTTCGGTATTCATCCCCACTTGGCATTTCACCACCCCTGCGCACACGCACATAACCGAAAACTTAAAACCGTTGAGGTGTGACGCAGGTCACACCCGGATTAGCCTCGCACACTGCAGAACGGTCCCGATCCGCAGGGGGCAACCTGGGACCGGGACCGCCCGGCCGAGGAGTTGGCTGCACAGACAGACTATCTCCCCGACCCTGGAACCATTAGCACTAAAAAACCAGAGCGAGCGGACTTGATTTTTGTCAGCCCCGGTCGATCGCCGGGGCTGCCTTATTTCAAACTGACCAACTTCGGGGATTGGGCGAGAAGGACCGTGCTGCCGGTGCCGAAAATTATCCGGCGGCTCGCTTCGACCCATTGCAAAACGGTCCCCACCAGAGGTTGCCCCCTGCCGACCGGTACTTTGCCCCGGCACAATCTAGGCTTCGGCGGCAATCCGACCAAATTATGGCGATCTCCTCAAGGCTCGGCAGGGCAGGTATCCAGTCTGCCCCCATTTTTGCCCATGTTTGCCACTAGGAGTCAGCGTAGTGCTCGGGATACGCAGGGCTGTTTCGCAATGACGAAAGACCCCACTCGACCCGACGATCTGGAATTGGATGACTTGCTACGCCATTTGCATTTGTTCGGGCAGGCACCATCCCGAGAGTATATCGCAGCCGTTTTTTCGGGTCAGAGTGTGACAAAGACCCGTAACCGATCAGAACGTCAATCGCCCTCGGACAATCGAACCGGGCCTCCCGTGTCAGGGAAGCGGGCGTTGTGAAAAAGCTCCATCTTCGATCAGGTCGAACTCATTTTGGAGTTTTGTTGCAATTTGCCACGCTACTGGTGCTGCGGTCTTTTCATCGCCCATAACCCACGCCGCATTCCAGTTACGATGGTGTGCCGCCTCTCTCTTTGTGGGAGTTATGACAACCTTCTCTATATTCCGGCATTCTGGATAGTTGCGTATTTCCCGCATGATCATGTCGGCAAGTTCTGCGGCGGTCTTCGTTGGTCTGGCGATCATATTCGTCATTCACCCTTCTTTGTTGGTGTACGGCTTGAAATATCCAGGCGCTTGGCTCTGAGAGTGAACGCCTATTTCTGGCTCTGCACGTCCCCACTTCTGGCACGCCACACGCCAGGCGCAGGAACGTGTAGCCCTGATCGATGGCTTCCCCGACACAGCGCGTTCTCCAATAGGTATCCACGTCCGTCATAGGGCGATCCTTGCACAGTGATGCCCGGGAGCAAGGTCGGGAACTAACCTATCCATCTGGCGTTCTGGCGTCGAACCCCTGGCGGCACGTTATCCGTTCCCCAACACGCCCGGACCGACTAGGGGCACAGGACCTCGATGCGGCGTGTCCCCGGGGTCCACGTCCTTTCCATGGAGCCCCGGTCCTGGAAGTAGGCCGGGGCTTCTTTCGTCCGATCGCCATTCCCCCTCCGTGCCCTGCTAGGGGAGGGACCGCGCTTTGGGGCTCTGTGGCCTATGCCCGTCCCGGTAAAAGGCTTGGGCGGGGCTTTCTAGGCCATTGGGAAGGCGGTGTAGGGCGGTTCAGGGCCGGGGAATCCGGGGAGGGAGGATCGGAGGGTGTGAGCGGGGTCACAGGTCTGGAGAACCGAACCCTGCTAGACTGTTTGATAGGACGTGGAGGGCACCATGCGTAACATCATCATCTTGATCGTCGCAACCGGCCTGCTCCTTTGCAGCGTGGACGTGTGGGCTGGTGGCTCACGGACTGATACCACCGACAATGCAGCGGTGTTCGTCATATGCAATGCGCTCTGAGGGACTGATTGAACCCTGCCCCTTGTGCCAGACGGATAAGGATCGGCCGGGGGCAGGAGGGTTTTCATGCGCTTGCCATCCCTGATTCAGGCTCATTGTTTTCATTTTAATCTGCGCGGTCCCATTGGCAGGGCAGGTGCAAGCCCAGCGTCTAAATATCGACGCCTTCCTTCAACAACGGGACACTGACCACGACGGCACTCTTAGCGTTGACGAAATCAAGAAAGCTGCCATTGCGCGGTTCGAGGAGTTGGATCGCAATCATAAGGGCCGTCTGAGCCGGAACCAGTTAACCGGGGTTCTTACTTTTCAGCAGTTCCGACAAGCCGACAAGGATAAAGACGGCACGCTCGACAAGGACGAGTTTCTCTCCGTTGTCGAGGAACTCTTCCAAGCCGCCGATAAAGATCACGATGGCACGCTTGATAAAACGGAACTCGGAAGCTCCACTGGTAGAACTCTTCTTAAGTTATTCGCGGTGCGGCAAGGACCAATTATGTAGGCCAAGCCCTCGCCCCGGTTTCTCTCAGAGGAGTGCCGGGGTCTTTGCTGTTTTCGGCTTGTAGGAACAAACGACCGGGACTAGGCTCTAGGCGTTCTTCCCCGGATAACCAGCCGCGCGAGGGTTGCACGGCGGAAGAAGCGGACGGCCTCGCGACTGGGTGCCCAACGGCCCCGGGCCGAGGCTGTTCCGTTTCAGAGGCATTGGGCGAAGCGGGAAAGGAGAACACTGTCAGTTAGGCAATTTCCATGGTTCTGTCGGAGACCAGCGTCAGGTGCCCGTATCGTTTCTGGCTATGGAAAGATGCGGCTTGTTCGGCAAGTTTCAGCCAAGCCTGGGCCATGTCCACCAGTACGGCTTTGATGTCGGGGTCTGAGGTAGTGTTTGCCAGCCGCAGACAATCAGAGGAATATTGCCGGTAATATTGAGGACGCATCGAACAAGTCCTGGCACCGCTTACAAACCTACGAAGCGCAAACCCTCGACGCGACTAAAGGGTTCCGGTGCGGGGAAAAGAATCAAAGAGCCCTGGCCTGCCTTGCTGTAGCGGAAAAGGTGGGCCAGGGCTCTTCTTAGCCGGCTCAACGCGGGAACAAGGGCCGCAAGGGCCGCATCAGCAATCTAGGTTGTAAATCTTACTGATTGCCTAATGTCCGGTTTTGCCGCCATACTGTTGTCCCTTCCGAAAACCTCATCCGTTGGGATTCGCGCAGTCGCGGAGAATCAGCGCATGATCGAATGCGATGTTTGGGATCCGGCGGTTGCTGCCGATCGTCGTCATCAATCGCTTCAAGTCGCGCTCGCGCCTTGAAGCCGAGAACCTCGTCCTTCGCCATCAGCTTAATGTGACGTTGAGGCGGGGACCTGCGCGTGTCCGGCTCCACGGCGGTGACCGGGCGTTGTTGGTCTGGCTTACTCGGCTCTGGCCATGCCTTCTCGGCACGATCCAGATTGTTCGACCCGAGACGGTTCTGCGCTGGCATCGGTCCCGGGTTCGGCGTATTGGCGCTGGAAATCGCGAAATCGGGGCGGGCGACCCAAGATCGAGCGGGAACTGCGGGATCTCATCCGCCGCATGAGCAAGGAGAATCCGCTCTGGGGCGCGCCCCGGATCCATGGCGAACTTCGCAAACTCGGGTTCGAATTGGCCCAGTCGACGGTCTCGAAGTACATGGTCCGACGTCGAACGCCACCCTCCCAGAGCTGGAAGACATTTTTGCGCAACCAGGCCGATGGCATCGCCGCGATCGATCTCTGCGTCGTCCCGACCCTGACCTTTGAGCGGCTGTTTGCGTTTGTGGTTCTCGGCCACGCCCGCCGCCGGCTGCTTTGGTTCGCGGTGACGCGGCAGCCGACGGCGGAGTGGCTGGCGCAACAGATTACCGAGGCATTTCCATGGGATTCGGCGCCAGCCTATCTGGTGCGCGATAATGATGGCGCGTATGGAGAAGTCCTGGAGAAGTCTTCCGGCGTCGCGTCAGATCGATGGGGATCCGCGACCGACCGATCTCGCCGGGCTCACCGTGGCAAAATGGCCATGCAGAGCGTCTGATCGGCTCGCTACGCCGCGAATGCCTGGACCGAGTGCTCATCTTCGGCGTGCGGCACCTGCAATGCACTCTTGCCGCCTACGCCGCGTACTACAACCGGGCGCGAACGCACGTGTCACTCGGCAAAGATGCGCCGCTGCACCGGCCAATTCAGCGGTCTGGCACCATCATCGCCATGCCGGTCTTATCTGGATTGCATCACCGATATGCACGGATATAGTTTGCGGAAGGCACAACCTTGACCCTCGCTAAGGCAGTTTCACGGTCTTGCGAGAGGGAGAAGTTCCGCTACTCCGTTTCAGCGCGTGCCGGACACCCAAGCTGGTCCGCGACGTCTGCGGCGCGGTCGTGCCCAGCAGGGGCGCCGGCCCGGGCAAGCGGCGCCACCGCGGGTAAGGTGTTGCAGGGAACGGAGGAGCTAGCGCGCTGCCGCTGCGTACGCTTGGTACATGCTTGATGGATGGCAATTTGTCGGGTTCGAGATCGATGTGCGGACGCTATGGAGGGTGAAATGGCAAAGCCGGTAGGTCAGGCGGGAATCTACGAAATGTTATCGGGCCGCCGGCTTGACCCAGCGCTCAAGCGTGCGATGTCATTGCTCGAATCAATCAAGGATACTGAGCGCGAACAACTTGAAATGGGCATCGACTATCCCGAGCAGCATGTTCGATTATCGGTCGTCCATACGCGGCAAGATGTCGTGCTAATCTTCTCGTATCTGAACAGCATAGCAGAGACAACAAGGATCATGGTAAATTGGATTGCTTTTATCGGTTGGCTGGTCCTGGCTATGTTCATCTTCAACACTGCCGTTCCGTTTCTCAAATCGATGCACTGGTGGCCGTTCTAGAAGGAGCGGCTTCGATAACGGCTTCCTTACTCATTGGACGGTATTTTGGGGGTCAACGCGACGCGCAAAACCCTTATTCCATGCAGTTTTCCGGCCTCAGTCTGGAGGGAGAGCTGTGCCGGGTCCATTCCTCCACAACACGCAATACACTGCAGGGGGCGCTGTGTTACCCCTGTCGGAGGCCGATGAAAATAAGGGCGCCACGCGGGCAATAGAAGCCCGGACATTGATGCGAGCCCATCTGCGTAAAGGGCGGAGTTCTATGGACGCTTGATTGGCGCCCAGCGAGATACGCCAATTGATGTTGAATCATGTTTATTTTATCGCCATTCCGACCTCTGGCGTCAACTCGCCGGGCCCCGCGCAGGATAACCAAGCGCCGGATGGGCAAGGCCGCTCCTGGCAACTCGGGCGACCTTTTCCGCGCAGGCCAAGCCGGCAACTTTGTCTCGTTTACCACTTGTTAACTATAATGCGAAAGCTTGAGGCTAATCGGAAACAGTCTGCTGGAGCAATGATGCACAGCCTCACCTTCACTTGCCCGCAAACAGGTCGGGCGATTGAGACTGGAATCAACACCGACGCGCACAGCCTGTCTTTAGTTCAGGCCTCCATCATTCATTTGAAGTGCTTCCATTGCGGAATGGCCCATCAGCTTCTAATCAAGAGCGGATACTTGACGCATCCATTTTATTGGTCTTCTTCCATAAGGGTCATGCGGCGCGTCCTGCGCACAACTGTTACGCCGCAGCCTGAAATCCGCGCGCCGCGATAGCGCCAATGGAGCAGCTCGCCAGCCTAATCCCTTGCAAAATCGTAACGTTGCGAAGTTTACCGTGCCATTATTGACGATTATTCTGATTCGCCCGAAGGACTGGAATCAGTGTGGAACCAATACAAGCTGAAGAAGAGTCCCGGTGAGCTGGAGCGTGAGCGCAGGCGCATGCTGGCCAAACTCCATCCCTCATCGATTGACGAGCTCGTCCGAGTCGCGGCGGAGTCCAAACTTCAGCCGAGCAGACCGTCCCCCGATGATCGAGCCACAGGTGAGAACGAATGAGCACAATTCTGATTATAATCCTCATCATTCTTCTGTTGGGTGGCGGGGGTGGCTATTACGGGTACAACAGATATGGACACCGGGGGCTAGGTGGCGTTCTCGGATTGGTGCTGGTCATCATCCTGATATTGTGGCTGCTTGGCGGCGTGCATTGACCAGTGCGGGATTTTGCAGCGTCTGCCCTGTTGTTCTTTAGAGGCGTCCAGCATCTCCTTCATTAGTGAATGGGTGATCGCGGCCGACGACCCTTTCGGTCTCGGATCGCTACCTTGCGGATCTGATCGGAGAAATGCCTGATCCGGCCAGTGAACAAGAGGGCGCCTGAAACGGGGTGGAGCCACCCAGGTCAATTTAGTCTACCAGGGGCGAACCTTCTATAAGAGAATGTTACCGAGAGCTGTGCCCCGCTCGCGTTCTCCTGCCCACCTAGCGATCACTCCCTAGGAGCCGCGATGCCCAAGGTCCTTCCGAGCCAGGTTGTTGAAGCGATCGACAGCCTATTCGGCGCGAACCGGAACGGACTCGATGGGCGCGCCGTCAAGCATATCTTCCGCGCTGAGGTATATGCGTTGCTCGCTCTGCTCGATGAAGTTCCGAGAGAACTGATCGATCTTGGCGCGAGAGATTATCTCGAATTCAGTCGCTGCCGGGCTGTCCTCGCTACGTCGCTCGCAACATGGAATCTCGGAGACATCACGCCGGCTAGAGATGTAGGCGGCAAGGACGCAATCGAGCGCCTTCGCCGCTTAATGAAGCAATGCCACGACGAACTGCCGCCTGCCGAGCCTGAGTTGCCATTTATCACCGACGCAGACATCCGCCTCGGAATCGAAGACCGCATTCACGCGGCGTGGACCGATTTCAACGCGCGCGAATGGTTGGGAGCGACCGTTTTCGCGGGCGCGGCCTTGGAGGCGCTGCTCCTATGGGCGTTGAAGCGAGTGACGCTTGCCGAGATGCCTAAGCGGCCACTGGATGAGCTGCGCCTTGCCGACCTGATCCGCGTAGCGGTGAAGAACGGGGTGATCGACGAAGCGTCCGAGCGGCAGGCAGGCTTGGCGAAGGACGCGCGCAACCTCATTCATCCAGGCAAAGCGCTACGCTCGGGTGAAGCGTGCAACAAAACGACGGCGCTGACCGCGCTCACCGCCGTCTACCGCGTGATCGACGCATTGAAGGAGACGAGCTGATCTCAGGATTTGGCTTGTCCCAAAAACCTGTGCCTACCAAAAACCTCATCCAGCGCAATTTGAGGCGGCCCGCCTTCCGTTCGTCGCCTCGTTTCAGGCCGTTTCGGGGCCATGCCAAAGCGCTGCAATGAGCCCTTAGCGAAGCAGAAATCTGTGATGCCCTGTTCAGCCCAGACGATTCCCTGTTCCGACGAAGGAATTCCCTGCTCCGGCAAAAAATTCCCTGTTCCAATGCGTAGGGACGTTGAAATAAATTTGCTGTTCACGCTTGGCGGGAACGGAGAAATTCGTCGTTCCTGGTCTATGACCTTATTCCGGCCGTTGTGGCGCTGTTCTGAACGAGAAGCGGGAATATATTTCCCGCGCCCAGCTGCCCTAAAGCGACCGATATCTGCTAGATTCAACGACTCAAAGCCGCCGTTGGCTGCGACAGGCTCTAATGCGGGCCGCCTGCAAGGAGGAAGGTGGAGCGCAGAGGCTCTGATTTGAAGCTTCCGGTTCTACTGCGCTTCGTTGGTGGCTGCTCGTGAGCCAGCTGATCGGGGAATTGGGCGGGCATCGGTGTGCGGCAACCAGAACGATGGAGGCCCGTATGACGACGCACCGGTTTCGAATCGGCCAGAAGGTTCAATTCAGTGGTGGATATCCCTTCCGGATGGCAGCCCAGGGGACTTACGAGATTATTCGCCAGCTTCCGGATAGCGCTGGTGAGTTCCACTACCGCATCAAAAGCTCCCGCGAGCCCCATGAGCGGGTGGTAAAGGAGAGTGACCTGGAGAAGGCATAAGTCCGTGCAAATATCCGCTTTGCCAGCGCATTCCGAGCAATACTGTCAATCGGCGCCCAAATCGTGACCCCGTCTTTTTCCTAAAAACCGCCTGTCGTTCAAAGACTTGCGACCGTATCGGCGGGGGTCAAAGTTGGACTCCGATTCACAATAAGGGCTTTGTGCCGTCAATCCCCTCGGCACACTCAGTAATTACATGCCCACTGATCTGGTACGCCACGAGTGACGATGATGGGCGCGCATATCACCGGCGTGATGTACTGCTCGTTGTCGGAGAACCAATCCAGGAACAACAGAAGCGCGTCGACCTGGTCGTCATAACGGCCGTTGGGGAAGGCGAGGAGCTCGGTTTCAAAGTCAGCAAGCCAGGGGGCTTCGCTCGGCAACAGAACACGGCCTGCTTCGAAACGGCCTTGGTGCCGGCTCATTCGCGTTTCCTTGTTGTCCTTGGGATGGCGACCGATGATACTCAGCTTCGATTGTTCCTTGAGGAGCTGGATCAAGCCCATCCCGCTGCTCGTATCCTCGACGATGACCAGATCTCCCTTCCATTCTGCGGCGAGGGCGGCGATCTGGTCCCGCATCTGCAGGACCGTCCAATGTCCGCGCGTTGCATGGAGAAGGTGAAGCGCCTTTTCATGCACCCCGATGATCGTGATGGCCGTATAGTCGTTGCGGATATCTGCTTTCCCGGCGGGGTCGCAGGACAGGATGACACGGCGATATCTCTTCCTCTCCAAAGCAGTCTGGTATCGCCCGAGCCAAGCGGCCTTGATCATGTTACCGTCCGGCGGCGTTGGATTTTGCTGGTACTGAGCGGCGAAGATACGGCTTCCGACTCCCCGCCTGATCTCTTCCAGAGTCTCGGCGCGATCACGATCCGGCTGGAGCAATTGGCCGGCCGGTCGGTGGTAGGCCTCGTCGTCGGCAACGAGATAGTCAGCATCCTCGGTAGCAATTGCTGAAAGCACAAGATTGGGCCACCCGCTCTCCATCAATATCCCCGATAGGTCATTCGTGTGGAGCCGCTGCATGGTGACGAGGACGAGACTTCTTGCCGGATCGTCAAGCCTACTCAGCGCCGTGTTGCGAAACCAGTCATTGGCGCCCCCGAGGGCGACCTGTGAATTGGCATCATTGGCCTTGATGGGATCATCGATGATCAGAATATCGCCGCCGCGGCCGGTCAGGGTGCCGCCGACGGACGTGGCCAGACGATACCCTCGACGCGTGGTCTCGAATTCACCTTCGGTGCTCTTCTTCGGGTTGAGCCTAGTTCGGGGAAAGACCCCCTTGTAGAACCGGCTCTCCATGAGTGCCCGGCAGTCCCGAGAGAACTTGTTGGCCAAATCCTCAGCGTAGCTCGCGCAGATGATTCGTGAACCGGGATTGCGGCCCAGGAGCCACGCCGGCAGGCTGACCGACACGATGAACGATTTCAAGGAACGGGGCGGCAGATTGACGACCAGGCGATTGGTGCTATCGCTGGTCACCATTCTTTCCAATTGATAACAGAGGCAGTCGATATGCCAGTTGGGGATGAGGCTCTGGCCTGGATTGACCGCCTCGAAAGCCGCGTAGGCGAACGCGCCAAGATGGTTGCGGTAGAGGGCGTCGGCTATTTTCCGATCGATCGTCATGCCGCTGCGCGATTATTTCGGCTCAAGGGATTTCAGTAATCGGGGCGCAAAGCGACGCAGGATCTGCAGTTCATCATTGTCGATCGCTTGATTCTGGTCCTCCGGCGTCTCGGTGATGACCCGCGCATAAAGCGCGAGAAGCGCAGCGGACGCGCGGATGTCCCCCTGCAGGGCCTTGGCCAACAGCGACTTGATCAAGGCGCGCTGCTTACTCACACGGCGTGAACGCCCATCCTCGCGGACGGAAATCTGCTCGCTGAGCTCGGCCGTGAGATCGGTCGCGAGATTAAGGCTGCCTTTCGGACGCCCCTTTGGATTGCCAGATCGCCCTTTCTTGAACTGTTTCGCCTTCGGCGGCTTGCTGTAGCCGACCTTGTAATTGCTCATGTCGACCTCCGTCTGACGCGACTTGGCGCACGAGGGGACGACTCATGGGGAATGTTGCTGTTTCGTCGGGCTTCGATTTCGCCAAAGGCCAGCCCTGTCGCGGCATGCCGGACCTGCATGCCCGTGGTTTGTTCCCAACGGCTAATGGCGACGTCGATATAGAGCGGGTCAAGCTCGATGACGCGGGCAACCCGGCCGGTCCGCTCGGCCGCGAGGATTGTCGTTCCGCTGCCGCCGAAGGGGTCCAGAATGATGCCGTGCCGGCGGCTGCAGTCGCGGATCAAGTCCGCGATCAAAGCAACGGGCTTCACCGTGGGGTGCAATTCAAGGTCGCCGCGGCGCGCAGGGTGAAGACTGTTGACGCTGGGGTAATCCAGGACATTCGTCCGGTACCGGCCGTGGGCACCAAGCCCGAAGTTGTTGATGTGGGCCGCCGTGCCGTTCTTGAAGACGGCGATCAGCTCATGCTTGGAGCGGTAAAAGCTGCCCTGGCCGCCGTTGCTCTTGTTCCACACCAAGACATTCTTCAGTTCAGCGTAAAGCGGATGAGCTGCGTTCAGCAGTTCTCGCAAATGCCGCCAGTCCATGAACACAAAGTGTAACGACCCGTTGCGGCTGAATGTGACGGCCAAGCGCATGAATTTGTCGAGGAACACGGTGTACGCAGCTTCGGACATTTCACCCGCTGCCATCGCAAATTCCCGGTGGCGCACCTTGCCGCGACCCATCGCATGGCCATCAATTTTCACGTTGTAAGGTGGATCGGTGACGACCATCTGCGCGAGTTCGCCCGGCAGTAGCCGCTCGTAGTCATCACCGTGAAGCGCGTCGCCGCAGATCAGACGATGCCGACCGAGTTCCCACACGTCACCCAACCTGCTGACGGCAGACCCATCGACTGCAAAGCCTGCTAGATCATCGGTTGGATCGGCTGTCGCAGGTGCGGATGTACCGCCGTCCATGACGAGATCAATCTCGCCGGTCGAGAAACCCGTTAATTCGACGTCGAAGTCGAGGTCGATCAGGTTATTGAAGTGCTCCCGCAAAAGATCAAAATCCCACACCGCTCGCTCGGGCAAGCGGTTGTCGGCGATGACGACCGCACGCTTCTCGCTGTTACTGAGGCCGGCGATGGTGACCGTCGGCACGTCAGTCAGGCCGAGCCTCTTGGCTGCCTCGAGGCGGGCATGGCCTGCGAGAATCGTTCCTATTTCGTCGGTCAAGATCGGGGCGGTCCAGATCCGATCAATGTTTTTCATCAGGCTGACGATCTGGCTTTCGGGATGGCGCCTCGGGTTGCCCGGAAAAGGCTTCAGGTCGCCGATCGCGCGCCAGGTTATCTTGTCGACTAGCCCGCGCGGTGCAGGTGCAATGGAAGCACGACGCCCGGTCGATTGATGATGCAGCCTGATGCTTGATACTGGTTTGAATTGCCGGCGGGTGCCGCGGCCGGTCGCGGGATTTCGGCGGTGTCTCATGGCCCCGCACATACACCCAGGCGGGGCAAACCGAATTTACAAAGTTACCGCACGACCTTCCGGCGGCCTCGCCGGATGCCGATTGGCGGGTGACCGGTGACGTAATCTCGCATCGCGGAGTATACGGATCGGGCCTGCCCGTCAGACGACGCAGCAAATTTCCGAGCACGCACGGATGCATCTCGAGGCAGTTTCTCCGCGATCCAACATCCAGGCGGCAGCAAGGCTTCAACAACGGCCAGCACAAATTGGCCAGCCGGCGATTGCGGTCTGCTGGTATAGCCGCCTTCTCTTATGGCACTGTTGGTGACTGGTTGCCCGGTCTCGCGCGTCCAAAGATCGCAAGTTTCCCAGACGAGCCACGATAAGGAAATCTGTCGTTCCGGCCCGCCTTTTTGTTCGAGGCGATCCAAAGTCAGGCCAATTTGAACCTTCAGTGCATACAGCGGCGCCTCGATGATGGAAAACACATCGACGCCACGGGCATTCTTTACGATCAGCAGTCCCGTGCTGACGGTGTCAACAAACAGCTCGCCGTCCGTGCTGGTATCAAGAAGGCACATTACTTCGATTGTAGCGCTAGCCCGTGTGCAGATTTCCTCCAACAAGTACAAGTCATCTGCTGAATAAAGCGAGTGTCGGACTGCCAGCTCTGTGTTCGCAGCTCGATGGATCTCCCCAATAGTCCAACCACGCAGAATGGTCCAACTGCGCAATATCCGGAAAGACGGAGATGGGTCTGGCTCCGTAGATCGATACGACAATTCGAGAGCAAGATGCTGCGGCAGACCGACGATGAGCGAGTCAAGCAGCTCGACGCGGATCAGCATCGTTCGCAACGCGGACATGCGGTCGGCGCGCGTCGGGCCAAATTCGTCTTGGTGCAGATTGCGGTGATATCGTGCGCCAAATTCTATAATCGTAAATCCGATTTCCTCTACTGTTGAAACTCGGGCCGGCAGCAAACTGACGATCCGTTGCAAGATTTCATCGGAAACCCACGGTAATCGCAGTTCCTCAACGCCGCTCCAGCCCCACCGGGCGACGCCAGTACCTCGATATGTGTTTCTTTCCGCACGGATTTCCATAGAAGAACCTTGTATGCCCTGATTCGTTTAGCACGATATTCGGCCGGCGGCGCGCCCACGCTCGCGGTCGCGCATGGCGAGCATCCCCTCGGGCATGTTCAGCGGCCCGCGCGCTAATGAGGCTGTGGTACCATTTCGCCACGCTGTTCTAGGCGCTGTTCGTTCTCACCACGGTCGCCGCCGGCATCCGCGTCGCCCGCTTCATGACTGCGGTGGGTTAGAGTTGGCAGACGATACGCTCAATAGCTCGGTCTCCCCGCTTGTAGCCCTGCCGGGGAGCGGCCGACAACTCTTTGAGCAAGACGAGGCCAACTGTCTCGTCGAGCCTGAGAAGCTTCCAGCCGACAGGTTCGTTACTGACGCTACCGCCGCGAACCTGCCAAACGCGCATGACGGCATTGCCTTCCTTGGTCCAGCCACAAGCGTGGACCTCCACAATACGCACGTACCCGTCGTATCGGACCTCAAGGCAGTGGCCGCTCTGGAGAGCTTGGCAAGCGACGGCAGTATTGCATCCAGTATCCCGCTACGCGCGTCGAAAATCTGATTATATAATTCCCGCTGCCTACCAAAAATCTCATCCAGCGCAATTGGGACGGCCCGCCTTCCGTTCGTCGCCTCGTTTCAAGGCCGTTTCGGGGCCATGCCAAAGCGCCACAATGAGCGCTTAGCGAAGCAGAAATCTGTGATGCCTGTTCAGCCCAGAAGATTCCCTGTTCCGACGAAGGAATTCCCTGCTTCGGCAAAAAAATTCCCTGTTCCGATGCGTGGGGAATTTGGCTATAAGCCATTGAAGTTGCCGCTTGAATTGGCGCCAGAATCACAGAATTGGGCGCGAATCCGCGAAATTCCCTGTTAATTTCCCTGTTAGTAGGGAATTTGAGGCCCGAGACGGGTGCGATCAGGACTGCGTCGTCAGCCACCCAGTCCGGTCTCTGCGGTGTGAGCTCCGCGTGTGGAAGAACCCTCGACATTTACGTTGGTTAGGCGGGTACGTCCGAGTCTCTGGCCATGGATTTCGAGACTCTCGGCGTCGGACTGGCGGTTTTCGGGCGCCAGTCTCTGCTCGGCAATTTTCAATATCCGTGTGGGAACGCGAGAGACTGGTTCGACAGCGAGCAGAGACCGGTTCGATAGGCCTCATGCCCCGACGCCGTGGGAGTCACCGTCCCCTCCTCACCAGCAATTTATGATGCTTGCGCCGCCGGCATCTCAACCTTATTCCTCCGCAGCATCGTAAGCATCTTCAATTTTTCGCCGCACTGCAGTGGCACGGACCAGGCCGGTTCGGCCTCTCGCTCGTGCCGAACGACATGATGTGCGGCCCGCAGGCGGCGCTCATCGCCGAATCCTTCAGGCCGAGCGGCCGTAGGCGGTCGATCTCGGCCTCGATCGCCTCGCGATCGGACGATCGGCGAGTCATGCCGGTCACGCCCGCCTTGCGACACGACTTGCCTTTGCGCTTCGGCGAGGCATCCTTGGCCACAATGCGATAGACCCGCTCCTCGCCGGGCTTTTTCGGATACAAGTGTTAGGCCGAACTTGTTGCGCACGACCTCGGCGAAGAAGCCGCGGACCGAGTGGGCCTGCCAGCCGGTTGCCTTCGTGATCGTCGCGATGGGTGCCCTGCCGGCGGAGACTGGTTCGACAGCGAGCAGAGATCGGTTTGTTAGGACCTCATGCCCCGAGCAGAAGCCGGTAACACGATGAGTCGTCGCGCATGACGCCGTGGTTCACGGAGCGGAAAGTCCGATCAGCCGTTCCTGCTCGGTCCAGGAGTAGGGCAACGTTCTGGCGAGACCGGTCACGGTGAGGTCGGCAGTGGCGGTGCCGTCGATGAGCGCCGCGATGATCCTCGGCGAGACGAAAGCGAGCGGCGCGAGCAGGCGGATGTGGCGTTCGGCCTTGCCCTCGCGCGCGGCGATGTCCGCAAAGGAGGCCACGCGGTGCTCGATGAGATCGTCGATCCAGGCCCGCGCCTTTACGATCGCCAAGAGCACGGCGTCACGCGTTTCGGGTTTGAGAGTTTGAGAGGGTGCTGGGGCGTGGAGAATACCCTTGACGGCACAGAAGCTCTGCGCTGCCCAGGGCAGCATCAGGGTGGGCGAGCCTGGATCACTGCGGTTTTCGTCCCCGCATACGGCATCCTCGCCGCCAGATTGTGCCAGCTCGTTGTTTGACGCGACAAGCCGCACCTCGATCGCGTTCGGCTTCACCACGATGCGTTCGACATGCCGCTCGATCAGGTCGTGATCAGCCATTGCGATCGGTAGTTCCGCTCCGGCTGTCGCCGCGAGGTGTCTGCGGAGGCCATCGAGCACGAGCGTCTCCATCTCAGGCGCCGGCACTCGCGCGACGGCGCCCGCTTCTGCCTTCCGTTTCTGCAGAACCGCATGGGAGACATAGTAGCGGTAGCGCACCCCGAGCTTGTTGGAGTGCGTCGGGCTCATGCGGTTGCCGCGGTCGTCGAAGATGCGACCGCTCAGAATGGCCGGAGAGCCCTTGAGCCGAACCTGCCGCGCGACGGCGTTGGCGACGAGCTTGGCCTGCACGGCCGCGAACAGGTCACGGTCGAGGATCGGCTCATGCTCCCCGCGATGAACCTCGCCCCGATAGACGACCTCGCCGACGTAGAATCGGTTCTTGAGCAGATGGGCGAGTGATCCCACGCCGAAACGGATACCGCCCCTCAGGCGGCCATCGGTACGGGTATTTGCCTTGGTCCGGATGCCGCGCCGATCGAGGTCCTCGATCAGGGCGCCGATCGAGCCAAGCGCAAGATAGCGTGCGAAGATGG
>WNFE01001640.1_pt1 | contig 16273 bp, 19 predicted proteins | sample 5400451 | NCBI WGS metagenome assembly WNFE01 (sample SAMN13153344, study PRJNA577476) | soil metagenome | isolation source: 200 cm saprolite under Douglas fir tree site 2 hole 2 | place: USA:California | collected 2015-04-18 | reverse complement strand
ACCGCCGGCAGCGCGCTCAGCGCACGGACAAAGTCTGTTTTTCCGCCCAGCGATGCCGCGAGATACTGCAGAGCCAGCAGCATTGAGGTAAACGAGCGCGTCATCACAGTGCTCTGTTCATCAGCCCGCAGCAACAGAATAGACCTCGTAGCAAGCTCCTCCAGTTTCTGTCTGGGCGCGCAGCTAATAGCTATGTTCGGGATCTTTTTTTGGTTCAAGAACTGCGCGGCTTTCAAGACCTCTGACGTATTCCCGGAACGCGAAATCAGCACCGGAACGAACTCTCTGACGCCGGTTAGAACCAGGTCAGGGAACAGCAACAGTTCGGAAGCGGGAATCGCGCGGGCCCGCATACCCGTAAGCGCACTCCAGCTTGCCGCAACCGCCAAAGCAATGTAGTAGCTAGATCCACAACCGATGAAGAGCCATTCCGAACTCCTGCCAAATTGTTTCCCGATTGCGCTGATCGTTTCGTCCGATCGCAGGTCTTTCAGGCAATCCGCCCAGCACTGCGGCTGCGAAAGGATTTCGGCTAGCGAGTAGGCGCCGGGCGTTGAAGTTTGCCGTGGGCCAACACCCTCATTGGGATTTGTGTTAGACAAGCGTCGCCTCAATGCCAACGCTCTTGAGCGCCTTCAGGTCTGACTTAGGAGCGCCGTGGTCGGTGATTACGTGATGCAGTCCCGTCGGCGGCACAATCAGTGACAAGCTGCGCCGGCCAAACTTGCTCGCGTCGCATACTGCCACAACCTCCTTGGAGATCTCGACCATCACACGGTTGACTTTCGCCTCCAAGAGATTGGGAGTACTCAAGCCGTAATGCACGTCGAACCCGTCGACGCCCAAAAATAGAACATCTGCGTTCAATCGTCGCAGTGTATCTTCCGCGATCGGACCAACCAAAGAGAAGGAATTCTTACGCAAAGTGCCACCGGTAAGAATCACTTCCACATCAGCGCCCGCGAGCTCCGTGGCTATGTTCACGGCGTTGGTCACAATGGTCAGATTATGAAAATTGCGTAGCGCCCGCGCAATTGCCGTTGTGGTCGTACCCGAATCCAGGATCACTACCTGGCCTTTTTGCACCATGGCGGCTGCTGCCTCCGCGATCCGAAGTTTTTCCCGGCGATGGAGCTTTTCTTTCTCCCGCAGCGTGGGATCGGCCAGGGCACCCTCGCGGCAGGGTAACGCGCCGCCGTGGGTTCGATGAACCAATCCGTGGGCATGCAGGATTTCCAGATCTTTGCGAATCGTCACCTGCGAGGTTTCGAACTGCCGGGCTAGATCGGTAACCAAAGCCCGCCCCTCACGATTCAAAGAATCCAAAATGGCGCGCCGTCGTTCTTCATTTAACACGGTGGGTCCCGAAAACGCTGCTCACCAGACTGGCAAAAGCTCTTTTTCTTTCTATTTCTTTTTATAACGTTTACTTTCGCTTGTCTACTTGAAAGGCTGATGGGTCCCGGTGAGCGGCCAGTCGTCGATTGCAGGAAGTCCCAGTGCCGGGCAACGATGCTGCCGAGATAATCTAGAGATTAGTCGTTGGGCATCCTTTCCCGCGTGGCCTCGGTAGTGCACAGGTAGTCGCGATAGGCGCAAAGGTCCCCGAGCAGATCCTTAGATTCCGAGAGAATTGCTGCTTTCTCGGTTTCGCCGACGAACTCCCGCCCGAAACGACAAACTGACCTCGGAAAGAATATGCTGGCGCGGCTGTCCAAATCGCCGGGTTTCGAACGTCATTGTAGTAGAGGAACATGATGCCGCTTAAAATCCATGACGGAGATCCCAAATGAAATACATCCTGATGGACTATGTGAACGAAGCGGGCTGGCCTCAGTTAACCAAGGACGATAAAGAACACTGGCTGGGCGCCTATCGAGCGTACATGGAAGCAATGACCAAGGCGGGGGTGCTGAAAAGCAGCAATGGCCTGGAGTGGACATCGGCAGCGACAAGGGTGCGGGTTGCGAATGGCAAGACCCAGGTGCTGGATGGGCCCTATGCCGACACCAAAGAACAGTTGGGCGGCTTTCATATCATCGAGGTGGCCGACATCGATGCGGCGATTGCGTGGGCGGCCCGCTCCCCAACCGCAATGCACGGTGTCGTCGAAGTGCGTCGTCTCCGGGAGGGCACATTGCTGACCCGGGACATCGCCGACTGCATCGAGGAGAGCTCGAGATAGGAAGCCGGAGCCGGTCACTGAGATAAAATAATAAGGAGAAAAAATATGCGGAAATTAATCGTTTTCAATCATGTGTCGCTGGATGGGTACTTTGTGGATGCAAACGGCGGCATGAGTTGGGCCAAGACGGACCAAAATGATGCGGAGTGGAATGCATTTGTCGCAGAGAATTCAAAAGGAAACGGCCCCTTATTGTTCGGCAGGATCACCTATGAGCTCATGGCGAGCTACTGGCCGACGCCGATTGCGGACCATCACGCCCCGGTTGTGGCCGAGCGCATGAACAAGCTGCCAAAGGTCGTATTTTCGAAGACGCTCGATAAGGCATCGTGGAACAATACGAAGCTCGTAAAGGGCGATTTGGCGTCGGAAATACGAAAGATGAAGCAAGAGCCCGGCGAGGGCATGGCGATTTTGGGCAGCGGCACCATTGTTTCGCAACTGGCGCAGGAGAGGTTGATCGATGAATATCAGGTCGTGGTGGACCCCATCATTCTAGGCAAGGGGCGGACCATGTTCGACGGCGTCAAAGACAAACTGAACCTGAAGCTTACTAAGTCGCGGGCCTTCGGCAATGGGAATGTCTATCTGTGTTACGAGCCGGCAGCGTAAAGGACGGCCAACCATGACAGAGCTTGCACAGTCTCAAGAGGCACTTGAAGCTCGCACCCTGTTGACCGGTCTCGGATTCGGTGAGTCGCCGCGTTGGCATGAGGGCCGCCTGTGGTTCTGCAACTGGGGCAGGCAGGAGGTCGTTGCCGTTGATCTCGGGGGCGAGAGCGAAGTCATCGTCCGCGTGTCGACTACCATTCCATTTTGCATCGACTGGTTACCCGATGGTCGTCTGCTCATCGTGTCGGGGCCAGAGCGGCTTCTCCTGCGGAGAGAGCTCGACGGCTCGCTGGTGACTCACGCCGACCTGCGCCCACTCTCCGACCATGGCTGCAACGAGATTGTTGTAGACGGCTGCGGCAATGCTTACATCACCGGCGGCGGTTTTGACCGTCCCGGTGAGAAAGCTTCGGGGATCATCGCTGTGGTCACACCCGATGGCTCGGCTCGACAGGTGGCTGAAGGCTTCGCATTTCCGAATGGCATGGCTGTGACGCCCGATAAGTCAACATTGATCATCGCTGAGTCGCATGGCAAAAAACTCACAGCCTTCGACATCAGCGCGGATGGAAACTTGTCAAACCGGCGAGTATGGGCCGACCTCGGCGATGGCGTTCCCGACGGCATCTGCATCGACGCCGACCATGCCATCTGGTACGCCGACGTTCCCAATAAGCGTTGTGTGCGCGTCCGCGAAGGTGGTGAGGTGCTGCAAACAGTCAACGTTGACCGCGGTTGCTTCGCTTGCATGCTCGGGGGCGTCGACAAGAAGACGCTATTCATCATGGCGGCCGAGTGGCATGGCTTTGCGAAGATGATGGACGGACTAGGAACCGGACAGGTGCTTACGGTCGAGGCGCCTGCGCCGGGCGTCGGGTGGCCGTGAGAAACACCAGAAGCTATGACTTCAGGAAAAGCGCGCCCTACAAGCATCACCGAATACATCAACGCCGCCCCTAAACAGGCTCGGAAGAAACTGCGTGAAATGCGCACGTGTATTCGCGCAGCTGCACCCGGGGCCAAGGAAAGCCTGAAGTGGGGGATGCCCGCTTTCTGGTATCGCAGAATACTGGTCACATTCGCCGCGTATGAACGTCACATCGGCTTCTATCCCACTCCGTCTGCGGTGAGGGCCTTCGCGAATGATCTCTCAAAATTTGCCACGGCAAGCGCGTCGATCCAATTTCCATTGGATAAGCCACTGCCGCTACCTCTGATCCGCAAGATCACAGCGTTCCGGGTCCAAGAAAGTATCGAGGCGGACAAGAAATGGAGAACCTGATGGAACCTACAACTTGGATCTCATAACTGTTCGCTCTCGACTGCCGGACGTAAGTTTGCAAACAATTTTCCTTGCATTAGGGGCTTAATCTGTGCGATAACTACGTTATGCGTAGTACGCGACACGTAGTAAAAGCCGAAAACGACGGAAGCATGGGGCACTATTCTGACCCGCCACTGCTGGTGCTTGCCAGCCTGGCCAATGGACCGAAGCACGGACATGCCATGATTGAGGACATTTCCAGCATATGCGGAACCCGTCTGGGCCCTGGAACGTTGTATGGGGCAATTGCTCGCCTGGAGCAGCAGGGTTGGATCGAGCCGCTCGCGCCTGAGGAGCGCCGCCAGCCTTATCGCATTACCGCTGAGGGCGCGCGCGTTCTTCGCGCAAAACTGACCACCCTGCAAAAGTTCGCCAAAGCCGGATTGGGGAGGCTGGAAGCTTTATGAATCCCAGACTTGCTCACCTGTTGGTACGCTTATATCCGCGGCCGTGGAGGGAACGCTACGGCGCGGAGTTCGAGGCGCTTCTTCAAACCGGCCGTGGTGGCGTACGCATGTTGGCAAATGTCGTTTGGTCGGCACTTCATGAGCGCGTCTTCCCAACTCTAGAAGGCTTTATGAATCAACCGACACACTCTTTCGGCGCCATCGTGAGGCAGCCGAGCGCATTTCTTCCACTGGCAATGTCGCTCACCGCTCTGGCCATGCTAGGCGGCGCCTATATCTTTGCCGTGGCCACGGGACACGGCGGCCTTGTACGCGAGCCAGATGAAGGGTCGATTGCAAATATCTGGCAGCTACTCATGGCTGGTCAGATGCCGATACTCGCGTTCTTCGCGATCAAGTGGCTGCCACGGGCTCCAAGACAAACGCTGTACGTACTTGGCCTGCAAGCCGGAGCTGTGCTCGCAGGAATGGCCCCCGTCTATTTTCTGAATTTGTGAATGGCGTTCCTAAACATTGCGCCTGATCAAGACCGCTGTCGTGGTGGTCCTGTTCGCTGTTCTTGGAATCACAGTCTGCCGTGACGGTGCCTACATTACTCGCTCTCTAGACTTTTTCCAGCTTAGAAGGAAGTAGATAAAACCCTGCTCACGTCCACAGAAACACGCCTACAGCCAAGCATGGAAGCCAACAGAGCAATAACAGCCACCACGATCTAACACCAAAAGCATACATAGAGGACCAAAACTCCCGGAATCCAGGAAAGCCACCTCACAACCCATTGGTGTTTTTTCCGAGACCTTGATGTACCCCTCACATTGCGGACACTGAAACGTAGGAGTGAACCTCACATCTTCCAAACGAACCCGAGCATCACAGTATGGACAAACCGTCCTTCGAGAGTAAGTCGCTGGAACAAGCATCGGACGAACTGTCTAGAACGATAGAATGATCACCAGCCAAAACGGCTCTTCAAACCCAACTGACTATTTTCGTCACGATAATAAAAGATCAGTAATAAAAAAAGGAACATCAGTAAACGATGCAAGTGTCTCACTTGAACGAATCAGAAGCCCTGGGTGAGCCCATGAACTCCGGCGACGGCAATGCGTACGCGCGTAACACTGCGGATGCGGTCGCGCGTCGCAGTTACGGCAAGCTCGTCGCTTTTCTTGCTGCACGCACGCGGGATGTGGCGGCAGCCGAGGACGCCTTGTCGGAGGCATTTGCCTCGGCGCTTGCGGATTGGCCGCGGAAAGGCTGTCCTTCGAACCCGGAAGCGTGGCTGCTGACCGTTGCCCGCCGAAAGATGATCGATGCCATGCGTCGACATTCAAACGCCGAGGCCGCGAACGGGGAGCTGCAGCTCCTTGCGGAGGGATTGGAAGCTGCAACAGCGGACGCGGAAATTCCGGACCGCCGTCTCGCGCTGATGTTCGCCTGCGCGCATCCAGCCATCGACGTCGGCATCCGCGCGCCGCTGATGCTGCAAGTGGTGTTGGGGCTGGATGCGAAGACAATCGCCTCTGCGTTTCTCATGTCTCCGGCGACCATGGGCAAGCGACTCGTACGTGCCAAGGACGAGATTAGGCAGGCTGACATTCCATTCAGTATCCCGGAGCGCGAGGAGCTCTCGGGACGGCTCGACACCGTACTGGACGCCATCTATGCCGCCTTCGCAGAAGGCTGGACCGACGCCGCGGGAACAGATGTCGCCCGTCGCGATCTCACGGAGGAAGCGTTGTTTCTGGCGAGGCTTGTGGCCGAGTTGCTGCCAAACGCGCCGGAAGCACTAGGCCTGCTTGCCCTTATGCTTCACGCGGAAGCGCGGCGGCGCGCGCGACGCAACGGGGACAGCGAATACGTTCCGCTTGCTAATCAGGACCCGGCGCTGTGGGACTGGCAGATGATCGAGGAGGCCGAAGCGCTAATCCTCCGGGCCAGCGCCTTGGGCTGCATCGGTCGCTATCAGTTAGAAGGTGCGTTGCAGTCGGCGCATATCTATCGCTGCCGCACCGGTAACGCGAATTGGGCAGAGGTGGTGCAGCTATACGACGCACTGCTCGCGCTTGCAGACTCACCCGTGGTCGCGATCAATCGCGCCCTTGCGATTGCGGAGTTGCAGGGCGCCAGCGCTGCTCTCGACGCCCTGCCAGACATAGCTGCCGATGGGCGGCTCGCCGAATATCAGCCCTACTGGGCAGCCCGCGCGGAGTTGCTGGTCAAGACAGGCGAGCATGGCGAAGCTCGTCGCGCATACGAAATCGCCATCGGTCTGGAACGCGACCCCGCAGTTCGGCATTTCCTGCAGCAGCGTCAGTCGACGTTGGCGCCCTGACCTCCTCGATGGGTAGTATCCTGCTTTCGACTAGAACGGGGGACAGGGCGAGATGCGAGATGAAAGATAGCGATCGAGAGACCTTGAAGCCGCCGGCCTCATCGAGTTTGTGGCGTCCGCTGCGGGCGACAGTCTTCCGAAATCTGCTGGTTGCAGATGTTGTTTCAGACATCGGCACTTTCATGCAGAGCGTCGGCGCTGCGTGGTTGATGGTGTCGCTCGGCGCCGGGCCGATGTATGTCGCTCTCACCCAAACAGCCTCGTCACTGCCATTCTTTCTTCTGGCGCTTCCTGCAGGATCGGCAGGCGACATCTTTGACCGCCGCAAACTGATTCTCTACACAGAGGGGTGGATGGCGTGTGTCGCGCTGGCGCTTGCCGTGCTGACCATCGGTGGCCTCATCACACCCTGGCTACTGCTCGGGCTGACGTTCGCGCTTTCGGCTGGAGATGCCTTTGAGACACCGACGTGGCGGGCGGTTCTTCCTGAGTTGGTACCAAAAGAGGACCTTGCGGCGGCCTCCGCTCTCAACGGAATCGAATTCAACCTTGCTCGGGCGGTGGGGCCTGCGCTGGCTGGGTTACTGATTTCGGCCGCCGGCATTGCCGCGGCATTTGTGGCGAACGTGCTGTCATTCGTAGGAGTGATACTAGTCATTGCACGATGGAAAAGGCCGATTCGAAAGCGGACTGCTCCGGCGGAGACCCTTGCAGGGGCGACCGTGGCAGCGATCCGCTACATCCGCCACTCGCCCGCGATACGCTCCCTGATGGTTCGGACGGGCACAGGCATGTTCTTCGCCAGTGCGCTGTTTGCATTGTTGCCCACGGTTGCCCGCGGCGTCAGCAATAGTGCGATATGTTATGGGCTTCTGCTTGGATGCTTTGGGGCTGGTGCGGTCCTTGGCGCGCTCGTAATGCAGCCTCTTCGTGCCCGGTGGTCGACCGAAACTGTTGTGTCAGCTGGAGTCACAATCCTGGGAATCGCGATGGTGACGACCGGCGCCTCCCACAGGCTGAGCATACTTGGTCCTGTGATCCTGATCGGAGGTGGGGCGTGGATACTCTTCATTTCTCTTGTCAATGCGCTCATCCAGAATCTTGCGCCCGACTGGGTGCGGGCCCGCGTCCTCGCAGTCTTCATCCTGATTTCTCAGGGAGCCATGGCGTTCGGGAGCGCAGCCTGGGGTGCTGTCGCCCAAAGAGCAGGCGTTCGGACCGCACTCATGTGGGCTGGTCTTGGAGCCATAGGGACAATGGTCCTCGCGCTGTTCGCGAAGCTTCCGGACGCGACCTCAGATCTAAGCCCGTGGAACCACTGGCGTATGCCTGTGGTTGTCAAAGAGGTCGAAGCCGAGCTTGAGCAAGGGCCGGTATTGGTTACGGTCGAATACGTGGTGGTTCGCGAGCGGAAAACGGACTTTGTGAAAGCGATTCATCAATATGGACGCATACGGCGCCGCGATGGTGCTTCGCAGTGGGGAATCTTTCACGACATCGAGGCCGGAGACCGCTATCTGGAAATATACCTGGTGAATTCGTGGGCGGAACATCAGCGTCAACACGAGCGGTTCACACAAGCGGATCGCAAACTAGAACAACGCTTGCGCAGCTGCGTGGTCAGTGAGCCAAACGTGCGTCACCTTATTTATGCGCCACTCAACGAATAGAGATAGCAGCGGCTTTGAGAGCAGGGATGTACCGGTGGTAGACTGCGCGTATGCCCAACAAGAAAACCAAGAAGAAGCGTACAAAATTGAAGAAAGCCACCGCGAAGAAAGGGAAGCCCGTCAAGAAGACGGTCAGAAAGAAACTGGCTAAAAAGAAGGCGGCACCGAAGAAGAGTTTGTCCAAAAAGAAACCCGCATTGAAAAAGGCGGCGGTGAAGACGAAAAAGGCCCTCGCTAAGAAGGCAACCGGGGCGAAGACTGCCATCAAGCGGCGCGTTCCAGTGGGAAGTCAGACATTCGCTACGGAGACATTTGCACCGAAAGCGCTCAGATCGCGGTCGGCGGGGCAAGCGGGAGATCTGCAGGGATTGTCCAACATCGAAGGTGCGGATTCGGAGAGTGTGGACGAGTTGCTCGAAGAAGGAAACGCGTTCGAGGCTGACGTAGTAGCTGGTGTGGAAGGCGCCCGGGACGCTGACGAGAGGGAAGTTCACACTCACGAGGTGCCCGAGGATGATGTTCCGGACGAATATCTAGACAAGGAGTGATTCATAGGGAACAGCCAGGCGACTGCGCTGCTCGCTATGGCCAAGCCGACGCAAACCAGCATTATCAGCCGAAATCCAAAGACGAATGCCTGATTAATTGCGTTCCGAATTGCCGCCGAGGTACTTGCATCCAGATTGGAAGGTAGTTCGAGACCCGCCAGTCTAGTCACCTTAGATTGAATCTCGCCGCGAACATCGGGAGAGAGGCCGAGGTTGGCGAGCTCATGCTTCAAGGTAAAACCGAACGCGCTTACCATTACGACTCCCAAGACTGCGATGGCCAGCACGCCAGCGATACGAGCGACTGCGTTATTGATACCAGAGGCGGTGCCGGCATGATCCTGATCGACTGAACTCATTACTACTGTGGTCAGAGGCGCCACTGTGACCGCCATGCCAAAACCAAGCACGATCATCGGTGGAAAGAACGCTTTCCAGTAGCTGGCTCCCGCCGAGGGCACGGCGAACAGAGCGAAACCAGCTGCCACAATAAGCGGCCCGATGATCAGCGGACCTCGAGCACCATAGCGCGCGACCAGTCCGCCAGACCAGCGAGAAAGCGCGAACATCAACAAAATGAGGGGAAGCACGGCCGCTCCGGTTGCGGTAGCGGAGTATCCCTGCACCTGAATCAGGTTCAACGGAAACAGGAAGAAGAAAATTCCAATGGCTGCATAGAGGAACAACGTGAGCAGGTTGGCGCCGCTGAAGCTGCCGGATCGAAACAGGATTAACGGAACCATCGGCGAAGTTACTGTTGACTCGACAAACACGAAGCCGGCGAGAGCGGCGACGCCATTAGTCAAACTTCCGAAAACCAGCGGATTGCTCCACCCCAAGTTAGTAGATTCGACGAAACCAAACACCAACCCGCCTAACCCAACAGTTCCTACCAGCGCCCCCAGCCAGTCGATTCGACGAGCAGCGACGCTACGACTTTCGGGAATATGCCACAGCGAAAGAGCGATCACCAACGCCGAAAGCGGAAGATTGATGAAGAATACCCACCGCCACGATGCATGCTCGACTAGCCATCCGCCAACCACGGGCCCGATTGCAGTGGTGATCGCCGTGAAACCAGACCAAGTGCCGATCGCCTGACCGCGGGTCTTCTCGTCGAACGAAGCACTGATGATGGCAAGGCTGGCAGGAACTAGAAATGCGGCTCCCATGCCCTGAATACTTCGGGCAATTATCAACTGGTGAATATCCGAAGCGATGCCACAAACCGCCGAAGCTATCGCGAAAACCGCTACACCCAATACGAACATCCGCCGACGGCCAAACAAGTCACCGAACGAACCTCCGACCAGGATCAACGCCCCCAGGAATAACCCATAGGACTCGACGACCCACTGCACGTCGACGATGGTGGCATGCAAGCTGGCTTGAAGCGCAGGCAGTGCGACATTGACGACCGTGCTATCGATGAACGCCAGGCTTGAGCCGAGAATGGTTGCGGCAAGGATCCAAGGTCCTGCTTGCGCTCGGCACGGACTCTCATCTCGGCACGACCGGATTACGGCTTCATCACATGGCGGCTTCATGCAGGCTGTGGATGCGGTTGTGTACTGAAGAGATTCTTTGGATGATGCGGTGCTCACAGAAAATCGCATTCGGTCGCGCAATTCCTGCTATTGGCCGCCTGAATCTTATCAGTCGGCTTTTCATCCAAAGCAGAATGGCCCTGCAACTGCAATGCCAACGTGCATTCGCGAGGTGCCGGCGAAGATGAAGCTAATCTCGGTGAACACCGGGCTTCCTCGAGGAGTCACCTGGCACGGAATCCACGTCACTACCGGAATCTTCAAGCAACCGGTCGAGGGCCGCGTCGCCGTGCGCAAGCTTAATTTGGACGGTGACCGCCAGGCGGATCTTACTGTCCACGGAGGAAAGGACAAGGCCGTATACTGCTACCCGATCTCCCACTATGACTATTGGAAGAGAGAGTTGCCCGGCCGCGACTTACCGATGGGGATGTTCGGAGAAAATTTCACCACCGATGGCTTGCTCGAAGACTCGGTCCACATTGGCGATCAGTTCTCGGTCGGTTCCGCGGAAGTGGTGGTGACGCAGCCTCGCCTGCCTTGCTACAAACTTGGCGTGAGACTTCAGTCCGACGACATGGTGAAGCGATTCCTCGCCAGCGGGCGGACAGGTTTTTACTTCGCCGTCACGCAGGAGGGAGAAGTCGGCGCAGGCGACGAAATCAAAGTGATTGCTCGGGACCCCAATGCCGTGCCAGTCTCAGAGATCACTCGCCTCTACATGGCGAAGAGATACGCGGGCGACGCTGTGGCCTCGCTCGATCGCGCTTTGCAAGTTGCCGCACTGCCGGAGAGTTGGAGAGAGTACTTCCGAGAGCGGTTGCAGAAGGTTGGGTGACTGCGCGGAAAGATTTGTCCCGTTAAGGAGAACAGATATGGTTTCCTTGCCAGACAACGGGATGGTTCACGTCAGGAGTTCGTACTCAGTTTTAGAGACGCTGAAGCGCTTGGAGTCCGCGCTGCAAGCTAAAAATCTTACTGTGTTTGCTCGCATTGATCATAGCGGCGAAGCCGAGAAGATCGGCTTGCAGATGCGCCCTACGCAACTAGTGATTTTTGGCAGCCCGAAAGCCGGCACTCCTCTGATGGTAGCCTCTCCGACCCTTGCGATTGATTTGCCATTAAAGGCGTTGGCATGGGAAGACGCAGATGGCCTGGTCTGGCTTTCGTACAACAGTCCGGACTATCTCAAGCGGCGGCACGAGATTCCGGATGAGTTGGTGAAGAACATCGCCGGTGTCGGGGCTGTGCTTGAAAAAGCCGTGGAATAGCCCTTGCAGGACCCATCCATTCTATTTGCCGGCCGTACATGCCGGAGGAGTTTCACTAAAGGGCCAAACTATCTTGCAATGTCGAGGTGGAAAGGCTCAGTGTACGGCTCGACCGGATAGCCCTTCGCTTTCCAAGCTGCCAACCCACCTTTCAGGAACCTGATCCGTGAGAAGCGCAGGGAAAGGGCCCGATGCAAGATTGCTCGGCTGGTCTTATCACTGGGACAGGTGCAGTAAACGATCGAATCCTTCTCTATCGGGATGAGTGACGGGTTCTCGAGCACTTCTCTTGGGGGAATTCTCCTTGCGCCGGGGATAATCTCATAACTGGCCAACAAGTCGAGCGGCTGGCGAACATCAAAGAGAAGCACCTCTTGACTTGCGGCCAATAGTGCGTGGAGTGCCTCTGGTGTGATGCTGTGCTGCTCCATCTCCCGTTGGTCTCTTGTGCGTTTGATCGAGACTGCAATCATTGAGCACGCGATCAACACCAAAACAGCTGTCAGGGCGAGATACATCTATGTCCTCCTGCGCACTCCGTGATACCAGATTCCCCCAGGACGTGAAAAGATTCTTGGCACGGTCGGCGAAAGCAGAAAGTAAAGCTTTGCCACTGTCGAGATTCAGCGATGTTTGATGAAAGCGCCGGTCTGTAGTTCGGCCATCGCCTGGCGTAGCTGCTCTTGCGTGTTCATCACAATCGGACCGTACCATGCAACCGGCTCCTCGATCGGCTTGCCCGATACCAACAGGAATCGGATGCCCTCGTCGCCCGCTTGTACCACGATCTCGTCTCCGCGATCAAAGAGTACCAGCGAGTTATTGCCGACCTCGTACCTGGCTGGCGCGTTCGGGTCTGCGGCTTGCTCGGTCAGAACCGCGCGAGGTTCTGACGAATCGCGAAATGTGCCAGATCCAGCGAACACATAGGCGAAGGCGTTGCGCGTGGTCTCGACCTTGAGCCTCTTCCGCTGGCCCGGGCCGACGGAAATATCGAGGTAGTTCGGATCGGCGGCCACACCTTCCACCGGTCCTCTTTTACCCCAAAACTCGCCACAGATAATGCGCACGCGAGTGCCGTCATCATCAGTGACTTCGGGGATCGCGCTCGCCGGAATGTCCTGATACCTCGGGTCAGTCATCTTCAGCGATGAGGGCAGGTTCGCCCACAGCTGGAAACCATGCATGCGGCCCTGCTGATCGCCCTTCGGCATCTCCTGGTGCAGAATGCCGCTGCCGGCGGTCATCCACTGCACATCGCCCGCAGTCATTTTGCCCTTGTTGCCAAGGCTGTCGCCGTGCTCAACCGAACCGGCGAGGACGTAGGTAATCGTCTCGATGCCGCGGTGTGGATGCCACGGAAATCCCGCCAGATAGTCGGTGGGATTGTCATTGCGGAAATCGTCCAGCAGCAGAAATGGATCGAAATCCTTGGTCTTGCCGAAACCGAAGGCGCGCTGCAGTTTCACGCCCGCGCCCTCGATGGTCGGCGTCGTTTGAATGATCTGTTTAATTGGGCGGAGTGACATAACTCTCGCTCCTTTCTGTGCCCCTCGGCAGTTTCGATGTGTGCCGGGCAGCGAATGATTCAGGCCTTCACGAACTCGACGTCGAGCGTGATGGTCACCTCGTCTCCAACGAGAATGCCACCGGTCTCAAGCGCCGCGTTCCAAGTCAGGCCGTAGTCTTTGCGATTGATCTTTGTTGTCGCCGATACCGCGACTCTGGTATTGCCCCAGGGGTCCTTCGTCGGCGGAGTCGGCCCATCTACAGAAAAAACCACCTTGCGGGTGACGCCGCGAATGGTCAGGTCGCCCTCGACGGCCAGTTCTCCGTCACGGACAAGGCTGATGCGCGTCGACTTGAACGTCAGTGTAGGGAACTTCTCCACGTGCAAGAAGTCCTCGCTCTTTAGGTGCGTGTCGCGTTGCGCGTCGCGAGTTTCGATCGATGCTGCTTCGATCACAGCGTCGACATGGGATCTTGTCAGATCGGATTCGTCCAGAGTCAGTACCCCGCTGACCTTGGGGAATTGCCCCTTCACGTTAGCGATCATCATGTGCTTCACCTTGAACTCGGCAACGGAGTGGGCCGGGTCGATGTTCCAGGTTGTGGTCGTGGCGGTGGTTTGCGGTGTAGCCAGTGTGCTCATAGTGGTTGTCCTTTCTGCCTGCTTTAGATGCGTTCAGACGATAATCGTTGCAACAAATATATAAGCCAAAAAAATTAAGCTACTTGGCTGCGCGCCGCGCTCAATAGTTCAGTCAAGAGCCGCAACCGCTCTCGCCCCAGGTGGCCTAGTTGTTTGCGGTGACCCGCCTGGACAGGCTCGTCGAGCCGGGCCAGGAGCTTAAGCCCTTCCGGTGTGATCCGGGCCATCACCGTCCGCCGGTCCTTGGTTTCGCGGCATCGCGAGATCAGGCCGCGCTTCTCCAGACGGTCGAGCAGCCGAGTGACATCTGGGTCACGCGTAATCATGCGGCTGGCGATTTCCCCACAGGGGAGCCCTTCGGGTGCGCCGCGCAGGATTCGGAGCACGTTGTACTGCGTCGCCGAGAGGTCCTCGGTCTTGAGCACCTGGACCAGACCGCGGGACAGCATGTCTGTGGTGCGCAGCAGGTCCAGGAACGCCGCCTCCTCAGGCCAGGCCGCGGGCCGTCGCTTGTTTCCCGACTGAATCGTTTCCTTCATCCAAGACCATGATAGTCGTTATAACGACTAGTATCAAGACAGTGGCCCTTGATCGCTTCCATGGTCGTATCCAGAATGGCTTTTACTTAGATTTGCCCCCTCCCGCCGTCCACGTCAATTTCCACACCGGTGATGTAGGAGGCATCCGAGGAAGCCAGGAATGCGACGGTCCCTGCGACCTCTTCTGGTGTTCCAAAGCGCTTCATTGGAACTGTGGCAAGGACAGTTTTTGCGAACTCGGCTAGCGCTTCCTTCGAAAGTCCCGTCCGTTCGAAAATGGGCGTTTCAATCGGACCTGGCGCCACGGCGTTTACGCGAATATTGCGGCCCACAAGTTCCGCAGCGACAGAACGAGCCAAGGAGCGCATAGCTGCTTTCGTTGCTGCGTACACGGTCCCATTCACGATGCCCTCATGGCTCACGACACTCGTATTGAGAATGATCGAAGCGCCGTCATTCAGGATGGGCAGTGCCTTCCGGATCGTGAAGTATGCGCCCTTGGTATTGATATCGAACTGCTCGTCGTAATGCTCCTCCGTAACTGAATCCAGCGGGGCAAATTTCGCGACGCCGGCGTTCACGAACAAGATGTCGATCTTTCCAAACCTTTGCCTTACGGCGTCGAAAAGTCTATCGGTATCAGCAAGTTTGGAGACGTCCGCTTGCACCGCCAGCACGTCGTTACCGAGGAATTTCACGGCTTCGTCCAGTGTTTTCTGGCTACGCCCGGAAATAGCCACGCGAGCCCCTTCATCGTGTAGCCGCTTCGCGGTGGCCAGCCCGATCCCGCTGTTTCCGCCGGTGACGACTGCAACCTTACCTTCGAGTCTTTTCATGTCTGCCTCCGCCCAGATGGGCATTGAATTTCGTACTAACCGTTCGAAAAGGCGCCAAAATCGTCTTTTTCGAAGCTTCGATACTTAGATGAACGTCTAACCGTTTAGTTGCATCTAATTTGGTGAGCAGTGATCCGGGGAGGCGGAATGACCCCGGGTAAGGGAAGTCTGTAAGACTGGCTGTGAAATGATGGTCCGCGCACAAATTGAAAGGGTGTCGAAGGCCTTAGCCGATGAGACTCGTCTGATCATCTTTGAGGCCATCGCCAAGCGCGGCCAGATGAATTGTAGTGAAATCGTCTCTTTGCAGGGGGTGACACCTGCGACTGTGTCCCATCACCTGAAGGTCCTTGCCGACGCGCAACTGATCGAATGTCGCCGAAAGGGGCAATTCGTTTATAGCAAAGCCGTTCCAGGTACGATGGAAGATTACACGCGGTCACTTACCGGTATTGTTCGAAGGAAGAAGCCTTCACCGCTGCGCTGAAACTCCTACTTAGCCCCTGGCTGGCGCTGCCGCGCCTGCTTCGGGTCTGAGATATCCTGAAGAGAAACCCAAGGTCAATCCACCAGCTGACGGACTGCCCTTCGAAGACATCGAAAAACGATGTCTTCGCCACCCGCGTTTTGGGGAAACGGAACTCTCTCCGCCCGGTTCGCGTATTCCGGAGTGTGGTCCCTACTTCAGGAAAATCAGGAGGCTTATGAACAGACCTTTCACTCTGGCAAGGATACTGTTGCTGTTCCCCGTACTTGCCGTCTGCGTCGTCCGGGCAGACGCTCAGGCAGTGCCGGCGCTGGAAAACATTAAATCCCGTGAGGAATTGGATAAGACCATCGCCTCGCT
>WNFE01001639.1_pt1 | contig 16273 bp, 10 predicted proteins | sample 5400451 | NCBI WGS metagenome assembly WNFE01 (sample SAMN13153344, study PRJNA577476) | soil metagenome | isolation source: 200 cm saprolite under Douglas fir tree site 2 hole 2 | place: USA:California | collected 2015-04-18 | reverse complement strand
GCGTAGCGGTTGCGCTCGCCGCCGGAGAGCACGCCGATGCGTTTGAAAACATCATCGGCGGAGAAAAGAAAACAACCCAGCAGGCTGCGCAATTCGGTTTGCGTGGAGCGGGGAGAAATGTCGCCGAGGTCGTCGAGGATGCGCGCGTCCGGATTGAGTTCCTTGTACTGGTCCTGCGCGAAGTAGTCTGGCTGTACGTTGTGACCCAGCTTGTACTCGCCGTGAGTCAAGGGTTCGGTTTCAGCCAGCAATTTTATCAGAGTAGATTTCCCGGCGCCGTTCACTCCGACCAGGGCGATGCGGTCGCCGCGTTCGATCATAAAGCTGACGCCGCGAAACACTTCTTTCGGGCCATAGGACTTCGCCACATCGACAAACTCCGCAACAATTCTTCCGCCGGGCTTAGGTTGCGGGAAGGAAAAGTGAATGGTCTTTTCTTCCTCGGGCAGCTCGATGCGCTCGATCTTTTCCAGCTCCTTGATGCGGCTCTGCACCTGCTTGGCCTTGGTCGCCTGGTAGCGGAAGCGGTTGATGAACACTTCCAGTTGCTCGATGCGTTCCCGCTGGTTGCGATATGCGGACTCAAGCTGTTCCAGGCGCTGCGTCTTCGCATCCAGATATTTTTCGTAGTTGCCGTGGTAGAGGTGAATACGCTTGTTCCAGATTTCGACAATTTTGGTGATGGTGACGTCGAGAAAATAGCGGTCGTGGGAGATCAGCACAAAGGCATAGGGATAGTTGCTGAGGTATTCCTCCAACCAGTTGCGGGCCTCGAGATCGAGATGATTGGTGGGTTCGTCCAGCAGCAACAGATTGGGCTGTTGCAACAGCAGCTTAACCAGCGCGATGCGCATCTGCCAGCCACCGGAAAATTCCTCGGTTTGCCGAGTCCAGTCTTCTTTTCGAAAACCCAACCCCGAAAGAACGGAGCCGACTTGCGCCTCGATAGCGTATCCGTCGCGAGTGGTAAATTCGTGTTCGAGGCGCTGGTAGCGCTCCGCCACCTGAGCGTACTCGGGAGAGGCGTGATCGAGCTCCGACATCCGTCCCGTCAGCTCTTCCATCTCCTGCTCCATCGCGCGCAGTTTGGAAAAAACCGACATGCACTCGGCAAAGACGGTGCGTCCGGAGAGCGCCAGCCCATCCTGCGGCAGATAACCTGCGCTGATGCCTTTGGCCCGGCTGATGGAGCCGTAGTCCAGGGTTTCGCTGCCCGCAAGAATTTTCAGCAGCGTGGATTTGCCCGTGCCATTCGCGCCCACCAGGCCCACCCGGTCGCGAGGCGTAATCATCCAGTCCGCTCCTTCGAAGAGGAGCTTGTGGCCATAACGTTTGCCGGCTGAGGAGAGCTGGATCACAGATTCAATCGTCTCATGAGAGAGGCGATTTGAAGAAGAATCCCTGTCATCCTGAGCGAAGTGTGAAGCCCGCTTGCGGGCTTCATCCGGAATCGAAGGACCCCTATCGCAGGAGAGAACTCTCTCTTGAGAGGATTTCGCCCGTTCTAAACAGCAGCATGGGAGAGAATAGGGGTGCTTCGACTTCATCTGGTCGGCCGCAAGCGACCGTCCAGACTTCGCTCAGCACGACAAGGGCTATCGCTCAGTTCCCAAGTAATCGCAAACCAGCACTGTCAGGTCGTCGTCTTGAGACACCGCCCACTGTCCCACGGAAGTGATGATGCGATCCGCTACCTCGGACGGGGGGAGCCCCGAGGTCTGGCGCAAGAGATCAGACAAGGCATCCTGCCCAAAGAATTCCCCCGCAGCGTCCTTGGCTTCCAATATCCCGTCGGTATAGAGCAGCAATCGGTCACCCTGTTCGATGCCGTGTGCGACATTCGAGTATTTTGCGAAGTCAAAAGCCGCCAGCATCAATCCATTTTCCTCTATTTTCCGCACACTTCCCTGGCGCAGCAAGAGCATTGGCGGATGCCCAGCCGCCGAATAGCGCAACTCGCGCGATTCTGAGTCAAGATGAACGTAAGCTGCGGTGACGAATTGATTCTGCGTGTTGCCCAGCAGGGCACTGTTCATGCCCGACAGAAAACTGGACGGATCGGCTGCCTTGGCGCGTTGTGATGTAGCAGCAAGTTTCACCATCGAGGCGATCAGTGCCGCAGGAACTCCGTGGCCGGATACGTCTGCTATCAGAAGCCCGGCCTGCTTGTCATCTGCCACGACGAAATCGTAGAAGTCCCCGGCAACCGACGTCATGGGAACGTAGCGGGCAGCCACCCGGAAATTTTTGGAAGGAGGAAAATCAGACGGCAGAATGGACAACTGGATACGGCGAGCCACCTCGAGTTCCTTTTGAAGGGCATTGAGTTGCTGGTCCCGTTCCATGGTCTGGCGTGCCGCAATGTAGCCCATCGCGACCAGAAAGGCGGCAAAGCCGAAGGGCTCTACCTTGGAGTGCAAGTGAAATGCTCCGGCCACGTTGTCCCACAGGGCGAATGCAACGAAAATGAGCAAGCCGCGACGGAACACGACAAAGTCCCGGTTGCGATCAGGATTCAGCAGGGACTGGACAACCAGAAAAAGCAGTGCAGCAATCACCACGACGTTATTGATCTGGTGATACGAAGGCGATGACCCGAAAACGAAAGTCGCAAGGGCTAGCGAGCCAAGAACAACCCCGAGAATGTAGCCAACAATTTTGCTGCGACGATGGAGAAGGCCGGCTGCATCAAAAAATAAAAATGCCGGGATGGGGACCAGGTAGTCGACGCCGGAGCGCAGGCGTTCGAAGAGTTCGGAATGCGGAACCAATACCTCAAGCGTTCCTGATTGTATCCATAGCCTCTGCCCGTACAGGAATGCGAACAGGGCGAAATAGATCGACAACGAATCGACCTTCCGCCGCACGACGGAGAATGCCGCCCCCAGAATGGCGACGGTCGTGAAAGCAGCTCCCAAGAAGAGGTACGGTTCGTCATGATGGAATACACGAAGCAGTTCGCTGGCAGTAATTTGGGGATCGACCGCAGGCATGCGTCAGGATGGTAAATCATTTCCGGCAGGCCGCTGGAAAATCGAAAGAAGGCCGGCGCGGATCAGGATGGCAGGCGGCTGCTATTGCGCCGTCACGGCCTTTGCCAGACCAATTCTTTCCATGGCACGGTCGATGACCGCTTGCAGTTCGCGCGCGTACTTTACCTCGCGGCCCTTAGCCAGAATTTTCTTGGCTTCGTCGGGGCCAAACCAGGTGGGGTTCCGCGCTGTTTCCGGGGGACTCTCTTCTCGATCCACTTCCAGCAGAAACGCTTTGATGACAAACTCGCGCACTCCCGGAGGCTTCCAGAAAACTCCTTTGGAGTGAAGGTAGAGGCAAAAATGACGAGGCTCGATACTGCCGCTGACCCCGGCTTCTTCCCAGGCCTCGCGTTCCGCCGCCTTGCCATGGGAGAGAGACAGTTCGGGGTCGCCTTTAGGGAAGGTCCACTTGTTTCCGCCGTTGGTGTTTACCAGCAGAAACTCTACGGATTCCCCTTGCCGCCGGTAGCAGACAGCCGCCACTTGCATGGGAAGTGCATGTCGTGGATTCCGTGCTGCACCCATTTCCGAGGCCTCCGCGGATCGGTTTCCTGCCCGCAATGCTAATCGGAAGATGTTTCAGGAGTGTTAAAAGTGCAACAAAAAAGGTGCAATTCGATGTTACTAAAGGGGTTACAAAATGCCGAAACGGGAATCGCGCGCGGGGTCAGACCGCAACCGATTTTCTTTCCAGCCGGTGCATGGTTTCGAGGACGGTTTCGATCACGTTTTCGTCGCCGACGACGGTGTTGATCATCATGTGGTAGAGGCAGCGGGTCGGCCAGTCGGCGCCAAAGTAGTGCTTCACAAATTCGATGCGTTCCCGATCTACCGTATCCACCAATTCTTCGGCTTCGTTGTCGCTATGCCCGATCAGACGCAGGCGGCGCAACTTTTCGGATCGGGGCGCGTACAGGAAGACGTGGAACGCGTCACACTGTTCGCGCAGGAAATAGGGAGCGCCGCGTCCAACAATCACGCAATTTCCCGCTGCGGCCGCTCGGGTCATCACTTCCTGGCCGATGGATACGAAACGGTCCGCATCGAAAGGTTCGGTGCCTCTCAAGGGCATGCTGCGTTCGTAGCTACCCCGCCAAAAGGTTTTGGCCAGGCGATGAAATGTACTGTCCATGTGCTCGTCGCAATACATGACGGCGGAGCGGTCGACGTTGGCGACCTTGGCAATCTCCTCAGTTAGCGCCTGGTCCCAAAGCTTCCAGCCCAGCCGGCGGGCAATTTCGCTGGCGATTTCGGCGGCTCCGCTTCCGAATTCGCGTTCCACGGTTATGACTCGAAACACAATGCGTCCTCTCTGCCCCGCGCCTCTTGCGTGGCCCACTCGTTACGGGAAGGGCCGGGCTTCAGCCGAGGGGTACGGCTTCAACCATGCCGACGAATCCCGTCAAGCTCGGGCTTTAGCGCCTGAGGGTGGCTTTCTTCGGCGCAACGCCAAACAGTCCCTCAGCGGCTGAAGCCGCCGGATACCACAGCTCTCTCGGCACGGCTGAAGCCGTGCCCTCCCGCACTTCTTTCCGCACTTCTTACCTAACACAAATTACTAACACAAAAACACGATGCCCAACCACGCGGTCTGCGGTCTAATGAACGGCTACCGGGCCACCGGTGCGCGGCCGTTTCATCAGGAAAACCAAAGGAGCCATCACCAGAATAGCTACTCCCAGCAACCAGAAATTGTCAATGTACGCCAACATGCTGGCCTGGCGGAAGACGTTGGCCTGCAACAGGGCGTAGGCTTTGTGCATGGCCTCGGACGCAGAAAACCCGCGCGTCTCCAGGGCTCGGGCTGTGCCCTGAAGCATGGCTTGCACCTGGGGACTCGAGGACGAAAGATGGCTCGACATCCGGTTCAGGTGGTATTGCTGCCTGCGGTCCAGCATGGTGGTGACGATCGAGATTCCAACACTCCCGCCGATGTTCCGTGCCAGGTTCATCAGCCCCGAGGCTGCGTTGTTTTTTTCCTTCGGCAGGAACGCATACGCCGCGGTATTGATGGGAACGAACAGGAACGCCAGGCCCATGGTCTGGATCATCCTCGCGTAGACGACGGTCTTGAAATCAACCCCCAAGGTGAAGTTGGTCATGTGAAACAAGGAGAAGGAAAGGACCACCAGCCCGTACGTCATCATCTTGCGGGGATCGAACCGGGAGAGCATAAAGCCCACCAGCGGCATCAGCAGCATCAGGCTGAAGCCGCCCGGCAACAGCGCCAGCCCGGACTGCTGGGCGGTGTAGCCGAGCAGGGTCTGCATGTAGAGGGGGAGCAGAACTGTACTGCCGAGCAAGGCAAAGCCCAGCATGAACATCAGCAGATTGGCGGCGGCGAAGGTCCGGTTCTTGAACAGGTGCAGGTCGATCACCGGATCTTCGCGCGTCCATTCCCAGTAGATCAGGAACAGCAGGGAAGCGGCCGCGATGACCGAGAGCACAACGATAAAATGCGATTCGAACCAGTCTTCGCGCTGGCCTTTGTCCAGAACAATCTGCAGTGTGCCCAGGCCAAGAGTCACGAGTCCCAGGCCAATGTAGTCGATCTTTGTTTCCGAGAGCTTCTTGCGTTTAAGGTGGGGCGGGTCCTGGATGAGGCGCGAAGTCAGCATCAGGGAAAGAATTCCGACCGGAATATTCAGCAGAAAAATCCAGCGCCAGGTGAAATTGTCGGTAATCCAGCCGCCGAGCGTTGGACCAATGGCGGGGGCCAGCACCACGGCGAGGCCGTAGACGGCGAAGGCCATGCCGCGCTTGGCGGGAGGAAACGTATCCGCCAGAATGGCCTGCTCGCTGGGCTGCAAGCCACCGCCTCCAGCGCCCTGCAGGACGCGAAAGAAAATCAGCATGCCCAGATTTGGCGCCAGCCCGCACAGCAGCGAACTGACGGTGAAGATGGCCACGCAGCTCATGTAGAAACGCTTGCGTCCAATGATGGAAGAGATCCATCCGCTGAGCGGCAGCACGACCGCGTTCGAAACCAGGTAGGAAGTCAGCACCCAGGTGCTCTCGTCGGTGCCTGCGGAAAGGCTGCCCGCGATGTGCGGCAGGGATACGTTGGCGATGCTGGTGTCCAGCACCTCCATGAAGGTGGCCAGCGTGACCGCCATTGCGATGATCCAGGGGTTTACCGCTGGGCGCGGCAGGGCGGCGCCGTCCGCGGTCAGTGCGGCGGTACTCATCTGATCAAACTCATCTGACCTAAACTCATCTGACCCAGGCCTTGGGCTCGACCGACATTCCTGGCCGCAGAATATGCTCTTTGGTTTCTCCCGGATCAAATGTGATTTTTACCGGGATACGCTGAACTACTTTCACGTAATTGCCGGTCGCGTTTTCCGGAGGCAGCAGGCTGAACAGCGCCCCGCTGGCGCCGGCGATGCTCTCCACGTGGCCGTTGTATTTCTTACCGTATGCATCCACCGAGATGGTCGCGCGCTGGCCCGGCCGCATCAGCCGAAGCTGGCTCTCCTTGAAGTTGGCTGTGACCCAGATGTCGTCCAGGTTGATGATCTTCATCAGCTCCTGGCCCACCTGAACGTTCTGGCCGACTTCCACGGTGCGATTGCTCACGATGCCGTTGACCGGCGCGACAAGCTGTGTGTATTGCAGGTTCAGAAGGGCCTGGTCGAGTTCGGCTTTCTTCTGCTTGGCCTGCGCCTGTGCGGCCTGGGCACGTGCCCGCATGGCCTGATTCTGTTGAGGCGCGGTTTGCGCGGCTCGCAGATTGGCGTCCATCTGCTCACGCTTGGCTTGTGACTGAGCCACTTGTTGCTCGGCCGCTGCCACTGAAGCTCGAGCTGCGGCCACGCCGGCGGCGTTCGATCGGGCGGCGGCTACCGCCTGGTCGTACTGCTGATGCGAGATTTCCTGCTTATCCACTAACTGTTTGTATCGCCCCACATCGTTTTGCGCCTTGATGTCATTGGCGATGGCCTGCTCCAGTTGAGCTCGCGCGGCCTCGAGTTGCTGGCGCGACACCGAAACTCCAGCTCGCATCTCTTCCAACTGCGCCTGAGCGGAGGACAGCTGGCTGCCGGTGTTCACCGTGGTGATGGGAACATTCACCTGCATCGATTCCGCCGTGGCCAGAGCATCCTGATAGGCAGCCCGGGCGCTGGCCACCGCAATCTCATAGTCTTTGGGATCGATTTCTACCAGGGGCGTTCCGGCCTCAACGAATTGGTTGTCGTTTACCAGCAGCTTCATCACATGACCGGAGACACGAGCGCTGATTGCGTTCAGGTGGCCGTCGATCTGGGCATCATCGGTGGACTCGTAACTGCCCAGATAGCGCCATAGAAAAAATCCCGCCACCAGCAACACGATTCCGCCCACGATCAGGGCCAGGCGAAAGCGAGGATTGCGCGAAGCTTGCTTCCAGCGGAGATCTTTCTCCGAAGCGGGTAAGGGAGGGAGGGACCGCGATTCGACTTCAGGCGTCGCTCTTGGCGTCGTCTCTGTGGTTGATTCCATATTACTTGCCCTTCAAATATTGCATCACGCCCTGTTCTGCATATCCCATAGCCCGTACCAGTTCGATCTTGGCCAGGTTGTGGGCGTAAAGGCTTGAGATATAGCTTTCGTGTGCCGATGCCACGGATTCTTGGGCCTGGACTACTTCCAGATTATCGGTGACACCCGCGGAAAACCGGTCGTGTGCCTGAGTGAGCGTCTGTTCCGCCAGGTCTACGGAACTGCGCGCGACCTGGACCTGCTCATCGGCAGCCTGCAAATCCAGCAGGGCGGTGCGCACCTCATATTCAATCTGGCCGCGCAAATTTTCCAGCTGTGCCCGGTTCTGGCGCAGTGTGGCGTCTGCTTCCAGAACGTCGGAATGAACTTTCCCACCCTGGAAGATAGGAATGCTCAGCCGGCCGGCGACGGAAAACGTACCGTGCGAGTTTCCAAAATTAATTCCCAGGTCGCCATAGTCGGCGTTCACGTCGACGGTGGGAAAATATTCCGCCGAAGCCCCTTTGCGATAGTGCTCGGCAGCGCGAACCTGTTGTATGGCGGCCAGGTAATCCGAACGGGATGCATATGCGCGTTGCACGCTTTCCTCAATTCCCAGGGTGGCGAAGGAGTCGTACGGCGCTTTGGACAGGAGCGCAATCTCCTGGCCTACTGGCAAGCCGATGGCTCGCAGCAGCGCCAGTTTTTGCTTGGCAAAATCGTTGCGCGACACGATCAACTGTTGTTGCCGGGTTTGCAATTCCACCCGGGCGCGAAGCGTGTCGATGGCCGGGCTGAGGCCTGCGTTCTGCTGGTCCACCGCCTTGTCGTACAGGGCCTGCGCGTTTTTAACTTGGGCTTCCGCGGTTTCCAGTCTGGCCCCGTCAGCCAGGGCCTGCAGGTATGCGTTGCCGGTGGCCAGCACTACCAGATCGCGGGCATCCTTGTAGCTGTACTGAGCGGCCCGTTCGTCTTCCCCCGCTCCGCGCTCGCGGTTCAGGGCTTTGAGATTCAGAATGGTTTGGCTGAGGTAGACCCTCGCATCGGTGAATCCAAAAGGTCCTACGACGGTGGGAAATCCCGGAAATCGCAGCCCTTGGGCCGCCAGGTTTTCCTGCACGACATTTTCGCTCAACCCCGCCGTCAGATTGGGCAGAAGCGCGCTCAGTTCTTTCCATTTCTGTCCCCGTGCGGCGATGGTGTTGTAGCTCTGCAGTAACACTCCGAGATTGTTTTTCAGGCCAAGCTCAATTGCATCCTGGAAGGTAAGCGGCACCACTTCCGGCGTGGCCTTGCCCTGCGCAACACTGCCGCTGAAAGGGCTTTGATTCGAGGGCGAACTGATCCGCGTGGCGCCGGTGCTGGACTCGCTAGCAGCAGCCGGATATCCGCTGCCGGTTTGCCCCCCTGCTCCGGGGAAGAGCGCGAATAGACACAGAACTATTGAGCTTGCCGGGATGATCTTCCGTCGAGGTGACCGTCCGCCTGGCTTCAGTTCTTTCATAAGGAACAAGGTTTAAGGTGACCCTGCGGGAACCGGTCCACTCAATCCCGGTGCCGCATTATAGATGCAAACCGTTGTTTTAGGTCGCATGGAGGGTGCAGTCCCGGGAGACCCGATCCCAGGCTTTCCGCGGCTTCGCGCAGATCGGGCCGGTGGTTTCAGGCAGCCCCATGGGGCACCTGGGAAGCCATTCGATTTACAAAACTTTGCTTTTCACCACGGGATGCTGTTGCATCCAAAGCATGATATAGCTGCGGTGACGGAGGGTCATTTTGAGAAAGCTCAGTTCACTTCTCGTGCTGGTTTTGCCTTTTCTGATGTGCGGCGCAGTTCATGCCCAGGAGTTTGACGCCGCGTTCGGCGTCGGTACTCTGACCGCTCCCTCGGCCTCAAACCCCTCCGGAGATCACTCGCCGGTCTCGATCACGGGAGGGGCCTACCCGGTGGTCAGTGCTGATCTTCTCTTGAAGCGTCGGTTTGGAGTGAGCGGCGAACTGGCCTGGAGAGCCAGCCGGAATCTCTACGCCGGCTTCCAGCCCTACCGTCCACTTTTTTACGACTTCAACGGAATCTACGCGCCGAGACTCGGCAAGCACGCGGTCGCGGAAGTGATGGGCGGCATCGGTTGGGAAAGCCTCCGCTTCTACCAGGGATTCCTGAGCTGCGGCGCGCTCAGTTGCACTGACTTCGTCAGCAGCAATCATTTTATGGGGCACGTGGGCGGCGGCCTTCGCTACTACTTTTACGGACACTTCTTCGTTCGACCAGAGGCCCACTTGTACGTGATTCACAATAACGTTGAGTTCAGCTCTCCGTACGCCACCAGGTTCGGCGTATCCCTGGGCTACACTTTCGCGCCGGGATTTTGAGGTCTGAAGTCCGCGTTGCTATGCTGAGCTCCGCAAGAACCGGCGAATGCCGAAGTCGTAGACCGCAGCCCCGAGGATCCCGCCCACCAGTGGCGCCACCACTGGCACCCACCATACCCGGTTTCCATCGGTCAGGCCGTTGTTGCGAAAGCCCGCGACCACGGTAAACAGCCGGGGACCGAAGTCGCGTGCCGGATTGATCGCATATCCATGCATTCCGCCAAAGCTCATGCCAATCGCTACCACTACCAGCCCGATCATCAGCGGAGCCAGGTTGGCCGCCGGGGGCGAGTTAAGGTCGTCCGTGATGGCGAAAATGAACAGCAGCAGCAAAGCCGTGCCAATCACCTGGTCCAGAAATCCGGCCTGCGGGAGGGAGGGGAAGGCCGGGAAAGTAGTGAAGATTCCAGCCGTCCTCTCCAGTTGTGGGTCCACTGCATGGAAGGCCGGCAGATAATTTCGATAGACCAGGGCTGCGGCCAGGAAGGCTCCGGCAATTTGCGCGATCGAATAAGGCAGGACTTTGCGCCAGGGGAATCCCCGGAACACCGCCAGAGCCAGAGTGACTGCGGGATTCAGGTGCGCTCCGGAAATCTTACCGGCAACATAGATCCCCATGGTCACCGCCAGCCCCCATCCTATGGTGATGTTGGTATAACCGCCGTGGATCACTTCGCCCGGCACCGTGGAGGGAAACAGTACGACCATGGCGACGACTCCCGTTCCCAGCAGGATCAGGACGAAGGTTCCAAGGAATTCGGCAATCAACTCCTCCACCAGCGAGAATTTGGATTTCATCAAGGCGCTCCTGTGCATCTGAAGGGGTCGAAGGTCGCGAGGTAGTCTAACAAGAATGGCCCCAGGCCACGAATGTCATCATCCGGTGGCGTGGTCGGCCAGAACTACGCCGTCCGGATGGAACAAAGCCGCGTATCTGGTGAAGACACGCAAGTTGCTGGTCGTGTGGGTACGTTTCCGAACGGTAATTTAAATTGACAAATTGGTCCGAATCCGCTAAGTTTTCTACAGTTCACCAAGGTCTTGGTGGGCGTCCTCCCCAAAAATTCAGACCCATGGCCCCTAGTGTATCTGCTCGTTTAGCTCACGCCCTTTTTCGGGTAGCCGTAGTCCTCGGGGTTCTTGTCCCCGGTATGCGGGCTCAGACGATTGCCTTTGTCCAAGTCAACTTCGCAGTGCCACCCAATCCGCAGTCGTCGGTGTCGGCCACTTATACTGCGGCGCAAACTGCAGGCAATACCAATGTTGTGGCTATCGGCTGGAGTGACACCACTTCCGTGGTGACGTCTGTAACCGACACAGCCGGAAACAGTTATAGCGTGGCTGTGGGACCGACGGTGCTGAGTGGCACTCAAACCCAGGTAGTTTACGTAGGGGCCAACATTGCCGCGGCCGCCGCCGGAGCAAACACGGTGACAGTGACGTTCAACGCTGCCGTGCCCTTCGGAGATGTGCGCATTCTGGAGTACAGCGGTCTGGATCCGTCGGCGCCAGTAGACGGGACAGCGGGTGCGACCGGGACGGGTACGACGAGTAGTTCCGGGCCCGTGACCACGACTCACGCCTACGATCTGATCTTTGCGGCCAATTACGTCACTTCCGGCACCAACTCTGCCGGGAACGGTTATGTAAACCGCGTCATTACCACCACCGACGGTGATATTGCCGAGGATCAGACAGTAACCGCGACCGGGACCTACACCGCGACCGCGAACCTTGCCAGCAGCGGTGGCTGGATCATGCAGACGGTGGCGTTGCGGGGGGCAGCGTCGGCTCCTCCGGGCCCTGATCCTTCGGTCGTGGGGCAATGGGGTCCGGTCACCAATTGGCCGATTCTGCCAATCCATGTGACCCTCATGCCCACCGGCAAAGTGTTGGCCTATGGCCACGATTCCACCGTCAACACTACCCTGGCCACGATCTGGGACCCGGCCAGCAACGGCTTTACCCCAACGTCATTCGGCAACGCCGATCTGTTCTGCTCCGGACACGGCCTGCTCCCGGATGGGAGAGTGTTCATCGCCGGCGGCCACAACATGGCCGACTATCACGGCATCACCAACGCAACGATATTTGATCCCACAACCTCAGCCTGGTCGTCCGCGCCTGCGATGTCCTTTGGACGCTGGTATCCGACCGTTACCGCACTGCCGGATGGCCGGATGCTGATCACTTCGGGCGCGATCAACTGTAACGGCTGCAATGCCACAACGCCGGAGATTTATGATCCCGCGGCCAATTCCTGGACTCTGCTGACGAACGCGGCCTTGAACCTGCCCATCTATCCGCACATGTTTGTGTTGCCGGACGGGCGCGTGCTTAGTGCCGGATCTTATGAGTTGCCGGTAGCCGCCCAGGCGCTGAATCTTGGCACGCAAACCTGGACCACTATCGATCCCACGGTGCTGGACGCGGGCAGCGCGGTGATGTACGTGCCCGGGAAGATCTTGAAAACCGGCACCTCGGCGACCTCCGACCCACCCTACAAGAATTCGGCGGCCACTGCGTACATCCTGGACATGACGGCAGGCTCTCCCGCCTGGCGCGCGATCAACTCCATGAATTTCCCGCGCACCTATCACAACCTGACCTCGCTGCCGGACGGCAATGTATTGGTGACGGGCGGGGAAGGGACGACCAATCCGTTCGATCAGTCCACCGCGGTTTATGAGGCGGAAATGTGGTCGCCGACCTCTGAAACCTTCACCACCATGGCGTCCATGCAGACTGCCCGGGTGTACCACTCCACCGCGCTGCTCTTGCCTGACGGCCGGGTTCTGGTGGGCGGCAGCGGAGAATACGGCACCGGCAGCACCGATCAGCTGAGTGCCGAAATCTATTCGCCTCCTTACTTGTTCAACGGTGCGCGTCCGACGATCACATCGGCCCCGAGCACACTGACCTATGGTGCGCAATTCACGGTACAGACACCGAATGCGGCCAACATCTCTTCCGCCTCGCTGATTCGGCTGGGCTCGGTTACGCACGCTTTCAATGAGAGCCAACGATATATCCCGCTTTCGTTCACCTCGTCATCCGGTTCTCTCAACGTGCAGGCGCCCGGCAACGCGAACATTGCGCCGCCGGGTTACTACATGCTCTTTGTCGTAAACGGCAGCGGTGTTCCCTCGGTGGCGAAGTTTGTCCAGATGCTCAACTCGGGCCCGCCTCCGGCTCCGACCGTGACTTCGATCGCGCCCAACACAGGAGCTGCGACCGGAGGGACGGCGGTCACGATGACGGGTACGGGTTTTCAGCTCGGAGCCGCAGTGACCTTCGGAGGAACCGCCGCAACCGGCGTGACGGTGGTAAGCAGCACATCGATCACGGCCACAACTCCGGCGCACGCAGCAGGCGCGGTGAGCGTTGCAGTCACCAACACCGATAGTCAAACTGGCAGCTTGAACAACGGTTACACCTACACGGTGGTCAACCCGGCGCCGACAGTGACTTCGATCACGCCCAACTCCGGAAGCACGAACGGCGGCACCGCCGTGACCATAACTGGCACGGGGTTTCTGTCGGGAGCGACGGTGAGTTTGGCAGGGACAGCGGCCACCGGCGTGACCGTAGTCAGCAGCACGTCGATTACAGCCACCTCTGCGGCGCATGTAGCCGGTGCGGGCAGCGTAGTGGTCACCAACACCGATGGTCACAGCGGCACTCTAAGCAATGGCTATACCTACACTGTGACCAACCCGGCACTCACGGTAGTCTCGATCACACCCAACTCCGGAACCGCCAATGGTGGCACCGCGGTGGCCATTGCGGGCACCGGTTTCCTATCCGGAGCGACGGTGAGCTTTGGTGGGACCGCAGCCACGGCTGTGACCGTGCTGAATAGCACCTCGATCTCAGCAACCACACCGGCCCACGCCGCGGGTGCGGTCAGCGTAGGGGTGACGAACACGAATGGTCAAAGCGGCGCCTTAGCTAACGGCTATACCTACACTTCAACCCTGGGACTGCTCTCCGTAGGCTCAGCTTCGGCCACGGTTAACGCCGGACAATCAGCTACCTACAATCTTTCTATCGGAGGGGCGGGGCTGAGTGGAACGGCGTCGCTAACCTGCACCGGCGCGCCGCTGGGTGCGAATTGCTCGGTGCCTGCGAGCCAGCCGTTCAATGCTGCCACTCCCACAACCTTTAACGTCACGGTGACGACCACGTCGCGCACCATCGCGAGACTTAATCCGCCTGCTTCCTCGAATGTGCCCTGGTCGTGGACCCTGGCAATGACCATGTTGGGGATAGTGTTTCTGCCGGGTATGCGCGCGCCCAAGCGATCGCTGCGGCGGTATCTCTGGCTCGCTCCTCTGACCCTGTCGTTGTTCCTGGCCTCCTGCGGAGGCGGCGGCACCGTGGGCGGCGGCCCCACCGGCGGTACGCAATCAAATCCGAACGGAACCCCTGCCGGAACCTATAACCTCAGCCTGACGGCGAGCATCAATTCGGGCTCAACCACCCAGACAATCCCGCTTACGTTGATCGTGAAATAAGGCGGGGCGCAGGGACGATCCGGAAGCTTTGGGGTGGGAGACGGGAATTGAACCCGCAACGTCCGGAGCCACAGTCCGGTGCTCTACCGGTTGAGCTACTCCCACCGTATCTTGTCGATTATAGCAACTGGGCTAAGAGGCTGTCCGAACGGAGAGGGAGAGATTGCGCGGGCTAAACTTCCGGGCCAAACTACTGCCAAAACTACTAAAGACCTTAGGGACGGCCGACGCCTACGTATTCGAATCCCATGGCGCGCAGCCGCACGGAGTCGAGAAGATTCTTGGTGTCCACGATGACGGGTCGTTTCAGCAGGTGCTTGATGCGATCGAAATCGAGGCCGCGGAATTCGGGCCAGCCGGTGCCGACCACCAGCGCGTCCATACCCTCGGCGGCGGCGTAGGGCGTCTCGCAGTAGTGGACGGTGCCATTCAGTTCCATGCGCGCCTCCGGGATGGCTACCGGGTCGTAGGCGCGAACCCGGGCTCCCTTGGCGATCAGGCTCTTTGCCAGATGCATCGAGGATGAGCCTGCAACCGAATTGGTATTGGGCTTGAAGGCCAGGCCCAGGATTCCAACGTCTTTGTTCTGCACCGACTTCACCATGGAGGAGATCTTTTCCACCAGGCGGTCAGCCAGACTGTGGTTCACTTCCCGCGCCGCAGTAAGCACTTTGAGCGAGACTCCCTTTGCGCGCGCCAACTCGGCCAGCGATTCCATATCAGATTCGGCAAACAGCCCGCCCATTCCGGCTCCCGGCTGCAGGCAACGGGGCGCAATTTTCTTGTCCAGCCCCAGCGCCAGAGAGAGACTGACGGCATCGGCATTGACGTGCTCGCATAATCTGGAGAGTTCGTTGATGAAAGAAATCTTGGTGGCGACAAAAGCAGTGGCCGATTCCCGCACCAGTTCCGCGGTTTCGTGATTGGTCACGATCACGGGAACACCGCGCATCACCAGTGGGTGCAGAATCTGTTTTAGCGCCAGCACCGCATCATTCGAGGACGTCCCCAGGATGATCCGGTCGGGCCAGTTGAAATCTTCAACCGCGCAGCCCGGTGTGATGAAAACCGGTTGCGATACGATGGTCGCCTGCAACCCGGCATCCTTCAGCCGCTTCTCGACGCTGGTAGCCGTTCCCACTCCGACTGGGGTCACAATCGAGAGGATGGGAGGCTTCGGGGCGAGGCGTGCGATCCGAATCGCCAGGTCGGCCAGGTGCTGCGGCGTGTCTTCCGCCAGAAAAATCACCTGCGCCTTGCGGGCAAATGACTCCATGTCGGTGGAGTAAGCCAGTCGCCCGGAGCGCACATTACGCTTAATTACTTCGGTCAGGTTCTTTTCGAAGAAGGGCACATTGCCCTGTGCCATTTCGACCATGCGAGAACTATCGGGGTGGCAGCAGGTTACTGGAGTTCCAAAGTCCGCCAAACAGGCTGAAACGATCGTGCCCAGATAGCCCGACCCGTAAACTCCTGTCTGCATAAGCCTCCTGGCAGTAATGTCCCGAAACCCGCGCGGGAAGGCCCGTTGACGGAGCAGCCCCACATCTTATGTACGCCCGGGAATGGCTGTTGGCAATAGACGAGAAGGACATGTCCTTCGGAGGAGAAAGGCGGGCGTTGGACTCGAAGGTTTGGCCTTCGGACCTCCGCGGTAATACCTCAGATCTCGACCGTAGCGCCGGCGTCCCGCCGGCTGTCCGGGCGGCGTCTCGCCGCCCGCTTCATGTGGCATCAATTTCGCGGACTCGCTCTGCTTCCACTTCCAGCCGCGGCGGGCGGGACGCCCACCGGACAGCCGGCGAGACGCCGGCGCTACGATCTGACAGTCTTACGATCTGAAGTCTAAGGTCCGACACCTGACGCCCGCTTTACCGCGGCGTGACC
>WNFE01010950.1_pt1 | contig 16277 bp, 17 predicted proteins | sample 5400451 | NCBI WGS metagenome assembly WNFE01 (sample SAMN13153344, study PRJNA577476) | soil metagenome | isolation source: 200 cm saprolite under Douglas fir tree site 2 hole 2 | place: USA:California | collected 2015-04-18 | reverse complement strand
CCAAAGGCGACGGGAACGGCCCGGCGGCGACCTTCCTGTTCCCGCGTCCCCGCGATTTCACGCTGGGGGTGTTCAAGTTCCGCACCACACCATCGGGCTCGCTGCCCACCGACGGCGACCTCTATCGCACGCTGACACGGGGCATCCGCTGGACGGCGATGCCCACATGGCATGAGCTTCCGGGTAAGGAGCGGCTCGCCGTCATCGCGTTCATCAAGACGTTCTCGAAACGCTGGAAGGAGGAGAAGCCGGAGCCCCCGGAGGTGATCGGCGATGCGCCCAAAGCGACGCCCATGCTGATCGCGCGGGGGAAGGATCTCTACCAGAAGGCCAAGTGCTTCCAGTGTCACGGCGAGAGCGGCAAGGGCGACGGCGAGTCGGCGCCCGATCTGATAGACGACCTCAAGTTTCCGATCAGGCCGACCGATTTGATCCGGGGCCAGCTCAAAGGGGGCTCCACCGCGCGCGACATCTATCGAACGATGACCCTGGGGCTCGACGGAACACCCATGCCCTCGTTCGCCGACGCGCTCAGCGACGAGGAGCGCTGGGCCGTCTCATACTATGTGCTGTCGCTCTCGGCCTGGAGGGATCCGCTTACGGGCCAACCGCTGGACGTGCCGGCAGGCGCCCGCGCGGCGCTCAACTCCCCAGAGACCGCAGCCGCTTGGCCGGAATCGGCCCTGGATCCCGCCCGGCTCGAGCACGCGGTGCGAGAGAGCCGCGGCAAGCCGCGTATCCTCTATCGTGGAGTCCGCGAGTGATCGAGCATCTTACGCTCGGCGAGTTCGTCGTGGCGCTGTCGATGAGCCTGGCGGCGCTCTGCGCTTTCCTGTGGGGAGCCGCGACCGGTGCCTTTCGCGGCGTCGAGTCGATCAAGCATCAAGTCCTGCGCGCCGAAGGTCTCACGACCGAGGAAACCCAAGACCAGACATGAGCGACAAGACGCCTGAGAGCCATCCGAAATACGGTGAAATCGAGGAGTACGCGCAGGGAGAGATCCGCAGCTATCGTGGGATCGTCAACAAGTGGCTGCTCCTGGTGTACGCGGTCCTGGCGGTCTGGGGAATCTACTATCTCTTCAGATACTGGGGCGGGCTCGGGCCCGGCCTGGGCGCCGGTCAGTAGGAGCGCCCAATGCGGGCCGAGCGCATCCTGATTCCGCTGGCGCTGCTGAACCTGGTCGCCCTGATCCTCGGCGTCGTCTACAACATCGTCGCCGACCTTCTGGGGCTGACGTAGCGTGAGCACCATCGAGCGGGTCGCGTTCGGGGCGTTCCTCGTGGGCACCGTGGCCTTCTTCATCTGGGTGGCGATGCTCGCCGCCCGCAAGTAGGCTCGTGGCCCACGGCGCCGCCCAGGCGCTCGGCGCCGGGACGCCCGGCGACATCTGGTCGGTCGCGGCTCTGACAGCCGGCGGCTGGAGCGTGCGACCCGAGGTCGCCGGACCTCTTCTGATTGCGGCGTGCGCGTACGCGGTGGGCTGGTGGCGCCTGCGCCGTCGCGGAGGGTCAGTCCCGGGCTGGCGCGTCGCGGCCTCCGGAGGCGGCCTCCTGAGCGTGTTCGTCGCGCTCTCGACGGCCCTCGATCAGCTGGCCCACACAAGCTTCGTGGCACACATGGTTCAGCATCTTTTGCTGATCGTCGGCGCCGCTCCGCTCTTGCTGCTCGCCGATCCTTTCGCGGCGCTCTTCTGGGCGCTCCCGGCGCCGGTGCGCGTGGGTGCCGGCCGGCTGCTCCGGCCGGGGACGCCCCTGCGCCGGCTCTGGCGGGGACTCACCATGATGTCGGTGGCGTGGCCCGCGTACGTCGGCGCGATCTGGTTCTGGCATCTGCCAATCGCCTATGACGCCGCCGCCGCCGACCGCGTCGTCCACGACCTCGAGCACCTCGTCTTCGTCGGAACCGCCGTGCTGTTCTGGTGGCCGATCATCCAGCCGGCGCCGCGATTCCGCCCGGCGCCGAGCTACGGTGGCCGCGTCGTCTACCTGGTCCTCGCCGCCATGCAAGGCTCGCTCCTCGGCCTGCTCCTCGCCATGAGCCCCCAGACCTGGTACCGCTCTTACCCGAACGCCGAGGACCAGTCGCTCGGCGGCCTCGTCATGTGGGGAATCGGCGGCGCCGTGGACATGCTGGCCGTGCTGATCCTGATCGGACGCTATCTCGTCTCGCAGGAGCGAGCCGCACCCGACCCGAGTCACGAAGGTGCGGGCGCGCGCGTCTCTCGCCCCTGAGGGGCGCGACTTCGCTCTCGCTCAGGCCGTCCTTCTCGAGCGGACCGCGTCGAAGCCGATCGTGTGCGCGCCACGCTCCGTCGGGACGCTTTCCAGAAGGCGCATCGTCTCGGTATCGAACACGTCGATGACGCCGGGCTCGCCGATCGCAACATAGAGATGCCGGAACGCAGGGCTGAAGAAGACGACATCCGGCACGCCACTGATCGCATGCGCACTTCGAACGGCTCCGGATCGCGCATCGACCACGAGCAGCGTCTTTCCGTCGCAGGCGCAGAAGAGACGCCGCGTCGTCGGATCGAAACCCAGCCCATGGGGGCCCACCGCCGGCATCGGAAACGCGTCCACGACCCGCGTAGGATCGGCGCTGTCGACGACGACGATCTGCGGGGGATCAGCGACGTTGACGTAGAATCGTCCGCTCTCGGCATCGAAGACCGTCCACCGCGTCCGGCCCGGGACGGGGATGCTGGCGATCACCGCCCGGGTGCTGACGTCCACAAGCGAGACGGTGAAAGACCCTCGCCGCGACGGATCGCCGACGTTCGCCGCAAGCAGCAGTCGATGATCGGCACCGTAGGCGAGACCGTTCGGCCCGACGCCGACCTTCACTTTGCCCACGGTCTCCTCCCGAGACGGCGAGAGGATCCCGACGGTGTTCTCCCCGCGATTGGAGGTGAACACCAGGTCGTGCGCCTCGGAAACCAGCACTCCGGCGACCCGCATCAGGTGTGGGATGGAGCGGAGGTACGTGTTGGTCGTGCAGTCGATCACGTCGACGGCGTCGTTCGCGGTGTGTGCCACATAGAGCAGTCCTCTCCCGCCATGGACGGCCGCGTGGTCGAACCCACCCGGCTTCGCGTGCGGGGGAAGATCAACGTAGCCGACGTGTTCCAGCGCCATGCGCTGCTCGTCAGGCCTCCCGCCGGTTCTAGCCGTGTCGAGAGCCGGCGACGTTCGCGCGACAGTACGCGTAGAGGGCGTCGTACGCCGGAAACTGCCGGGCCATGTTGTCGTGGTCATCGTTGGCGGTGGCCTGGAAGCCGGTGGCCAGCGCGTACAGGCCCGCGGACTCCGGCGTCAGCTGACGCGCGTCGGTGTCCGCTCCGCGCACGATGAGGGCGAGCGCGCGGAGCGCCGGATCCTCGAGCTTGTGTTTCTCCAGAAACGCATCGAAAGAGCAGCGGTCAGCGACGTGTCCGAGCTCAACCCCCGGAACGTCGTACGGGATGGCCCCTTCACGCTCCGCGGCCGCCATGACCTGGTCGGCCGGCACGAAGAGAAACGTCGGGCTCTTGTCGATGAACCGCGTGATCAGCCACGGACAGGCGATGCGGTCGACGCGCGCCTTTTCACGGGTGACCCATTTCATCAGCAGTCTCCTTCCCTACTTCGCCTTGACGCTGTTGGTCTGGTCGAGCGCGGCCTTCAATCCCTGGGCGAGTCTTGCCGGGTCGTCGTTGGCCCAGAAGTGCATGTAGAAGAGCCGCGGCGTGTCCATGAGCCCGTGGTTATGCAGTGCGGTCACGTCGATGCCGTGCTGCCGCAGCGTCTTGGCCACGGCGTTCACTTCCTTGTCGATGAGCACGAAGTCGCCCGTGATCGCCGCCTTGCCATCGGCGGTCGGCTGGAAGTTCATCACCGTCACCACGCCCATGGCGGGCAACAATGGCTGCCCCATCCCGGTGATCGCCTCCGCGCGGGGAACGGTGACCTGGTACACGCCGCCGCCGATGTCCCTCCCCTGACGGCCGAGGGCCTGGTCGATCAGCTTGGCGTCGAGCACAGGACCACCAGCGACAGCGGCCACCGCCCCGCTGGCGCCCAGCGGCGTTCCGCTGGCGGACAAGGCCTGGCGCAGCGCTTTCGCCAGCTGGACCGCGTCGCCGTGCCCCTCGTAGTGCATGTACATGACGTGCGGCGACATCTCGTTGAGGTGGTTGTGCACGGCGGTGACCTCGAGCCCACCGCTGAAGAGGCCGGACATCACCGCGGGCACTTCCAGGTCGAGCAGGACGAGGTCGCCCATGACCATCGCACGGTCGCCCACCTGCTTGAAGGCCGCGTAGGACCCGAGTGCAAACCCGGCCTTGACCGGAACACCTTTCACGGTGACCGCGAGGTCAGTCCGCGGCATCCCGACGCGGAAGACGTCCCCGGGCTGCAGCTGGCCCGCCTTTCCCAGTGCGTGCTCCACGGCCTTCCAGTCGGGGTCGGCGCCGCGCGCGCGCGCGGATATGCCGACGACCACCGCGAGCCCGACAAGAACGATTGCAGACTTCAGCAGCGGATGTCTCATGGCAGATGTCTCCATCATCTCGCGTGTTTTCCATTCAAGCGCTCCCCGTCACACCACGAATCGTCAGGTCATCGAATGCCGTGATTGAATCGGCCTTCGTCCACAGCCCCACGCGGCCGGACCTGAATCGCGAGTCACGGTGGTCGAGATAGAGCTTGCCGTCGAGCCAGGCCTGCATGTGATCGCCGATCGCCACTAGGCGCACCGTGTGCCACTGCCCGAGCGCCGGCGCCTTCACGCTCGCGCTCGCGAGCTGCCGGCGTGCTCGGTCGTAAGAGTACAGCCGGAGATTGTCCTCGAGCGCGTTGGCTCTGACGACGTAGTACTTGCCGTCGTTGAAGCGGAAGACGATGCCGCCCGAAGCATCTTCCTGGCCGGAGATCGGATTGAACTTCAGCGACACGTCGACATCGTTGTATGGACCTGGCGGCGCCACGATGACGTTGAACTGGTTCCTGGTCGAGCGCTGCACGAGCACCTTCTTGCCGCTCGGCGCGCCGGCCATGTTCTCCACCGCCCACTGGCCGTCCACCGTCGTCCAGCCTTCGATGCCTTTAGTTTCGAAATCGAACTTGTCCACGGGCACGTTGTCGGGCACTTTGAGCTCCTCGGCAGCAGCCGCCGCCGGAAATCGGGACCACCGGGCCAGCACGAGCGCGGCCAGCGTGCTTTTGAACATCCCTCGGCGCGTGCCATTCATGAGGATTCCCGCTCCTAACCTCAGGGACTCTTGCTTCAGTCGAGCTTCTCGGCCACCGTTTTCCACTCCGTGCCCTTCACCAGCGTGACGTCGGCCACGGGATGACCGTCCTTCAGTACCGGCATGACGCTGACGACGCGGTACCCCTTGTTCTCCTTCACGGCCTCGGACGCAGCCGCATCGAGGGACCGCTTTGCGTTGGCCATCGCCTGGCTCTGCGCCTTCGCCGCCGTGAGGTCGTCGCCGCCGGCGATCGGCTCCGCCTTCGCGACCCTCCCGGTCTTGTGATCGACAATCACCTCGGAGAACGTGTCACCCTTCATCGTGTAGACCGAGAGCTGCAGCTTGCCGTGCTCGACCTCGTACTTCGCGGAGATCGGCTTGCCTTCTTTGGCGCTGGCCGCCAGCCCGCGCTGCAGCGAGATCTTGGCGTCCTTCAGCGCCTTCGCAAGCTCGGCATGCTCCTTGTCGCCATAGTTCTGGGCCCATCCTATTGGCGCGGCGAAGAACCACGCCACGAGGAACGCGAGCACGATCGTCGTCTTGCTCATTGCGTCTTCTCCAGGGTTAGGACGTGTTGGATGTGCTACGTCTTCTGCTTCAACACCGTGTAGAGCCCATTGAAGATCGCCATTCCGCGCTCAAGCAGCTCGTGATCGTCCGGCGTGGCCTCAACGAGGCCGTTGATCGCGAGGTCCACGCCCGTGGCCTCGTTGCGGGTGAACTTGCCGTCGTGCAGGTCGGCCTCGTGCACGATCTCGGCCATCGTCCTGATCCGGCGATCCTTGATGCCGAACCGCTTGACCAGGGTCTCGAACGTGCAGTCCTCGCCGTGATGGCCGAAGTCCGCGCCGAGAACATCAAACGGGATCCCCTTGCGGGCGGCGTCGGCCGCGTCGGCAAAGGCAAACTTCGCCTCCGGATCGCAGAAGCGCTTGATGAGCCAGGCGGAGGCGATGCGGTCGATATGGGGTCGCGGGCGCGTGACCCACGTGCTGCCGCGGGGCGGCAGCGACGTTCGGTGACGCCCGCTCCTCGCGCGTGGCCGCGTCTCCGCGGCGCGCAGACGCTTGGCCGTCGTCTCCCACAGACTGCGAGCGCGCTCCCCGGCCGGTGCCTTCAGGTAATCGATGGACTGGACGCGGTCCAGCTCACGCTTCAGGCCATCGAGCTTGCTGCGGAGCTGCGGGATCGATCGGCGGTGGTTCGCCTGGTAGCGATCGAGGTGCCGGAGGATGTCTCGACAGCCCTGCACCACCGCCTGGTACTCGACGCCGCGGGCTTTGTGGAAGAGGCTGGCGATCTCTTCGTCGGTCATCGTTTCGATCCGATCGACGCGCAGCAGCGTTGCCTCGCCGCGGAATGATTGGATTTCTTGCACGAGCCACTGGAACAGCTCCGTGGTCTCCGGAGTTTCCGGCAGGAGCCAGCCGGCGCCCCGCAGCCGGACGGCGCCCATCCGCTGGAGCTTCCTCCAGACCCCGACGCGGTGCCGGGTCGGCTTAGGCGGCAGGGTCGTCAGGAGCGTCAGCCAGCGCATTGAGCTTACCGTAACTCTTGCTACATCATCCGTCAAGCGTTACACTCCGCAAAACCCCGGGCGAGGGAGGATCAAGGGATGGAACTGGAACCGACGACCCAACGCGTGCCGATCCGCGAGCTCGTCCGGTACTACCTGCGCCTCGGCCTCCTCGGGTTTGGCGGCCCCGTCGCGCTCGTCGGGCAGATGGAGCGCGAGATGGTCGGCGAAAAGAAGTGGCTCACCAAGGACGAGATGCGGGAAGGGATCGCCGTCTGCCAATCCCTGCCCGGCCCCCTTGCGATCCAGGTCGGCATCTGGATCTCGTACATCCGTGGCGGCTTCTGGGGAGCGTGGGCTGGCGGGTGGGCATTCATCCTGCCGAACTTCATCATCGTGGCGACCCTCGGCGCGCTCTACGTCCACTTCGGAGGGCTTCCCTGGGTGACAGCGATCTTCTATGGCGTGAGCCCCGCCGTCATCGCGCTGATCCTGCACTCATGCTACCGGCTGACAAAACTCGGGATGAAGGACTGGTTGGAGTGGGCGCTCGCTGCAGCGGCCTTCGCTATCACCGTCGCGGTACGGGCCGAAGTCGCGCTCGTCTTCATCGCGTGCGGGGTTGTGGGCGTCCTGTATTACGGCTCACTCTTCCGCGCGCGCAAGACCGCATCGACGACCACGTCGCTCATGCTGGGCGTGCCGCTCGTCGCCTCCGGCGCCTCGCCGGAGACTCTGGGCGCGATGCTGGGCAAGCTCCTCACGTTCTTCCTGAAGGCCGGCTCGCTCACTTTCGGCAGTGGCCTCGTCATCGTACCGTTCCTCGAGAAAGGCCTCGTCCAACAGACGGGCTGGCTCAGCGAGCGCGAGTTCCTCGTCGCGGTGGCCATGGGGATGATCAGTCCCGGCCCTGTCGTCATCACCGCAACCTTCGTGGGCTATCTGGTCGCGGCGCGACTGGGCGGCTCCCTCGTCGACGGCTTCTGGGGCTCACTGGTGTCGACGATCGGCATCTTCCTGCCGTCCTTTCTGCTCGTCTTGATCGTCGCGCCGATCCTCGTGCGCTACCGGACGAACCTGAACGTGCAGGGGTTCATCAAGGGTGCCTACGCCGCGGCCATCGGCACGATCCTGGGCGCCTGCGTGCTCCTTGGCCGGATCGCCATCGGTGACTGGCTCACGGCGCTCGTCGCGCTCGCGAGCCTCCTGGTCCTGTTCCGCTGGAAGGTCAGTAATCCCCTGCTCGTGGCCGCCACGGCAATCATCGGGCTCATCGCGTTCCCGTTGCTCCAACCGACGTGGGTCTTCGTGAAATAGGAGCCCAACGTGAGCGCTCGCAAGCTCGCAGAGAACTGGAACGACATCGCGGCTCAGCTCCTCAAGATCGGCGCCACGGCCTACGGTGGCCCCGCCATCATGGGCATCATGCAGGCGGAGCTCCAGGAAAAACGCCAGTGGGTCTCGACAGAGCGGTTCGTCGAAGGGCTCTCGCTCGTCAACATGCTGCCGGGCGCGACCGCGGCGCAGCTCAGCATCTTCCTGGGATACGCGCGGGGCGGATGGTGGGGCGGGCTGCTCGGTGGGCTGTGCTTCGTGTTGCCGGGTTTCTTCGTCTTGCTGGTCTTGACGATGGGCTACGCCGCACTGGGCGTCACGCCCATTCTCCGCGGAGCGCTTTACGGTCTGGGACCCGTGGTGCTGGGGATTTATCTCGTGGCCGTCTATCGCCTGGGCAGGGCCGCCATGAACACACGCTCTCAAGTCTTGATCGCTATCGCGGCCGCGGTGGCCACTCTCGCCAGTCCCCTCGGCGTGGCCGGGATCCTGCTTCTCGCGGGCGGTGTCGGGCTCTGGCTCTTTCACTCGAGGAAGCTCGGCGTGACGGTCCTCGTGTCGCTCGCGGCGTGTCTTGCCGTCGTGCACCTCGTCGCGCGCTCGACGCCCGTGCCCGGCGTGGTTGCCGCTCCCGGCGACGCGCCCGGCGCGAGCCTCCTGCAGGTCGGCGCGTTCCTCCTCGAGGTAGGCGCTCTGACGTTCGGCGGCGGCCTTACGATGATCGCGTTCATGCAAGAGCAAGTGGTGAGCCAGTTCCACTGGCTCACGCCTCAAGAGTTCATCGACGGGCTTGCCCTCGGCCAGTTCACGCCGGGACCGATCCTGATGGTCGCGGCGTATGTGGGGTACAAGGTAGCGGGGGTCGCCGGGGCCGTGGTCGGTGGCGCAGCCGCGTTCCTGCCGTCGTTCGTCATGATGCTGGCGATTCTTCCGGCGCTCGATCGGATCAGGAAGTTGGTGTGGACGAGAGCGGCGCTGAGGGGTATCGCACCGGCCGTGATCGGGGTACTCGCTGTCTCACTCATACGGCTCGCGCCCTACGCGCTGCCCGACGTCCTGGCCCTCGCCACGCTGACGGCGACGGTGCTTCAACGTCATGCTCGTTGGCGCTATTCTCGGGATCGCGAGGAGCCGGCTCTTCGCGGTTCCAGGGGCGCAGGCAGTGCTATCCACCGTCACGCGCGCGTGAGCGGTGAGAGAGGAAACCATGGTCACCCAGCAAGGGAAAGTCCTCTTCGTCTGTCTGCACGGCTCGGCCAAGAGCCTCATCGCCGCCGAGTACTTCAACCGCCTCGCGGCCGCTCGCGGTCTCGCCGCGAGGGCGACGTCCGCCGGGACCGAGCCCGATGACGTGATTCCGCCACGTGTCACGCAGGGGCTACGCGATGACGGCATCGACGTCGCAGGTCGGAAACCGTCACGTCTCACGCCGTCCGATGTCGAGGGGGCGACGGTCGTCGTCACCTTCGCCTGCGACCTCGGCGAGCTGGCGGCCCGGGCGCCACGGATCGAGCGCTGGGACGTGCCGGCGGTCAGCGAGGACTTCCAGCGTGCCCGCGACGTGATCGTCGCGCGCGTTGCCGGGCTCCTCGAGGACCCCGCGTTGAGAAGATGACAACCCGTTGACCCGCGCGGCCGTAGCGGTCCGATACACCTTGATGCCATAGGGCTGCCTCATGTTGGGCTTTCTCTGGGAGATGCGGCGGTATTTTCGGCAGGTGGCGGGCCAGCTCGTGCTGGGATCCGTCGCTGGCATCGTCATGAATACCGCCGTCGTCCTGCCGGCGATCCTGCTCGGCCGCGCGATTGACCGAGCGCTGTCCCTGGCGCGGGGCGAAGCCACAGCCGCAGACGTCGGCTGGGCCGCGCTGGCATTCGTCGGCGGCACGTTGCTGACCGAGGTGCCTCGCATCGGAAAACGCTGGTGGCTGATGACGGCCAACGCGCGGATCCGCGCGAACGTACGAGCCGACGCCTTCCGCGGTGTTCTGGCCTGGCCAATGGCCGATCTGCAACGGACCTCGATTGGCGATCTCATGGCCAGGATTGTCGGAGACGTCGAGGTGCTTGGCGTCGGCGTCCGCGAGTTCACCATCGAGACCTGGGACACCGTGCTCTTCTCCCTCTCCTTCGTCGTAGCCTTGCTGGTGTTCGATCCGGGCCTCACGGTTTTGGCCCTGCTACCGGCACCCTTGGCCATGGTCCTCGCGCACGCGACTGGCCGGTGGGTAGCCCGGCGCACCACGAGCTCCCGCGAGGCGAACGCAGACCTCACCTCGGCGATTCAGGAACATCTGTCGGGGATCAGGGTGTTGCGCCTCTTCGGCCGGGCCAGTGCGTCGGTCGAGCGCGTCGCGGAGCTGTCACGCCGGGTCGCGGAGAGAAACCTGGGCCTCACCCGACTCAAAGGGGGGTTGCAGCCGATCTATACCACCCTGATGATCGCCGGCGTTCTCTTGATCGTCTGGCAGGGAAGCGAGCGCGTTGTCGCCGGCGTGATGACCGTCGGCGCCTTTGTCGCCTATCTCGAACTGTTTCTCCGCTTCGTCAACCGCGGTCATCGGATCCCGCAGCTCGTGAACTCGGTGCAAAGCGGCGCGGCCGCCTATGCCCGGCTGCGGCCCCTGCTCGCTCCCGCACTGGGAGTTGCCGGCGAGCCTCGTCTCGCCTCCTTCCGCGCCGGGCACGTCGCAGGGATCGCGCAGACAGCGGGCCGACCGACGCCAAGAACGCCGGGCCCGGTGGCTGTGTCGCTACGCAGCATGACGTTGCGGTATCCGGGCGGGGAGGCCTCGGCATTGAGTGGACTGAACCTCGACATCCCAGCCGGGCTTCTCGTCGCGGTCACCGGGCCCGTCGGGTCCGGCAAGAGCACGCTCGCACGGTCACTGCTGGGAATCTATCCGCTCGAATCGGGAACGGTGCTCATCGATGGCCATCCCCTCACGAAGCTCACGCCCGAGGAACGGGGAGGGCTCATCGGCTACCTACCGCAGGACGCGCTCCTGTTTTCAGGCTCTCTGCGAGAAAACCTCACACTCGGCCGCGGGGGCGAGCCTCACGACGATCCATTTCTGCTGGATGCGGTGAGATTGGCGGTGCTGGAGGAGGACATGCCCGGATTTCCGGGCGGCCTGGACACGGAAATTGGCGAGCTCGGGGTGCGCCTCTCCGGTGGCCAGCGTCAGCGGGTCGGATTGGCGCGCGCGATCGCCGCAGCGGCACCCCGCTTTCCGGGACTGCTGGTCTTGGATGATCCGTTCTCAGCGGTCGACGTTTCGACCGAGGCCCGTATCGTCGCGTCGCTGAAGCAGGCGTTCGGCCCCGAAGCGCCCCCGGAAGACCGCGTGACCATCATCGTGTGCTCGCACCGCCTGGCGGCGTTTCCGTATGCCGATCTGGTCGTGGTGCTGCAAGACGGCAGGATCGAGGAAATGGGAACCCACGCCGAGTTGATGGCCGCGTCCGGCCTGTACGCACGCATCTACCGCGCGCAGCTCAATGCTGAGATGGCGCCGGTCGACGGGGCGCGCCGGTGAGAGAAACCGTGTCGCTGCGTGGACATTTGGCGAGCCTGTTGAGGCCCTGGCGCGCCAGGGCGACCGTCGTGGTGGTATTCGTGCTCGCCGCGGCTTCCTTCGAACTGGTGCCGCCGTTCATCGTCCGGACGATCGTCGACGACCATCTGACGACAGGGCGACCGGCTGGCTTGCTCCTCCTCGCCATCCTCTACCTCGGAGCCAGCGCCGCCATCCAGGCGATGACGTTTCTCTACAGCTATCTCGCCGCGACCGTCGCGCAGGGGGTGCTGACCAGCGTGCGGGTGCGCCTCTTTACGCATCTGCAGCGGCTACCAATCGGCTACTTCGACCGGACGCCGGTGGGCGACGTCATCAGCCGCTGCACGTCCGACGTCGAGACGCTGGACACCGTGTTCTCGTCGGGCGTCGCCATCTTGGTGGCCAACCTCGTGCGGCTCGTGACCATCGCGATCGGGATGGTCATCCTCAGTCCACCACTGACCCTCGTTGCTGGTCTGGTAGCCCCTCCGCTGGTCATCGTCATCAGGTACTTGCAGGTACGCGTCCGGCAAGCTGAGCGCGCCACCCGTATCGCGGTGGGGGCACTCACGGCTCGTCTTCAGGAGAGTCTGAGAGGCGTGGAGGTCATTCGTGCATTCGGTCGGGAACGCGAGGCCGTCGGAGGGTTCCGTCGGGTCGTCGCCAGTGCTCTGACCGCATCGAACCGCGCCACGAAGTTTTCGGCTCTGTACACGCCGATGACCGCCATCCTTTCGTCGTTGGCGGTCGCCGCTCTGCTCTGGGCCGGGACGCGACAGGCGTTCGACGCGTTCGATATTTCGCTGGGGACGCTTGCAGCGTTCCTGATTCTCCTGCAACGCTTCTTCCAGCCGATCACCGCCCTTGGCGAAGAATGGCAAACGGTCCAAGGTGCCCTGGCTGGCGCTGAACGCATCTTCGCGACTTTGGCCCTGACGCCCGAACCCGCAGTGCCCGAGGTGCAGACGGAACGCAGCGGCGGGCTGCCGCCGATTCACCTTGGCGACGTCGTCTTCGGATACGCGGACGGGCGGCCGGTCCTGCATCGCACCTCTCTGGTGGTCAACGCCGGCGAACACGTGGCACTGGTTGGACGTACCGGCGCCGGGAAGACCAGCGCCCTCCATCTCCTTGCGGGCCTCTACGCTCCGTGGGCAGGCACCGTCCGTGTCGCAAGTCGCGACCCTCGTGCGCTGACGGAATCGGAACGCAGAAGGATCCTGGGGGTGGTGCCGCAAGTCGTGCAGTTGTTCTCAGGGACGGTCTTCGAGAATCTCACGCTCAGGGATCGCTCCGTGCCTGAGGACGCCGTGCTCGAGGCGGCAAAGGTTGCCGGTGCCGACGCGTTCGTTCGAGCGCTCCCGCAGGGCTATCAGACCCTGCTCGTTGGCAGTAGCGGCGGCAGCGGAACGCCGCTATCCGCGGGTCAGCAGCAGCTGCTCGCCTTGGCCCGGGCACTGGTGCATGAACCAGCGGTTCTGTTGTTGGACGAGGCGACCGCCGCGATTGACAGTGTTAGCGACGCAGCATTTCGCGCGGCGCTGCGAGAGTCCGTGTTGCCGGGAGGATGCGCCGTCCTGACCGTCGCGCACCGGCTGTCGACCGCCGTCGAAGCCGACAGGGTGATCGTCCTCGACAAGGGTTACGTCGTCGAAGAAGGCACCCCCGGCGATCTCGCCAATCGCGGCGGACGGTTTGCTGCGCTGCTTGAGCTGGAGGCGGCCGGCTGGGATTGGCGATCAGGTCCCTGAGGACGGGCACCCCAGCGCTTCGTCGCGGCTCGTCACCTCATTTCGAGATTGTGACCAGGGTCACGGCATTGACCAGGCTGTTGGCCAGCACGAAGTTGCCGTCCCGCGTGACCGAGGTATTGCGCACGATGTTCCCACCGCCCGGGATCGCCCAGCTCTGGAATTTCTCGGCCTTGGGGTCGAAGCGCACGACCGTATTCGGGGTCGTCCCGGACTCGCTGTACCAGATGATGTCGTTGATCGCGGAGATGCCGTAGGGCTCGGACTTCGGCCCGCTCGGCGACGGCCACTCGGTCACCTTGCCGGTTGCGGGATCGAGACGGCCCAGATAGCCCCGCGAGAAGTCGCTGTACCAGACGATATCGTCGCTGGTGATCGCGATACGCCGTGGGCGGGAAGCCGCATCCGGCAACGGGTACTCACGAATTTCCAGCGTCCTCGGATCGACGCTTCCCACTTTGTTGGCGCCGAACGCGACGTAGAACACGGTCCCCTTCGAATTTACCGCCATACCGTAAGGGCGCGACTTCGGTGTCGGCGGTGTGAGCAGCTTGATCTCGCCGGTTTTCGGATCGAGCCGCCCCACCCGGTTGGCATTCTGAGCCGTGAACCACAGGACCCCGCTCTGATCGAAGATCAGCGTGTGCGGATCCTTCACCTCCGGGTCCGGCATCTTGTACTCGGTGACAACACCCGTCTTCGGGTCGAGCTTGCCGATCAAGGCCCCGGTGTTGCCGGTGTACCAGATGTTACCGGCCTTGTCCTCGTCGAGACCGTGCGGTCCGGAGTGAGGCGTCTTGAGGGGATATTCCTTGATGTTGCCGGTCTTCGGATCGACTCGGCCAAGCATATTGGTCATCTGGCCCGTGTACCAGAGCGATCCGTCCCTCGTCGCCAGCGGATCGTGCGGCCGCGACCCGGGCGTGGACACCTGCCACGCCTTGATCGAAACCTTGGCGGGCCCCGCGATCACCGCGCCGGCGGGCTTCGGCTTTTCCGGGAAGTTCTTGGTCAAGTACTCCGTGATCGTGGCGACCTGATCCGCCGGTACGACGACTCCGTGATTGGTCATCATCCGCATGACGGTGCGCCAGCCCTCGGCCGTGTATCCGGCGCCGAGGCGCGCGTAGAACGGGTGGCAACTGTTGCAACTGGCCGCGACCATTTCCTTGCCCTTTCCATCGGGTAACTCCTGGCCCCGGGCAGGAAGTGCCCCGCACAGCAGAACGGTTGCCGCCAAGGACAGAAGTGCGAGCAGGTTCATGGCCGCCCCCTTTGAGGACGATGATGGCCGGAATCGTCGGGAGGATTCTAGCGATGAGAGGACGGGAGCGCAAACCATTTGCCCATCGCCTCGGAGCGCAGGACGCGCGATAATGCCGGGCACTCGAACCACACTGGGAGGACGGTATGGCCAAGAAGATCCTGTTCGTCGGTGCCGGAGCCATTGGAAGTTACATCGGTGCATTCCTCTCGCGCGCCGGCCACGACGTGACGCTCGTCGATCCGTGGGCCGAGCAGGTCGAGATGATCCGCAAGAAAGGCATCTCGGTGACAGGACCGCACGATCCGTTCGAGGCCCACCCGAAGGCGGTGCACCTAGGCGAATCGCAGCGCATGCCGCGCGACTTCGACCTCGCGTTCGTCGCCATGAAGGTCTACGACACGGCGTGGGCGGCCCAGGTGGCACTGCGGCACCTCAAGGCCGACGGCTTCATCGTCGCCTCCGAAAACTGCTGGCCCGACCCGATCGTCGCCTCCGTCGCGGGCGCCTCACGCTCGCTCGGGCTGGTCATGTCGAAGATCGGCGTGGCGCTGTGGAAGCCCGGCCAGGTGGAGCGCGGCGCCGAAAAGGGCCAGGGCACGGGGCACGACGTCTTCCGGGTTGGCGAGCACGATGGGCGGACCACCGCGCGCGCCACCGAGGTGGCGGAGATGCTCAAGGTGATCGACGGCGCTCTGGTGACGGACAACCTCTGGGGCGAGCGCTGGTCGAAGCTCTGCGCCAACTCCACGGGCAACCCCGTGCAGGCCATGTCCGGCCTCGGCTCCTCCGAGATCGCCTCGAGCGAGGTGGGCCGCGCGATCACGATCCACCTCGGGGCGGAGTCCGCGCGGGTCGGGCTGGCGCTCGGCTATCGCGTGCCCAAGTTCAACGGCACCACCGCCGAGCAGTGGGCGGCTGCGGACCGTCGCGACATTCGGGATTCCCTGGATCGGATGCTGACGCCGACCTCGGCGGGCGGGCGCAACTGGCGCTCCTCCATGGGGCAAGACGTGACCAAGGGGCGCCCCACCGAGATCGACTTCATGAACGGCCACGTCGTGCGGCAGGGTCGCGAAGCGGGCGTACCCACGCCCGTCTCCACGGCGACCGTCGAAGTCGTCCGCGAGATCGATGCCGGCACGCGCAAGCCCGAGCCGCAGAACATCGGGGCGGTCCTGCGCCGCGCGGGTGTCTGACCTGCGCGCGAGGCGCCATCTCTCTACCGTCCCGCGAGGAGGCCAAGCATGAGATCACTGGCCCGATCGACCATCGCCGCCGCGCTGCTTTTCTCGACCTGGGCGTTCGGCGCTCACGTGGGAGCCGCGGAGGCGGCCCCCGAAGGCCAGATGGTGTGGGCGTTCCACGTCACCCTCGCCCCGCGCTGGCTCGACCCCGCGGAGACGGAGTCCGTCGCCACGCCGTTCAAGATCCTCTACGCGCTCCACGACGCACTGGTGAAGCCGATGCCCGCGGGCCTGAACACGCCGTGCCTCGCGGAGTCGTGGTCGGTGTCCCCCGACGGCGCCAGCTACGAGTTCGTGCTGCGCCAGGGGGCCAAGTTTCACAACGGCGAGCCCGTCACCGCCGAGGACGTGAAATTCTCCTTCGAGCG
>WNFE01001637.1_pt1 | contig 16277 bp, 15 predicted proteins | sample 5400451 | NCBI WGS metagenome assembly WNFE01 (sample SAMN13153344, study PRJNA577476) | soil metagenome | isolation source: 200 cm saprolite under Douglas fir tree site 2 hole 2 | place: USA:California | collected 2015-04-18 | reverse complement strand
TGGGTTCTGTAACCTCAAAAGAGGTCACTGCAGCCCCCCAAAAGAATTAACTCCTTAGGTAGGACTCGAATCAACACTTAACCCATATTTCCTTTTTGAAGATGGCGTATGTGACCGTATGATGGCATCAACGCCGGTGTTCATGCAGTTCCGAGCGCAGAATCAACGCTTGGAGATCCTGGACCCAATTGGTGAGAAGCAAAATCAGCCTTTTCACCTGTCTTTCAACAGCTCTTTAGAAGGTTGATTTCCAAGGATCGCGAGTGACGTCGGATGGTGGCTTGCTTCTGGTACGGGAGTTAGACGAACGCTTAGGTTTGAGCGAACTGATCAGCGAATACCTGACGGATGGCCGGTGGGGAAAGAACACGCAGTTGCCACTGCCGGATCTGTTACGACAGTCGATCTACAGTCGCCTGGCCGGCTATGAGGACGTGAACGACGCCGAGTGTACAATCTTTGCAGTTTTTCGAAGTCAAAATGGAAATTCTGGCTAATATCAGGATGAAACGATTCCTGCTTAGTTTGATGCTGGCATTTCTTTCGGTGTTTCCTTCATTTTCACTCGATCGTGTGCACTTTGATCAACTAAACCAAAAAGCGCGCGAACTCAGGAAGCATCAGGACTGGAAGGCGCTGCGCGAAGTGCTCATCGAGATTGGGCGTGAGTTGCCTGGGCCCACGCCGCCTTATATGCTGCGCATGGCGCTGGTAGAGATGCACCTCGATCACAAAACAGAAGCGCTTCAGTGGTTGCAAAAATTTGCCGGTACTGGCCTGGCTTATGACGTTGCCGGCGACAACGATCTGAAATCACTTGCCAGTGAACCCGGCTTTCAAAAGATTGCAGATGAGATGAAATTGCGGACCAGACCCATCCAGAATGCTGAAGCGGCGTGCACTCTCCCGATGCCGGATCTGATGCCGGAAGATATTGCCTTCGACAAACTCTCCAGCACATTTGTAGTGTCCAGCATTCAGCATCACACTTTGTATCGGGTTTTATTGCCACAGAAAAGTGGCCGGGATTGCGCCCTGAAAGAAATTCCTGTGAATGAATCGGCAAAGCGCTGGCCCACTCTGGCAGTTTCAATGGACCAGCCACGGCATCGGCTGTGGTTCACAGCATCTGCCATGCCGGACTTTACCTCATTCCCAAAAGAGGACGAGGGAAAAGCCAGTCTCTTCGCCATGGACGGAACCAGCGGAAACATTCTGCAGCGCTTTGATTTGGCGGAAGGCCATCCAACCGTAATGGGAGACATGTCCGTTGCACAGGATGGGACAGTGTATGTGTCCGACAGCGTTGGTGGGGGCGTCTATCGTGTGCAGGGCGACCTGAAAACGGCGAAGCTCGAAAAAATTGGCAGTGACTTCTTCTCGCCGCAAACTCCGGTGCTGGCAAAAGACGGCAAGAGGGTGTTCGTGGCCGATTATCCAATCGGAATCGGCATAGTCCGCCGGTCTGGAAATCAGCCAGGCAAACTGGAGTATCTGCCGCATCCGGAAAACATTGCAGTTACAGGACTGGACGGACTCCTGCTCGACGGACACTCACTGATCGGAATACAGAATGGCACCCAACCCGCGCGCATTATGCGCTTCCGCCTGAACGCAACCCAGACCGAAATCATCTCTGCTGAAATCATTGAACAGGCGACTGAACGCCTGGGAGATCCCACTCACGCTGCTGCAGCAAATGGCATGATTTACGTTTCTGCAAATACCGGCTGGAGTAAAGTGGATGACCACGGCAATCTGAAACAGGACGAACACTTTACCGCACCGGTTTTGCTTCGCTTTCCGGCAGAAGCTCCTGTACCCAGGAAACGTGGCGCCAGAGCAAACCGCGGAGGATTGACTGCTACAAATCTTCCAAAGGCAGAGCGTCGTCGCACCACGATTCTCGCCTTGCTGGATGAGCAAAATAGAGACATCAAGGAATTGAGGGTTTCTCGCAATATGAACTTCCCCGGCAAGAACATGCGAGTGGGTGTAGAAAACCACTGGCTCCAATCAGGAGAATCACTGGAAAACATCTCAGGCTTCTTCGAGGCGATTAGACACGTTCGGCGGACGAACTGAACACTTTCCGGGCAATCGCAGCGCGACTCAATCGGGACGGAGGGTTGTCTTTCACATAGCCCGGCCATCTGCGCTTACCGCAGTCTGCCGAAATATCGGCACATATCAAGTCTTTGGGCGAAGTCGCGGAGGAGGGTGCACGATTAGCTGCTGGAAAAAAGAAGCTAAAATTGCTCGCCCAGCGCAAACACCGAAAACGAAAAACAATCCGCAGGTCGTTCTGTTCTGATTTCGTAACAACAACGGAATACCGTTTGCCAGTGAGCCGTTTGGTGAGAGATTATTTGGCAACCCAAGTTTCGAGGGGGGGCCGTTCATCCTTGTTTGTCGCCAAAGGCGGCCCACATCAAGTTTTTGGTTGCGCATCGGAGAAATTAGACCCATGCGGCTTCTGCGCTGGTACTCCTCCATCTTCGTTTTGGTTTCGGTGTTCTTCTGCCAATCGCTCATCTCTCAGACGACCCAAGACACATCGCAGTCTGGAAGTAGTTCCAGTCCAACGACCGGCGCCAAGGCAAAGCCCAACTGCACTGATAGCGGCACATACCTGAATAGCAAAAGGCAGACAGTCAAGCGGCCTGAAAACTGTTCAACAGCACCGCAAGGAGCCATTGCACGGTGTCGCGATGGAAGCTACAGTTTCAGCAGAAGGCGACGCGGTACATGCTCCCACCACGGCGGTGTTGCGAAATGGCTGTAACTGTATGGTCATGAAGCACTGCGCCGATTGCGAAAGATTGAAGATTGAATATCAGCGCACCATTAGTGAAATCTATGCTGTTGTCGGCGGAAGGTTCAACACGGTACGCGAAAAATTACGCGAATTGGCTCGATGGCAGGATGTACGCGATGACGCAGTGGAGGCACTCTACAAGCACAAAAAGACCCACGCAGCACGGGAATCATCCAGTGTCCTGCGCAACGTAGCCTAGTGGTCACACAGTCAGGTTGCAGGCGGTCGGCCCCGCTCGTTTTCCTGGGCGCGTGATCAGTCGCCATCTAGGAGACGGATTTCGCACTGATGTCCTAAATTGTTAGATCAAATCTCTACTAGGCCACGCTGGTAATGAGTGTTTCTGTAAGAGAATTTGACGACCGGGCTTATCATTCACCCAACCTGTGGGCTATGGCACAGCAACGGCCCATTCCGGTCGCTCAATACGTTCGCATGTCAACCGAAGACCAACAATATTCAATTGCAAGTCAGAAAGCCGCTATCGAGCGATATGCCGCCCCAAAACGGTTTTCATATCACGCGCACTTTCGCCGACCCTGGAAGAAGTGGACTGGTCATCAGTCGCCGAACAGGGATTAGAAGTCTCCTCGAAGAAGTGATCGGGGGCAAGGCAAACTTCAAAGCCATATTGGCCTATGACGTAAGCCGTTGGGGAAGATTTCAGGACGTGGATGAGGCTGCCCATTATGAGTTCCTGTGCAAGCAGGCCGGGATACCGGTTCACTATTGCGCCGAACAACTTAGAAACGACGGAACTGTTCCCAGCGCGATTCTAAAAGCGCTCAAGCGCACAATGGCGGCAGAGTATAGCCGAGAGTTGAGCGTCAAGGTTTACGAAGGACAGCGGCGATTATCTGAACTTGGCTTCAAAATGGGCGGTGCGCCCGGATATGGGCTGAGATGCGAGCTGGTATCGGTAGACGGCAAGCGAAGGCGGAAACTCAAAACTGGGGAATGGAAAAGCATCACAACGGATCGAATCATTCTTGTTCCCGGCCCGAAGAATGAAGTGGAGTGTGTTCGGAATATATTTTCGATGTATGTCACTCATCGAAGGGTGCCTCGTGAGATTTCGGATGCGGGGAGTTTTACAGGGCGGTAGTGAAGCCTCCCCGGTTCCCGTCCGCGCAAGAGGTTAAACCCTCGTCGATCTACGGGTCAAAAAAATCCTTCTTCCGCCCGCACAAGCAAATATTTCTGTTCGGATTTCGTAACATTTCTAAACTGGTGAACAGAGGAGGGCCAAAACGGAGCAGACTGCAAAGAGGAGTAACCGTATGTCTGTCCGCCGTGCCCACCGACCAAGTGTTCAGACTTCAGAAGGATTGGCCCTCGACCCTGGGCATGCTCCTGCTTGCCACGACCTGAAAAATAAAGTTTTCATCATCTTGAGTCATTGTCACCTCATGAGCTTAGAGTGCCCGGCGGACTCAAAAAGCTCCAGGCATTTGCAGGCAATCCGCAATGCAGCCCAGTGCATCGCGGATATTATCCAGCCGAGCGTCCAAAGGCCGCGCTGATGATTAAGAGAGTGGCGAGATCGGTGATGCGATGGATGATAATGCGCGACTCGTGCGAGAAATATAAGGACGATGCCAGAGTGATCTATTGGCTGGAACACAACCCGCCTCCGGCTGAGTGGACGGGATCGGCGCTCGAATGGGCGTTTATAGAAATTTGAGATGAGTTCCTTGCCGGATTCTCAGACCGAACTAAAAACGTATTCCCCTCCAAGACTCGATACATTCACACCTGGGGTACCCAAAACTGGCTGCGCAGTCTGAGCTTGCTGCACAACCCGGGAAGGAGTCTCTTTGTCACAGGGGTCCTAAAAGCAACGGTTGCGGTGTATTAAGATCAACGTTTTGGTGGTCGGTCGCGCCTGACTCTGCTCGCAAGCCAAACATAAAGAAACTGCCGTTCGGCCTCGGACATGCGCTCGAAATCTGCACCTGCTAGATTGTGTCGTACCCACAAGACTTGAACCTGGGCATTGATCGACGTCGCTGCATTTGGAAGGGTCAAATCAAAACTCAAGAGTTCGCCAACATTAAGTTTCTGTTTCGAGAGCAGCCCAACCCCACGTTCGCAAATGTCGGTGATTGTGACTGGTAGTAATTCGCCACACTCGTTCTTGGCGACGACGAACCTCATGATTGCGTGGCGCGCATTGCGACGCTCTTCGCGCACCATCCTGGAATAAGCAGTCTTTAGACCCTGTGCGCTGGATTCTTGGGTTAAGGGCTTTTGGATTATGACATGAGCTCCGGCGTACTTTGCGCTAATCGTCAAAAATGGGCCTTCGACAATAGTCAGAACAGTTGGTTTACGTTTGCGATCGGTGTTTAGAACTCCGTTTAGGAGCTTCATTTCATCCGGCGCACCCCTGGAATCGCACACGACCAGGTCGATATCGCGTCTAGCTAAAAGCTCCAGACCCTCTGTCGGATTGGCACAATGTTCAATATCAATCGAGAGTCGCTCAAGAGCGCGGTCCATCAAGGAGACCACTTGCCTGTCGTCGGATACAACTAAGCATTCAAATACCATTTCTGGTGTCATTCAATCCTCCCTTTCTGAGCTGTCAGAAAGCTTCTATATCTAAACTGACATGGTGGGCCCATTCACCAACCGGGGACCAGCTCGCTCATTCGTTCTGAGAGCCACAGTTGCAACCTCTCCAAAGTCTTGATAGGAAGTTCCAGAAACTGAATCCCGGCGCGTCCATTCGTATCGCTCCAGCAGACCTCGCCCGATACAACCAGCGGCTCCTCCATTCTGGGTAACTCTATTCGTAACTGAAGTTGGGCACCGACCTTTAACTGCGAGGGCGAGTTAAGGGCAATTCCGGTCTCGCTGAGGTTGAGGGAATTGCCCAGGAATTCGGAATCGTCTGGACTAATGAATGTCCGAGCTTCAATCGGATAGCGATAATCTCTTCTTCGTTCTCGAAACATCATGGGCTGCGCCGCGCGAAAAGTACGGGCAACCGCTGCAATAGAAAATGGCCGCTGAAACGCAAAAGTCGCATGTGCCCGAAATGCTAAGGCCGCATTACTTTCATCCGCAACAATCGCGAACGAAATGGCTCGCCGATTGGAAGTGAGGCCTGGAAGATTACCTAGTAACCGCAGCCCATCATCTCCGAATTCGAAATCTACAATGAGACCTTCGAACTTGGAGTGACAGAGCTTCCTCATCGCCGAGGCGACGTCGCAAGCCGTTTCTACATGCATGGAAAGGAGACGGGTTTGTTGGCACAGAAAGTCAATCGTCTCAATATTTCGGCTTGCGAGTAGAACTCGAACTGGAGCGGATTCTCTGGGTTCTTTTGACATTTAACTCTCTTTTCTAATCAAGCCTCGACTAGTTCTAGACCGGCAGCCCTTCCGGTATCTCCATTTCACGAGCATTAAAGGCTGCGGTGAATGCCTCCACCACGTTTGGGTCAAAATTCGTTCCCGAGCCGCCATCGATCAGTTGCTTGGCTTCGAAAGGAGTGACGGCTCTGCGATAGGGGCGATCGCTGGTCAGAGTGTCGTAAGCATCTGCAACCGCCAGGATTCGGGCTTCCAAAGGTATTTCGTCACCTTTGAGAGATTCGTAACCTGAGCCATCATGCCTCTCGTGGTGCGCCAGAATGATGGGGATGACTCGACCCAGCGATCCGCCGACCGGCTCCAGTATTGAGACGCCCTTACGAACATGTTTTCTCATCTCGGCCGTTTCTTCAGGAGTTAGGCTGCTGGCTTTGTAGAGAATTTCTCTGCTTGTGTCGAGCTTGCCAATGTCGTGGAGTAGGCCTGCCGCCCGTATATCGTCTATGCGGCCCTCGTCGAAGCCCATGCGGTGCGCGATGCTGGCAGCGTAAAATGCAACCCGATTCGAATGATTGTGGGTGTACTTGTCGTTGGACACGAACTGCTGAAGAATCGCCAGTACCCCAAAATACGTTCGGCGCAATTCGCGAACGTGGGTTTCCTTCCTCTCATACAAAGTCCCCATGGAATAGGCCGTAATGATGAGTAGGCCAGCCCACACGCTTAAATCGAACCACCGGTCTAATTCGTCAACTGCAGACTGAACAAAGAGAAGTGGATTGGCGATACTCAACACCACAACTAGAAGTACGCTCCCTACGGCAGTCAAAACGGCGTGTTTTCGTCCGTAAACGTAGGCCGAGAACAACGTGGGCAAAGTGTAGAAGCCGAGCACTACGCCATGGGACGCCACCAGCCAATTCAGCAAGCCCGCAATTACAAAGAGCGAGAGAACTAACCAAAGTTCCCGGTTGACTTCCGCCAGCCGATCCATCCAACGTGGACTGGCCTTTACAGACAGCATCCGAATTTCTGTGGTTGCATCCATCGAGTATTCTCCAGTGAATCTGCGTGACGAAGCGACGAAAACCGCCGCGACACGATTAACAGCAGCATCCCGACTGCCACTCTAGACTCTCTGGCAAGAGTCAGTTCCCATGCTAGCGACCGTCCAAACGGTGGACATGAATCCTGTTGCTAGACTGATCTCCATTTAGGTGCTGGTGAGTCAGAGTGTGCTCACCTAAGCAAAAAAAATCGGAGAGCCGACTTGGGGGGTCGCAACAGCCAGCAGCATGGTTGCAAGTCCCGGCTCCCCGATCCCATACGTGCCTGGGAACGAGAAACGATACTGATCTCGTGGTCATACTCCGGTCGCTTTGGAAAACATTTTCTGAACCTGCTCGACGAAAATCCCGGACTCCTTGTCAAGCATTAATTCGGATTTTTCGAAGTATGAGGTTGCCCCCTCACTAAGCAATTTCCTCTCATTGCTTTGGGGAAGGCTCGTCAGAACCATCACCGGAATGGCGGAGGTTTGAGGATCTTTTCGCAAAGCTTTTAATACGGAGGTACCAGTGAGCTTAGGCAGCATCATGTCGAGCACGATTAAGTCGGGCGTGTATTCACGAGCCAGTCGCAAGCCCTCTTCTCCGTCTCCAGCAGTAATGACCTGGTGACCAGCTCTAATTAGCGCACGCTCATTGGCCAGGCGAAAGAAACGGCTGTCGTCGATGATTAGGATGTTCAGTGTTCTTGTCGGCATAAACTTGTCATTGCCTCATTAAGCGATACCAGTCAGACCGCGAGTTAACGAACGTTTAGAGTTAAGGCAACGGAATGTTGCATGGCTCCCGATTTGCCAACAAGAAGAAGCTTGTATGTTCCTGCCGTGGTTGCATGAGGCTGCGGAGATGGCTGGGAAGGTGCCCCTCCGCCACAGCCAGCGAGCAATAGAATTGCAATCAGCAACACGACCACGACCGCGAAGTATGCGCCCTTTTTTCGCCGGCCCTCTTTGCCTAACAACAGGAAACCAAACATTCCGAAGCCTTGACTGAGCGACAACCAAGCCATCACAGGATTCCCCTCTTTTCGGGGAGCGGTCAGCGCAGCGTTAGGCCCGGCCGTGGTGACGCTGACCGTCACGCTGGAGGAACCACTCCCAGGGGTCACTGAACCAGGGCTTACCGTGCAGGTCGCGGACGATGGGACCCCGCTACAGCTCAAGTCCACTGCGCTGGAGATATTTCCTCCCACCGCATTGACGCTCAATTGATAGGTTGCCGTGCCGCCGGACGTGACCGTAGCACTTGTGTTGGTGGCGGAGAAACCGAAGTCAATGCCTGAGCCGCCGAGTGCGACACTCTGGGGACTATCCGTAGCGGAGTCGACGAAGCTAATTGTGCCTGACCGCACGCCCGAAGATGTTGGAGTGAATGTGACTAGAACAGTACAGCTGCCTTTGGCTGCAACCGCGCCGCAGGTGCTGCTCCTGGCGGTAAAATCGCCCGTCACCTGAATATCGCTGATGCTCAGTGTTCCGTTGCCAGTGTTTGTGACAGTGATAGTTTGGGCAACGCTGGTCGTACCCACTGCAGCGGCGGTAAAGGTCAGGCTGGACGGGCTTATACTCGCGGTCCCTACGTCGGCGGAAGCATCCGGACCAATTTTTGTGATAAAGGTGTCGTCCAGTCCACCCCATGACGCCTGGTATGCGGACTTCGTGGGAAAATCAGACGAAGAAGTGGTACCAACAATGTAGATAGCCCCGGAGCTGTCGAGCGCCATCCCATTGCCTACATCCCACTGCCCACCGCCGAGGAAAGATGCAAACAATTGGGTGGTCGCTGCAGGATCAATTTCCACCACCACAACATCGGCGTCCCCAGCGTAGCCTTGGATCGGATTCACGAGAGAAAACTGACTACTGTAGCTGTGCCCGACGATGAAGGCGTCGCCACTAGCATCGACTTGGATCGCGTCGCCCGCCATCCCATTATTAGCTCCAAGATATGTCGAGTAGATGAGGCTCGACCCAGTGGAATCGAGCTTCGTTACAGTCGCTCCGTTACAGAATTGCGTGGAAGGATCGCAGATCGCTGTCGAAGTTACTGGGAAGTTATCGTTCCCATCATCCCACCCTGTGACATACGCCGAGCCGCTTGAGTCCACGGCAATTGCCACCAGATAGTTGAAGCCCGTTCCCCCTAGATAGGTGGAATAACCTATCACGCCCGAGCTGGTGAATTTGGAGACAAAACCGATCACACTCGGATAGGCACCAGGGTAAGTCGTCATATATGCGCCCTGTGTTACTGGAAAGTCGCTGTTGGCCGTGCTGCCAGTAACGTAGGCATTGCCACTGGTGTCCACGGAGACCGCATTGATTCCAGAGGAGGGAGCACACTCGTAGCTTATGCAAGGATAATTACCCACCACGTTGCTGCCGCCCAAATAGGAGGAGTACACGAGGGAGGACCCATCGGCCGAAAACTTAGTCACAAATCCGTAAGTGCCCCAATAACCATACTGGCTCGCCGACACAGAAGACTGATAAGCATTCGCCACTGGAAAATCCTGCGAGTACGTCATTCCCGCGACGACGGCTTCTCCGTTGCGATCGACGGCGACGGCATTTGAGTAGTCGGTGTTCGTACCCCCCAAATAAGTTGAATAGATGATCGAAGAACCATCCGCTGAAAACTTTGTTAAGAACGCGTCCTGGTTGCCGCTCATGCTTGCCTGATATGCATTCCACACGGGAAAGTCAGCAGAAGTTGCCGATCCAGTCACGTAGACGTTGCCCAAGGAATCGAGTGCGATACCCATTGGCCAGTCGTCTCCACTGCTACCACCAAAATAGTCGGCAAACAGAAGAGTGGAGCCGCTCGCGTCCAGCTTGGCCAAGAAAATTCGCGTCTGCGTGGAGGTGAATGAACCCAGGGTGGCCAAAGGGAAGTCGGCCGAGTCGGTAGTACCGGTGATGTAAGCGTTGCCGCCGGCATCCACTGCAATAGCGCTACCTTCGTCGTCGCCGCTCCCGCCCACAAAAGTTGAGTAAACCAGGACCGGATCAATGACTAGAGCCCTTGCATTGTCATGCGGTGAAACGGTGAATCCCACGTGAGTGCTGTCCTTGAGCGAGTAACCGCCGGATACCTGCACTCGAGCCCCGTGCTGTTCTTGAAAGATGCCTGGCGCTTGAAAGAGCATCCGGCTGGTGCCTTTTGTTAGCACAAGGTTTCCCTGCGAGTCGACGCCGAGCGTGTCAGCACCCTTCACAGAGAATTGGATCTTATTCGCGTCGGCGCCGGGCGCAACCACAAAATCGTATTCCACTTGCCGGTTGTTCCCATAGTAGAGCAGGTCAATTCCAGGATAGACATTCCGATAACGAACTCTGGCATAAGTCTGTATATTCGTTTGCCATTTGTTCGGGTCACGGCCGATAAAGTAATTGACCTTTGTGGGGAGGGGGTTCTCGCCCACCACTTTCGGATTGGCCGCGGCACCGACAAGATTGATAGTCAGGGAGACCGGTGCTGCTTTGGAATCTCTCTTCGGATGCCTGAGTTGGGTCGAAAAACCAAGAGTGTTGGCACGGGGCGCAATTGAGATTGGCGCGCCCGAGTTGATCGAAGCATTTTGGACAGGAGGAACGGCTGACGGGTGCAGCGCAAGCGTCATCCCACCTGAAGTGAGAAACACCGAGTATGTCGATCCGCGCGACAGGAATTTTACATGTGGGTCTATTTGTCCACGGTTTGCTTCGAAGCTTAAGGGAAGCTGGCCATACTGATTGCTTGCGCGGTTGATGGCTGACGGTGCAACTCTGGACGCCGGTGCTTGCGCTCCCGCGTCCGCCGTCATCATCACTGCAAGCGAAAACAATCCACAACAAAGTATTCTCACGAGTTTCATGTCAGCTCCCTCACGTTATCTACTTCGGCTCTGCCAAAGACCAGAGACTGGGCGAATGGGACAAGTCCAACTGCGTGCGCTTGGGGGAACGCATGCACGCCATGACCACATCAGCCGAACTGAATATTGCAACTCCACGGCCATCGCCAAAATGATGAAAGAAAGGACACTTAGTTTCGGCCGTTGTCTGGAACCTGGAACCTTGTCCGTATTCTGGATTCTTTCCCGGGGACGGACTACTGCGGCGAGTGCTCAGAGCAAACGGGTTATAGCCGAGGCCCACCTCGCAAAGCAGCGTGGCTACCCAATTGCATACTCACCATCCATGCGGGTTGTGATCGCAGAAGATTCGCTGATTTATCGCGCACTCATGAAGAGGTACTTTGAAGAGTGGGGGCTGAGCTGTGTATTTGCCTCGGACGGCTCAGAAGCCTGGGCTCTGCTGCGGGACCAGGAACTCCCCACACTTGCATTGCTGGACTGGGTACTTCCCGAACTCGACGGCATTGATCTCTGTCGGAAGATTCGTAGCGAGCTCGGTGCCGAACGATACATCTACATCATCCTAATTACTTCCAAGAACCTTAAGCAGGATATCGTCGAAGCAATGGAGGCTGGAGCTGACGATTACTTGATCAAGCCTTTCTATGCTCCCGAGCTTAAAGCTCGTGTGCTCGCAGGAAAGCGAATCCTTGACTTGCAGAGCACGCTGCTCCAAACACAGGAGTCGTTACGCATCGCGGCCACCCATGATGCACTTACAGGGCTTAAGAATCGGATGGAAATTGTTGGAATACTGATACAAGAGCTGGCCCGCTCACGGAGGAACGGCGGACCTGTAGGCGTTATTTTCGCGGATATCGATCATTTTAAATCGATCAACGATTCCATCGGGCATTTGGGTGGCGACACCGTGTTGAAGGTGGTCAGTCGAAGGTTGACTTCCGCCGTGCGTATCTATGACCAGGTCGGGCGTTATGGCGGAGAGGAATTTCTGGTTGTATTACCAGGCTGTGATCTCCAGGGTACAAAAACTCGTGCTGAGGAGCTGTTGCGAACCGTTCGAAAAGCGCCTATTGAAACTTCATACGGGACTAAGACCGTGACTGTGAGCGTTGGGATAGCATCCACTTCCACAAATGGATTCATCGAGGCGGAAGAGTTGCTTAATAGGGCGGACGAGGCTTTATACCGGGCCAAAGAGAATGGGAGAAACCGAGTAGAAGGACCGTTGCCACAACCTGTATTTGAAATAGCGCAAAGTCAATTCCAGGAACAGAGCAGTAGCCTGGGCAACGCGGGACTTGGGAAAATGCGATTCACTGAGGACATCGATGTCGGAAATGAATAGCTTGAAAATACCGGGACTGCGAACGCCGCTTGGCCATGTTATAGGCGAAACCCTGGAAATACATAAGATCTATCAGATCGTTCAACAGGCAGCTCGAACTACTCACGCCGTACTCATCGTTGGAGAAGCCGGTACTGGCAAGGAGATGATTGCAAGAACGATTCATTCCACCGGTCCTTTGCGGCATATGCGATTTACCCGTCTCGACTGTGCCTCGCTTTCGGCGGAAGCACTGCAAAGTGAACTGCAAGTCATTTCGGGCACGCAGCCTGTCGAATTCGTCGAAGCTCCAAACGCTGCCACCTACAACGGAACACTTTTCCTGGACGGAGTCGGAGATCTCAATCTCAGCGCGCAAGCGTTCTTGCTAAGGGCCATTCATGACAGGGAGATTTGGACGTCGCCTGATTCTGCGCACCGTGACCCGAGACGGCTGCGAATTCTTGCGGCGACCGAGCGTGATTTAAAGCTCGGAGTCGCAGAGGGAACATTTCGACGTGATCTATATTTTCGACTGAACGTTCTCAGTCTGCGAGTGCCACCCCTCAGGGAACGCCGGCGCGACATTCTGCTTTTGATTACCAGTTTTCTATATCAGTACTCACAATCGACGGGCTGTAAACGCAACATCGGTGAGGAAGCCTTGCACGCGATGCTAACTTACGATTGGCCGGGCAATGTTCGCGAACTCAAGAGCTGTGTGGAACACGCGTGCCGTTCAGCGACAGAGCCGAGCATACAGCTACTCGACTTACCCAGCGTGGTCAGCGGAATTGGAACAAGGGTATCCATGAGTTTGCCAGGCGGAAGAGTCTTACCCCTACATGAGCTCGAGAAGCGGAGCATCATGGAAACGATGTTGCAAGTACGAGGCAACAAGCGCATGGCAGCACAACTGCTCGGCATCGGTAAAACGACGCTTTATAGAAAACTCAAGGAATACAGCGGTCGCGAGCGAGAATCAAAGTGATTGAACGACCCGAATTATGAGGAGACTATCCATGACTGGGAATGCGGGTACAACGTTAGAGACGATGTGCAATACCAAATCGATTGGCCCTGAGGCGGAGGACCTGTCTCTTCGTTCGCGCCGTGTTCGACATCTCCAGGAGGAGATGAAGACAAACGTCAAGCGAGACCTGCACCTTTGGTCGATCTCCATTTTAGTGATACTTGTGCTAGCGACCGGCTTCGCAGCGGTCATTGCACCCAGCCTGGCATGGAGGACCGCAAGTTTCCACTTCGACTTTCGCGACTTTCCCCAACTCTTCTGGGGCATGATCGCTTTGGTTCTATTGTTCAGTGTTTATGTGACCACTCAAAAAAGAGAACTAAATGCGACCAGGAGAACCCTGTTGCAGGAATTTATTATGAGCGAACACCTGCAGGCATTCTCGCTTTTGGATCCAGTGACCCAGCTCCTGAATTCGTGCGCGATTGATCCGATAGTGGCGAAAGAAACCATTCGGGCAAATCGCCTCGGAACCTCTCTTACTGTAGCAACTATCAGTTTGGACAATTTTCAGTCAATTGCAAAGCGAGTGGGGATTGAACAGGGGGAGCAGACTCTTTACCACGCAGCGCGGCTGTTGAAGAACACCTTCCGGGGCTCCGACGTAATCTTTCGAAGTCGCACGAGCGAATTTGTCGTCGTCATGCCGGATACCACAGAGCAGGAGGCTGAACACGCGATCACTCGTCTCCGAGCGGGCACGGAAAGGTGGAACGCCGAGGCGGACTCCGGCTGCGAATTCAGTTTTTCTTGGGGCATCGCAGCCTATATCGAAGGAGCAAGGACAAGTGATGTGTTAGAGAGAGCGCGTCGGTGTATGTTCCTGAGTTCACAGAAGATTAACTTTGTGTTTTAGAGCGACATTCATCTCTCCCAGGGTATGCGAATTCTGCGAATAGTTGCTTTCTTGTGCGGCGCAGTCTCCATCATGACTTCGAGCATCGCCGCACAGCAAGGGTCCGGTTCAATTTCGCTAACAGCGAAAATCCCTTCTACAGCTAACCTCAGCAGCAATGCGGTCCCCATACGCTTGGATCTTGGCAGCGGCGACCAGACAGAGGTCTCGCTGCCTCTCGAAATTCAATGGAATGTTGATCGACTGGCAACTGAGATACTCATTGTCGCCTCCTTTCCTGACTCTGCGCGCGCACTGACAACTCGCTCAGGACGAAGCGTGCCCGCAGCGATGCTGGATATCGAAATCGGCGACTCGGGGTGGAAGCGTTTTCCTGAGCACAGAACCCCGCTGGCTAGCTCCGGGGTTTTGCTTAGGACTCTTGTCCTATCAGAATATGGTCGCCAACACCGTCAGGCATTACGCATGCGAATTCGGTGCTCCGGAAACGCGATCAGTCCAGGCGAATACTATGGCCAGATGGACGTGCACACGATCATTCGCTAGCAGGCCGTGGTGCAAGTCTAGATTCCTGAGAATGTGTGATCCACAACGCGGGTTCGTAGAATGTGCGCATGGGAATGGGCCGAAGAGAGAAGCTGCGACGCCAAGAACAGCTTTGGATTGCGCACACGGAGTTGCCCCGGACGGTCGCGCATCCTTTCTATGAACAGCTCAACCGAGTGTTGGAGGGGCGCGGCTTTGACGAGTTTGTGGAGCAGCAATGCTCTCAGTTCTACGCGGAGAAGATGGGGCGGCCGAGTGTGGCGCCGGGGCGATACTTCCGCCTGCTGCTGATCGGGTATTTCGAAGGCATCGACAGCGAGCGCGGGATCGCATGGCGGGCGGCGGATTCCCTGGGGCTGCGCGGGTTTCTGGGAGTGGGACTGGACCAGATGCCGCCCGATCACTCGACGATTTCGCGCACGCGGCGGCTGATCGATGTGGAAACCCATCAAGCGGTGTTCGGCTGGGTGCTGAAGTTGCTGGCGGAGAAGGGTCTGCTGAAGGGGAAGACGGTGGGCGTCGATGGCACAACCTTGGAGGCGAACGCGGCGCTGCGCTCGATTGTGCGGCGCGACACGGGCGAGGGCTATCAGGAGTTTCTGACGCGACTGGCGCAGGAATCGGGGATCGCAACGCCCACGCGGGAGCAGTTGGCGAAGCTGGATCGCAAGCGCGCACGGAAGGGATCGAATGCAGACTGGGTGAATCCGCACGATCCCGAGGCGCGCATCACGAAGCTGAAAGACGGACGAACCCACCTGGCATACAAGGCCGAACACGCGGCGGACTTGGAGACGGGCGCGGTGGTGGCGGTCACGGTGGCGGCCGGAGATGCGGGGGACACGGCGACGATCTTGGAAACGCTGCCGCAGGCGGGCGAGCACATCGCCGAGGTAGCGTGCGCCACTAACAATGAAGAGGTGGGCGAACGCGTGCATCCGGAAGGCCCGCTGGAGGCGGTGGGCGACAAAGGGTATCACAGCAACGACACGCTGAGGGTGCTGGCGGACGTGGCAGTTCGGACGTACATTTCGGAGCCCGATCGCGGGCCGCGCAATTGGAAAGAAAAACCAGAGGCGCGGCAAGCGGTGTACGGCAACCGGCGGCGGATTAGCGGCGAGCACGGAAAAGAGCTGTTGCGGCGGCGCGGAGAGTTACTGGAACACAGCTTCGCGCACGCTTATGAAACGGGCGGCCTGCGGCGGGTGCACTTACGCGGGCGGGAAAATATTCTCAAGCGCGTGCTGATTCACGTGGGCGGATTCAATCTGTCGCTGGTGATGCGGCAGTTGCTGGGCAAGGGCACGCCGCGCGGTCTGCAGGGCACATCGGCGGATGCCTTGCTGGCCTTTCTGCGGCTCTGGATCGCGGTTTTGGCTCGCACAGAACAGGAAAGCGTACCGCTGCCCGCGCTCCTTTGCTCCCGCGCCGCGCACATCGAGATTCTT
>WNFE01002171.1_pt1 | contig 16282 bp, 16 predicted proteins | sample 5400451 | NCBI WGS metagenome assembly WNFE01 (sample SAMN13153344, study PRJNA577476) | soil metagenome | isolation source: 200 cm saprolite under Douglas fir tree site 2 hole 2 | place: USA:California | collected 2015-04-18 | reverse complement strand
GGGCGCTCGAGGGCGCGACCGACGGCAACCGGCATCGGCAGAACGGCCTCGCGCTCGCCATCAACCTGCGCCGGTTCGGCGAGCCCGAGGCGTTCCGAGCCGAGGTCGACCGCCTGATCACCGCGCTGAAGGCGCTGCCTCACGCGGCCGGCGTCGGCGAGATCCTCATGCCCGGCGAGCGCGGCAGCCGCACGCTCGCCGAGCGCGGTCGGGACGGGATTCCCCTGCCGCGCGCGATCGTCGAGGAACTCCGAGGCGTCGCCCTCCGAGGCGTCGCCGCGCGGCTCGGCGTGGCGATGTTTCCGTCAGCGCGTTAGCGCCTCCGAGTTCGCGACGTTGATCGGCTTGCCGCTCGCGTAGGCGAGGATCTGGTTGAAGATTCCGGTGAACATGTGCTCGAGGCCGTCGCGCTCGACATATCCGAGGTGCGGCGCGCAGATGACATTGTCCATCGCCAGCAACGGATGCTGGCCGCCGAGCACCGGCTCCTCCTCGAAAACGTCGACGGCGGCCATTCCCGGTCGCCCGGCGCGCAGCGCGGCCTCGAGCACCCCCGGCGCGATCAATCCGGCCCGGCTGGTGTTGACGATGAGCGCCGTCGGCTTCATGCGGCCGAGATCGGAGGCCGTGACGATGCCGCGGGTCGCGTCGATCAGCCGCAAGTGCAGCGACACCACGTCCGACTCCGCGAACAGGGCGTCCTTGCTCGCCGCGACCGTGAAACCGTCCTTGCGGGCCTGAGTGACCGAGTTTTCGCGTCCCCACGCGAGCACGTTCATCCCGAACGCCTTGCCGTAGCCGGCCACGACGGCGCCGATCTTGCCGTAGCCGTAGATCCCGAGCGTCTTGCCGCGAAGGCCGATCCCGATGGGGTACGCCTGCCACTTGCCGGCCTTGAGCGCCGCCATTTCTTGAGGTATGCGCCGGAAGGCGGCGATGACGAGCCCCCAGGTCAGCTCGGCGGTCGCGTACGACGGCCGGCCCGGACCGGTCTGCGATGACACGACGACACCGCGCCGGGTGCAGGCGTCGACGTCGACGTGCGGAAAGACGCCCGCCTGGCTGATCAGCCGGAGCTTGTCCAGGCGCTCGAGCAGCGGCGCACGGATCGGCGTGCGCTCGCGGATCAGCACCAGCGCCTCGGTGTCCTTCAGCCGCCCGGCGAGCGTGTCGACGTCCTTGGTGTGATCGTTCCAGATCGTCACCTTGTGGCCGGCGACCTTGGAATAGCACGCCAGCGTTCGGATCGTGTCCTGATAGTCGTCGAGGATCGTGATGTTCATGTCCGGTCGCTCCATCCCTGATCGGTTTTGACGGCGAGGAACTCCCCATTGCCCACGGGAACGAGACTCGTGACGAACTCGACATCGGCAGAGACCAGCGCAACGAACGGCGCCATCTCAGCCGGATGCGAGGTCGCGTTGTCGACCACGAGCAGCCCCCCGGGCCGGAGCGCGCGCTTGAGGTCAAGCCACCAGCCAGGGTACTGCGGGCGCTCCGAGTCGAGGAAGATGAGATCGAACGCGCTGGCGGCGGCGCGCTGGAGCACGCGGCCGGCGTCGTCCTGAACGAGCGAGATGCAGGCGCCGAGGCCCGACCGGGCGAAGGTCGCCTTGGCCAGGCCGATCTTGTAGTCGGACACCTCCACCGTGGTCACCGCCCCACCGATCGCTCGCGCGGCGCTCGCGAGCCAGAGTGTCGAGTAGCCGTTGGACGTGCCGATCTCCAGCACTCGCCGGGCCAGCGTGGCCCGGATCAGCACCGCCAGGAACTCGCCGGTGTCCCGCGTGATGTTCAGCATCCGGCGCGGCCGTTCGGTCGTGGCGCCGTCATTGGCCTTCCCGAATTGCTCCAGCTCGGTCAGCAGCGTGTCCAGCAGCTCCGTCAAAGAGTCCTCCCGCGCGACGACTCGAGAGCCTAACACGGTCGCGACCCGCGGGAGATTGCCTTCCCGGCTGCCCGCGTGGGACAGTAGCGAGCCATGAAGCTCCGCGCCCTCGGCATCATGGCCGTCTTCGCCTTCACGACCCTCGCGGCGTTCCTCGACGCCGAAGCGCAGCCGCCGGGGAAGGTGCCGAGGATCGGCGTCTTTGGGCCGGAGTCGAGGACCACCTACGACAGTCTCGAGATGTTCAGGCAGGGGTTGCGCGACTTCGGCTATGTCGAGGGACGGAACATCGTCATCGAGCGAGCGAAGACCTCCGCGGATCCCTCCCGCCGCGCGGCGGAGCTCGTGAGTCTCAAGGTTGACGTGATCCTCGCGCTGAACACGGCGACCGCGCGGATCGCGAGGGACACGGTCACCTCGATCCCCGTCGTCTTCGTGACGTTCGCCGATCCAGTTCGCGTCGGATTGGTCGACAGCCTGGCATGGCCCGGTCGCAACATGACCGGCTTGACGCTGATGGCCGGCGAGCTCGCCGGGAAGCGCTTGCAGCTGCTCCGAGAGGCCATCCCCAGGGTCGCGCGGGTCGCGGTGTTGTGGAATCCCACGAACCGCGACACCGAAGAGCAGTTGGCCGAGACCCAGTCAGCGGCCCGATCGCTCGGGGTTCAGCTTGAGGTACATGCAGCGAATGCTCCCACGGAGCTCACCGGAGTCTTCGCCGCGGTCGCGCGAGCCCGCGCCGATGCGATCTTCGTGCTCTCGGACGGCATGTTCTTTCGCGAACGGCGTCAGATCGCGGGTCTCGCCGAAAGGAATCGACTGCCAGCGATGTATCACTGGCGGGCCTATGTCGACGCCGGTGGTCTCATGTCGTACGGGTCAAACCTCTCCGACTCGCATCGGCGCGCCGCCTACTTCGTCGACAGCATCCTGAAGGGCGCCAAGCCCGGCGACCTGCCGGTCGAGCAACCCACCAAGTTCGAGCTCGTCATCAACCGCAAGACCGCTAAGGCGCTCGGGCTGACGATCCCACAGTCGCTCCTGGTGCAGGCGGACGAGATCATCCAGTGACTGCCACGAGCTAGCGGCACCGGGGAGCACACCTGCATGCGCATCCACAGCATCGAAGCCATCCCGATCGAGATCCCGCTGAAGAAGAACTTCGGCGGCAGCACGTACACCGTCCTCACGCGCTGCACCGTCATCACCCGCATGCGCACTGACGGCGGGATCGTCAGCGAGGTCTACAACGGCGACAACCGCGAGCACGGTCGCGAGATCGTGCGGCTCATTCGCGAGACGCTGGCTCCGCTCGTTCGGGGTATGAGCATCTTCGAGGGCGAACGCATCTGGGAGAGACTGTTCGCCCTGAGTCATGTGAGCCGCGACCGGAAGGTGCTCCTCGAGGCGATCGCCTGCGTCGACTGCGCGCTCTGGGACCTCGTCGGCAAGGCGCTGGGCAAGAGTGTGTGCGCCCTGCTCGGCGGCTATCGCCGGAGCCTGCCCATCATCTCCATCGGCGGCTATTACATGGAAGGCAAGACGCTCGCCGACATCGGCCACGAGATGGAAGCCTACCGCCGTGCCGGCATGGCGGGATGCAAGTTCAAGGTGGGCGGCCTCACGCCCGAAGACGACGCCAAGCGGGTCGAAGCCGCCCGCAAAGCCGCGGGGGCCGCGTTCATCCTGGCGGTGGACGCCAACCGCGGCTGGTCGGCGGACGACGCCGTGCGCTTCGCGCGCCTGGTCGAGCCACTCGACATCCGGTGGTTCGAGGAGCCCTGTCACTGGTACGACGACGCGGCCATGATGGCGCGCGTGCGGCAGGCGACACGGATCCCGGTCACCGCCGGGCAGTCGGAGATCACCAGCCACGGCGTGCGCCGCCTCATCGACGCCGGCGCCGTCGATCTGGTCAACGTGGACGCCTCGGAGTGCGGCGGCGTCACCGAGTGGCGCCGCGCCGCCGCGCTCTGCGGCGTGGCGGGTGTACGGATGGCGCATCACGAGGAGTCGCAGATCTCCCAGCACCTGCTGGCCGCGGTGCCGCACGGCACCTACGTCGAGTGCTTCGCCGATCCCGAGCGTGACCCCGTGTGGCAGGCGATGTGGGCGAATCGACCCCCGATCAAGGACGGCATGATGGAGGTCGCGCAGGGCCCCGGCTTCGGCCTGGTCCTCGACGAGGACGTGGTCCGGAGATATCGAGCCGACTAGACTCGCCGGCGACGCAGGGAACCATGGTCAGATGGCTCACATGGCTCAGGTGGCTGCTCGTCTTGCCGGCCGCGTGGGTGGCCTGGTATGCCGCGGTACTGATCGGGTTTGGGCTCCACAGCGTCGCTGAGGCATTGTGCCCGCCCGATCAGGTGATCTCGGGGATGTGCGTCGCCCCGTGGTTCGGCTATGTTGACCGGGCCATCTTCTGTATCGGCGCCGGGCTCGCCGCCGCTTTCATCATATTCTCGTGCGCGATCGTCGCGCCGAGCCACCGCCGAGTCGTCACGTTGGTGACGTTAGGGGCGGGATCGGTCGTCGCGCTGGTGCTCGCGCTGGCGACCCACGTGCTGCCGGAGTTCATTGCCGCCGTCGTTTCTGGCTTGCTCACTACGTGCTGGTTGAGGGGTCGCACATGGCTGCACCCCTGAACGCTACGCGGGCGCGGCAGCCCGGACGAGCGCCAAATGATCCTCGACCGTGTCCTTCGCGGTGATCGCGCGGATGACGACCTCGTCCACGGCCCCTTGCCACTTGGCGAGTCCCCGCCGGACGGCGTCCCGGTTCACGGCGGCGATCGCCGTCTCCACCGGCTTCAACCCCATGCGGGTGAAATTGGCCCCGTACGCCGGAATCGCCGCGTACCGGTTCGCCTCCTCCTGAAGCCGGTCGCCCGCCGAAGGGCCGAGCGCGACGCGGACGTACGCGAAGAGCTTTGGCGGTTGCCGGCCCGCGGCGGCCGCGCCTTCGCGCACGCGCTCGGCCGACAGGCGCGCGTACTCGGGCGTCAGCCAGTTGAAGAGCACGCCGTCGGCGACCTCGCCTGCGAGGCCGCACATCTGCGGGCCGAGCGCCGCCACCACGAGCCGCGTCGACAGCTGCCGCCGCAGCTCGGCCATCCCGGCGCGCACGCGCTTGAGCGCCTCCGGGTTCGGGCTGCCGACGCCGAGGAGCAGGCGATCGAGGGGAAGTGCGTTGGCACTGACCCCCTGGACGATGTTCTCCGGTCCACGGCTGTGGAGCGGAATCACGCCGATGCCCAGCTCGATGCGCTGGGTCTCCCGCGCCGCCTGGGCGAGCGCGGCGAGCCCGTCGGTCGACCCGGGATGGTTGACCCAGAAGGAGCTGTAGCCGAGCTGTTCGGCCTCGCGCGCGGAGGCGCGGATGATCTCGGGCGTGGTGCCGGCGAACACCGCAAAGCCAAGTCCCATCACGAATCTCCTCTCGAACTTGGATCAGTGCCAGGCGACGTCGCGCAGTATACTCCAGCCTGATTGTCATGACCGGGCCCAGCGACTCGACGCGGACCGACGCCGGGACCATCACGGTGATGGTCACGTTCTTTGCCGACCTGCGGCGCTTCCTGCCGCGCGGCGCCGATGGGCCGCAGCGCTACACGGTGCCCGGGGGGGCCACGATCGACGACCTGCTCGCGATGATCGGCATCGCGCCCGGCGCCGAGGTGACCATCGCGGTGGACGGCGAGCAGGTGGCTCGGGAGGCGTCGCTGCACGAAGGCGCCGAGGTCATGCTCTTGAGCCCGATGGAAGGGGGAGCCGCAGCCGCAGGCGAGGCGACCACGTCGATGGAAGGTGGAGCGAGATAGGAGACGCCATGGACCGCTACGGCTACTGGAACAAGATCCTGCACGTCAATCTCTCCGACCGCAGCACCTGGATCGAGGAGCCCGGCGATCTCTTCTTCCGGCGCTACGCCGGTGGGCGGGGGCTCATTGCCCACTATCTCCTCAAGTACGTGCCGAAGGGCGCCGATCCGCTGGGGCCGGACAACATTCTCGTCATCGCGCCCGGCGTGCTCACGGGGGCGCCCGTGCCCGGGGCCGGGCGGCATAGCGTCGGCGCCAAGTCCCCGCTCACCGGCGGCTTCGGCGAGTCCGAGTCCGGCGGCTACTGGGGCGCCGAGCTGAAGCGCGCCGGCTGGGACGGGATCGTCTTCCACGGCGTCTCCCCCACCCCGGTCTACCTATGGATCAACGACGGCGCCGTCGAGATCCGCGACGCGACGCACCTCTGGGGCAAGATCACCGGCGAGGTCGAGGACCTGATCCTCGCGGAGCTCGGCGACCTGCGCATCCGCGTCGCCCAGATCGGGCCGGCCGGAGAGAACCTCGTGCGCTTCGCCTGCATCGCCAATGAGCTGAACGAGGTCGCGGGCCGTACGGGGATGGGGGCCGTCATGGGGTCGAAGCGGCTCAAGGCCATCGCCGTGCGGGGCAAGATGCCGGTGAAGATCGCCGATCAACCCGGACTCATGGTGATCGCCAAGTGGGTCTCCGGCACCATGGACGAGAAGCACCGGGCCTTCCACGAGTTCGGCACGGGCGCCGCGATGCAAGGCAAGAGCCTCGAGGGCGGCATGCCCGTTCTCAACTATCGCCTGGGCGCCGCCGATACGATCGCCAAGGTGGACGCGATCGCGGTGCGCGACCAGGTCCGCGTGAAGATGGGCGCGTGCTACGCGTGCTCCGTGCGCTGCAAGAAGGTCGTCCACATCGAGGAGAAGGAAGAGGCGGCGCGCGCGGCTGCGGAGAACGTCTACAAGGGACGGGCGCGCGTGGCGGTCGATCCCCTCGGTCGCTACAGCGTCGATCCGCGCTACGGCGGGCCCGAGTACGAGTCGCTCGCCTCGCTCGGCGTCAACCTCGGCCTCGACGATCTGATCGCCATCTGCAAGTCGAACGAGATGTGTAACTACCTCGGCATGGACACGGTCTCGCTCGGCGCCACCCTCGCGTGGGCGATGGAGTGCTTCGAGAAGGGCATCCTCACGCTCGACGACACCGGCGGCGTGCCGCTCCGCTTCCACGATGCCGACGCCGTCGTCAAGCTGGTGGAAATGATCGCCTACCGGCGGGGCGTCGGCGATCTGCTCGCGGACGGGTCTCGGCACGCCGCGCAGCGGGTCGGCCGCGGCTCCGAGGAGCTCCTGACGACGGTGAAGGGCCTCGAGATGGCGATGCATGACCCGCGTCACATGCCGGTCATGCGCGCCTCGTATCTGCTCGCGCCCACCGGCGGCGATCACATGCGCCAGACCAGCAACCGCAACGGCCTGCGCAACCAGATCGGGCTCTGCCACTTCCTCGCCTACGAGGACGACCAGTCGCTGCAGATCCTCAAGGCCGTCACCGGGTGGGACATCACGCCCGAGGAGATGGTGACGATGGCGCATCGTGGGCTCACGCTGGCGCGTCTCTTCAACCTGCGCGAGGGCATGAGCCGCGCGGACGACCGGCTCCCGACCCGGTTCAGCGACCCGCTACCGAAGCACGCGGGGCTCACCCGCGAGCAACAGGACAAGGTCGTCACCGACTACTACGTCGAGCAGGGCTGGGACGCGGCGACCGGCGTGCCCACCTCGGAGACCATCCGCGCGCTCGAGCTGGAGGCCGACGCCGTCCACGCCGGGTAGCGGCCGGGATGGTGGACGAAGACCTCCGGGTCGAGGGCGATCCGCGCCGAGAGGACGTCGCGCTGCTCGACGCGCGGCTCGACGAGTTCAACGCGGCCGCGAGCGGGGTCGACGACGGTCGCTCGCTGGCGATCTTCGTGCGCGAGGCCGACGGACGATCGCGGCGGGTTTGCACGGGTGGACCTGGGGTGGAACCGGATTAGAGCTCCCGGGCTGGCCCGGCAACGACACGCGGATCTTCCTGCGCGAGACGCTCGCCCGAGGCTCCTAGCTCACCATCCCGAACGTGCGCTCGATGTTGGCCAGGACCCCCGTGCGCCACGGCCGATAGTCGCCGTATGCCGAGAACGGCTTCTCGTATCGCGGCGCCAGCTTCGCGGTGACGCGCTGCTTGACCTCGTCGAGCGTGGCGCCGGAGGCCGCCTCCTGGCGGACGGCCTCGACCATGTCGTGGACGTAGCTCCGGAAGGTGCCGAGCCACTCGCGACCGGTCACATTCCCGTGGCCCATGATGATGTGGGTGAAATCGAGCTCCGCGAGGCGGTCGAGCGTCGCCGCCCACTCCTCCGGGTAGCCGTCGCCCATGAAGGGCGTCCAGCCGATCATCGCATCCCCGGTGATGACGACTTTCTCCCTCGGCAGATAGACGAACACGTCGCCGGCCGTGTGAGCCCGGCCGAGATGGAGCAAGTGGATCTCGCGGTCGCGCCGGTAGAGCTTCATCGCCTGCTCGAAGGCGATCGTGGGCAGCGCCGGCCTGAGCGCCTTGACCTCGGCCAGGTAGGCTTCGGCGAGCCGCAGGTCGGCCTCGAGCTTGGTGCGCTGTGACGGACTCGCCACCTGGAGATCGGCTTTGAGCTTGGCGATCTCGCCGGGGACCTGGCGCACGTGGTCCTGGATGCGCTTGAGGCCTTTCATGACCATGGCTTCGCGCGTAATCTGGTTGGTGACAATCTCGGCGTCAGGATAGGTCGCGGGGTACACCTCGTTGCCGTGCCAGTGATCCCAGTGGAAGTGCGTGTTGACCACGTAGCGGACGGGCTTGCGCGTGATGTCACGCAGCTTCTCGACGATCACCCGGGCCGCCGACGGCTTCGAGTGCGTGTCGACGATCATCACGCCATCGTCGTTTTCGATGATGGCCGTGTTGCAGTTCACCTTGTACGCGGGCGCCGCCACGGCGGCGTAGACGCCGTCAGCCACTTTCTTGATGTCGAACCGCGCATCTCCGCCACCGGGTCCCTCGTGCCCACAACAGTCCATCGCGATGTCTCCCCTTTTTGTAGGCTCGCCTCGGGCCTGGGGGCCCAGCCCCTGTCGGCCCTGCGGCTCGCACTGCCTGCCTGCGCTCAAGCGCGCCGGCGCGACGAGCCTAGCGCGAACAGCCCCCAGCTCGCCAGCACCGCGATCGGCGCAGCGCCGAACGGGATGACGTACGAGCCGGTCACATCGTAGAGGAAGCCGGCGGCCGCGGGGCCCAGCGCGGCCCCGCAGCGCCAGCCGAGATTGAGCACGCCCAGGATGGCGCCGAGCGCCCGCGTCCCGAACACCTCGGGCACGACCTTCGCGAGCATCGTGTCCGTCGCCGCGAAGCCGACACCGAGCACCAGCAGCGAGCCAAAGAGCGCCTCGCGTGAGGAGAGTCCGAGGAGCACCACCAGCGCCAGCAGCTGTAAGACGTAGCCGAGGCGGATCGTCGTGACGGTGCCGATCCGGTCGGACACGAGGCCGGAAGCGACCCGCCCGCTCACCGCGCCGGTCCCGTAGGCAGTGAGCGCGAGCGACGCTCCGGCGAGGCTGATTCCCTGATCGTGCGCGAAGGACACGATGTGCACGGAGACCATCAGCGAGAGTGCGCCGAGCAGGAGCCACGCGACGTTCAAGTACCACTGGCGCGGATCGCCGAGCGCCTCGGCGAGCGTCGCACTGGGTGCGCTGCCCCGGGCCGTGGCCTTCGTCGCGAAGGCGCGAGGCTCGGCGGCCTCGTCGGCGCGCGGCAGACGCACGGTCAGCGCCGCGAGCATCGTGATCAGCCCGCAGACGCCTCCGAGCAGCGCGTACGCGGCGCGCCAGCCGACCCGCTCGATGAGCCAGGCCGCCAGGGGCCCGCCCGAGATGTACGCGAGGTTGAATCCCACCAGGACGAGGGCGAGCGCGAGCCCGCGACGCTCGCCGAACCAGCGCGTGACGGTGGTGGTGCCGAGCAGGTAGAAGCTCGACATGCCGATCCCGCCCAGCACGCCGACGAGAAGGTAGAGCTGCCACAGCGAGTTCACCATGGAAACGAGCGCGAACGCCGTGCCGGCCAGGACCACCGTGACGACGAGCATGACGCGCGGGCCATGGCGATCCGCCAGGGCGCCGACGGCGAAGCCGGCGAGACCGCCGAGGAGCAAATTCGTCGAGAGTGCCGTCGCGATGGCGCCGCGGCTCCAGCCAAAGGTCTCGGCAAAGACGGGGAGGAAGACGCCGAAGGCGGCGAGCGGGGTCGACACTCCGTAGATGACCGTGAACAGGGCGGCCACGATCAGCCAGCGACGAGCGGCCGGACGCACTCTGAGACTTCTATCACAGGTGCCGCTTGACGTGCCCGCCCTAGCGCCGGCCATGCCTTGCCGGCCCTCGAGCGGCGGGCTATAGTGCCCGCCAGATGGCCGGACGGTCATTCTCGTCCGCTCCACTCAAGCCCGCCCGGCAACCGCTGAGAGCGAAGGCGACGGGATAGGCTGCGCAAACCTTCAGCGTTTGCCGAGTTCTAGTTCTACGCCTCTACTACGGAGATCACGTACGGAGATCACGACATGCCAAAACAAGTGGTCCTGGTTCCAGGGATTGCGATTCCCCCCAGTCCCTTCAACCATGTTGTTCGGGCCGGCGATTTTCTGTTCGTGTCGAGCCAGCTCTCAGTCAATCTGACAACGCATACGCTTCTATCCGGAGACATCGCGCGCCAGACTCGGCAGGCGCTCGAGAATCTCAAGCTGTTGCTTGAGGGATGCGGCGCCTCTTTGGAGGATGTTGTGAAGACAACGGTGTACATGCGCGATGTCGGCGAATTCGATGCGATGAACCGGGTCTACGGTGAATACTTCCAAAAGGGTACCGCGCCGACTCGCGTCACAATCCAAGCGCTCTCTCCTCTGCCAGGAATCAATGTGGAGATTGACGCTGTTGCTCATTTCCCGGCCTGACGGCCGTCGAGCGCATGAAGAGCCGCAACTGGCACGTCCAGATGTACACGACCCTGGCGATGATCTCCGCCATCAAGGATCTGGTCTCAGCTTCACCGGTGCCGGTCGTGTTCGATCATTTCGGCGGTGCCCGAGCCGAGCTCGGTCCGCAGCAGCCAGGCTTCCCGGAGCTGGTGGAGCTGGTCCGGTCGGGGAACGCCTATGTGAAAATCTCGGCCGCGTATCGCGTCTCCAAGCTCGCCCCGGACTTTACCGACATCGTGCCGCTCGCCAAAGCACTGATTGCCGCGAACCCCGAGCGCATCGTCTGGGGCACCGACTGGCCGCATCCGGCCACGACGCCGCCCCGCGGGAAGCCGACCGACGTCACGTCGCTGACGCAGATCGACGACGGCCGTCTGTGAACCAGCTGCCGGTATGGGCACCCGATCCGGGGATCCGCAAGAAGGTCCTGGTGGACAATCCGGCGCGGCTCTACGCATTTTGAGCCCTCCCGTGCTCGACCCTTCCGTTCTTCCCATCTTCCTGCTCGCGGTGCTCGCCCTGGCGATCGCCCCGGGTCCGGATCTGGCGCTCATCGTTTCGCATGCGCTCGCGCGCGGAGTCCGAGCAGGCGTGTGGTGTTCGGTTGGCATCGCCGTGGCCGGCGTCCTTCAGACTGCCTTGGTGGTGTTCGGCTTGGGGCAGCTGATGCAACGCGTGCCGGTCATCGCCGACGCCGTGCGCCTGGCTGGGGCGGCCTATCTGATGTGGATCGGGATAGGCATGCTCATGAAGGTGAGGCGTAGAGGCGAGGGGGCCTCCGAGGCACCGGGAATGATCGACCTCGAGACCTCATATGGTTGGCTCTCGCGGGGTCTGATCAACAATCTGCTCAATCCCAAGGCGCTGCTCTTCTTCAGCTTGTTCCTTCCTCAATTCGTCACGGCGCAGGGCGACGAGATGCCGTTGCAGATCGCACTGCTGGGCTTGATCCTCACGATCGTCGTGATGGCGGTGAATGTAGGCGTTGCGTGGGCAGCGGGCTCTCTACGTCGGGCTTTCAGGCCTGGTGGCAGACTCGACCATGTGGGCACGGGCGTACTGGGACTTGTTTGTGTCGGTCTTGCGCTCCGGATGATGTTCCAAGGGGGGCGCGTCCGCTGACACGAGCTGTCGCTGTCCTCGCCGCCCGGTTTGGTGTATAAAGGGGGCCCGTAGTCGAACACCAACAAAGGAGAGACCCGATGGCCCAGCTGAAGATTCCGCTCGACGCCCAGCGCTTTTCCAAAGGCCTGACCTGGAAGGACTACATGGCCCAAATGGGTGACACCCGGGCCCGCACCGAGGACTACTACGCGAAGTCGGCTCTGACCGACGACGAGCGGACGTTCTTCGGCGGCGTCAACCAGGTCAAGTACGCGATGATGTTGGCCGAGAACTGGTGCGGCGACGTCCACCGCAACTCGCCGCTGATCGCGCACGTCTGCGAGGCGATGCAGGGCTGCGAGCTGCGGGTCTTCTTCCGCGACAAGGAAGCCGACCTGCGGGACACCTACCTGAACAACGGCTATCAGTCCATTCCGGTCGTGGCGTTCTTCGACAAGGACTGGAACGAGATCGGCCACTGGATCGAGCGCTCGCACGCCGCGACGGGCAAGGCGGCCCAGATCCGCGCCAAGACCGTCGACGTCGCGTCGAAGGATCAAGCCGACGCGGCGATGAACGAGATGCGCAAGCAGGTCGGGGAAGCGTATGCCGGTGGCCAGCTCTGGCGCGCGGCGGTGCAGGAGATGCGGCTCGTCCTGGAGAACCGGCTCGGGCTCGCGCCCAAGAAGTAGCTCCCGCTGAGACTCGCAGCAGCGTCAGTCCCGGCGTGCCGTGGTGAGCCGACCGCTCGCCACGGCACGCCGGATCGTTAGTGCTCCCAACTCCTCAGGCGAGTCCCCCGCCGGTCCGACGCGCGAGCGCATAGGCCTGGTCGATGAGGCGCACCGCGCGCAGGCAGTCGTGGACGCTGGCCGGCGGTGGCGCGCCGCGGCGCCAGTGGTCCAGGGCATCGCGCAGGGCCGCGAGCGCGAGCGGTTCCCCGGGCTCTCCTGCCGTGACCTCTTCCCCACCCGCCGTCGTCAGGCGAAGCGTGCCGTCCCGGAGGATCAGAATCGCGTCGCGCCAGGCGATCTTCCACTCGCCGTCCGTGCCGGCTCGGGGAAACGTGTTGCCGACCTCGATCGTTCCAAGGATGCCGGCGGCGGAGCGCACCAGGACCGAGGCGTAGTCCTCCACCGGCTGCGCGAGGGCCCGCGAGCTGAGCTGAGCCCCGGTGACTTCCACCTCCTCGCCGGTCAGAAAGAGGAACAAGTCCAGGCCGTGCGGGCCCAGGTTGCGCAGGCAGCCGCCGCCAGCCTCCTTGGGATCGAGCATCCACGTCGCGTCCCAGGCGGCGTAGCGCGCCGAGGTCGGGCGGTTCAGGCGGAAGTAGATGTGCGACACCGGGCCGAACCTTCCATCGGCGAGCAGCGAGCGGGCGCGGGCGGTGAACGGGTGATAGCGCTGGATGAGCGGCACGGCGACGAACGCGTTCTTCGCGGCTGCCCTGTCGGCCACGCGGCGGACTTCCTCGGCGTTGACGCCCATGGGCTTTTCCATCAAGAACGGATAGCCCTGATCGAGCAGATAAAGAGCGGTCTCCGCCATGGTACTGTGTCGCCCGAGCGCGATCACGAAGTCGGGGCGGGTCTCGGTGAGCATCCGCCGGTAGTCGGTGAAGACGGGCGGATCGCCCAGCACCGCGGCGCGCTTGGCGGCGATCGCCGCGCTCGAGTCGTGAAGCCCGACGAGCTGCATGTCGGGCATGCCGCTCAGGTGCCGCAGATAGGCGGAGTCGTACAGCGAGTGCCAGTGACTGACCCCGATGGCCGCGACGCGTACGGGCACGAAGCAAGGATACCAGGTACGGGAGGGACCGATGCGCAGCATCGACGTGCACGCCCACTTGACTCCGCAGTGTTTCTGGCAGGCCACCGAGAAGGGCGGTGACTGGCACACGCTCAAGCGCGAGAAGGACGAGCGCGGGCAGGAGCTCGCCGTCATCGCCGGCAAGCGGCAGGCGCTCCCGCCGCGCGCCAAGTGGACGCCGGAAGAGCGCCTTGCCGACATGGACTCGCTCGGGGTCGACGTGCACGTCGTCTCGCCCTACGTCGGCTTCTACAACTACCAGCTCGATACAAAGGTCGCGACGGCCACGGCGCGGGCCACCAACGACGAGATCAGCTCGATGACGCGGACATGGCCTAAACGATTCGCGGGACTCGGGACCCTCCCGATGCAGGACGTGAAGGCCGCGATCACGGAGCTCGAGCGCTGCATGACGCAGATCGGCCTCAAGGGCGTGGAGATCAACGATCACGTCAACGGCCGGACCCTCGACGAGCCGGAGTTCCGTCCGTTCTGGAAGGCGGCCGATCAGCTCGGCGCGCTGGTCTTCTTCCATCAGGGCGGCGAAACGCTGGTGAGCCCGCGGACCAAGCGCTATCACCTGCCGAACACCGTGGGCAATCTGGTCGATCGCGCGGTGACCTTCGCGACGCTCGTGTCCGGCGGCGTCATGGACGAGTGCCCCAACCTCAAGATCGTCCTCGGCCACGGTGGAGGCTACACCTGCTATGGGATCGGCCGCATGGACCGAGGCTGGCAAGTCCGCTCGGAGGCGCGCGCCAACATCCAACAGCCCCCGAGCACCTATCTCCGGCGCTTCTACTACGACTGCATCGTGTACACCGAGTCGGCGCTGCGCTTCCTTTCGGCACGGATTGGCCCTACGACATGGCGCTCGACTGGCCCGTCTCCTGGATCCTCGCCATGGAGAGCCTCACACAGCAGGAGAAAGAAGCGATCCTCTGGCGGAACCTGGAGCGACTGCTCAACATCTGAGCCCGCGACTCAGGAGCTCGGCATCACCGCCAGTCGTCCACCGAAACGGTCTTCGCGTACGACGCGCCCATGATGCGCCAGTAGCCGTTGGTCTCCCCGCCGACAACCACGACGTGGATATCCTCGCGCCGGTACATCTGGATCATCTCGTCGGGCGCGGCCTTGAGCTTCGAGGCCCACGGCTCCTCGCCGAAGGTGGCGCGCGGGTACAGGTAATTCTGGACGAGCTGGTAGTCCCAGAACTCGCCGGCCGGCATCCGCGCGGTCTCGTAGATCCAGTCGATGAGCGCGTCCTTCTTGGTGAACCCGCCCCGGTCGATGAACTGCCGCGCGGTGATGGGATCGAGCACGAAGACCGGCGGGATGTGCGGATCCATGCCGCGCAGCATGTTGCGGACGTGCTCGCGCCAGTGCTTCTCGCGGATACCCAGCGTGTAGGCGGTGGAACGGCATCCGCTGAAGACGCTCACCGTGCTGTCGGTCGGACGGAAACCCTGCTGGACGTGGAACGGCTCCCAGGGGCTCCGCTCCTCGTTCTCGGGGAACGTGATGCTGTTGTAGGCGTAGTTGTTGCCCATCGAGCCCATGTAGGTGACCCCGGGCACCGAGCCGCCCTGGAGGTTCTGCGAGAGCAGGCCGTAGGCGCGGCCGATCGTCGCGTTGGCGTGGTTGTAGGGCGCCAGGGCGCCGGTCCCCGCGTTCATCTTGATCTCCAGGCGGATCGGGCCGTTGACCACGGCCATGGCCGCCATGGAGCTGGTCGTGCTGCCCCGCGCGCTCACGCCGGTCGCCGCGAGCGCCAGGATGACCGGGAAGTACTCCGGCCGGGCGCCCGCCATCACCGCGTTCACCGCGACTTTCTCGACGGTGTACTCCCAGGCTTCGCGGAAATGCGTCGGCCGCATGCGCCCGACGACTTCGTCCGGCTTGCGGCGCGTCGCGGCCAGCATCGCCGCCACCCGCTCCTCCGTGGGAAGCACGATGGGTAGGTAGTCCGTCCACCGGCTCTCCATGAACAACCGGTGAAGGTTCTCCTCGGTGTCCGCCTCGACGAACCGCGGTGTGGACCGGTCGTACTCGATGGTCCCGACCCCCTGCCCATCGAACGGCGTGGTGAGCCCTTCAATGACTTCTTGCATGACCGGCCGCCCGGTGAGCGGGTCCTGACCGTCGACGTAGGCGCGCAATTCGCGGGGGGACTTGCCCATGACCGGCTGAGGAACGAACACCTGCCGGAGCTCGGCCATGCCGTTCACCGCGGCCACCGACCGGGCCACCCGATCGAACTTGTCGGTGTGCATGGCGACGGTGGGAACGCCGTACTGCGCTTCGATCGTCATCGCGTGCGCGGCGACCGCCGGCGCGCAGGTGCTTCAGTGGCCGACGCCGACGATGGCGGCGTGCCCCCTGGCCTTGATCTCTGCCCAGGTCGTCGGATCGTCCTTGAGATAGACGCTCGAGATCGGCTTGAAGACCGTGCGCACGCCGGGCATGTGCTCCCCGAACCACGCTTGCATCTGCTTGAGAAAGACGTCCGAGTCGTCGAACCGGCAATCGACCAGGTAGACGGTCTTGCCGTCGAGCGTGGAGAGGCGCGGCGCCAGTGGCTTCTTGACCACTTTCGGCGCGAAGCCCATCGGGT
>WNFE01001633.1_pt1 | contig 16293 bp, 11 predicted proteins | sample 5400451 | NCBI WGS metagenome assembly WNFE01 (sample SAMN13153344, study PRJNA577476) | soil metagenome | isolation source: 200 cm saprolite under Douglas fir tree site 2 hole 2 | place: USA:California | collected 2015-04-18 | reverse complement strand
CTTCGCCTTCACGCTAATCATCACGTCTTCAATGTAGTCGCCGGGAGCTTTGATTCCGGACGAGGTTAGAATGCCAGAAGTCATAGTCCTACCTCCGTAGATGTGCGGGCCGCACCCTAGGACCGCAAACATGGGGACCCGCCTCTGAAAGGATACGCCTTTCAATTCGACAAACAACTGGTAAAACTGTTAACCACAGGGGAAACCGAGGAGCATTGTGAATCCTGGAAATTTACACCGTAGTAGTGAGTTGATTTTCGCAATACGCTAAGGTTTCTTATGCGGGTTGCTGCGATTTACGATATTCATGGAAATCTGCCAGCGCTTGAGGCTGTAATACAGGACATTCGTCGAGCGGAAGTGGATCATGTCGTGGTCGGAGGCGATGTACTTCCGGGCCCGATTCCGCGAGAAACACTCGCTTGTTTGCAGGACCTGGGTATCCCCACGCAGTTTATCTATGGCAATGGTGAGGTTGCGGTACTCGAACAGATCGCGGGCAAGGATCCAGCCGCAGTCCCTGAACAATACCGACCTATCATTCGCCGGACGGCGCAGCAGCTTCCGGAGGAATACAAATCGATGTTAGCGAGCTGGCCTGGAACAGTTCGGATCAAGGTTGGCGAATTGGGCGATGTGCTGTTTTGCCATGCCACGCCGCGAAATGACAATGAGGTGTTCACTCGTCAGACTCCTGAGGAGCGTCTGCTGCCGATCTTTTCCGGCGTCAATGCGCCACTGGTCGTGTGCGGTCATACGCATATGCAATTTGACCGAATGATCGGACGGACACGAGTTGTGAACGCTGGCAGTGTAGGGATGCCGTTTGGAAACGCCGGTGCTGATTGGCTTTTGCTTGGACCCGATGTTGAGCTTCGACATTCGTTTTACGATCTCGCGGAAGCTGCTGTGCGAATTCGAAAAACCGACTACCCACAAGCTGAGGACTTTGTCGCGCGGTACATACTGCAACCACCATCGGAGGAAGAGATGCTCAAAGCGTTTGCCCGAGTCGAGCTGAAGTGAACGCAGTGAAACCACTTAATAGTTGAAGTCCCGCGAAAAGTTACAGAATTCTTTCGTGGGTGTATCCGTTGGCGCCCAGCGCTGCAATCAGTTCCGCGATGTGTTCGGGTCCGCGGGTTTCCATGGTGATATCGATGGCAGTGTCTCCAAGGTTCACGTTGTGATAGGCGCGGTCGTAAGAGGTTTCCACGATGTTGGCGCGGTGCTGGGCAAGGATGCCGGTGAGGCGGTGCAGAGCTCCCGGGTAATCGGGAAGATGCACGCGCAAGCGAACCAGCCTTCCATCTTTGACCAGGCCACGTTCGATGATGCGCGCCAACAACGTCACATCAATGTTGCCGCCACTCACTACGACAACAATCTTCTTTGCTGCGTGATCCTTGATCAGCGGGATTCGGCGATTGACCAGGGCGGCCAGCGCCGCCGCGCCCGCTCCTTCGGCAAGAACCTTTTCTCGCTCGAGGAGCAGCAGAACGGCATTGGCAATCTCTTCTTCTTCCACGGTCACAATGTCGTCCACATATTTCTGGATCAGTGGCAGAGTCAGCTCCCCCGCGCGTCGAACCGCGATGCCGTCAGCTATGGTCACTGCGGAAGGTAGAGTCACAGGCTTGCCTTCCGATAGTGCGACCTTGACAGAAGGCAGCCGCGCTGGCTGAACTCCAATAACCTGAACGCGCGGATTCGTTTCCTTCAGCGCGCAGCCGATGCCACCGATCAAACCACCTCCGCCGATAGGCACGATGACCGCCTCAAGATCGGGATGCTGCTCAAGCAACTCCAGCCCAAGCGTTCCCTGCCCTGCGATCACTATGTCGTCATTGAATGCATGAACGAACGTAAGGTGATCCTGCGCGCTGAGGCGCAGCGCCTCGTCATAAGCCTCATCGTAATTCGCACCGTGGAGCACAACGTCGCCGCCGTATCCGCGCGTTGCTGAAACCTTAATCAACGGTGTCGCCAGTGGCATCACGATTCTTGCCCGTATGCCCAACTTAGACGCGTGGTAGGCCACGGCCTGCGCATGGTTGCCCGCAGATGCGGCAATCACTCCCTGTGATCGCTCCTCAGCGTTGAGACTTAGCAGCTTGTTGAGTGCTCCCCGTTCTTTATAGGCGCCGGTCCTCTGCCGGTTCTCCAGTTTCAGGTAGATGGAGTTGCCGGTAAGTTCGGAAAATGTTTCCGACCGCGTGCACGGAGATATGGAAATCGATTTGCGAATGCGGCCGAGAGCGGATTGAATTTGGGAGAGAGTGACCATTCGAGCGCTGATTGCGGTGGAAGTCGCCATTTTACCTGAAGGAAAGATTGAACCTTCACGATACAGGATGCTCAGACAGGGCTTGCTGAAATCATCTACGCCATGGTGCAGAAAAATCCATGCGCCGCATCAAAAATGACGATTGTACATTGGCGAGTCTTACGGTTAGACAAGTAATATGGCGGAGAGTCGCCTCACATTCTCGAACGATCATGATGCGTGCGGCGTAGGCTTCATCGCGCAACTGGGCGGCCCCGCGTCGCATACCGTGGTCGAGCGCGGACTTAGCGCCCTCAAGCGCCTAGCCCATCGCGGAGGTGTGGACGCCGATGGCCGCAGCGGCGATGGCGCCGGTTTGCTGGTCGCGATTCCGAAGCCTTTCTTCCGCAAGGCCGCTCGCGCTGACGGCATCAACCTGCCCGAAGAATTTGGCGTCGGCATGGTGTTTCTTCAGCCTGGCAACGAAACTCGCGCGGTAGATGCACTTCGCGCCGCTGTTTCTAAATTCAATCTTTCTTTTCTCGGCTGGCGCACGGTACCCACCGACCCTTCGATCCTTGGACCGCGCTCCCGCGATTCTCTGCCCGTTGTCCGGCAATGTTTTGTAGCGCCTTGTGATCGATCCTCGAAGTTTGAGTCCTCCCGTCTGGAATCGGCTGAGTTCGAGTTGCAGCTCTTCCGTCTGCGACACGAACTCGAAACCATTTCCGATTCCGGCTACTATTGCTCGTTCTCGGCGCGAACCATCGTTTACAAAGGATTGCTTACTCCAGAGCAATTGGCGCCTTTCTATCCGGATCTGAACGATTCGGATTTCGCCAGCTCCTTTGTTATCTTCCACCAGCGCTACTCAACGAACACGCAGCCGAGTTGGTCGCTGGCTCAACCGTTTCGCTTCGTCGCCCACAACGGTGAGATCAATACCATCAGCAGCAATCGCCGCTGGTTTCAAGCGCGCGAGGCGGGATTGCAGAGCGAGCTTGGGTTCGCGGACAACACCAGTCTGTTGCAGCCGGGGATGAGCGACTCCGCGAGTTTCGATAACGCATTGGAAGCCCTGGTGCGGCGTGGCTCCGGTGTCGCCGAGTCCGCATTGCGCCTGGTGCCTCCGGCATGGGAACACGACGAATATCTCGACGCTGGGTTGCGGCAATTTCTCGCCGCAAGCGCGCCCGAGCAAGAACCTTGGGACGGCCCCGCCGCGCTCATCTTTACTGACGGCCAGGTCGTGGGCGCGAAGCTCGACCGCAATGGCCTGCGCCCGCTGCGCTACACGCTAACCTCGGATGGATTGCTGATCGTGGGATCTGAAGTCGGGATTACAGATCTTTCCGATAAGCAAGTGGTAGAACGGCAGCGACTTGGACCCGGCGAGATGCTGATCGCCGATCTAAAGAGTGGAAACTTTTTTCGCCCGAACGAACCGGACCGGCTGGTGTCGGCGGAGAAGAGTCCTCGCATCACCAAGGTGATTCGCGCGGAGAACAAGGCAACGCCACTTGCTTCCGACGCGAACCGTTTGATGGCAGCCTTTGGCTGGACAGAAGATCAGTTCCGCATGCTGTTTCAGCCACTCGTGGAACAAGGTCAGGAACCACTGTGGAGCATGGGTGACGACGCTCCTCCAGCGTTTCTCTCGAGCCTGCCGCGTCCGCTCTGGGATTACTGTAAGCAACGCTTTGCCCAGGTCACCAACCCTCCTATCGATCCGCTTCGTGAGAGCCAAATGATGTCGCTCGATGTCTACCTGGGCAAGGACATCAAGCTGAATTCTCCGCTGGTCGACGCCGCACAAATGGATGCGCTTTCGGAAGCTCTGTCCCCAGTCCATTGCATCGACGTCAGTTTCGAGGTGGCAGGAGGCGTTAAGACCGCCCGTCAGTTGTTGGGCAGCATTGCTGAAGAAGCAAAAGCGGCTGCGACCCGGGCTGGAGCAATCCTGTTGCGTGATCGTGCCGTCGGCGAAAAGCGAGCTGCTCTTCCCGCGCTGCTGGCTGTTTCAGCGGCGTGGCGAGCGATGGTCGAAGCCGGCGCCTGGAATATTCCTCTGATTGTGGAGACTGGCCAGGTCATCGATACGCATCACGTAGCCTTGCTGGTTGCCGCAGGCGCGAGCGCCGTGCATCCCCGCCTAGCGATGAATTTGGCCGCCCGCGCCGACCTTAGCGGCCCTGCGCTCTACCGTGCCGCAATAGAAAAAGGTCTGCGCAAAGTCCTGGCCCGCATGGGCATCTCGGCAATGAGCAGCTACCGTAACAGCCAGATATTCGAAACCATCGGCCTCGATCCCGACGTGTGCGAGCAGTTCTTTGAAGACGCCGGCCATACCCTTGGCGGCAAAGGTCTTGACGATCTGCTCGCGGATTGCATCTCTTGTCACGCCGCTGGCTTCGGGTCTTCAACCGCAGAATTTCGCGACGCCGGCCTCTATCGCTTCCGCCGCAACGGCGAGCAGCACGCGAGTTCGCCAGAACTGGTGAGGCGGATGCATCGCTACATCAAGTGTCCAACTCCGGCAAATCAGGTGGCTTTGGCGGCGCTGTCGGAAGAAAGAAAGAATATTGCGGTGCGGGACTTGCTCGAGTTCCGTCCTGCGCAGCCTCTATCTTTGGACGAAGTCGAGAGCGAAGTTTCGCTGCTCAGCCGCTTCAGTACGCAGGCTATGTCGCTTGGCGCAATTTCACCCGAAGCCCATCAGACCCTGGCGATTGCGATGAACCGCCTCGGCGGACGCAGCAATACCGGCGAAGGAGGCGAGGACCCAAGCATTTATTACGATCGCCCCGAAGCTAACAACCGGGTAAAGCAGGTAGCGTCCGCGCGATTTGGCGTGACCGCTGAATACCTGGTGCATGCCGATGAGATCGAGATCAAGATGGCCCAGGGCTCGAAGCCCGGCGAAGGCGGCCAATTGCCGTCGGCGAAAGTTACCCCATACATCGCGCGTCTGCGCCACGCCGTACCCGGAACCTCACTCATTTCGCCGCCGCCGCATCATGACATCTACAGCATCGAAGACCTGGCGCAGTTAATTTACGATCTGCGCGCGGTGAACCCAAATGCGCGTATCGGGGTGAAGCTGGTTTCCAGTTCCGGAGTCGGCGTCATCGCCACCGGCGTTGCCAAGGCTGGCGCCGACGTCATCACGATCAGTGGCCACGACGGCGGCACGGGCGCATCGCCGCTCACCTCCATCAAGAACACCGGACTTCCGTGGGAAATTGGTCTGCGGGACACACACACCGCGCTGGTGCGGGCGGGCCTTCGCGCGCGAGTTAGATTGCGCGTGGATGGCGGCCTCAAGTTTGCGCGCGACGTGGTAGTCGCGGCGCTATTGGGCGCTGAAGAATTCGGCTTCGGCACCGCCGCCCTGCTGGCCATCGGTTGCGTCATGGCGCGGCAGTGTCATCTCAATACCTGTCCCGTCGGCATCGCGACGCAGGATGAAACGCTACGCGCCCGCTTTGCTGGAAACCCTGAAATGGTGGAAACTTTTTTCCGCGCCCTGGCTGCCGATGTCCGCCAAATGCTGGCGACGATAGGAGCAGGATCCATTGATGAGGTTCTGGGCGCCGTCGAACGATTGCAGCCGCAAGCTGCAGATACCAGGCAGAGTGTGAACGCCCTCTTGCAGCCCATCCTCGATCCGCCCGCGCAATTTGCCTGTCCTCATGAGGACAGCGGCGCCCTCCACGTTGAACTGAGCCGCGTGGTGGATGACTTGGAATCGCTTTCCATGCGTCCTTATCGCTTTTCCATCACCAACCAGGATCGAGCCGTGGGCGCGCACTTCAGCGGCGAGGTCCTGCGCCGGGTCGGTCGCTCGACTCTGGATATGACCGGCGTCGATTGCGAATTCGTCGGCACCGCCGGGCAAAGTTTTGGCGCGTTCCTGATTTCCGGGGCGAACTTCCGCCTGATTGGGGAAGCCAACGACTACGTTGGAAAAGGTCTCTGCGGCGGCAGCATCGCCATTAGCGCCCACGCGGATGCGTCCGAACGAGGAGACGTTCTGGCTGGAAACACTGTCCTCTACGGCGCGACCTCCGGTGAGTTATTTGTCGCCGGCCGGGCGGGGGAACGTTTCGCGGTTCGCAACAGCGGCGCTCTGGCCGTAGTCGAGGGCGTGGGGCGCCACGGATGCGAATATATGACGGCGGGCGTCGTGGTGATCCTTGGTCCCGCGGGCGGCAACCTGGGGGCGGGCATGACTGGAGGCCTGACGTACCTGTTGTGCAATGACGCCGGCGATCAGATGACTCAAGATCTGATGAACCGTGATTCTGTACGTTTTGCTGCACTCGAATCTCAGGAAGAGCAATGGCTTCGCCGCATTCTTCACCGGCACGTGCAACTAACCGGCAGCCCTCGGGCTGCGGACCTTCTCTCCTATTCCGCTTTGCCGCTGCTGCGGGTTGAGCCGGTGACTCCCCCGTGCTCGATCGAAGAGACCTGGGCTCCTGTTCTCGCGCGCCTCGCAGCCGAGGAAGCGCGGAGCTATGGGCGCGATAAGATTCTCACTTCCGAAAGAGCAGTCGTGCAGTGAGCGAGCATGAGTCAAGCCCTCGTTTCCCATCCCTGAACCGAAGCAAAGTTCGCTATAATCTCCGACTAACGAATGGATTTCGATCAACTCATCACATTTCTGGAAGTTGCCCGGCAAGGCAGCTTCTCCCGCGCCGGAGAAAAAGTTTTCCGTTCGCAATCGGCGGTCAGCGCCCAGATCCGCCAACTGGAGCAGGAGTACGGCGATCGTTTGCTTGATCGCTCAGGCAAAACGGTCAAGCTCACTCCCGCCGGTCAAGTCTTCCACGACTACGCATTACGCTTGAAAAAGCTGCGTGATGAATCGCTGGTGGCAGTAGCCGACCATGGCCACACTCCGCGTGGAACGTTGATGGTCGGCGCTAACGAAGCCACTTGCCTCTATGTTCTGCCTGAAGTTTTCGGGGAGTACTGCCGCAAGTATCCCGATGTGCAGATCAGCATTTATCGCAATTTCACGTATAAGATTGTCGAGAAGCTGGAGAATGGATCTCTCGATGTGGGCATACTCAGCCTGCCCGTCCAGTCACCCAGCTTGAAAGTGCAGCCCATCTTTCGCGACCGTTTGATGCTGATGGTGAGTCCCAAGAATCCTCTCGCCAAGCTGAAATCGGCGCACATCAGCGAGGTGGTAAAACATCCTCTGCTGCTGCCCAAGACCGGCCATACCCGCAGACTGCTGGATAAACTCTTTCGCGAATACAACACGGAACTCAAGGTCAGAATGGAACTTCCCAGCATCGGGATGATCAAGAGCTTCGTCGCTGCCGACCTCGGCATCTCGCTGATCAGCGCGTCCTTTGCGCGCGACGAAGTTTCGGCGGGCAGGGTGAAGCTGGTTGAACTGGAAGGCGCGGAGCTTTGGCGGGAACTCGGCATTGCCTACCGGCGCGACCGCACTCTTTCAGTCGCCACCAAAACGTTTGTCACGGTCGTGCGGCAGCTCTCTGATTATCTGAAGAAGACGGATGCCCCGGCGCACAAGTAGGGTTCTTACTTAGGCCCCTGCTTCCGGCGGAACAGTCAGCGGCTGGATGATGTGCAGCCCGCACTCGGTCTTCGATGATCCAGACCAACGCCCAGCCCTTGGGTCTTCTCCGGGCCGTACCGCTCGCGTGCAGTGCGTGCAACCGATACTGGGATAACTGCGCTCATGCAGAGCGTTGTAAGGCACGTTGTGTTGGCGAATGTATTGCCAGACCTGCTTGGAGCTCCAGTCGGCGATCGGATTGATCTTCACCAAACCGAATTTCTCGTCCCACTCAACTTTACCAGCGCCCGCCCGCGCCGTCGTCTGGTCACGCCGGATGCTCGTGATCCATGCCCGTAGTTCACCCAGCTTGCGCCGCAGCGGCTCGATCTTGCGAAGATTGCAGCATTGGTCGGGGCTCCGTTCCCAGAGTGCCGCACCGTACACGCGTTCCTGCTCCTCCGGCGAGTTCAAGGGATAGACTTTTTCGATCGTGATGCCATATCTCTGCTCCACCTGGTCCATCAGGTTGTAGGTTTCTGAAAACAGAAACTCGGTATCCAAAGTGAATAATCGAAAGTCCTTGCGCACCCGCGAAGCAATATCGATCAGAGCCATACCCTCAGCTCCGAAAGCGGAAGAGAGCGCCACGGTATTACCGAAAATCGTAAAGGCCCACTCAAGGACCCGTTCGGGCCTCCACGTTTCCGCTGCGATCTGTATTTCTCCAACTTCTTCTTTCATGCCAAAGGCTCCTCGCCGCCCCTCAAAGTTTCAGCCGGCGAAAGCAAAGTTTGAGCAAGCGCGTCACCGAATTCGCGACTCAGCGCTGGGACGGTCACCGCCTCGCGGAGCAAATTCTGGTCGGCGAATCTCACCACCTCACCTACGACCAGCAGCGTTGGCGACGCGAGACTCGGCGCGCGTTTCAGATCCGACACCGTGGTGCGGTATATCCTCTGCTCGGAGGTTGTCGCCCGAGAAATAATTGCGCAAGGAGTTTCTCCCGCGAACCCGGCGGCCGTGAGCTTGCCGGAAATCTCACCATAGTTCGAGCCCGGCATATAAACGACGACCGTCGCCTCGGCTGCCGCAAACTGTCCCCAATTCGCGTCGTCGTTGCCAGAAGCGTGGTTGCCCGTCGTCAGCACAAGCGTGGACGACGCTCGCCGGTGTGTCAGCGGAATACCAGCGGCCGCCGCCGCCCCCAGTGCCGAGGTCACACCAGGCACAATTTCATATTCAACGTTGGCTCTCCGCAGCGCTTCGATCTCCTCCCCAGCCCGGCCAAAGATCAACGGATCCCCACTCTTCAGCCGCACTACTTGCCGGCCCGCCGCAGCCAGCGTCACCAGCAAAAAATTAATCTCCTCCTGCCGGATGGTCTTGGTACCGCAGCGCTTGCCCACGTTCTGCACTTGGGCTGTGGGTGAAATAAGTCTTAAGATTTCGGACGTGACCAGATCGTCGTGCAGTACAACTTCGGCTCCGCGCAACAATCGCAAGGCTTTCACCGTTAGCAACTCAGGATCACCCGGCCCAGCGCCCACCAAAAAAACCTTGCCGTTCATACCATCACGCTCCTGTTCCTCTTCGCCGACTCGTCCTTCTTAGCTTCTTCCGCCAATGCCGCGTCCAGCGCCTCACGGCTCGCTAACGAGTGCAACAATTCGCGCTTGCGCTGCGGATCAAGATCGCTGGCCAGCACGTGCCTCCGTGTCTCTCCCAGTTCTGCCACCCACCGGGCATACCCCGGACCAAACTGCCGTTCCAGCTGTTGTCGAAGTTTTTGTGCCAGAGACGGACTCTGCCCGTTCGTTGAGATCGCAATCTGCAGATCTCCCCGGCGCACGACAGCGGGATAGTAAAAGTCGCAATAATCCGGATCGTCGACCACATTGCACAGCACTCCCCGTCGCTGCGCTTCGCGATAAATCGATCCGTTGACAAAACGAGATGCGGTAGCCACTACTGCCAGAACCGTTTCATCAAGATCGGACTCGCCAAAGGCGCGTATCTCAAGCGTGATCTTCCCCGCCTTTGCCCACGCATGCACCGCCTCGGTCGCTTCCAGCCCAACTACGTGGACGCGCGCGCCAGCTTCGATCAGGCCGCCAATCTTAGGCTCGCCCACCTTCCCGGCGCCGACCACAAGGCAACGTCTACCTTCAAGCTTCATAAACATTGGAAATAAGCTGCTCACCGTTTCTCCTATCTGGCCTAGCCTTCCACGCCGCTCGGCACACGCCCCTCGGGCAGATCACGCGCCACCGCCTCCACGAACTCTCCCGCCAGAAAATTCCGCAGTTCCGTATCGGTGTGACGAGCGAAAAAATGCCGCAGATTTTCACCATTGTTGCCGTCGGCGAGATACCGGCGCAGCAGCCGTTCGATTGCCTCAGGGACCTCAGTTGCCGCGCAGCGATACCCAACAGGCCTTGCGATCGACTGATGCAAGCCGAGCGCACCGCCCAGGCAGAAGTAATAAGCATCCACCATTTGCCCGTTGACCTTGATCTTCTTGCCTTCGATTCCAATGTCGGCGATCCAGTGTTGTCCGCAACTGTTGGGGCAGCCGGTAACGTGCAGTTTCAAGTGCTGATCAAATCCAGGAAGACGCTCTTCCAATTCCTCCACCAGCCAGCGCGAGAAACTCTTCGTCTCCGTGATCGCGAGCTTGCAGAACTCTGTTCCACTGCATGCGACCGCTCCACGCCAAAAGGGAGATCCACTCACCGGCAAACCAAACGCGCCAAGCTCTTTTGCCAGGTCGTCCGCCTGCAACCGCGGCACGTTGACGATCAGCAGGTTCTGCATATTGGTGGTGCGCAGTTCACCGCTCGCGAATCGATCAGCCAGATCGGCCGCGGCATGCATCTGTTCCGGCGTAATCCTGCCACGCAGGACCGTTGCCCCCACATAGCAATACCCAGATTGTTTTTGCGGATGAATTCCGATGTGATCGCGGTAGGTGTCTGCCGGTGGCTGTTCCGGCTCGTCAGGATCGAATTGAAATCCTATCCGTCGCTCCAGCTCTTTTTGGAAGTCCTGCACAGTCCAGCCGTGCCGAAGAAATAGAAATTTAAGCCGCGCCCGCTCGCGATGTTCGCGCAAGTGGTCTGAGTCGCGAAACAACTCAGCCACTCCCCGGATCGCCGGCAGAACCTGATTCCAACGCACGAAAGCATTGAGCGGCGCACCCAGGTAAGGCTCGGTCGAGAGCCCGCCGCCCACGCGCAACGCAAAACCTGTCTCAGCCTTGCCGCGAACCACGCGCTGTATCGCCGTCAGCCCGACATCGTTGATCTCCGGATAGGGGCACCATACGCGGCATCCCGTAATAGAAATCTTGAACTTGCGCGGCAGATTGTAGAACTCGGCGTTCCCTGCGAGCATGCGATCGGCTTCGAGCGCGAGCGGCGAAGCATCGCAGATCTCGTCCGCATCCACGCCAGCGACCGGGCATCCGGTGATGTTGCGGGTAACATCGCCGCAAGCCCCGATGGTGTTCAGCCCGACGCGCCACAGTTCCTCGAGCACTTCCGGTAGCGCCTCAATCGTGACCCAGTGCAACTGAATGTTCTGCCGCACCGTTAGATCGGCGGTGCTGCGCGCGTATCGTTGAGTGAGATTGGCGATGGTCCGCAGTTGGTCGGATCGCAGCAGGCCGTTGGGAATTCGAATTCGCAGCATAAAGAACGGCAACGCCCGTCCCTGGCCGTCTTTCCCGCCGACCACTCCCGCTCCGTCGCCCTGGGTATAAACGCCCCACCATCGAAAATAGGTTCCAATCCATTCTGCTGGGATTGAGTCGAAGCCCTCCCGCGCAAAGCGCCGAATCTCGGCCAACCCGTCCCAGGGATTCAACGCACGCTTGAGGCGTTCCGACTTTTGCGCTTTCGTTTCTTTGACTGCGTTTTCCATAACGTTTTCGGCAAAAAGAAAAACCCACCGCCAGAGGCTCTCTGGCGGTGGGCGATAAGTGCTGACGATGCTATGAAACTTCTAAGTCAGCAGCCTCCCTGCGCCAGAGCACACGCATGCACAACAACAACATGCGCACATACAGATCTGGCGAGGATTGCTGAAACTAGTCATGCTATTCCCGATAGTAAGCTGGCATGCTCGAACCCGTCAACTTACCACTGGTTTTCTTAGATGCATAATTTTGATCATACGCATCAGAATTTCAAGTCCGTGGGTGTTGCCACACCCGCTTCGAAACTCGGCCCGGCCGGCAGCGTCCGAGTTGCCGACCGCAGGCACATAAGCCTGAGGGAGCGGTCCGCTCGCCCCGCGTTGATCTGTTACTTCTTCGAGGATGGCTTGAAGATAACGCGGAGGACGCCCGCGTTCTTCGCGTAGTTGCCATGCGCGCCCGTAGGCCAGGCGAGGAACGGTGGTATTTTGAAACCCGAGTTCCGCACCTGAATATTGACCACACGGACGCCCACGATATCCGGAACTTCCCATGAAAGCAAGTCGTTCGGGTCGCTCCATGCGACGATCTGTGGACCAGGCGCTGCCAGAGCCCGCTGCTTCAGATAGTGCTGCCGCCTGCACCGCCAGTGCGCGATCGAGGGTGGCGCCAGTGTCGCGGGTATGGTGGAAGGGCAGGAATCGACGGCAGGCTCGTTTGAAGCAGAGAGCCTGGCGAGTTCCAAAAGCTCGATCTGGTTGGCGAGGAAGTAGAAACCGGCAGTATGCGCGGAGAAATAATCGGCTGCGTTCTTTTCTTCTGAAGTGATTTTAAATAGCGAAACTTCCGGCCCTTGCTTGCCGAGCCAATCCGAGTCAAGCGCAGCCAGCGAAAGATAACTGCCAAGACTGTGCGTAATGAAGAAGAACTCCTGGCCAACATCCTCCGCCTTCGCCGTTTGTAGGTTAACACCCGCGGATTGCAGGGACTTCACCAGCAATTGGCGGATCCCAGCGCGTAGAATTTCCTCCATCGGCCCCAGAGCCATCACCGCATCGCCAAAGCCCCAGTCCATCAGCCCGTTCTTTAATGAGCGGTTGGCGAAGGTCGCACGGCGCGAGAGGTGGTTTAACTCCGCCGCTTCCGCCGGCAGTATCCACTGATAGTGCAAATACCTCCCCGGATGGTCGAGGTCTGGCTGGTTGCATCCCTGGGGTAAGGTACACGAGGGCACGGCGCAAGCATCCATCTGATCCTTGGACGGACCGGTCAGTGTCGCATCGCGCGCGATGAGCCACTTGCACTTCAGCGGATACGCAAGGGGCCACCAGTTCAGCTCGTCCAGCAGGATCGGTGCATGACCGTTGCCGGCAATCTCATAACGGTCGATGAACGGCGCGGAGGCGTTCCAATCCTCCTGTGTCTTCCAGATCGGGACTTGCATGTACGTCAGCGCCGGAGGCGTGGCATTCACAGCGAAAGGACCATCCGCATAAACACGGCCCAGGCTGGTCACCGTACATTCGCCAAGATATTTGCAAATACCCTTCCGCAGCAGCGACGAATCCCCAGCTCCCATCTGGTTAATTCCGTGCATGTAGAGGATGTGGACCGCCGGGGCACTCCTGACGAGCCTCTCAGTTTCGCCAATGGTTTCTGACATCGCTCGGGTAGCGCGGGTGTGGTCCGCACTCTCGATCACGTCGCCGATGGACTGCGTTCCCGCGAGCCGCTTCCCTCCGCTCTGGGACTGCATCGGAGACGAAGGAAGTAGGAACACTGCGATGGCGACGGACATCCAATTTCTGTGCGAGCACGTCATGCTGGGCATTTTAAGACGAGAGAGGGTTGGCAAGAAACTAATTCTCCCCTTCAGGAAAACGGCGGCGGAAACTCCAGCCGGAGCCTCATTTGGTTTAGGCTCTACCGAGGAACGCGGTCGAAAGCGGGGCCGACCACTAACACGCTCGGTTCCGGTGTTACTCGGAATGAATCAGACGCTACCGCGGGCGCTCGGTGGCCCGTCCCTGACGCTCATGCACCCTCAGCCACTGGTTGCGGCCTCCGATTGACCCATCCTTATCATTTCTCTCGCATCAGATTGTCCGTAGAATCTTCGCAGGTGCCATCTAAGGTGAAAATGATGAAGACGAAACCGTATATTGCGGCGCGCATTCATAAACTCCTGCTGGCGGTGCTATGCCTTCCCGCCTCCCTGCTGGCCGAGCCAGTCACGTTGCAGCACGCGGTGGAACTCGCGCTCAAGCATGCCAATGGCGCAGCCATTACCGCCGCTGACGAGCAGCACGCTTCCGCCGCCTCCCGTGAATTGCGGAACAACTACATCCCGCAAATGACAGCCGGCGCGGGCCTCGGATGGTCTTACGGATTTCCCCTGAGCCTCGAGGGCTCCGCGCCTTCCCTTTTCAACATTAGCGCCCAGTCCGCGCTCCTGCATCCCGAACTTCGCTCCTTCATTCGTGCCGCGCAAACCGAATCTTCCGCCGCCTCCTTTCGCAGCAAAGATGAGCGCAATCAGATCATTCAGGACACTGTGCTCAGTTATGCCGAACTTGAAAAATGGGAGCAGCGTTTGGCGCGCCTGCATGAGGCCGAACCCGAAACGCAGAAGATGGAAGCGGCTGTCGCCGATCGCGTTAGGGAAGGTATCGATAGCGAACTTGACGGAACCAGGGCCCGCCTCTCGGAGGCGCGTCTGCGCCTGCGCATCGCAGAGGCTCAAGGCGCCGCGGACGTGCTCCGCGAACATCTCTCGAAGCTCACCGGCCTCCCGGCCCCTGGCATTCAGACTGAAACCGAGTCGATCCCGGCGCTACCCACCGTCAGGCAGGATCAGGACGGGCCCACAAAGGCCGCCGAGTCCAGTCCCATGGTTCAGTCCGCCGTCGAACACGCCCGTGCCCAATATTTGCGCGCCCAGGGCGAGCACAGATCTTTGCTGCCCACCGTCGATTTTGCCGCGCAATACGCTTTGCTCTCGACCTATAACAATTACGACCAGTTCTATAAGAGCTTCCAGCGCAGCAACGCCACCGTCGGAGTGGCCATTCGATTCTCATTCCTTAATGCCGCGCAGCGCTCACGCGCCCAAGCCGCCGACGCCGATGCGCGCAAAGCCAAGACCCAGGCCGACGCCGCCCGCGACCAGGTCTCGGAGGAAACCTTGCGCCTGCAACGCTCCGTCACCCAGATGCAAGCCGCCCGCGATGTGGCCGAACTCGAATACGAGATCGCCCAGAAAACGGTTGAAGCTGTCCAAACTCGCATGAACTCCGCGACCGCCAACCTGCACGATCTCGACAATGCCCGCACCCAAGCCGGCGAACGCTTCATCGCATTTCAGGATGTGACCTTCGAACTGGAACGCAGTCAGGTTTCACTCCTCCGCGCCTCCGGAAATCTCGAAAGCTGGGCCCTCGGAACAAAATGACCTGGCCGGGCTCTGATTTTCGCCGCTCGCTGCATCAAACTGTCTGTTCGACGTATAGCAGTTCGATTCCCAGTTGCCCCTTGATAACCTTATGCCAAGCCTTTCCATGGGTTGGGGTAACCAAAGTGCATCATTATGCAGGACGAACCTGCATAAACACTGGTTTTTCGCCCGCATCACCCGCCCCCGAATGGTAAAATAAGTACTCACCCACTATGCCTCTTAAAACACTGTTTCTGAATCCACCCTCTTTTGAGAATTTTGATGGCGGAGCTGGGTCTCGTTGGCCCGCCACCCGCGAGATAGAGAGCTATTGGTACCCGGTTTGGCTGGCTTATCCGACGGGGATGCTGGAGGGGGCGCGATTGCTGGATGCCCCGTCGCATCATATTTCGGCGGAGCAGACCATTGAGATTGCCAAGGGCTACGAGTTTCTTGTGCTGTTCACCAGCACGCCGGGATTCCCGGGGGATATCGGACTGGCGCGCGCCATCAAGACGGCGAATCCGAAGATCAAGATTGCTTTTGTGGGGCCGCACGTGACCGTGCTTCCGGAAAAATCTTTGCGAGATTGCCCGGCCATTGATTTTGTCGCCCGAAAAGAATTCGACTACACGGTGGTCGATTACGCCAAGGGCAAGCCGCTGGCGGAGATTCCCGGAGTTTCGTTCTTGCAAGACGGCAAGATTGTGCACAACCCGGATGCTCCGCAAATTCAGGATCTCGATGCCCTCCCGCACGTCACCGACATTTACAAGCGCGATCTCGACGTCACCCGTTATAACGTTCCATTCCTGCTGAATCCTTACGTTTCCCTCTATACAACGCGCGGTTGTCCGGCGCAGTGCACGTTCTGCCTATGGCCGCAGACGTTGAGCGGACATCCGTGGCGCAAGCGCTCGACTGACGATGTGGCCGCGGAAATGTCGAAGGTCAAACAGTACTGGCCGGAAGTGAAGGAGTTCTTCTTCGACGACGACACTTTCAACATCCAAAACTACATTTTGAAGAGCTGGTCCTTGGTGAAACTCGGGACCACCCAGGCACAGCGTAAGTTATTCTTTTCGCTCGCACGGACCAGGCGGGAGCTGGAGAAACTCAAGGCCGGGGAGTCGCCGCTC
>WNFE01001632.1_pt1 | contig 16295 bp, 14 predicted proteins | sample 5400451 | NCBI WGS metagenome assembly WNFE01 (sample SAMN13153344, study PRJNA577476) | soil metagenome | isolation source: 200 cm saprolite under Douglas fir tree site 2 hole 2 | place: USA:California | collected 2015-04-18 | reverse complement strand
GGCAATAGCTAATTTTGTGAGTGATACGCTCGGACTTGGCCCGAACGATTCCTCTCACGACTGGCACGTTCAACCTAGTTGTCAAAGACCGATTCGCATTTCCGCCTGAGCGGCGCGTTTTCAGTCCAGGCGAACCCGCTACTAGAGCGAATCCGACTGTCCCCGAAACCTTTTAAAGCTACTGTTCTTGCTGCGGCCTGTCAATTGGCCGAGTCCACAGGATTTCCACATTCCTCAGCGGCTAAAGCCGCGATCATTGTCCCCTGGACGCCGTTTGCGGCACAGCTGAAGCCGTGCCCTGACACAAACCAAGGCACGCCGGCTTGTTTTCCGCACAGCAGAACATATCTTCCTTCCCGCTACAGCGCCGGTATCCCAGATGGGGGACACAATTTACTTTTCGGCACGAGCCGAGACGGAAGATTATCGGTTAAGAAAAGATCTTACGGAGGTTCTTGCGGAAATCATCAGGCATGAATGCCTGACCCAGCACGCATTAACCCTTCGAGGAACTCTGTCCCCGAATGTGCGACCTCGTGGCCGAGGCCAATTCCAGCTAACTCTTGCTTTTCTGCTGGCTTAGAACCTTAGATGCCAGGCACGCTACGAGAGATTCAAAAGCCCGGCTTGCCACACTGCTCTCGACGGTTTGTCTTTTATACCACGCAGCAAGAAAGGAAGCAAGCAGGAATTCGCGAAGTAAACCCGTCTGCACCACAGGTCGCTTCAAATTGCCAAGGTCCATGTGACATCCATCACAGACTTACGGCCATTCCAGCAACGAATAATGGAAGGATCGGGGGAGCGCTCCGTTTGGTGGTGGAACCAGACTCGCGCCGAGCACTAAATGCATATTTCGCCGCGCGATTAAACAGCCGCGAAGCGGCGAAATATTGCAGCCCACGGCGTAAGCCGTGGGTCGCTCGCGGGCAGAAGGTCAGCCCCGGAGGGGCGAGAGAAAATGTCGCATACATCCGGCAATATTCTGCTTCATCTAATTTTCAGCACCCACCAACGCCGACCTCTGATCAAGCCTGAATTCCAATCGGAGTTGTTCGCCTACCTAGGCGGCATCATCCGCGAAATGCACGGAGCCGCGCTGATCATCAATGGCACCGCAATGGCACCGCCGATCACGTCCACATGTTGCTGCGGATTCGTCCCGCTCATGCCGCGGCAGAAATCGCTCGCGTGGTCAAGACGAATTCCTCCCGTTGGATTCACGAAAAATGGAGCGCCGATTTTGCCTGGCAAACGGGTTATGGCGTTTTCAGCGTAAGCGAATCCAACGTTGCGGCCGTGACTCGATACATTGCGCTGCAGGAAGAGCACCACAAGAAGCATTCGTTTCGAGACGAGTTCCTGGTCTTCCTCAAAAAAAATGGCGTTGCGTACGACGAGAAATATATTTGGGATTAATTTTCTTTCGCCCCCTCCGGGGCCTGCGGCGGGATTTGTAAGGTCACCCACGGCTTGCGCCGTGGGCTGCAGTATTTCGCCGCTTCGCGGCTGAATTTGAGAAACAGACGGGGCGATATTGCCGCGCATACAATTTGCTGATGGCGCGGGGATGGGAGAGCAAGTCCGTCCAACAGCAGCAGGAGTTGGCTACTTCTGATGCGGGGCGGGCGAAACCGCGGATGACTGCAGAGGAGATTGACGCGGAGCGGCGGAGAGAGTCGCTGCAACTTTCGCGGCGGCGGGTATTGCAGCAGTTGGAGGTGGCTTCGAATCCGCGGCATCGGGAGATGCTGGAGGCGGCGCTAGCGGATTTGGATGCGCAGTTGGAGAAGCAGTGATTAGTGCGTGGTGGCCAGTGGGTAGTGAAATCCAAAGGCGAATTCCAAAGCCGATTTCCAAAGCAAAGTAGAATGAGATTGTGAAGAAGTTTTGGGACAATGCGGCGAGTGCTGCTGATCCTGGTGAGTTGTCGGACAAGAGTCTCCGACCCACACGGGTGCGGGTTCCCTCGTCGGTTCAAATCGGGGCGGTGACCATTTCTCCGGCTACGGTTTTGGCGCCGATGGCTGGTGTGACGGACACGGTGTTTCGCCGATTCATTCGCAATCTGGGTGGATGCGGGCTGATCATGACTGAGTTTACTTCCGCCGACGGAGTATTGCGGGCGAAGGACCAGAAGGCGAAGCGGTATCTGCATTTTTATGAAGATGAGCATCCGATTTCGGCGCAGCTTTTTGGCAGCGATCCGCGAGTGATGGCGGAGGCGGCGCGCATCGTCGAGGGCCTGGGATTCGATCTGGTGGATTTAAACCTGGGGTGTCCGGCGAAGAAAGTTGTGAAGTGCAATGGCGGGTCGGGGCTGCTGCGCGATCTGCCACGGATTGGCGGAATCTTTGAAGCGGTGCGCAAGGCGGTGACGATCCCCTTCACCGTGAAGTTTCGCGCGGGATGGAATGATGACGAGATTGTCTGCGTGGAACTGGCGAAGATGGCCGAGGATTGCGGACTGTGCGCGGTGGCGCTGCATGCGCGGACGCGGGAGCAGGGATATTCGGGCAACGCGCGCTGGGAGTGGATTCGAGGGGTGAAGGACGCGGTGAAGATTCCGGTGATTGGGAATGGGGACATTCGTACTCCGGAAGATGCTTGTGCGATGGTTGAGGCGACGGGGTGCGATGCGGTGATGATTGGCAGGACGGCGCCGGCGAATCCGTGGATCTTCAGGCAGATTGAGCAGTATTGCGCGGCGCTAGAATCCCCACCCTCTCCAGCGAACGGAGAAGGGTGGGGCACCCGTCGGGTCGCTTACGACGAGCCATCGGAAGCAAACCGTTACGAGATGATCCGCACGTATTTCCGCATGCTAATCGAAGAAGAACTACCCGACGCCACGGGGAAGATGAAGCAGTTTGGGTCATGGTTCACGCATGGGGTTCCGGGAGGAGGGGGGCTGCGCAAGGCGATCTACGAATCGAAGAACGCGCCGGAGATTCTGGTAAGGGTGGAGGAATTCTTTGAGGCGCGGTTGGCGGTTGGGGTCACGATAGTCGCGGATTAGTGTGGTGCCGAAATTCCTCCTGGACAAATCGAAAGCCCGGGCCTGCGGCCCGGGAACGGACGAGGGCGTCCGTTCCCACACAGGCATTACCATAATGGGCGCTGTTATATTTTCGCTACGATTTTTCCTCGCTCATCTTTTTCTAAATACGCCCACGGAATGTTGGGATCATGGGTGAACATGGTGAGCCAGCGTTCTGGGATTGCGCGGGAGTAGTAGCGTTTGCGGCTTTCGATGGTTTCAATAGGATAGAGATCGAAGGCCATCACCCAGTTAAGCTCGAGGTGCGCAGAAGTTGGAATCAAGTCGGAAATGTAGCAGGCGATCTTGCCTCCGCTCTGGATGGTAACGGCTTGCATGTCGCGGGTGTGGCCGGGGAAAACTTGCACGGAAATTCCGGGGACGATTTCTGTGTCTCCGCGAAGCAGCTGCATTTGGCCGGATTCAACTAAAGGATCGTAGTTGTTGGTCATGTAGCTGACGGCGTCACGCTGATTTTCGTGGGCGTGGCGCCATTCACCTTCCTGAACGTAGTATTTGGCTTTCGGAAAGGTGGCTTTGGGCTTGCCCGCTTGAAGGACGGTGTTCCATCCGCAGTGATCGAAGTGCAGATGGGTGTTGATGACGATGTCGATGTCTTCAGGTGAGACGGCGGCGGCGCTGAGGTTGTCGAGAAGCTCTGCCGGCTGGCCGTAGAGTTGTGCCATCTTCTCGGGAAGCTTATTGCCGATTCCGGTTTCGATCAGGAGGTTTTTGTCACCGCGGATTAGGACGGAATTAAGGCCGGTGGGGACGCGGTTGTTGGCGTCGGCCTGGACTTTTCTTGACCACAGGACTTTGGGGACGACGCCGAAGAAGCTGCCACCGTCGAGGTGGTAGATGCCGTCGGAGAGGGCGGTGAGTTCGAAATTGCCGAGCCTGAGGCGATGCATTCATCTCGATTGTAGCGATTCGTTCGGTGCCGACGAAGAGCTTTTAACCACAAAGAGCGGTAAGAAAAGCCACCAAGGGCGCAAAGAAAACCGGGGTTCTTTGCGGCCTTGGCGTCGGCTTGGCGCGCTTTGCGGTTAAAGGCTTCTGCCCTTTTTTCACATGCTAAAATCAATACAGGAGTAATACTGCTTACCGATGTCGCCTGAGATCGAGCACCTTATCTCGCTGCAGGTTACGGACCGCGAAATCCAGCGGCTGAAGGCGGAAATCGCCGAGCTTCCCAAGCGCGTAGCAAGCATTGAAGAAAAGCTGGCAGGGACCAAAGCTGGCTTGGAGAAAGCGCGGGCATCCGTCAAGACGGATGATGCCGCGCGGCGCAAGTACGAAACCGCTATCACCGACCTGCGGCAGAAAATCTCCAAGTATCGCGACCAGTCGCTCGAAGTGAAGACCAACGACCAGTATAAGGCGTTGCTCCATGAAATCCAGTTCGCGGAAAAAGAAATTGGCGCCAACGAAGACAAGATTCTCGAGCTGATGGTCAATGCCGAGGTGCGCGAGAAGGAAGTTAAAGCTGCCGAGATCGAGCTCAACGAAGAGACCGCGGAGATCGAGAAGGAAAAGAAGATTGCGCACGATCGCACTGCCGAAGACGAAAAGGAACTCGCCGAATGGACTGCCAAGCGGAATGCGGCGCGGGGCGCGGTTGATGCCGATCTGCTGCGGCATTACGACCGGGTGCTGAAATTCCGAGGTTCAGGGTTGGCGGAAGTTCTTGACCAAAAATGTACGGGATGCTCGGTGGTGCTGCGGCCGCAGATTTACAACGAAGTGCGTGGCGGCAAGCTGATTTTTTGCGACTCCTGCCAGCGCATTCTTTACTACGATCCGTCGAAGGAAGTTGCCGCTGAAGCGCCGGTGGAACGGACTACGAAGCGGCGGGCGCATCCGAAGATTGATGCCAGCCAGGCTTGGTATTATCGCGGCGAGTATGGAGAAAGCGGCGAGGTGTTTCTAAGTTTTTCCAACACCGATGGAAGCGCGCATCGCCGGGTGTACGACGCTGCCAGCGGCCGCAAGCTGGGAGAGACGCTGGTGCGTGAAGGCGGCTACCGGCAGGCGTTTCCTGAAGACCTCACAGAAACCGTTCGCCTGAACGGCAACTGGAGCGAGGCTGAGCTGGATGGTTGGGGAGACGAGCTCCCTAGCTTCGCGCTCGATCTGCTGCAGCGGGATTTGGACCTGGCGCGGGCGGAAGCTGCAAGCCATCGGCACAAGGAGCCGGTTTCGGCGTAGGCTCGCGGCAAGCTAGTTGATGTGACGCGCCTTAGTTGTAGGTCTCTTGCTCACAGCCTCTGACTGATCCTTCCCGCTATCGCAGCGCTCCTTAATAAGCGCTTCAAGCTTTTCCACCGCTTCTGATGTGCTTAAGTTGAAAGCCGCCGCAAATTTTGCGATCATTTGTTCCGTCGTTAGACTTGGTATCGGCTGTGCCTTAAGGGTTCCTCCGGATCGAATCGGTGGTCCTGACGCGTTGTGGCTATCAATTTCCACGAAAGTTTCGCCCAGAACACCGGCTGTCTCAAGTGAAACCGTGGAGTCATTTGGAATGTTCAGCTCGTAGGTAGTCTTGAGCGCCATCGCTATCTCCACTGGGGCATCTTTTGACTCTGGTCTGACGCGGACACTCGTCACTGACCCGACATCAACACCAGCCAGTCGTACCCGCGCGCTGGGCCGAAGCCCCATCGCATCCGTGAAGTAGGCCTTAACCCCGATCGTCTGGCGCATAGGCCTAGCGATCAACAGGACCGCGAGCGCTAAGACAGCCAGAGCGGCGACGCTGGCGACTCGGAGCATTTTCCAGTTCATCGTGGCACCTCAATTACGAAGGACAAAACCGACATCATTATAGGAGGAAATGCCGGCGAGGAAGGGCCGTGGAAGAGCGGCCATTTATGGCCGCGTTTGTGTCGCATTTGGAAAGCAGGCTTTTGCTCCGCGGGCCCTAAAGGGCAAGCTTTCTTGGTTTTGATGACGCGGCGCTAAAGCGCCGCTCTTCCACGGTGCTCTTGGTCCACTCCCGTCGCGTACGCGTAAGATCGATTCATGACAGTACAAACGTCCGATCGCCATACTGTGACCATTTCCCGCCGCGGCGCTGATCGCCTCCGCGCGGGGCATGTGTGGGTTTACCGATCGGATGTTCTCGAAGCGAAGGATGTTCCTCCTGGAGCATTAGTGCTGGTGCAGGAAGCGTCTGACAAGAGTGTCCGACCCACACAGGCAAATTCGACACGCGCACGGTTGCTCGGCTCCGCGCTTTACAGCACGGCCTCGGAGATTGCGGTGCGGATGATTTCGCCGCGCCCCGTTTCCGATCTTGAGCAGCTGGTGCGGGAGCGGATACGGACGGCGGTGGCTTATCGCGAGCGGTTTGTCGAGAACACGAATGCGTATCGGGTGATTTTCAGCGAAGGGGATTTCTTGCCGGGGCTGATTGTGGACCGGTACAACGATTTTTTGTCTATGCAGATCGTTACCCAGGCGATGGACGCAGAGGCGATGCGCGGCGTTGTTATTTCTGAGGTGCGGGATGCGTTGAATCCGGCGGCGATCGTAGAGCGGGTTGATCCGCGGGTGCGGAAGTTGGAGCAGTTGGCGGCGAAGGAAAGCGGTGTGATTTGTGACTCTCGTACCGGAGCAGGCCCACAAGAAGATTGTGGGGCGACGGGCGTCTCGCCCGTCACCGATGATCCTACGGGGAACAGACCAGCTACCGAGAATGCCGGGCGAGGACGCCCGGTTCCCCACAACCCAACTACAACCGAATTCCACATGAACGGCGTGCGGTTTGTTTATGAGGCTCTCGGCGGACAGAAGACGGGAGCGTTTCTTGATCAAAGAGAAAACTACGCGGCGGCGGCGCAATACGCGCGGGGCGAGGTGCTCGACGTCTTTTGTTATCAGGGAGGGTTTGGGCTGCATCTGGCGGAGAAATGTTCGAAGGTAACGGGCGTGGACAGCTCGCGTCCGGCGCTCGAAATGGCGGAGCGGAATGCTTCGCTGAACGGGCGGGAGATTGAGTGGATCGAGGCCAACGCGTTTGACCTGCTGCGGGATTACGCGGATGCGGGGAGGCAGTATGACTGCGTGGTGCTTGATCCTCCCGCGTTTGCCAAGAGCAAGCAGAATTTGCAGACAGCGCTGCGAGGGTACAAAGAGCTGAATCTGCGGACGCTGAAGATGCTGCGGCCGGGGGGGATCCTGGTGACGTGCTCGTGTTCGTATCACGTAAGCGCGGGGGATTTGCTGGAAACGGTGACAGCGGCGGGGGTGGATTCCCAGAGAAATCTTCGTTTGCTGGAAAACCGGGGGGCAGCAAAAGACCATCCGAGCGTGCTGGGAATTCCAGAGACAGCCTACTTGAAATGCCTTATATTGCTTGTAAGCTAAACAATAATAAGGTATAAACAATACTTTACAATAACACACTAAGATTTTATGCTTGTTGCTGTGGTAAGCAGGTGCGGCATAGCAACCGAACTATCAACCCCAAAATTCAAAGAATTCTGATTCAGGAGGATTGTTATGACAGTTCTTACTCGCTTTGAACCATTCCGTGAGTTCACCACTTTGCAGGACCGTATGAACCGCTTGTTTCGCGACACCTACGGAGACGGCCGCGACGAGGCCTTGACCACCTCGAACTTTGCGCCGCCGGTGGATGTGTATGAGGACGAGCACAACATCACGCTGAAGATTGAAGTGCCGGGAATCGAGGAAAAGGACATCGATGTCCGGATTGAGAACAACACCCTGACCGTGCACGGCGAGCGCAAGTTCGAGAAGGAAGAGAAAGAAGAGAACTTCCGCCGGGTGGAGCGGCAGTATGGCAGCTTTACACGTTCGTTCACTCTGCCGAACACGATTGACGCGGATAAGGTCCAGGCCATCTATGACAAGGGGATCTTGAAGGTACAGCTTGCCAAGAAAGCCGAAGCCAAGCCGAAGCAGATCAAGGTCAACGTGGGCAGTGAGAAGGCGCTCGACGGTAAGAGCGCAAGCCGCGCGGCGTAAGAATTGTTCGGAGCTGGGAATTGGGGAGGCGGCAGTCGGCGCCTCCCTTTGTTTTTGGCTCTTGGCTCTTGGTTCTTGGCTCTAGCTTGCCAAGGAGGTTTAGGCTAAGAGCCAAGAGCTAAGAGCTAAGAGCTGTTTTATTGGAGTCATTATGGCCATCCGATGGGACAAATTCACATTGAAGGCGCAGGAAGGTATCCAGCGCGGGAACGAACTGGCGTCGGAGCATGGGAATCCGGAGCTGCTGCCACTGCATTTGCTGGCGGCGCTGCTCGAGGACAAGGAAGGAATCGTGCCGCCGGTGTTGGAGAAAATCGGCATGGGGCCGCAGCTGGTACTCAATGAGATCTATCAGGAGATTGAGCGGCTGCCGAAGGTTTCCGGGGCGGCGGCGCGAGCGGCGTTGTCGGCTGCGGCGAACCAACTTCTCGACCAGGCTTTTAAGGAAGCCAGCAACTTCAAGGATGAATATGTTTCGACCGAGCACCTGCTGCTGGCGATTACGCAGCTTAAACGTGATCCGGCGCAGGAGATTCTGGCGCGGCACGGGGCCACGCATGATGCGATTTTGAAAGCGCTGACCGCGGTGCGCGGCTCCCAGCGGATTACCGACCAGAATCCTGAGGCGAAATATCAGGCGCTGGAACGGTATGCCCGCGATCTGACCGAGCAGGCGCGGCGCGGGAAGCTTGATCCGGTGATTGGGCGGGACGAGGAAATCCGGCGGGTGGTGCAGGTGCTTTCGCGGCGGACGAAGAACAATCCAGTGTTGATCGGGGAACCGGGCGTGGGCAAGACCGCGATCGTGGAAGGGCTGGCACAGAGAATTATTTCCGGCGATGTGCCCGAGATTTTGAAAAACAAGCGTGTGGTTGCACTCGACCTGGGCGCCATGCTGGCGGGAGCAAAGTATCGTGGCGAGTTTGAAGACCGGCTGAAGGCAGTGTTGAAGGAGATTGAAGATTCGCAGGGGCAGGTCATTCTGTTTATTGACGAGCTGCACACGTTGATTGGAGCGGGCGCGGCGGAAGGCGCGATTGATGCCGCCAACATGCTGAAACCAGCGCTGGCCCGCGGCGAGCTGCGCGCGATCGGGGCGACGACCTTAAACGAGTATCGCAAACACATCGAGAAAGATGCGGCTCTGGAGCGGCGTTTTCAGATTGTTTACGTTGGCGAGCCGAATGTTGAAGACACGATTGCCATTCTGCGCGGGTTGAAAGAGCGCTATGAAGTGCATCACGGAGTGCGGATTAAGGATTCGGCGATTGTGGCGGCGGCGACTTTGTCGCATCGCTATATTTCCGACCGTTTTCTGCCGGACAAGGCGATTGATTTAATCGACGAGGCTGCGGCGTCGTTGCGAATCCAGACTGATTCGATGCCGACCGAGATTGATCAACTAGAGCGGCGGGCGACCCAACTCGAGATCGAGAAGCAGGCGTTGAAGAAGGAAGATGATCCGAATTCGCGCGAGCGGCTGGCCAATGTGGAGAAAGAGCTGGCGGGGATCCGGGAGAAATCCAATGCACTCAAAGCCAGGTGGAAGCAGGAAAAAGACTTAATTGGGCGGGCGCGGCAACTGAAAGAAAAGATCGAGCAGCTGAAGATTGAAGGGCAGGCGGAGGAGCGCAAGGGGAATCTGCAGCGGGTGGCGGAGATTCGGTATGGGCTGATACGACAGGCGGAAGAGGAGTTAGCGAAGGTCACCGCTAAGATGGATGGAAAAGCCGCGGGCGAGGGCGCCCGCGCTACACGAGCATCGGCCACGCGGGCACCAGCCACACCGGCGCGGATGTTGAAAGAGGAAGTGGACGAGGAAGACATTGCGAAGATCGTCTCCAAGTGGACGGGGATTCCGGTTTCGAAAATGCTGGAGGGCGAAGTCAAGAAGCTGGTGACGATGGAAGATCGGCTGCGGCAGCGGGTTATCGGGCAGGATGCGGCGCTGGAAAAAGTGGCGAATGCAATCCGGCGGTCGCGGGCTGGGTTGAGCGATCCTAAGCGGCCGATCGGGTCGTTTATTTTTCTCGGTCCAACTGGCGTAGGAAAAACGGAGCTGGCGCGGGCGCTGGCCGAGTTTCTGTTTGACGACGAGCACTCGCTGGTACGGATTGATATGTCGGAGTACATGGAGCGGCATGGGGTTTCACGCCTGATTGGCGCGCCTCCGGGATTTGTGGGTTACGAAGAGGGCGGGCAGCTTACCGAGCAAGTGCGCAGGCGTCCGTATGCGGTGATACTGTTCGACGAGATTGAGAAGGCGCACCAGGATGTTTTTAATATTCTGCTGCAAGTTATGGACGATGGGCGGCTGACGGACGGGCAGGGTCGCATCGTGGATTTCAAGAACACCATCATTATTATGACTTCGAACATCGGGTCTTCATTTTTGGTGGGTGAACACCTGAACTCGGAACGCGACTTCGAAGAAGCCTCAAAGCAAGTGATGAACGCGCTGCATGCGCACTTCAAGCCCGAGTTCCTGAACCGAGTGGACGACATTATTGTGTTCAGCCCGCTGGGCCGGGAGCAGTTAGTGAGGATTATCGAGCTGCGCCTGGAAGACGTGCGGCGGCTGCTGGCCGAGCGCAAGATCTCTCTGGAGCTGACTGACGCGGCGAAAGACTTGCTGTTTGCCGCGGGCGATGACCCCAGTTTTGGGGCGCGTCCGCTGAAGCGGGCGATCCAGAAGCTGATTCAGGACCCGCTGGCGCTGAAGATTCTGGACGGCGAAGTGCTGCATGGAGACCACGTGGTAGTGGACGCGGAGGCGGGGAAGATGAAGTTTACAGTCAGTAAGAGGGTGGGGGAAACGATCCAGGCGGTGGGCTGAGTCCACTGCCTTTGACCCAGCAGATTTCTGAAAACCGGCACGACCCCAGAATCGCGTACAACCGATTGCGCGCAGGGTTACATCCGACCTAACATAGCCAATGGTCTCGCGAACCAGCCGCGCTTGGCGGCTATTTCCACCGCGTCACAGCCAGATAAACTGTAGCAGTCAGGAAATGTCGAATATGCGGTATTCTCTCTGCCTTGTTTTTTTTCTTCTTGCGGAAACCTTCATGTCGGGGCAAACCCTGAAGACACGCTCCGCGGAGCCTCCAAAGGCAGCAGCGGCTCCGGTCTTGCCGAAGGAGGTTCCTTCCATACCGTTGACTCTCGCGGCAGGCACCCCCCTTAAGGTGGTACTGGATCAGGAAGTGCGGATTCAGAAGGCGGGGCAGCTGATCCACGGCAAGACCGCAGAGCCGATCTATGCCTTCGACAAGATGCTGGTACCGGCGGGGAGCGACGTGAACGGCAAGATCGCCGAGATTGATCCGGTCTCGAAGAAAGGGCGAACTCTGGCGGCTCTGAACGCAAACTTCTCGCCTGATCGCAGAGTGCACATCGAGTTTGATGAGTTGGTGCTGAAGGATGGGCGGCATTTGCCGATCCATGTTCTGGTTGCGCCCGGATCGAGTGCGGTTTTGCGGTTTGTGCCTGCGAGTGAAAAGCCGCAAGGAAAGATGGCTGAGGGCAAAGAAGCGGCAAAGGGAAAACTAAGACAGGCGCGAGAACAGATAAAACAGCAAATTGCAGCCGCAAAAGAACAGATCCACGCGCCGAACAAGATGCACCGATTAGAAAGATTGGCCCTGACCCAGTCGCCGTATCACCCGCAATATATGGATCAGGGAACCGCCTTCATCGCCGATGTACAGGAACCGCTCAGCTTTGGCAGCGAGCAACTGAAGGCAGAGATGCTTACAAATATCGGGACGCCTCCTCCATCGGGCAGCCTGGTACATGCGTGGCTGACCACGCCGTTAAGTTCCGCCACCAGCAAGAAGGGGGATCCGGTCGACGCTGTGATCAGCCAGCCGCTGGTGGTGTCGGACCATCTTTTCTTGCCGGAAGGGAGCCATCTGAAAGGTTCGGTTTTGGAAGTCAGGCCGGCGCGGCGGCTGGGGCGCAATGGACAACTGCGCATCACGTTCCATCAGGTTGTTCCTCCCAGTGGTGTCCAGCAAGAGGTCGAGGCCACGCTGGAGGGTGTTGATGCTGCGAAGGGGGAGAACCTGAAACTCGACTCCGAGGGCGGCGCACAGGTTACAACTCCCAAGACGAGATATTTGACAACAGGACTTGCGGTGATGTTGGCGGCCTCGTCTGCCAGCCCCGACGAGGACCGAGATGGGGGCGGCGGAAGCATGGGCGGAGGCGCGGCACGGGGAGCGTCGGGATTCAAGCTAATCGGCACGCTGGTCGCGGCTTTTGCGCACTCGCGGGTGGTGACCTCAGGGTTTGGTTTCTACGGGGCGGGGATGTCGGTGTATTCGCATTTTCTGGCGCGAGGCCGTGACGTGGTTTATCCGAAGGATATGTCAATGGTCCTCGATCTGGGGACGCGGAAAGAAAAGCATCCGAATCCTGATGGAGTAGTGCCTTCGAAGGATTCGCCGAGGAGCAGCAACGCGGTAACTGACTCAACGGTTACTGCGATGACTGCGGCGAACTAGCCGGGTCTGCGGCCCGGGGACAGCGGGGGGCGGCTGTCCGCACACTGTCTTCATTCATATTGATTTCCGGAACTTCTCAGCGGTCCAGGTCTGCCACAAATACCAGACGATCATCATCCGAATGACCACCATCGAGCCGGCGAGGAAGAAGCGGGGGCTGAAATCGGCAGCGTCGGCGGAGACTTTGGGGAGCAGCATCACCATGCCGGCAAAGCAAATCATGATGGCGGCGCGGCGTGCGAGATTGTTCAGACGAAACAGGCCGAATGCGACGGTCGCACCGAGAGCAGCGGTTAGCAGGAACATATAAGGCCCCGCGAGTTGCAGCCCATGCAGCAATGGCGCTCCCAGGCTCATAGAGACGGCACCCGGGGAGAACAGCATGATCAAGCCGATACCGCCCAGATAGCCGGAAATCAAAGAGAACAGGATCGCAATTGCGGTCACGCCGATGGGGCGTTGCATGTTGATGTTTTAGCAGAAGTAGGTCGGAAGAGGGGCGTTTGGCTCCACGATCCCGTCGTGTCTGGACGAGTTTCAATCATGGCAAGTGCCCTTAAGTCAGAAGTGACGAGTCAGAATGTTACGGCGAAAGGACGCTCCACTTCTGCATTCTGACTTCAGACTTCTGCATTTTCCTTGGGTTCTGCGCCAGTAATCATACGCGGCACTAGCACCAAGATTCCGAAAGTCGTAACACCTGTGCTCAGGCGAAACCATGCAGGCTACGAACCGCATTGCCGATGGCATTGACAGTGACAGCGACAGTGGCAGAAGGAGGGCAATGAGAGGATCGCTGCGGGCACTGGCCCTGATGATCCTGTTGCTGGAGGGATCTGGAGACGGCTCCCTTCCAGGGGCTGGATTTATTAATCAGACGCGTCACACGGATACGGACCTCTGGCTCTTGTGGAAAGCGGCGCAGCAGAATTTGTCGCAGGAGATTGATTTGAATCCGCTGCAGCGCACGCTGAACAACGTGCCGGCGCGGATTCTTCCCGGCGATCCGCGAGTGTGGAACGTATCGCCCCGGCAGCTAATAGTTTCGTCGCGAAAGGACGTTTCGTCTGCTGCACTCTTTGCGGCTACCGGGACGAATCGGCCTGATCCGACCGGGCTTATTGCGTGTCCGCAGCCTTGCAATGTGAACTATGCGGCGGCTTATTCGTTGTATGTGCAGAATGTATCGCGATACGCGGCGTCGTGGGAGTTTGCGGGGAGCAATTTCGATGGTCTGGTGCAGTACGAGTTTGAGAACCACATTTTGCAGGAGTTGGGGTATGACATGAGGTGGCGCTAGTCGGAGTTCATCTCGCAGCCGGCGAAAAGCAGGTTCCCTTCGACTTCGCTCAGGGCCGGCTCTCGACTGCGAAGATCAATGACAAGCTGCAGTAGCGAGGCAGAGAGCTATTCATACGCCAACGCGTCAATGGGATCTTTCTGTGCGGCTTTGAATGCGGGGTAGATTGCGCCGCCAATCGCGCCCACGATGGCGATGCAAGTGGCGCGGATCAGCCAACCCCGGGTGATCTCGATGGGAAGGGTGGGGAGCCGTTTATGGATGGCGGCGCCGGCGACGAAGCTGACTGCAATTCCTAAAATGATTCCGCCGATAGCCAGTAGTGTTGTCTCGCGGAGGATCACGTTTACGATGTAGAACTTTGAGGCACCCAACGATTTCAATATTCCGATTTCGCGGGTGCGTTCCATTACCGCGGTGTACATGGCTTGAAAGATCACAATGAAGCCGATGGTCACCGAGATGCCGACTACGATGGTGATGAAAGTAGAGAGCCCAGGATAATTATCGGGAGTCATCATGGTGAGATATTCGCGCATGGAGCGAATGATATAGGTTGACATGCCGGGCACGTTCTTGATTTCGTCCACCAGGACATCCGCATTGGCGGGAGAGTCTGCCTTAACATAAAACGCCGACGCCCTTCCCTGTGCGCCGTTCAACTCCTGCAGCGTGGATAAAGGCAGAAATAGCCTGGCGCCCTTGCCGTGGGTGACAATCCCCGCGATGCGGAAACTGTGGTTGAACAGGTCCACTTTGTCCCCGACTTTCGCACGATGGGTACCGGCGTAGATATCGTCCACCAGAATGTCGTCGGCTCCCTGAAACGGGCCGCCCTTGAGATAAGTGAAGGGGCGCATGGCTTCGAAGGACTTCAGGTCAATTCCATAAATGGTTTGCAGAGAACCGGCGCTGGAGACTTGCATCAGCACCGGAGTGGCGACGGTTACATGCGGCAACCGGACCAGAAAATCGGCGATCTTGACCGGCGCAGGCGCTCCGGTGAGCCCCACAATATTCGAGGAACCCGGCGGCAGCACGATCACATCCGCGCCGATTCCGGCCTGGCGCGAACGCTGGTCGTTCAACATTCCAACCGAAAATCCGACAATAAGCAGAATCAGGGTGACTTCGAGGGCGATGGCGACAATGCTGATGGCGGAGCGCAAGGGCCGGTGCGCCAGGTTGGCGACGATCATTTTGTTCATCATGAAGGGCAGCTTCCAGCTACTAGTTGCTAGTTGCTAGCTTTTTGCTAAGAGCTAGATGCTAACAGCTCTTAGTGGCTGCCGCCGCCGTTCGTCGCTGCGGGCGTATGGTCGAGATGGATCACTTGGGCTCCGGCGGGCTGCTCCAGGACAAACTTGTCGTCGGTGAGCGGCTGGTTCAGGCCGGGCTTGAGAATGGTGAGAGTGATGTCGTATTCCTCTTCCGGCCGTTTGATCTCAATCTTCGAAGGGAAGTTAAGGCCGTCGTAGTCCTTATAGTCGGTATAACGCGCGTCGGTGACCAGGGTCCCCAATTCATCGTAGATCAGCTGGCGGTTGGGGCGCAGGTCGATGCGGCTGAAGATGATTTTCCGGGACAGCCAGCTGTCATCGGCGCGGCTGCGGATGACGTCTATTACGTAATCGGGCTGTTCGCTCTGGCGGCCTTTTTCGTCGGTAACGGTCTCTGTGCCATTTTCTAGAATCGCGGTTTCCCCCGGGCTGATCTCGTGCAGCAGCAGGGCCTCATAAATAATCTGTGGGCGGAGGTTTTCGAGCGGCTGGGTGGGGTTGGGCGACATAACATCATTGCGCCCGACCACGAAACGGTTCTTGTTCGGAATCCACACCTTGAAGTCGTGCCCATCGCTGACCATGTCAAACGCCCGGTTGCGGACTATGGGGTACAAGCCGATCATGCGCAGCATCTCGGGTTTGCGGGCCAGCACAAAGCCGCGGATCTGCTCATATTCGGTGACTCGGCCTTTCTTGGCGCCGCCGACGGCAGTATCAATATCCACTGTGGCCTGCATGCTTTGGACCTTGGCAGCTTCGGAATTGACGTATGTGATCAGATCTTGCTTGGTGGCGTTCTTCAGGATGGCAAGATTGATCTGCTCCACCCGGTGGGTGTGGAACAGGCATCCCCCCAAGGGGAGAGTCGCCAGGAGGACCAGGACTGCGAGGTATCGGGAAAAAGGCATTGCTTCGGGTATTAGATGTGTATCCAGTATAGAAGACTCAACCCGGCGGTGCTTCTCTTGTTTCGTGACTAGTAACCTCACCTGCCTGTAAAGTGGTCGCGGGAGTCACTTTTGTGACATGACGCGGCGCAGGGCGGCCACATTGCGGTTGTGCTCTTCCAGGGTGGCGGCGAAGCGGTGGTGTCCGTTTCCGTCGCTGACGAAGTAGTAGAACCTGGTTCGGCAGGGATGCATGGCGGCTTGCAGGGAGCTCTTTCCGGGATT
>WNFE01002010.1_pt1 | contig 16323 bp, 9 predicted proteins | sample 5400451 | NCBI WGS metagenome assembly WNFE01 (sample SAMN13153344, study PRJNA577476) | soil metagenome | isolation source: 200 cm saprolite under Douglas fir tree site 2 hole 2 | place: USA:California | collected 2015-04-18 | reverse complement strand
GTTGTTTCCGAGAACCGCGCGGCCGCCGCAGGCGCGCGCAGCAGTCCTGCCACAACAACACTCAAGGGAATCGCGCACCATGGATCCGTCAGCAGCGGCACCAGCTCCTCGCGCGAGCCGCGATATCGCCCGGAATCAGCCGCCAGCAAACCGATTTCGCGCAAGATGTCGCGCCTGCGGCCGCGCCGCCGCGCAGCATCCAGCAGTCCCATCAATCCAAGCCGGGTGAGGACACCCTCGCGACCGTCGGGCTGCACCGGCGGCGTTTCACCGAGCGAAATCTGCAACAAGACGCCGGGTAGATCTACACCGCTCAGCCACGCATTCATCGGCTCGACCAGACGGGGGTTGGCGTCGATGAAATGCGGTGTCTTCGTTGCGTCATCCCGGATGTAATCGAACGACAGCGCGCCGTGCCACTTGAGCGCCTGCCCGATCCGTTCGACGGTTTCGCGAACCTTTGGACTGACGACGCTGATCTTGAGCACATCGCCGCCGCCCGGTCCTTCCACAACCTGGCGATAGATATGGCTGGCGACGAGACGCCCGCGATCGAACACCGCCTGCGTGCGTTCGAGCGATCCAGTTACCGCGGCCTGGACCAGCAAGCCCGGAGCGAACGCATGGTTCGCTTCGAATTGAAGCAGCAGCGCATCGCGCTGGTGGCCGTCGCCCACCCGCCAGACACCGGCGCTCGCGGTGCCAAAGGCGGCCTTGACGAAAAACGGGTAGGGCCGCTCGATGGCGAATTCATCTGCCGATCGAATAACCTCGGTGGCGGGTTGCGTCACATTGAGCTGCGTTAACAGGGTGACAAGACCGGCCTTGCTCTGGACCTGTTCGAACGCCTCGAAATCGGCGAGCGCAATTCCAAGGCCAGGGGGAAGCCGTTTGCGCGCGGCGGCAAACAGATAAGCCTGCTCATGCACCGGAAGCAGCGCATCGATGTGATACGTTTTGACGATTTCGATCACCGCGGCCAGATAACCATCCGGATCGGCGCCAGACGCCGGAGCGTGACGGACACGGCTGACGAACCGCGAGAATCGCCCAAGGCACATTGGATTGCTGGAGACCAGTTCGACCCGGTGGCCGGCAAGCCCCAACGCCGTGATGGCCTCTCGCGACGACAGGCTGGAGCCTTCGCTGAGAAGAATTTTCGGCTTTTGTGCTGTCATCCGGACGTCGCCTCGGCGCGCACCTTAGGGGGACTGGCGCGTAAAGACAAAGCGAGCGGATCGGCCGTTGCATCCGCCAGAATCCCAGGTGTTGGTATTGTAGCGGTGCATTTCGACAGTTGGCGGCGGCCCAGCTTGGTCGCACCCGGACGGAAGCGCGCTCACGCGAAATGTGGAACGATTGACGGCCTCAAGCCCCAAACCTGAGCAAATTGGGTGGCGAGACGTCCTGCCGAATTTACACCTCAGGGTCCTTCAGTTAAGAGAAACCCCTGTTTCCAGGTCGAGGCTGTTGTTAATGTATCTGAAGCAATCCGACGCCACTGCTTCACTGCAGCTTTCCAGTCAGCGCAAGCGGGATCTGCTTGACCACTACGAGACGAACGGCGATGAGCTGGATCGCTGGCGCGAATTCAACGCCGCCTACCATGAAGACGATCAGAAGTTCATGCGATTTCTGGTTCCGCCCGGCAAGCGGGTGCTGGAGCTGGGCTGCGGCCGCGGAAATTTGCTCGCCGCGCTGGCGCCATCCTACGGCGTCGGCGTCGATTTCGGAGCCGCGACGATCGCGAAAGCGAACGCCCGTCATCCCGATCTGTATTTTGTTCTGGGCGACGTCGAAGAACCGCAAACGCTGACGTCGATCGAGGGGCCGTTCGATTACATCGTGATCGCCGATACCGTCGGTATGTTCGAAGATATCGATGGCACGTTGAGGTCGGTGCATCAACTGTGCGCACCGTCGACGCGGATTATCATCTCCTACTATTCGCATTTGTGGGAGCCGGTCCTCAAGCTCGCCGAAGCGCTGCATCTGCGCAGCAAGCAACCAGAAATAAATTACATCGCCACCGCCGACTTCTTGAACTTGATGGATCTGGCGGATTTCGAGGTGATCCGGGAAGAGCAGCGGCAATTGCTGCCGCGGCGCTGGCTCGGCCTCGGACCGTTCATCAATCGGTTCATCGCGCCGCTGCCCGGCATCAGGCAGTTGTGCCTGCGGACCTATATCGTCGGGCGCCCGGTCCGCCAATTTCCCGATCGAAAACTGTCCGCGAGCATTCTCATTCCCTGCAGGAACGAGAAGGGCAACATCGAAAACGCGATTCTGCGGATGCCTCAATTTGGGTCCGCTCAGGAAATCCTGTTCGTCGAGGGCAATTCCAGCGACGGTACCTACGAAGAGTGCGAGCGGGTCCGCGATGCCTACAAGGAGAGTTGGGACATCAAGGTGCTGAAGCAGGACGGCAAGGGCAAGGGGGATGCGGTCCGGAAAGGCTTTGCCGCAGCGACTGGCGACGTGCTGATGATCCTGGATGCGGATTTGACGATGCCGCCGGAAGCGCTGCCGAAATATCATGCGGTGATCGAGACCGGGAAGGCCGAATTCGTCAACGGCACCCGCCTGATTTACCCGATGGAGCACGAGGCGATGCGCCCGCTCAATCTGATCGCCAATCGCTGCTTTGCATACCTGTTCAGCTATCTGGTGAACACCAGGCTGACGGATACGCTGTGTGGCACCAAGGTGCTGTTGCGAAAAGATTACGAGATGCTGGCACGGGAGCGCGACTATTTCGGCAACTTCGATCCGTTCGGCGACTTCGACCTGATCTTCGGTGCCGCCAAACAGAATCTCAAGATCATCGAGACCCCGATCCACTACAAGGCGCGCACCTTCGGCGAGACTCAGATTTCCCGTTTTCGCGACGGCTGGCTGCTGTTGAAAATGGTGTGGTTCGCCTATCGCAAGCTGAAGGCGATTTGATCGTCGCCGCTTCATGACGGTCATGGGCGCTTGGCCGGTAGCTCGCACCACGGCATCGGCAAGAGTGGCAAGTAATACTGATTCCACTCGCAAATGCCCTCAGGCCCCCGGCGTGCTGTCACCATCTTTATCGGCTCAGCCTGACTGACGCCGATATGCAAGGCGACCAAAGCCACGCCAATCGGATAGGCCCATTTGTGAAAGCGGAGATCGTTCATCTGGTCCAGAAGGACCATGCCGGCAACGATGATCAAGGGATCAGTGAAAATAAAGTATTCGACCTTCAGTCCCCGGCGAATGCCAAGTGAATCAATTGCAATCGCACACAGCATGAGCAGGGCCGATTGTGTGGCCGTCTGTCTCTCTCCTCGCCGCCATGCATAGACAATGCCGGGAACAATCAGCCAGGTGAGGAACACGGTCGGACGCGGTGAGGTGAAAAGTACAAACGTATATCGTTGCAGGACACTCGCCACGCCCGAAAGAAACAGACCGATAGCAGCAAAGGGATTTCCGCTATCGATTGCCGAGGCCGCCGACTGGCCGGCGAAGGTCATCATCTCCTCAATCGGGTTGAGAACGACGACGACATTGCTTGGATTGTATTCGATGAAGAGTGCCAACAGACCGAGTGATGCGCCGGCGATCACGGCAAATATTGCGGCGAAGGTTTCGGCAAGGCAGACGCGCTGGACCATTGCGAAAGTCAGCATGCCGGCTCCGATCCACGCCAGCAGCCCGAGCTGATACACGCCGAACTTCCCTAACAGGAGCGGATGCAGCGATGGCATCGCTGTCGTGGGATCAAGTCCGAGGGCAATCAGCGGCAGCGCTGCGCGTAACAGCAGGCCGGCAACCAGCGCCATTGTTAATGTTGCAAGCCAGGCTCGGGCGCTGTTGCTCCAAAATTCGTCGGAAGCGCTTGCGGGGCCGCCGAACGGCAGAATCAACAGCGGAAGCGCCGCAATCAGCAGGATTGCATGAATCTTGTTCTCAAGGCCAAGTACGCAGAGCATTGCGGCGGCGGCGATTGCGAGCGGGCGCCAGATCGTTCCTCGTCTTGAGACCGCAATGAGAATCATGAGAGCAAATATAATCAGGCATCCAGCGATCATCTCACTGCGCAGGACGCGCATGTGGAATTCGACCCCACCCGAAAACGCGAACGCAAATGTTGCGAGCGTCGCAATCCGCCAGTCGCGAACGAGCCAACGCGCAAGTCCCGCGAAAACGACGACAAAGCTTGTCGCCGTCATCCAGGCGACCACACGGGCGGCGCGAATGACACTGGTCATCGCGGCATCAAACGCGAGACGGTCGGTGGCCGGCGGCATTCTCGAGAGTGAGGATGTGTCGAGAAGGTTGAGTTGATGTAATACCTGGAACCATAACTTAACGCCAAGAACGGTGAAGTATGCCGGATGAGGAAAGAACGCGGGTTGACCATCGTTCAACAGCAGGGCGCTGTAGACGACCATAAAATCCATGTCGGCCGTGCGCCAATAAACAACGAAATAACCAGCCAGAATGAATGACGCCGCCAGAAGCGCCACGATGAAAATAAGCCCACCGGTCCATCCAAGCGGTGTCAACCGCGCGAAGGTGTCGGATGGCCGTGCCAGAACAGGCTGGCGAGGTTCGGGAATCGCAACCGGTTTCGTCATTAAGCGACCCTTCTAGTGCATGGTCGATAGAAAATCCAATTGCACATCCGGGCCAAATCTACTTAACAGAAGCAGGGCTTTCATCGGTCGTGACGAGCAGATCGAACCGGCAATTTCAGGGGATCGAGCCGTGGAGCAGCCAAACTGAATACTGGTCGCTGATAAATTTCTCTCCAAATCGGTATCCGAATGAAGACGGCTCACAAGATTGCGCTGGCAAGTGTTGCGTACCGGGCGATCCACATCGCCCGTGCGATGGCTGGTCGTGCCGACCGGTGCATCGTGAAGCGAGATGATGTAACTTTTGATCTAGATCTCTCGCAGGGCATCGATTTTGCGATTTATCTCGGCATCTTTGAGCCGGGTACAAGGAACGCGCTTAAAGAGTTGGTCAAACCGTCGTCGGTCGTGCTCGATATCGGCGCCAATATTGGCGTTCATACCCTGCTTCTCGCTCGCCTCGTCGGGCCTTCCGGCCGGGTTCTTTCTTTCGAGCCAACCGAGTTCGCAATCCAGAAACTCCGCCGCAACCTGGATCTCAACCGCGATCTCGCCAAACGGGTGACGCCGTTTCACTTTTTTCTTGCGTCGAATGACGGGGCAGAGGTGCCCGCTTCGATCTATTCCAGCTGGCCCCTGGTCGAAGGCGAGGACTTACACGCCAAGCACCTCGGCCAGCCGATGCCGACGAACGCGGCGCGTGCCCGCTCCATTGACGGCGTTCTGGCCGAACTCGGCGGGCCTTCCGTACAGCTCGTAAAGATCGATGTTGATGGATTTGAATCTGAAGTGCTCCGCGGCGCCACCGCGTTGTTGCGGGACAGCCGGCCGGTTTTCATGATGGAACTGTCGCCATACGTCCTCGCCGAACGCGGCTCGTCCCTGGAGGAACTAGTCTCGTTCTTTGTGCCGAATGGATATCGTTTTTTTCATGAGCGAACCGGACGCCAGCTTCCGTCCGCGGTGCAGGAACTGCGTCGAATGGTAGGAGACGGCGCAAGCATGAATGTTGTCGCACGCGCGAGCTAGCAGACACGCAGGTCAGTCGCGTCCACGAACGTCATCGCGTCATCCGGTTGCAGGCATCCAGCCCGGCGATCTTGCAGGCTTCCGCCAGTGTCGGATAGTTGAAGGCATTTTGGATGAAATAATCGATTGCCTTTGAGGTTAAGCGCGGCCTTGCCGATATGAATCAGCTCTGGGGCGCCTTCGCCGAGAACATATGCAGGCCGAGCAGCCGGCGGGTCTTGGCCCCCGATCAATTTTGGTCAGTTTGTGGTCGCCAATTTCAATCCGCCCATACTTTGGGCCAGAATGGGACTCACGAATGCCATTCTGGCTGGTGAGCATCGTTGCGGGAAACGCGTCAGCTTGAGGGCCATCAGATGGGACCACTCTGATGAACTCTGCGTGGGCAAGCCTGCAGGGATTAGATAGCGCAATCTTCGGCTACAGCGGTGTGCAACGCAGCATCGGCGGCGTTTCCGCTATCGCTTTTCATGTGGTTGGGGTCCGGCTCGGAAGGCCAGGCCGGATTAGTGAGCCCCATCGCAGGCTTCGAGATTTTCGCGGCGCAGGATGACGAAGGCGCATTGGGTCCTCGGCAAATGTTGCCCGATCCGCTGAGCAGGCGCGACTGAATAGAGTGAGGATTGACGTGAGCGATCCAAAACAACAAGACCTCGCTTCCATCGATCATGGACCGTCCGAGTTGCGCGAACCCGGCAACGACCCGGTCCCGCTATCGGTAGTGCGCGCAGGTAACCAGGACTGGCCGGCGCAGCGCAAGCTTGATGAGACAGTCGCGTATTTGCGAGCCAGGGCGGGCCGGGACTCGCGAACCCAGAAGCAGCCGGACATCTTTGCAGAGGCGGTCGCGAAGGTTATGCAAGAACAGCGCGAGCCGGAGCTGTTCGAAGCGCCGTCTGTCCTCCAGAATCAAGCGCTCGGCATCGCCGCCAGATTTGCGGTTGCCACAGGCCTGGCTGCTCTCGTCGCGCTGGTTTTCGTTGTTGCCTTCCCGGCATCGCAAGGTCCGGCTGGAGAGGGGGCATTGTCGGCCCTGCCGACCTGGCAATCGTTGACGTCATCCCTGTTTCCAGCGCCGCAGCGCAAGCCCGCTCCGACGCTGGTGGTCCGCGACGGCAACGGACCCGTCAATGAGCCGCTGTCGCTTGGTGTCAACGTCAACTCTCCCGGTACCAGCGCGACGGTCACAATCGGTGGAATGCCGGCCGGTGCCAGGCTGACGGTCGGCAGGCGGATGAGTAGCGGCGAATGGCGCGTGCCGGCGCAGGAGATCTCGGACGCATCGATCATTCCACCGGCCGACTTTGTCGGCGTGATGAATTTGACCGCTGAGCTTCGTGGCTCTGACGGGGCTGCGCTGGTCAGCAGCCTTGTCCGGCTGACCTTGACGTCCGCGACGCCCGGGACGTCCGCGACGCCCATCGACACCGTTGGGGTGTCCGCCAGCGCCGCAGCGGTGGCTTCCAGCCCCGCCGCGCCAACGCCACAACAACAACAGTCCATAACATCCCCAGGACCACCGGCTGCCGCACGCGCGGAGCCGCCGATGCGGGAAATCAATCCCGATGAAGTCGCAGGTTTTCTCAGGCGGGCGCAGGAACTGCTGGCGACCGGTGATGTTCAGGCGGCCCGTTTGCTGCTGCTTCGCGCCGCCGAGGCTCACGATGCCGGCGCCGCCCTTTCCCTGGCGAAGACCTTCGATCCGATCCTGTCGAAGCAATTCGGCGCGGCCGACCCGGAGCCCGATCTGGCACAAGCGCGGAACTGGTATCAGAAAGCCGAGGAATGGGGTGCGCTCGAGGCGCGCCGCCAACTCGAGGCGCTTGCCAGCTATAATCGCTGACCAGCGACGCTCCCTGCTGATGATTGCAGCGCGCCGCAAGCCGCACAAGCCGTCGTGCTTGGCGACCGATCCAAATGGTTTTCAATAGCGAGCGATGCCGCCAAACGCCCGCGCCTCAAAGGGATCGTTACCGCTTGGAGTTTAGGCGGTTCGCGCGCCACAGCAGGAATTCGCGATAAAGTGGATCGTCGCGATCCTGCTTGCTTGCGTGTGGCACCTCAACTGCGGCAGATGCCGCAGCAGCCCCGGCCGAAGGAGAGTTGCGGTCGATCCACTCCTGCGCTGCCTGGAAGCGGGTCCAGCCAGCTACGGGAGCCTTCAGTGCCACCTCTTTCCACTTTGGATGGAACGGCGGTCGCTGCAATTGCGCAATTCGAGTGAAGAGTGATTCGACCAGCAAAGAGAGACGGCGGTAGCGGTCGCTGGTCGGTTGCCAGTTGTAGGACGCCAGAACAGCCTCGGCCGCAATCGTATCGACAGCGGTGCCGTCTGAAATCAGGTTGGGATAGTCCGCCGATGAAAGCGTAGACGGCAAATACTCCTCCTGGAGAGGCTTCTCATATCCGACCGGCACCAAATGCAGATTGGGGTCCCTCACCTGGCTGAGCCATTGCAACGGTTTGCCCTCGACCGCCACGATCGCATCGATCTCGCCTTTGCTCAGCATTTCGAGTGCAAGCCGCGGTTCGATATAGAGCAGATGCGGCTTGATCCCGAGGCGCTCGAATACATTGATCGAGGTTACGAAGGTGCTGGCATCCGGCAAATCCACGACCACCGTCTTGCCATCGAGATCCTTCAGGCTGCGGATCGTCCGCGGCGCAAGCACGTGCATTTCCTCGTTGAACATCTTGGTCACGTAGACAAACTGATTGCGGATGTTGTTGGCGAAGTCCTTGCGTTCGAGGTATGCGAGCGTGTCCTTGCGCACGATTCCGGCGTCAACCCCCTTCAATAGCAGGATATCGGACACGGCCTGAACGGATCCGCGGCCGAGAACCGGCAACACTCGGAGATTTGCGCCATTGTCGAGCACTGAAGAGAGATCGGCGCCGATCTGGGCATAAGTGCTGCCGAACGAGCCGGTCATCAGGGTTACGGTGTTGGCGTTGAGCTGAGTCGCCAAGTCGCGCTTGGCCGTACCGTAGCGGAATATCGTCTTGAAGGATTCGCTGACGCTACCCGGATCAATCCCACTTCGCACGGATCCGAAGGGTTCCCATCGTCCGGCTGTGAACCGCCTCATCTGCATCTGCTCAAGCGGCGCGTGATCGCTCGCGCTTGTATTGATCACGATCCCGGGGAGCAGCATTGGAAGCTGCAGACCCTTGAGCGATGCCGCCTGCTTCATCACATTTTCTCGGGACAGATCATCGCCACATCTCGTCAGGACCTCGACCATCGTCTTGGCGACTCCGTAACCGAAGACGGACAGGCTGTTGGACTTGCTTGCGGCCGGGATATATCGGTCCATGAAAGCGGTCCAGTCACGGAAGGCCGGATCGCTTGCTGCCGTCGCATCGTCACCCTCCAAAGTATATCCAGCCGACAGCACTCCTTCGGTATTCTGCGGGCCGGCCGGCTGCATCACAGCCGAGATCGATTGAGACACCGTCGAGATGATGTGTGTCGGTTTCCATCCGAGTTCGGCAGTTCGCCGGATCGCCATGACAGCGAATTTCGGGGTCGTCACATCGAACAAAATGTCGGCGCCCGAGGCCTTGAGTTTGGCAATCTGCGCATCGATGGTCGTGTCCGTGACTTTATACAAAGCCTCAGCCACGATCGGAATCTTGCCACCTAACCCGTCCTTCAGGCCTTTGACGTAGTCCTGGCCGAACGCGTCGTCCTGAGAAAGGACAGCGATCTTGCCGCGAGGGTGGTTCTCCAGCAAATACTGCGCATAGATGTGAGCTTCGGTCTGGTAGCTCGGCTGCCAGCCCATGGTCCAGGGGAACTCGCGCGGCTGGTCCCACATCGACGCGCCCGAAGCGACAAACAGTTGTGGGACCTTTTTTGAGTTCAAATAGGGCTGAACCGCCGCGCTTGGCGCCGTGCCGAGGCTCGAGAAGATCAAGAGGACCCGGTCCTCCTCGACGAGCTTGCGGGTTAGCTCCACGGTCTTGGCGGGGTTGTATGCATCGTCATACGATATGAAATTGACCTTACGGCCATTGATGCCACCTTCGGCATTGATCTTGTCGAAGTAGGCCGCGATTACCTTGCCAATGGTGCCGTAGGCGGAAGCCGGACCGCTGTACGGCATGGTGTTGCCGATCCGGATCTCGTTGTCGCCCGGGCTCGCGGCAGAAGCCGGCCCAGTCGCCATCGAACCCGCCATCAAGGCGAAGGTCAGCGCGGCCGCAACGTCGCGCCGCCCCACCGGGCGCAGCCGACGAATTGCTTCGTTGGCCAACAGCAATCTCAATTCCAACGCATGCCAAACAATGTCGATCATAGTCCGCATCGTCGCACCCCAAGCATCGTCGCACCTTGTGCAGGTACTTGTGCATTTTTTTGTGAGCATTTCCCCAAACAACGTGGAACAAAGTCACGGCACTACCCGCCAACATTGTGTCTCGATTGGATCGATTGTGTGTCGAGGTGAGCCCAGACATTTGGTGCAGGAGGTAGCTTGCATCTTCGTCTGTTGCACACCGCCCGTTTTGGCCGGCCGAAGTACCCGAGAAAGCTTACCTCCGAGGTAATCGCAGGTGTGACCGAAACTTGAGATCAATCCAGGCAACACAGATGTCGGATAAGGCCTTCTCGCCATGCACCAGATTGTTTCAGCACATGTGGATTCACCGCGCCGCTGGTGGGTACTTGCGATCGTCGTCGCCGCGCAGTTCATGTTCGGGGTCGACGCCTTCATCGTCAACGTTGCGATTCCCACCATTGCAAGCGAGTTACAGGCGAGCTCCGCGCAAATCGAGGCGGTGATCGCGATCTATCTCATTGCCTACGCAACGCTGGTGGTCACCGGCGGCCGGCTTGGCGACATCTACGGCACGAAGAATGTGTTCCTGGCCGGCGTGCTCGGTTTCACCGTCACGTCGCTGTGGTGTGGCCTCGCGCAATCCGGCCCCGAATTGATCGCAGCCAGGCTGGCGCAGGGTGCGACCGCGGCGCTGATGGTGCCGCAGGTGCTCGCCACGCGTCATCTGTTGTTTGCGGACGGGTCGCGCGGACGCGCCTTCGGTATTTACGGCATTGTGCTCGGCCTTGCGGGTGCGGTCGGCTTTTTACTTGGCGGCGTATTGGTGACGCTTGATCTTGCGGGGTTAGGCTGGCGTGCGGTGTTTTTCGTCAACGTGCCATTCGGCCTTGTCATTGTAGCCGCGGCATCCAGGATCATGCCGACGGTGCCGCGTCGTGCCGGCACACGGCTGGACGTTCCCGGCGCGATCGTGCTGTTCGCAGGATTATTGTGCCTGATCGGGTCGCTGCTGTTCGGTCACGATGTGCATTGGGCGCCGTGGGTCTGGCTCGTCATGGCAACGGGCGTTGCCATCGTTGCTGCGTTCCTTCGGCTCGAGCGCGCCGTCGCAAGCCGCGGTGGAATGCCGCTGATCGACCTTGCGCTGCTATCGGACGCAGCGTTCATGCGCGGACTTTACGCAGTCTTCTTTTTCTTTTTTGCCAGCTTGTCGTTCTATCTGGTGATGACCATGTTCATGCAGCGCGGCTTGCATATTCCGCCGCTGCAGGCCGGCATGGTTTTCCTCCCTTTGGCGTTCGCCTTTGTCATCGCCTCGCGACACAGCGGCGCGCGGGCGCGGCATCGTGGCTCGCTGGTGCTGATCGAGGGGTGTGCCGTGCAGATGATCGGCCTCGCTTCGCTGGTACTGATGGTCGCGTGGGCACAGACGCCCTCCGCAACGCTGCTGGCTTTGGTGTTGGCGATTTTCGGTTACGGCCAGGGGCTGGTGATGGCGCCGTTGTCCAGCGCCGTACTTTCCACCGTGAATCCGGCAAGCGCCGGCTCGGGCGCGGGGATGTATGGCATGACCGCGCAAATTGCCAACGCCGCCGGCGTTGCCGCCATCGGCGCGGCTTTTTTTGCGATCGAAGCCGCTTACTCGGCGCAGCTGGCACTGTTCGCCGCGGCAGCGCTGTTTACGGTGTCGATTGCCGCCTGCGCCGCGTTTTTGTCATGGATGCGACGCGCCGCGGCGTGAACGCAATTAAGGTCGATCGCCATAATCCTGGGGACTGACAGCACACGGCCTTTTTATTTTGCAGTGCAGCAACTATCTGTTGTTGGTGGGGTTAGAAGAACCTCTCTCGTCAAGGAGCTGCCGGTGTCTCTCGCCAAAAATATCGAATTGCTGCGACGTCTGCCAAAGCTGAACGGTATCAACGGTTTTCGGGATTTCGGGCGAAACCTCAGGCCGGGTTCTCACAGCCCTATCGTTGAAACCACAGACTTCGGGTCGAATCCGGGTGGTCTCAGGATGTTCTCGTTTGCACCTGATAACCTCCAGCCAGCACCGGGCCTTGTCGTCGTTCTGCACGGATGCGGTCAGAACGCCGCTGCTTACGATTTAGGCGCCGGCTGGTCCACCCTGGCGAAGCACTATGGTTTCGCATTGCTGATGCCCCAGCAGCCGCCGCTTAACAATGCCAACGGCTGCTTCAACTGGTTCAATCCGGAAGACACCGCGCGCGACAGCGGCGAGGCCTGTTCGATCAGGCAGATGATTGCGCGGGCGGTTGACGACATTGGCATCGATCGGCATCGCATCTTCATCACCGGACTTTCAGCTGGCGGCGCCATGACGTCGGTTATGCTCGCCACCTATCCCGAAATATTTGCGGGCGGCGCCATCATCGCAGGCCTGCCGTTCGGCGTTGCGACCAATGTGCGGGAAGCGTTAAGCGGAATGTTCGTGTCGCCCTCCCGTCCGGCCAGCGAATTGGGGGATCTGGTGCGCAATGCCTCAAATCATAAGGGCCCATGGCCGAAGCTTTCGGTGTGGCATGGCAGCGCCGATCGCACCGTCCACCCCGCGAACGCCAATGAGATTGTCAAGCAGTGGCTCGACGTGCACCAGTTGCCTTCGGCGCCGATGTCGGAGGCTGACGTCGACGGCTATCCCCGCCAGGTCTGGTGGAACGCCGATGGTGAAACCATTGTCGAATCCTACACCATCACCGATATGGCCCACGGCACCCCGCTTGGGATTGGCGACAATGATAAGCGGTACGGCGCCGAAGGCGCGTTCCTGATCGAGGCGGGAATCTCGTCCTCGTATCACATTGCGCATTTCTTTGGCCTCACCGAGTGGATTCCCCGGTCGATGGTGGCTTCAGCTTCAAAGAAGGTGGTTGCGGCCAAAGTTTCAAAGAAGGTGGTTGCTGCCGAAGCTCCAGTGGAAGCCGCGCCGGCAATGGTCGCTCCGACACCCGCACAAGTGCCGGATCTCACCGCGGTGCTTTGGCCGCTGACGACACTCAATCGTGGTTTCGAGCCTGGTCGCCGTCCGGAGCCGCCGCATGAGCCGCGGCGTCGGGGGATTGACGTCAGTGCCGTCATCACGCGCGCGCTCACGGCTGCGGGCCTGATGAAGTAAGGGGGGCCCCGCGGCATTGCGTGGTGCCGCAAGGTCGTGGCGTCTTGGCGCGATGGTTAATGCGGCTGGTGCGCACGCACCCGGCGATTTTGTTCTGTCCAGAGAAAAAATACTTGGAACCAAACGCCGGCCCGTCGGTTTGCTGGGATTGCGACAGGCGGTTAAGTCCCGGCTGCCAATTGGGCTGAACTCGCCACCGATCGTCCTGAATGCTGAAGATCAACCGACCGACTTCTGCGGATTTTCTCGCCGGCGGCGGGGAAATGGGCGCGTTGACGCGGGCGTACGATTGGTCCGCCAATCCGCTGGGGACACCGGAGCACTGGCCGCAGAGTTTGCGGACCGCGTTGCGCATCCTGCTGAATACCAACCACCCGATGTTCATCTGGTGGGGTCCAAAGCTCATTCAATTTTATAACGACGCCTATCGCCAAACCATGGGACCCGAGCGCCATCCGAGCGCACTCGGGCAGGGCGGGCGAGAGTGCTGGGCCGAAATCTGGCACGTTATCGGTCCCCAGATCGAGCAGGTGATGGGCGGCGGCGGGGCGACATGGCATGAGAACCAACTGGTTCCGGTCACGCGTCACGGCAAGCTGGAGCAGGTCTACTGGACCTACGGCTACAGCCCAATCGACGAGGGCGACAGCGTTGGCGGCGTGCTGGTGGTCTGCCGCGATGTGACCAAGGCGTATCTTTCTGCCGTCGCGTTGCGGGAACGCGAGGCCGAACTCGCGCGCGTGCAGCAGATCGGCCGGATCGGCGGTCTTGAGGTCGACCTGACCACCGGTTTCCGCAATCGCCGGTCGCCGGAGTATTTGCTGATTCACGGTCTGCCGCTCGATGCGGCCAACGAGTCCCACGAGGACTGGGTACGGCGCATCCATCCCGAGGACCGCGAGGCCACCGAGAAGAAATTCCGCGACGCTGTCGCTGGCACGGTGCGCGACTACACAGCGCGTTATCGGATTATTCGCCCCAGCGACGGCGAGACGCGCTGGATTTCGGTCAAATCCACGATCGAGCGCGACGAGCAGGGGCGAGCCATCCGTCTGGTCGGCGCGCACACTGATGTCACCGAGCAGGTGATGGCGGAGCAGGCGCTGCGGCAAAGCGAAGAGCGATACCGCAAGCTTGCGGACCAGCTCTCCGAGCTGAATGCGACGCTGGCGCAGCGCGTCGAGGAAAAGACCCGGGAGCGCGACCGGATCTGGAACGTGTCGCAGGATCTTTTTGTGGTCGCCGACCGCAACGGCGTCTGGCGAACGGTCAACCCGGCATGGACCAGAACGCTTGGCTGGAGCGAAGCTGAATTGCTGAACCGTACTTCGGAATGGCTGGAGCATCCCTATGATGGCGGGATGACGCGGGCGCAGGTCAACAGGCTCGGCGTCAACGAAGCCACCGTCAGGTTCGAAAGCCGATTCCGCCACAAGGACGGATCGTACCGCTGGCTGTCGTGGACCGGCGTACCGGACCAGGATCGTATTTATGCGGTTGCCCGCGACGTGACCGCGGAGAAGGCGGCGGCCGAACGGCTGAAAGTCACCGAGGAGGCGTTGCTGCAGTCGCAGAAGATGGAAGCGGTGGGGCAACTGACCGGCGGCATCGCGCACGACTTCAACAATCTCTTGACCGGAATTGTGGGATCGCTGGATCTGCTGCAGACCCGCCTCAACCAGGGGCGGACCGACAACGTCGCGCGCTATATCGACGCGGCGATGACATCGGCGAACCGCGCCGCGGCGCTCACCCATCGCCTGCTGGCCTTTGCGCGGCGACAGCCGCTGATCCCGAAAAGCGTCGATGCCAACCAGCTCGTGGTGTCGCTGGAGGATTTGCTGCGCAGGACGATCGGCGAGACCATCGATCTTGCAATCGCCGCGGCGGACGACCTGTGGTTCACGCTGTGTGACCCCAATCAACTGGAGAGCGCGCTGCTTAATCTCGCCATCAATGCACGCGACGCCATGCCGGATGGCGGCAAGCTCACCATGACGACGTCAAACGCGCGGATCGAGGGTGTGACCGCGGATAGCCCCGCGCTTTCGCCCGGCGATTATGTCTGCATCAGTGTCACCGACACCGGGACCGGCATGAGCGCGGAGGCGGCGGCGCGCGCTTTCGATCCGTTCTTTACGACGAAGCCGATCGGGCAGGGTACCGGACTTGGGCTTTCGATGATCTATGGATTTGCGCGGCAGTCGGACGGTCACGTGACGATCGACAGCAAATTGGGACGGGGAACATCGGTCAGGCTTTATTTGCCGCGTCATCGTGGTGAAATCGCACCGCAGTTTGCGTCAGCCGCCACGACGGCCGAACATGCCGCCACCGGTGAGACCGTGCTGATAGTTGAAGACGAGCCGGTGGTGCGCGCCGTCATCGTCGAAATGCTCGGGGAGCAGGGGTACCGGACGTTGGAGGCCATCGATGGACCGTCGGGCCTGCGCATCCTGCGCACCAATGCGCGGATTGATTTGCTGGTAACCGACGTCGGCTTGCCCGGCATGAACGGCCGTCAGCTCGCCGATCAGGCGCGGGAGACCAGACCCGGTCTCAAGGTTCTCTTCATCACCGGCTATGCCGAGAGCGTTGCGATATCGGACGGCTTTCTGCAGCCCGGCATGGAAATGATCACCAAGCCGTTCGACCTCGATAATCTCTCGCGGCGAATCCGCGCGATGGTGTCGAGCTAGACCATTCAAGGCGCTATGCGGTCTCGGCGATCAGCTCCATCGACGTTACCACGACGTCGCCGCCGGCAACCTGCCGGGTCTTTTCGGTATAGTGCTTGAAAAAATCCCGCGCCTGCAGGGTCTTGATGGCCTGTTCGTCGTCGGCCGCGGCGAGATGATAATAGCTGGAATCGTCGCGGTTCTTCAGGCAGCGGTAGATGATCTTTCCCTTCAGCTCGGGATCGTTGTCGAGCGCGGCAATGAACCGGCCGATTTCCCGGTGCCATTCCTCCGTGGTGCCATTGGCAAACTGATACTTGATCATGAAGTGCTTCATCGAGGACTCCTGCTTGGCGTATGGAGGTGATCAGATTTTCGGAGGCGGCGCGTCGCCCCGAAACACCGCGGCATTGCGTTTGGCAAATTCGTCAAACGAAGTCGGCCGACGATCGAGAAGCAGCTCGGCATCGGGCCAGACCTGCGCCTCCTTGCCGTTGCGACGCTCGGCGAACAATTCGAACAATGCGTCTGCAAGGTAAGGCGGCACTCCAGCGGCAAGCTGGGCTTGCCGCGCCGCTTCCGGCGGA
>WNFE01019980.1_pt1 | contig 16328 bp, 14 predicted proteins | sample 5400451 | NCBI WGS metagenome assembly WNFE01 (sample SAMN13153344, study PRJNA577476) | soil metagenome | isolation source: 200 cm saprolite under Douglas fir tree site 2 hole 2 | place: USA:California | collected 2015-04-18 | reverse complement strand
CCGGCTCGGTCGCGTACGGATTCTCTTTGTCGTTTACGAAAAATTTGTTGGAATATTCATCGCAAGCGTAATAGCACTCCCGCTGAATCGGCTGCGTTCCGGCGCGTTCGGCGCGCTTGTCCCAGCCCCGATATTTCAACTCCCATACCGGGACATGCTCCACATAATCTTTTTCCGGGATGATCGTGCGGCCCGCTTCCAGCAGCAACACGTTCATTCCTTTTTCGGTGAGTTCTTTCGCCGCCCAGCCGCCGGTAATTCCAGACCCGACGATAATCGCGTCATAGGTATTCGTCGCTGCCATTTTCGTCTCGCCCCCTGTGTCCTACGCGTCGCCGACCCCAGCGCCCAGCTTCTGGCATCCGTGCTGCGCGCCAGGAATGATTTGCAATCCCAATTCCTTGGTGAACCCGATCTCTGACGTGTAGTAGCCGTGCAGCGTGATCCCACGGAAAATATCGTAGAAGTTGCCCTTGAGGTACGCGTCCAGCTCCGGTACGGTATTGCCATGCTTTTGGTGGTACTCGCCACGCTCGGCTGTCGCATAGTCATCCATGGCGCGCAGCAGAGTCACTTGCTGTTGCGGCGTGGCATCCACGAAATCTTTTCCAAACAGTTCCTGGCTCTGTTTGTCGATTCCTGCCAGGCCCTGCAGGAACTTTTGGCGCTCCGCGTCCGTGGCCCATTCCGTCAGAATCACATCGATAAATTCATTCACGAGCGCCGCTTTGGCTCCTGGCGTGTCGGTTTCCGGAATAATCAAGTCGGTCAAAACCACGACCGTGACGTTCTGGTGCGGATTCAGTGTGCGCAACTTGTAGCCGGGTCCGGTCTGCGCGTGTGCTTCGCGAAAGAAAGCCACGATTGGCGAAGAAAAAACCGGTAGCACCGCTCCGGTCGCCAGCATTTTCAGAATGTCACGCCGCTGCATAAATTCCCCCGTGCGAATCGAGTTTTTGCTTAAGTGCCGCGCCCACGCGCGCCTATAATCTTGAATTGCACGTCGAAGCGCCGATGAGCATACCCCAAATTTGCGATTTAGAGAATCGATTTTCTAAATGGTTTTCAGGAGATTTGACTTGGCTGCCGCCCCGGAATTCAAGTTCCTCACCGTAAACGGCAAGCGGGTGGAAACGCTGCGTTACCCACCCGGCGGCACCGATGCGACGATTGTGATGCTCCACGAAGGCTTGGGCTCCATCGCCATGTGGCAAGATTCTCCGGAGCGCGTGGCGGAGACCACTGGCTGCGGCGTGCTGGTGTATTCGCGTTATGGGCACGGTAAGTCGGAGCGCCTTGCGGAGAAGCGCGCCGTTGACTTCATGCATCACGAAGCAACCGTGGTGCTTCCGGAACTTCTCGCACAACTTGGCATTCAGCGGCCCATTCTGCTTGGGCATAGTGATGGCGGCTCGATCGCTTTGATTTACGCAGGCACTGGGCTTGAGCAGGTTCGCGGTCTCATTCTGGAAGCGCCGCATGTCTTCGTCGAAGATTTTGGTCTCCGAAGCACCGTCGCGATTCGCAAAGTGTATGAGTCCAGCGACCTGCGCGAAAAACTGTCGCGCTATCACGAGCATGCGGACGAAATGTTCCGCGGATGGAACGACATTTGGCTCGATCCGCAATTTCGCGACTGGAACATCGAAGAATACCTCGGCGCGATTTCTTGCCCCACTTTGGTCATCCAGGGCGAAAACGATGAATATGGAACGGTGGCCCACGTCGAAGCGATTCAGCGCGGCGTTCCTGAGGCGCAGGCGCTGATTCTTCCTCGGTGCGGGCATTCTCCGCATCGCGACCAGGCGGAGTTGACGCTGGATGCCATTTCCAAATTTGTTGCGGCGCTCTTTTGAACGGGGGGCGCAGCTTGCTGCGCCCCTACGGGATCGCGCCATTAATTCACGGCTACTACTAGTAGTGTTGCGTCGTCCTGCCAGGTGCCGCGGCTGAAGTTGGCTACGGATTGCAGGATTTTTTTCTGAATTTCTATTGCGGGCGATGACGCATATTCTTGCAGGACGCGCAGCAGGCGGTCTTCGCCGAATTCTTCGTCGTCGGAATTGCAGGCTTCGGTCACGCCGTCCGTGTACAGGACCAGGCGGTCGCCGCTTTGTAATTGGGTGACATCGCTCTTGAACGTTTGATTTGCGAAGACGCCCAGGACGATGCCGCCTTGGCGGAGCCGCTCGTGCGAGCCGTCGCGGCGCACAACAAAGGGCGGGTTATGACCGGCGCTCACATAGCGAAGTTGGCGTGATGGCCCGTCGAGCTGCGCATAAAACAGGGTGACGAAGCGATCGCTGGCTATGTTGCGGCACAGGAGAGCGTTCAGGCGCGAGCACAAGTCTTCTGGAGCAAGAGACGGAGAGGCCAAGCCGCGGACGGCGGCCTGCAAATTGGACATGAGCAACGCGGCAGGTAAACCCTTTCCAGCAACGTCGGCGATGCAGAGGCCGCACATTTCGCCGTCAAAGGGAAGCACATCGAAATAATCGCCGCCGACCACGCGAGCGGACTGCCACGCGGCGGCAATTTCGTATCCCGCGAGCTGCGGAATTTCCTTGGGCAGGAATCCTTCCTGGATGGCGCGGGCTTCGGCAATTTCGTGCTCCTGTTCGTGAAATTGCGATGCGATTACTTTTTGAGCCTGGGTTTCCTGCACAGCGAGGCGCGCTGATTCGCGACGCTCGCGGCCCAAAGTGATCTGCTTGCTCAAGACTTCCAGCAATTGTGAATTGGTCCAGGGCTTTTCTACGAAATCGGTGACGCCGCGCTGCATGGCTTCGACAGCGATGCCAACGGTGGCCCAGCCGGTCATCACCACAATCGGTGGAACGCCGTCCAGGGCTTTCAGGCGCGCGAGCAAATCGAGACCTTCGCGGCCGGAAGTGGTGTCGCGGGCGTAATTCAAATCCATCAGTAGAAGATCGAATTCGGCGCGCCCGAGGGCTTCCAGTAAATCGGAAGGCGAGGTTACCGTCTCGGTGGTGTAGCCGTGGCCTTTCAGGAGGAGACACAAAGCCCGGAGCACGTCGGGTTGATCGTCGGCAATTAAAATTCGCGACTGCATCGTTCTCACTTCAGCGGGAGTTTCGGACATCGATGCTAACATGCCCCGTTCCCTCTTCCCTTAGAGACGTTCGCTGGTCCGAAGTGTATCGGCAGTAATGCTTCCACGCGTAAATTCAGCTAAGCCCTGTCCGCACACGCTGTTAGCGAAGCGAAACTGATCCATCGGGGAGCGGCCTGACCGATTGCGGGAAGTGCTGTCCCACGACCGGACAGGCGGCTGGACCCGGTCGCGCTACTCCTTGAAACCTGCAAACTCCGCGACTGCGTCTTGGCCACCCGAAGGTGGCAGCTACGGTTGCTCATGCTTCTATCTTTAGGACGGCTGCGCCTTCTATTGCGTCGTTTTTTAGGGCGTTCAGGGCGCGGTTGGCTTCGCGCAGAGGGAAAAGCTGCGTGTGTGTGCGAATTGGGATTTTGGCGGCGACGCGCAGGAAATCTTCGCCGTCCTGGCGGGTGTTGTTGGCTACGCTGCGAATCATGCGCTCCTGGTAGAGCAGGTCGTAACTGAATGAGGGAATTGGGCTCATGTGAATGCCGCCTAGGACTAAGACGCCACCTTTGCGGAGGGCTTTTAGCGCGGCAGGGACGATCTCTCCTGCTGGGGCAAAGACTATGGCGGCATCGAGTTTTGTAGGGGGTTCGGCAAAGGTGTCGCCGGCCCACTTTGCTCCCAGATCCAGCGCGAGCTTCTGGTGCCGGGCATCTCGTGTGGATGCATAGACTTCGATGTTCCAGTGGCGTGCAACTTGAATGGCGACGTGGGCGGCTGCACCAAATCCATAGAAGCCGAGCTTGCCGCCGGGCTTAATTCCGGAAAGGCGCAAGCAGCGGAAGCCGATGATTCCGGCGCAAAGGAGAGGGGCGGCTTGCTCGTCGGGAAATTGCTCAGGAATAGCATAGATAAAGTCTTGCGGCGCAACAATGTACTCGGAGTAGCCGCCGTCTACGGTGTAGCCAGTGAAGGTGGGATGGTCGCAAAGATTTTCCGCGCCGGAGCGGCAGAATTCGCAGGTGCCGTCGGTGTGATGCAGCCAGGCAATGCCCACGCGGGCGCCAATAGGGAACTTGGTTGAGCCCGAACCCAACTTTTCAATGACGCCAATGACTTGGTGACCTGGGATTACCGGGGATTTCTGAGGGGCCAGTTCCCCTTCAATGACATGGAGATCGGTGCGGCAGACGCCGCAATAAGAAATGCGAACGAGAACCTCGCCGCTCGCAGGTTGCGGAGGGGGAGCTTCCGTATATACGAGTGGATTGGTTTCAATCGGAGAAGGAGATTTGAGGAGGCAGGCTTTCATGGGGGTACCCCATACCCCCCTGTTTTTGCAAAAAGAGGCTGTAAGCTGCTGAAAACAAACAACACGAAGTCAAAAAAGAGAGGCAAGAGACTCAAAGAGCGAGCAAAGAGGCGGCAATGGATAGGAAACAAACGACTTGAGAAAAATCGGAGGGCAAGAAGCGGCGAGAGTGACCCTGAGAGTTCCGTGCGACGGGGGAGTTGTAAAGACGCGAACATGGGGAACGATAACATCGGACTGAAGATAACGGAAGCGTAATCCATTGAATGGACGTTTTTGAGGGTTGAATGGTTGCTGGGCGGATTGAATGGGAACAGAAGGCGAGGGCGCAAGGCTGAAGGGATTTTCGTGGCTGGGCGAAACGCCTCGATGACGTTTAAGGTGAAAAAGGGGTAGCCTGCCTGCAGCAGGCAAGCGAGCTACCGCACTCCAAACCTTAGGCACGTTGGACTAGGGACATCATTTGGGGCGTGTAGCGCTCCCCGACGATTTCGATTTGGGCGAGGCGCGTTTCGATGCGCTTAAGATCGCCTTGGCTCAAGCTTACGTTGAGGGCTCCCATATTCTCTTCGAGGTAACGAACGCGTTTTGTGCCGGGAATGGGCACGAGGTCTTTTCCTTGTGCGAGTACCCAGGCGAGCGCTAACTGGGCCGGCGTAATGCCCTTTTCGGCGGCTAGCTCTTTCACGGCGGTCGCGAGTTTTAGATTGGCTTGCAGCGCTTGCTCCTCGAAACGAGGGTAATTAGTGCGCCGCCAATCGCTAGGGTCCAGATCCTCGATTTTCTGGATGGTGCCAGTCAGGAACCCACGGCCGAGCGGGCTGTAAGGAACTAATGTGATGCCCAGTTCGCGGCAGGTGGCCAGCACGCCGTTCGTTTCGACGTCACGGGTCCAAAGCGAATATTCGCTCTGCAATGCGGCGATGGGATGGACTTTCGACGCCCGCCGCAGGGTTTCCGGTCCGGCTTCGGAGAGGCCGAGCGTTCGGACCTTGCCCTGGGAAACAAGCTCGGCCATGGCGCCGACTGTTTCCTCGATGGGAACATTGGGATCAACGCGATGCTGATAATAGAGATCGATCGTTTCAATGCCCAGTCGTTGAAGGCTTGCGTCGCAAGCACGGCGGACATTCTCGGGCGAACTATCAACGCCGCGGATTCCGTCGGAACCGATGCGGAAGCCAAACTTGGTGGCGACGACGACGCTGTCGCGCGGCACTTCGCGCAAGAAACGGCCGAGCAGCTCCTCGTTCTTGTATGGACCGTAGACTTCGGCGGTATCAAGGAAATTGCCGCCGAGCTGCAGATATCGACGAAGAACTTGCAGGGATTCCTTTTCGTCGGCTGGTCCGTAGGCGTAGGACATTCCCATGCAGCCGAGGCCTAGTGCGGAGACTTGCGGTCCATTCTTTCCCAATATCCGGCGTTCCATCTTTCCTCCCGGTTGTGTGTCCCCCTGTAAGATGTTCAGAGTTGGACGAACGGTACGGCGAAATGAAGAGTGAACCTACGTCTCAAACTCGGTACGGAGACGCTTAGTGACACAGAAGACGAATGCGGCTCGCCTATTGGATCAAATGGGAATTCCCTACGAGCTGCGCGAATATGAAGTGGATCCCGAGGATCTTGCCGCCGAAGCGGTTGCTGCGAAGATCGGCGTACCATCAGGACAACTCTTCAAGACACTGGTTGCCCAGGGTGACCGTCACGGGATCTGCATGGCGGTCATTCCGGGCGATACGGAATTGGACCTTAAGGCGCTTGCGGCTGCGTCCGGTGATCCCGTGGCGGCGTAACCGCGTTGGCGGCGAAGAAGCCATATCCGGTCTATGCCGACGCGAGCATTGAACAATTTGATGTGATTTCAATTTCTGCGGGTGTGCGGGGATTGCAGATTCTGCTTGCACCGGTGAACTATCTGAGGGTCACGAAGGCGACGCTAGCCGCAATCGCCGTGGGGAAGGCGTCAGCCTAGGATTTTAATTGGATAGCAGGAGCACAGGCAGGACTGGCTGTTTCATTAGAGATGCGAGGCGGCTTGTTTTGCGGCGTTGTGGCCGCACATGCCGTGAACTCCGCCGCCTGGTGGCGTGGAGGAGGAGCAAATGTAGAGGTTGCGGATGGGGGTGGCATAGTGGCGCCAAGTGGGGCGGAAGAAGAATTGGCGGAGGTCTACGGCGCCGCCCGAGATGTCGCCGCCGATGAGATTGGCGTCCATTTCTTCTAGGGCGTGGGGGGAAAAGATACGGCGGGCTAGAACGCAATCGCGGAAGCCGGGCGCGAAACGTTCGATTTGCGATTCGAGGGCTTGGAGCATATCGACAGTGGAGCTGTTGGGGACGTGGCAGTAGGCCCAGGCGATGTGCTTCCCCGCCGGAGCGCGGGTGGGATCGAAGAGGCTGGGTTGGGAGAGCAGGACGAAGGGGCGCTCGGAATGGCGGCCGTGGCACATATCGTATTCGGAGGCGGCGATTTCCTGGAGGCTGCCGCCGAGATGGACGGTTGCAGCTCGTACGCAGTCTGCCGATTTCCAGGGAATGGGGTGGTGCAGGGCGTAATCGACTTTGAAGACGCCGGGACCGTAGCGGTATTTCGCTAGTTTGCGGGCGAATCGGGTGGGGAAACGGTTGCGGGCGATGCGCAGGAGTTGGTGAGGAGTGAGATCGCAAAGAATGATGTTGTAATTTTCGACGGCGGAGAAATCTTCTATGCGCGTGGATATTCTGATCGTGCCGCCGAGTGAGGCGAGATGGGCGCAGAGAGCGCTGGTGATGGATTGCGCGCCGCCGCGTGGAATGGGCCAGCCGACTGCATGAGCGGCAGCGGCGAGAATTATGCCGAACGCGGCGCTTAGCGGTTCATCGAGGCTTAGGAAAGAATGCGCGGCTAGACCGGCGAAGAGTGCTTTGCTGCGTTCGCTGCGGAAGAGATGGACTAGCGTTTTTGCGGGGAGGAATGCTGTTAGGCCGAAGCGTGCTAGCAAAAATGGATGTCGCGTGAACACGTTTAGTGGACGGAGGATTTCGGCGGCGAGGACGGGCCAATGCTCGGCGAACGGCTGGAGCAGAGTGCGCCAACGGTCGCCGTCCGGCGCGAGAGCGGATTCCGCGTCGCGCAGATCGCGCTCAAGGGATATGGCGGTGCCGTCGTCGAACGGATGGGCTAAGGGTGATGGCGAGTGGATCCACTCTAGGCCGTGAGACTGCAACGGAAGAGAGGAAAAAAACGGGGAGCCTGCGGCTAGCGGATGAACAGCGGAGCCGAAATCGTGGAGGAAGCCGGGCAGGGTTAGATCGAGAGTGCGTGCGGCGCCTCCGGGTTGTGGTTGAGCTTCGAAGACGTTGACGTGGAAATTGCGTTGGGCGAGGGTGATTGCGGCGGCTAGGCCGTTGGGGCCGGCGCCGATTATTGCGGCAGTGCGAGCGGACTCTGGGGAGGAGTTCACGGCAATCAATTCACGTACTTCATTCGCGGACATCTTACGAACACCAAGATCCCACCCTCAAACACCGAGGGTGGGGCCCCCCTGCCGGTCGTGGCGAACGCCGCAGTCTTGCTCGGTGAGTGGAACATAGACTTACGATTCATTGGCGGGGTGGGAGTTCGGGCGGCCATTCGATGGCGATTATGCGGCCGTTTGGCTCGCGCGCGAGAGTTGGAGCGTAGTTGCCTAGCAACTGGCGGCGCCACCATAGGCCTTGGTCGCGTTTTTCTTGCATCCCGGTAAACCAATATTGCCAGAGGAGAACGCGGATTTGGCGGGGCGGCTGGGGAAAGGGATTGTTGGCGAATAGGGAGAGGACATCCGGGCTGCCTTCGAGGAGGCGTTCCTCGGTGCGCGGGACGATGGGATTGGAGCGCCAGTGACCGAGCGAGGCGAACCACAAATTCCAATCGAAGCGGGGTTGATAGGGAGCGTAGATGCGCGGAGTTTCGTAGGGATTTTGCGGCTTGAAGCGAAATTTGTAGGCGGTCCAATTTTCGCCGTCGTTAGAGCCTTGGAATTCGATTTCGTAGCGGCCGCGGGTCATTACGGCGAAGAGGCCGTAGCGATCGGCGATCCGAAAAGGCTGAAGTGCGGCGACCGGCGCGTATGGAAAAGGCGCGGCGGGCCAAAGCATCAGCAGGAGGAGCACGGTGCTGGAGTAGAAGAGCCAGGTGAACATGACTGCGGTGAGTGCGAGCTTGAACGCAGCCAGCCCGCGCGCCCAGGTTTGTTGCCACGCTGGAGCAGCGGTTTCGGGAGGAGTGGCAACTGGAGAGACTGATTGTGTGGCTTGGGCTAATTGTGCTCGCCAGGATTGCGGAACGAAACGCGCGAGGAAGCGATCGTCGAGGAGAAAGATCGCGAGGGCAAGGACGAGATAGTTGAGGAAGGTGTAGTTGGCGCTGAGAATCACACCAATTTGCCAGACTGTGACGATGAAGAAGCAAATGATGCGAACGCGACGCGGGAAGAACAGCATCCAGACGAGAACTAGCTCGAGAGCGAGAGTGCCGAACGCGGTGGCGGCGTGGAACCAGTGGGGGAGATGTTGCAGGTACCAGCCGATCCAAGTGGGCAGTGGACCGTTTTGATAATACTCATCCATGGCGGTGAAGTGGCGCCACTGAGGATCGCCGCTGGCGATTTTGGCGATGCCGGATTCAACGTAGATGCGAAACCATTCCCAGAGAAGAAGAAAGATAGCGGCGCGGATGGGCGGACTATGGGGAGCGAGGCAGGGACGAAATCTGGGCGGTGCTAGAAAGAGAGAGATGAAGCCGGCTTCGAGAAGCATGCTGTCGGATTGGTAGCCGGAGAACTCGGATGCGGCGCTGACGAAGGAGAGAAAGGAGAGGAAGCAGAGGAGGAGCATGCCGCGAGGGAAAATGTTGATGGTGAGAAGGACGGAGGCGAGGAGGCCGGTCCAGCAGATGGCCATTAGCGCGTGATTGCTGCTAGAAAACCAGAGCAGGGTGGGCGCGTACCAGAAACGAGCGAAGCCTACGGAATTGGTTACGGCACGCAGGTATTCGGAGACGGGGAGAATTCCGTTGGAGCCGATTAGGCCGCGGATTTGGAAGATCAGGGAAAGGAAGGCGGAGAAATAGATCAGGCCGAGCGCGCGGAGGAAGAGCCAGCGGGGGAGTAGGCGGTCGCGGGCGCCGTGATCGGGGTCGAAGAGCCAACGGAGGACGGAGGCGGGGCGGAGATCCATGGGGCGTTGCGCGTGTGCAATGTCCAATATACAGGCGGGGGTGGCAGAGCGCGAGTGGGCGCGGCATCGGAATCGGAGGAGAAGAAAAAATATGACGCGGAGGCGCAGGGAGCGCGGAGAAGCGCAGAGAAGAGACGGACTCGCGTCGATTGAGGGGGTTGGCGAATCTACTTATGTGCGTGCGGTGCTTGAGCGTGCGACGGAGTTCGAGAGAAGACGATGGGATATCAGCCGATTGAGAACTACGGGATTATCGGGAACATGCGGACGGCGGCGCTGGTGGGGATGAATGGATCGATCGACTGGTATTGCTCGCCGCATTTCGATTCGCCGAGCGTGTTTGGGGCGATTCTGGACGATGAAAAAGGTGGGCGGTTCCAGATTGTGCCGGTGGCGGAGCGCGTGAAATCACGGCAATTTTATTGGCCGTCGACCAATATCCTGGTGACGCGATTCCTGCATGAAGACGGAATTACGGAACTGGAAGACTTCATGCCAGTGGGATTGCCACCGGAGTCGAAGTGGTATCACCACCTGTACCGAAGAATCCGATGTGTGCGAGGCACGGTGAAGATCAGGATGGTGTGTAGGCCCGCGTTCGAGTACGGGCGTGCGGAACATCAAGTGAAATTGCATCCGCATGGAGCGACGTTCGTTGCTGGGACGCAGAACCTGCATCTTTGCTGCGGGGAGAGACTGCGACGAGGCGAAGACGGAAGCGTGGTTGCGGAACTTGTGCTGGAAGAAGGCAAGTCACAGGTCTTCACGGTGAGCGACGAGCAAGCGGGCAGCGATGCTCCGTGCCCAGCGTCGGAAGAGGAAGGCGAAGAACTGTTTCAGCAGACGGTGAAATTCTGGCACCGCTGGCTTTCGAAATGTACTTACCGAGGACGCTGGCGCGAGCGGGTGGAAAGATCGGCGCTGGTGCTGAAGCTGCTGACGTTTGAGCCGACCGGAGCGATCATCGCCGCACCGACTACGAGTTTGCCAGAGGTAATCGGCGGCCCGCGCAACTGGGATTACCGGTATACCTGGTTGCGGGACGCGGCGTTTACGGTATACGCGTTTGTGCGCATCGGTTTCACGGAAGAAGCTGCGGGGTTTGTGAAATGGATGCAAGAGTACGCAGCGAAACACACGCCAGCAGCTGAGAAAATACCCGCGATGTTTTCGATTTACGGGGATCCGGAACTGCCCGAGCAGGAGCTGAAACACTTGGAAGGCTACAAGAAATCCGGGCCAGTGCGGATCGGAAATGCCGCATACAAGCAATTTCAGAGCGATGTTTACGGCGAGGTGCTGGATTCGCTGTACTTGTACAACAAATATGGTTACGATTTTTGGACGCGGATTCGACATCGACTGGAGTGGGTCTGTGATAACTGGCAAAACCCGGACGAAGGCATATGGGAGATGCGGAATCGCGAAGAACATTTTGTGTATTCGAAGCTGATGAACTGGGTGGCACTGGATCGCGGAGTGCGACTTGCGGACAAACGTTCGCTGCCAGGGGATCGCGAGAGGTGGATAGGCGAGCGGGACAAAATTTATGAAGAGGTGATGACGAAAGGATGGAATGAGAAACGGCGGGCGTTTACGCAATTTTATGGGAGTGAGGATTTGGACGCCTCGGTGTTGATTATGCCGCTGGTATTTTTCATGACGCCGAGCGATCCGCGAATGTTGAGCACGATTAAAGCGATCATGAAAAGCCCGAAGGAGGGCGGGCTGGTCAGCGACGGACTGGTGTACCGGTATCCGCCTGAGCCGCGGATCGACGGTTTGCCGGGGGAAGAAGGAACATTCAACATGTGCTCGTTCTGGCTGGTGGAGGCGATGACGCGAGCGGGAATGGCCGATCCGGAGATGCTGGACCAGGCGCGACTGCTGTTTGAGCGGATGCTGGGATATTCGAATCATTTGGGATTGTATGCGGAACAGACGAGTTCGCAGGGGGAGGCGCTGGGGAATTTTCCGCAGGCGTTTACGCATTTGGCGCTGATTAGCGCGGCGTTTAATTTGGATCGAAATTTGGATGGGAAGAAAATTGTCAGCTAGCGGGAGTAGATGCTCGTCCGGCTGGCGCATGCACTTGGGCTTACACCTCAAAAGCGGCGGCAAGACCGCCGCACTCCAAAGTGCTACATTAGTTTTCTTATGGAATTTAAAAAGGTTGAGAAGGATTGGCTGGAGTGCACGACTTCGGTGGCGCGGCCGTTTGGGTGCATGGAGCTTTGGGCGGGGAATGAGCGGGCGCATCGATCGCTGGAATTGGCGGGGCTGGAGACTGATGTCATCGCCGTGCCGAGCGGCTGCGATAAGGGCGGGGATCTTTCCGCGATATTTTCGTGCAGTGACAATATCGCGCGAGTGGTGCTTGCCGACTGCGTAGGACATGGGTACAACGCGAGCCTGGTGGCGCGGCACATCCACAAGTTGCTGCACAAGTTTCACGACATTCGCGATACGGCGGGGTTGCTGGCGGCGCTGAACGACGAATTCACGCTGGGCGCGGCGAACGACGGCGAGGGTTTGCGGCTGACGACGGTGGTTACCGGAACTTACGATGGGACAACCGGGGAGTTTAACTTTGCGTATGCGGCGCATCCTCGGATGCTGGTGTGGCGGGCAAGGGACCGGCGATTCTACGAACTGGGGGAAGGGCTGGAGAATTTGCCGCTGGGGTTTATCACCGGGGAGCAATACTGCGAGCAGAGTATTCGACTGAATGTGGGGGACATGATCCTGGCATTCTCGGATGGGGCGATCGAGGCGCGTCCGCCGGAGGGTGAGCAGTTGACACATTTGGGATTTCTTGGGCTGGCCGAAGAGATACGGCTTGGGATGGCGGAGCCGGCGAACCTGCCGGATTTTTCACAAAATTTATTAGCGGGCTTGCAGTCTTATCGCGGGGCTGCGGAGTTCGACGATGACGTTACGCTGTTGACGCTGCGGCGTGTGAGTTGAAAGAGAGTAAGGAAGAGAAAGATAACGCCGAGACGCAGAGGGCGCGGAGGCAACGCAGAGAAGACTGAGAAGAAAATTATTGAGCCGGGGCCGGCGACAGGGCCGGCGGGTGAGTGGAAAAATATTGAATTAGGCTGGCGGCGAATTCGCTGGTGGCGCGCTGGACGTTGCGATTAAGCGCGGCGACCACGGCGGAGACATCCTTGCCGCTGACGGGCTCGTCGTGATTGTAGAGATGAGTCCAGACGGTGGCGCCGGTTTTGGTGTCGCGGAGATCGAGATCCAAGGAGAGGCGTGCGGACATAGGAGAGCCGCTGATTTCCTTGAAGTCGTAGAGACGGCCGTGTAAGAGATAATCACCGCGAACGCTGCTACGCTGGGCGTGGACGGCGCGATAGCGGCCCGAGGAACGCAGCGTGCGGAAGAGAACGTCCTGAATCATTTCGGTGGGCGGTTCGGCCCAGCGCTGGTATTCGTAGATGCCCATATTCTCACCGTTGGAACTGTAGACGATGCGGTCTTCGCGATAGAGATGCGAGGACATGATGGGGCCCATGAGAATGGTGACGGGCAGCGGGTCTCCCGGCGGGTCAGCAGCGGTTTCCCTGGGAACGGTGAGCTGATAATACTTCGCAGGGCGCGCAGCGCCGCAGCTGACCAAGAAGAACGAGAGAAATGCTGCCGCGACAGTCAAAAGCGCCCGCCACCCCGCGAATCTCGGGGCAAGCAGTCGGCGACCTCTACGGGTGCTTGCACATTGCACCTTCAAAAGGCATCCTTCGACGATTTGGCGCAACAGGATCATTGACGTTCACCAGGTTTGTGTTCGCGGGGATTCGAGGAGCGAATCAGGGTGTAGGGGCGGGTTTTGATGGTGTTGGTGAATTCCCTGAGATTTTCGGAAACGTGGCGGAAATTATCGAGGAGCTCGTCGATATTTTCGGAGTTGACGTCGAGGGTCTGATTTAAGTGGGCGGTCAGGTCAGTAGTGTTGGCAAGAGTGCGGCGAAGTTCGGCGACGGCCTGGCGAATGTCGGCGCGATTTTCCCCGATGAGAGAGTCGATATGGTCGATCGCCTTATTGGCTTCAGCGGAAGTCTTCTGGAAATCCTGCAAGAGCGGTTCTAATTTCTCGCTTACGGAATTGATGTGCTGGAGAGTGGCGTGAAGAGCGGGGCGATTTTCTTCAAGCATGCCCCGAGTGTTAGCGAGGGTGGCGGAAAGGTTGGCGCGATTTTGAACGCTGAGAAGATCGTTGACGCGATCAACGGTGATTTTGAGTTCGGTGGCACGAGCGTTCAGGGTAGCAATTAGCTCGGTGGCATGGGGACCGAGATCATTAATCTGGGCGGTGATGGCGTTGAAGTCTATATAGTTTTCGGCGGTGAGCAGAGAGCCGTCGGGAGCGAGGCCAGCTTTCGGGGTGCCGGGAAGAATTTCGAGGTGATTGTCGCCGAGCGGACTCATGCTCATGATTTTGACGCGGCTATCGGTTTTAACGGGGAGATCGGATTGGACTTTGAAAGTGATTTCGATTCGCGCCGGATTTTGGGGATCGATACGGACGCGATCCACGCGACCGATTTTGGGTCCTCCGGAGTAACGGACGCCGGAGCCGGACTCGATGCCGCCAGCGAAGGGGAAAAATGCGTGGTACGTGTGGGTGGAGCGGCCAAAGGCGCCGCTAATGGCGAAAACGGTGCCGATCAGGACAGCAGTGGCAACGATAACGAAAAGACCGACGAGCGCTTGTTCGCTTTTAGGATTCATTGGTTCCCTTCCCTGCTCCAGAGATCATCTGGAGCGACGACGTTCCTCGGTTAGCATCTGCAAATAATCCAGCTCGCGCGCAACTTCAGGTTCGGCGACGCGGTCAAGAAACTGACGGACGCGGGGCTGAATGCTGGCGCGCATCTCTTCGGTGGTGCCGATAGCGACGATATTACCCTTATCGATCAAGACCATGCGGTCGGCAATCAAGTAGGCGCTGGCAAGCTCGTGGGTGACGACGATGATGGTCATGCGAAAGGCTTGCTTGAGCTCGAGGATGAGTTGGTCGATACCGGCGGCGATGATCGGATCGAGTCCCGCAGAAGGCTCGTCGAAGAAAAGAATTTCGGGATCCATGGCCAGAGCGCGAGCGACGGCGGCACGCTTTTTCATGCCGCCACTGAGTTGCGAGGGCATGTAGTACTCGAAGCCCTGGAGTCCGACCTGCTCGAGCTTGAGACGCAGCATGATTTCTATGGTGGATTCCTCGAGACGGGTGTGTTCGCGGAGCGGCAGGGCAACGTTTTCGCCAACGGTCATGGAGCCGAAGAGCGCGCCGCCTTGAAAGGACATACCAATCTTCTTGCGGATTTCATCCATAGCGGACGAAGAGATTGCGGCGATGTCCTGACCTTTGATCCAGATCTGGCCGGAGGTGGGCTTTTCGAGACCGACAAGGGTGCGCAACAGGGTGCTCTTGCCTGAACCGGAGCCGCCCAGGATCACGAGAGTTTCACCGCGATTGACGTCGAAGCTGATGCCGTGAAGAATTTCGCGCTCGCCGTAATTCACACGAAGGTCGCGCACGGAGAACGTGGCGGTGGTTTCGAGCGAATCTGTGAGTGCGGCTTCCATTGGCTGAGTTTCTAGTGCTCGCTTATAAAAAAGAAGAGTGCCGTGAAAATCAAGTCAACGAGAACGACCATAAAAATGGACATAACCACTGCGCGTGTGGTCGAGCGGCCAACTTGCTCGGCACCGGCGCCGGTGGAGAGACCTTCAAGACAGCCTACCGCGGTGATGGTGATGCCGAACATGACGCTCTTAACGAGTCCGCTGACGATATCACGGAGAAAGAGCGAGTCAATAGAGGCGGAGATATAGCGAGTGAAGGTGAAGTCGGCTTGGGCGACGCCGAAGAGCGAGCCACCGAGAATACCCATTGAATTAGCCCAAATGGTGAGACAAGGCAACATGACGGCCATGGCGATAAATTTGGGGGTCACCAGGAAATGAACCGGGCTGATGGCCATGGTTTCGAGGGCGTCGATTTCCTCGGTGACTTTCATAGTGCCGATTTCGGCGGCGAAGGCGGAGCCGGAACGGCCGATTACTACGATTGCGGTGATCAGAGGACCGAGTTCGCGGGACATGGAAATGGCAACAGCGGTGGCTACATAGCTGATGGCGCCGAAACGGCGAAGCTCGTATGCAGCCTGGAGAGCCAAAATCAGGCCGATAAAGAAAGTGATAAGGGAGAGGATAGGGAGAGCGCGAACGCCGACATCGAGGGCCTGCGAGACGGCACGCTGAAAGCGGACTGGCTTACCGTGAAACGGAGCGACGAAGGTGTAGTAAGCAGCTTGGCCACCAAGGGAGGCGAGAGAACCGACGTAAGCAAGGCCGTTCGTTACGGAGCCGCCGACTTGAGAGAGAAATTGCATGCTCTATTAGGATTGCGTACACAATTCGCGAAAAGCCTTCAGCCGCTGGACGCGCCTTTCGTCCCTCAGGATGAACTAAAGCGCGCGCCCCGCACAACACAGCATTAATCACAGACTCAGGAGGACAAGGCCTGATCTTCGTTGTCGTAGACTTCGAAAATTTTCAGCAGCCGCGAGAGTTGCAAAACTTCGCGCGCTGAGGGGCTCAGGCCGAACAGGATGAAACGCAAATTGAGATCGCGGCTGGCTTTGAGCCCTTCGACCAGCGAGGCTACGCCAGAGCTGTCAATGTAGCGGACTTTGCTGAGATTCATGACCACGCGAGGAGTGCGCTTTTCGCGAACCTCGCG
>WNFE01001627.1_pt1 | contig 16332 bp, 13 predicted proteins | sample 5400451 | NCBI WGS metagenome assembly WNFE01 (sample SAMN13153344, study PRJNA577476) | soil metagenome | isolation source: 200 cm saprolite under Douglas fir tree site 2 hole 2 | place: USA:California | collected 2015-04-18 | reverse complement strand
CGCGTGAACGATGACCACGTCGGCGTCCAAACAGTTAATTCCAGGTGAAACCACCAGGTCGAACCGAAGTCCGTGGACCCAGCGATCCCAGGCGCGGCAAATCGAATTTAGAAAGAGCCAGGCGAGGAATTGCAGGAGATGGGGGCCGGGGGTGGATGGCACTCTATGCCAGATGATCGCCCCGGATTCCCGTGGGCCGGCGCCGTGCGGGTGAGCAACGGCGAGATCCTCGACGCGCTGGGCATAGAGATGAATCTCGCAACGCTCATTGCGAGCAAGACGTTCCAAAAGCTCGGCGAGGGCGCGTTCCGTACCATGCCGGCGGTCAACGAAGGGTGAGACAACGGCGAGACGCAAGTCAGCGCAACCGCCGTATCGATGGGTCATAAATCGGGTAGAGCTGAGCGGTTGCGGCGTATTGGGCAGAAGTAGCAAGAGTCGGCAATCGGAACAGGATACCGAGCAGAAGCCAAAGGTAAGCGTTCAAGACGAAATCTTCGTACGGCTGGATTCCGCTAAACGTCATGGGGAGCAAGAGAAGTCCCGCATACCAGAAGATGACGAATGCCAGTGGAAACCAGGGCGAACCTCTGAGCTTCTTCACAACTCGCCAGGCGGCAAGTAGGATTGCGAAACTCATAAGAAACCAGAACAGCAAGCCTCCGATCCCCATCTCAATTACAAGGGTGCCGAAGCCACTCTCCACGCCGATGACCGGAGACTTTGAGCCAAAGAAACGAGCGACGTATTGAGTGCCGAGAGAAGTTGTACCGATACCGTAGCCGTAAGGCCACCGCTCGTAACCGAATGCGCCGAGGAAATTTCGCATCGGGTAATCCCAACTCCGGTTTTGGAATTCGCCGGGGCCTGAACTTGGCAAGAGTGTCTCCTGGTAAAATGCAACACGGGAAAGAAGCGTCTCCGGAAAAACAAAAAACAGCAGTCCGAGCCCTAGAGCCACACCAAGAGCAGCGCGCTGAATTGTGCGCAAGACGCGGATCACTTCACGCTGGCGCCAGGGTGCGCCCCAAATAAAGGCCACCGCGAAAACCAGCACGCTTCCGATGGCCCACATGAGAATACCTCGGGCGGCACCGAGGACGATGGCGCCAGAAACGATCGCCAGCGAGAAAAAGGTTAAATTCCTTCCTTTCCTATGGCGCAGGAGAAGATAGCCCAGGAAACCAACGATCAGTAGAAGGGAGACAAGCAAAAAGTTGCCGAAGCGTCCTGTGCTGACGAACACGGAGGTCGGACGGTAAGACAACAAGCCAGAGATTGGTGAAACGCGATAATTCGTGCTCAGTTCCCGAATGTCATCAGCGGGCCTCTCGGGGTTCAAGAACGTATGTCCCAAGACGGACTGCGCAATTCCGAGGGAAGCAATAACTATGACGAGAATCATATTTACGAAGAAAAAATGACGTAACTGTTGTTCAGAATTGAGCAAGGCATAGCCCACGAACAGCAAGGGAACATAGTAAAAAAAGAGTTTCAAGCCCAGAATCCCGTACACCAAATTCGTAGAGGCAGGATTAAAGACCTGCAACACTCCAAACCAGACAAACAAAAGGACAGGCAAAAGAAAGGGAGGCCGGAAAGACGTGACTTGTTTTCGGCGATAGGCCAAGAAGAAAGCGAGATAGACAACAAGAGCCAGAACGTCCTTGGCGAAGTAGATTGCCATGTTGTTGCCCAGGTATTTTCTTGCAAAATCCTCGAACAAGAGCCAGGTCAGGAAGAAATACAAGCCCTTACGCCAACTATTCAGCATGGCGACCACGAAGGCGGATCCGATGAAGAGCAGCGCGACGTACGCAAGGCTGGTCATATCGCCGGCGATGACGTAATTCGCAGCTTTGTAGACCGTGACAGCAAACAAGGCCATGAAACCCAGGAGAGGAAGCGGCCGGCGGAGCTGATCTCCAGCCATCGCTCGAGGCACAAGATTCATGATACCGCCTCAGAAAAAAGAAAGCGGTCGTCGATCATGGAAGTAGGGGCTTCACACCCTCTACGCAAACACCAGCCCCTTTCAGAAGCCGGCTCGGGTCTTCTACTTGCTGAATGCCCGCAATCCGGCTGTTATGGCATTCCCTCCGTTCAACCTGCTCAAATCCGGTCCTTTTGAACAAGGAAATAAGCGAATCAGCATCATACATCCATTTATGGGAATGAAAATCCTGCCATGCGTCATATATGCGATATAGCAGGTGAGATGAGGCCGGCGTCGGCCAACGCATGAGCAATCGCTCGTTCATCTGATCGGCGGGCCGGAGAGTTTCTGATTCCGTTCTCGGGTTCTTGAGAGGACCGCTGCCGAGATATTCTTCAACAATCGCTCGCAGGTCCGGTACCACAATTCGCAAAATGCCACCGGGGGCGAGGACGCGAAACGACTCCGCAATCAACCGCTGGCCCTCTTCACGGTAAAGATGCTCAAGGACGTGGGAGGCATAAACGGCGGTGACAGAACCATCGGAAAACGGTAAAGGCTTGCGAACGTCGCGGATGAGAATCGACGGGCTCCACGGTATTTCCAATTTGTCCGGAGGAAGGAGACGAAAACTAGAGAGCATGCGCCGCAGCCGAGGGTACTTAGCAAGTCTCGCGTTCCAGGACCCGTCAACGTTTATCCACCCGGGAGGGGCCTGCAAGCCGCATCCCAGATTTAGACGGATGGGGTTGTCACTCCGCGGCACAAGCCCCTCGCTCTCCCAGCTGGAGGCAGTTCATTGCAATACCGGCTAGATACATTCGCTTCGCCGTGAAATTCATTTGTTGATTCCTTGCCGTCCGGCCGGAGCGACAGAATCGGAAGGGCGTGGGATCTGTCGTCGTCCAATTCTGGAAACGGCAATGCGAACAGCCTCCGCCGAAGCAGCGATGTTTCGCTCTGGCGACCAGGCCTGAATATGGGCTAGCGCGGCGCGGCCGAGTTCCTGGAGGCGGGTGGGATCAGCGGCCGCCTTTCTTATTAATTCAGCCAGAGCATCAACGTCTCCGCAGTGAAAAACGAAATCAGGAGAAACAGGAGCGACTAGATCTCTTGAAGCGCCGGCCCGATCGCTCGCGATTACCGGTCGCGCGCAGCACATGGCTTCGTTCACCACCAAACCAAATGGCTCAAACTCGGAAGGCAACACCAGAAGGTCAGCCGCCGTATACACGGCGGGGAGCTGCGACTGGTTGACAAACCCGAGGAACTGAACGCGCGAAGCTACGCCGAGGCTGGCTGCTTCGGATTCAAGCTGGGGACGGAGAGGACCCTCGCCGGCAAAAACAAGGACGCCGTTAGAAAGATTTGCCTTGGCAAATGCGCGGAGAAGATCGAGCGGGCGCTTCCATGGCTGTAATTTGGCCGAGAAAAGAATGACCACATCATTTGGAGAAACACCCCACGAGGCGCGGAGGGCCGCGCCATCGGCTAGCTTCGATTGTTCTATCCACCAGTCATTATCGACGACAAAAGGCGTCAAGGTGATGCACTCTTGCGGAATCCCGAGTGAGAGCATCAGATCGACACCACCACCCGAAGGAACGATCACTTGATCAGCGAGGCGGAACAGTCGAGGCCATAGATATTCCTTCGCTTTGGACTTCCAGGCACGACTGTCCCGAGGAGTCAGCGAAACGGCGTCGGTGCCAAACAGGAAGGCCGTCTTCGAGAACTTTGCTGCTAATAGGGCAATCCAAAAAGTGGTGTTGCGATAACCCGTGAGGCAGATTACAGCATCGAAGTTGCCACCGCGAATAAGTTTCCACAAACCTGGATTGAACAAGCCGAAGAATGAATCGTGGCCAGAGCCGCGATTCGGGACGTGCGTCCATGAATAACCGTCGAGCAAGGGTACGTCCCATTGAATGTGCGCGCCAAATCCCGGATCGTGGGTGGTCTCCGCACCGCGAAGAGTGCAGTACGCTACATGGAGATCCATCGAAGCGTGCTTGGCCATGCGGCGGAAAACCGGCGCGCTGTATTGCACCGGGTGTGTGGCGACCGCGAGGACACGGTACCGGCGGTCAGGCACGGCAGGCCCCTAGGTTTTTCGCGCAATGTGTGGCTGCCATGCGGAAGTGTGTCGTATTCAATGGGATGCCCAGCGATGAAGTATAACCTCTTCGGCCGTAGGCGCGGGTGCCGCAACCGTTAGAACGCCATGGGGCCAAAGCAGAAATCGATGACCGAAGGGTCCGCAAACTGCTGGACGCGTCCTCATTCTTAACACATACTTCAATGCGGCATTATCAGACGCGCAATTTTGGAGCTCGCGGTCTTCAGTTTCCTTTCGGGCAGGCAAGCATGCATCCAACCATCCGGGTCCTTGGCAAGTCGTTAGTCGCTAACTTGCTTCCCACTGCACTTTTCGAGCCGGAACTGGAGCTCGCCGACGTGAAGGAACTCTTCTCCACGTTCGTCCGAGTCGTGGAGATCGAGAATCACAGCTACTGCAATCGCACCTGTGCGTTCTGCCCGAACGCGTTTATCGACCGCCGCTCGCAGAATGTAATCATGGAGGACGCGCTTTACGAGCGCATTCTCGACGATCTTGCCGGCATCCGATACAAACAGACCCTGATTTGGTCGCGATACCACGAACCGATGGCCCACGCGTCTATCTTTGAACGCCTCGGTCGCGCCCGTGCGCGTCTACCGGAGGCTTACCTTGTCCTGGTCAGCAACGGCGATTACCTGAATCGTGAAACCCTGGGGCAACTTGAACGCGCTGGCGTCAATCGCTTGATGCTCGATCTTTACCTTCCCGAAGGCAAGGAGCGCGTGCCAGCCGAGATAGAAGAAGAAAAGAAGAAATTCTCGATGCGCACCGGGCTGGAGTTGTCGCCGATTGGCGAATTCGACTATCGCTGCCTGGGGTCCTCCATTCAAATTACCATGGGCATTCCGTGTTACACGGGCGAGCATGTGTCCACGCGCGGCGGCCTGGTCGAGATCGCCGGCTTGCACTCGTATCAGCGCCGGGCCGTCTGCTTCAATCCGCTCCATTCCGTGGTCGTCGATTACAACGGCAAGGGCATGCTCTGCTGCCAGGTGCGGTCCGATTCGGCGGCACAGTCATCCGCCATCATTGGCGACCTTACCCAGCCCGGATACACTTTGTTCCACCTCTATCGCGACCTGGCTCCCGCTCGGGCCGGACTTCTCGCACCCGGGCCGAAAAATGGCGTCTGCCGCACCTGCAATGTCTCAGACGTCGGCCCCGACAGACTGGCGCGGCGCCCCGCAGTGGCGAACGCAATCTCTCACCTTCCCGGTGTACAGTTGCTTTTCCGATCGGCCGCTCGCCGCGCTTTCCGCCAGCGTAAGTACGAATAAGTGAGAATCTCTGGCGTGGCCGCTCCTCGCGCTGACTTGTGGCTATATTCCATTATCCAACGCCTGTGCTAAACTACGGTGGGTCTGCAGGGGTTTGCGGTTCACCGTAAGTCTCCGCACTGGTGTGGTTTTTCTCAGCGACCGTACCTCGGTTCGCCTGGTGTCCGGCAGCGACCGGCAGCGTCCGAAACCGCTCTGCGGCGCAAAAATTCTTCCATCGATGACCTCGGCCAGACCGCGGTCACGTGAAACAAACGAGGATGTGTCATGTCCGGGCATTCAAAGTGGGCCACGATTAAACATAAGAAGGGGGCCACCGACGCGAAGCGCGGCCGCGTTTTCACGCGAATCATCCGCGAAATCAGCATTGCAGCGCGCATCGGCGGTGGCGAACCGAACACCAATCCGCGCCTGCGAACCGCGATTCTGGCCGCGAAGGCCGCGAACATGCCAGGTGAAAACGTCGAGCGCGCGATTCTGCGCGGCACAGGCCAACTCGAAGGCGAACAATATGAGGAAGCCACTTTTGAAGGTTACGGTCCGGGGGGCGTCGGCATGCTGATCCAAGTCGTCACCACCAACCGCAACCGCGTGGTCGGCGAGTTTCGCCACCTGATGAGCAAGAACGGCGGCAACATGGCCGAGGCCGGAGCCGTCGGATGGATGTTTAGCCGCAAGGGAGAGATCTCCGTGCCCAAGGAAGCGGCCAGCGAAGATAAGCTGCTGGACCTCGTGCTCGAGGCGGGAGCCGAAGATCTGAAGGACGACGGCTCCGCTTGGTACATCGTGACGCCGCCGGACGCGCTGGAAAAGGTGAAGGAAGCGCTGACCAAAGCTGGGATTACTCCAGCTTCCGCGGAAATCGGCATGGTCCCGCAAAACTACATCAAACTGACAGGCGCGCAGGCTACGCAAATGGTGCGCCTGGTCGAAGCTCTCGAGGAGCACGACGACGTGCAACACGTCTACGCGAACTTCGATATCGACGAATCCGAAATTCAGGCTGCCGTCGGCGCCAACTAAATCTCGTCTATTTTAAGGTTTTCCCAAGAACCATTGCGCGCCCAGCGGTGAAAATGGGTAGCGAGGACGGTTCGATCGCCGTAGACTGATGAACGATGAGCCAAGTCCTCAAGACCATCGGCTGGCTGCGTGTTCTCGGGATAGATCCCGCCGCCGCCGGGCCGACGGGCTACGGAATTGTTGAGAGCGACGGACGGCATTGCCGCATGCTTCATTATGGGGCCCTGAAAGTGGCGGCGAAGCGCCAGAAGGAATGTGCTGGCGCGGCACTTCAGGATGTCCACGCTCGCGTTTGCAATTTGATCGGCGAGTTCTCTCCGGATGCTCTGGCTGTCGAAAGCGTATTCACGGCGCTGAATATGCGCACCGCACTAAAGCTGGCCGAAGTGCGCGGCGTGATCCTGCTTGCCGCGGCGCAGTGCAATGTGATGGTCTACAGCTATGCGCCTCGCGAAGTGAAAGCTTCCGTCGCCGGCCACGGCCACGCCGACAAGCGGCAGATGCAAATGATGGTTCGCGCGCTGCTTTCGATGAACGAGACGCCGGAGCCTTCGGACGCTGCCGACGCGCTAGCAGTAGCGCTGTGCCATTTGCAAACGGAACAAGCGCGGCGGCGTTTTGGGCTTCCGGGGCGAAATGTGGTGGCGAAGCCGCGGGCGCGAAGCGCAGCGGCAGGTCCAGCCAACTAGTCTAAATTAGAATAGTTTTGGCGGCACAACGCGCGGCTGCTGCCGCGCATCGAATCGACGCGTTGACCGCTCTGCGGTCGCACACGAATTTGACCGCTCTGCGGTCACAAACGACTTTGATGGCTTTGCGCTCAGAAAGGACCATGAAGACTTCGCTGCTGCGATTTTCTCTGCTGATTGCTGTTGCCTCGATGCTGGCTTCCGCAGCGTTCTCGGTTCCGGCTCCGTCCGGCGCCAAGCTGACCTTTCGGCGCGTGTTCAAAGGAAGCTCACCCGAATTCATCGAAATCAGCGTGCGGGAAGATTCGGATACCGGCGCTTACGAAATCCGGCAGTTGGATGAGGATGCCGGCTCGCTGCCATTTCAGGTGAGCGCGGCTTGGCGCACGAAGATGTTCGACCTGGCGGCGCAACTCAAACATTTCCAAGGGCAGGATCTCGACGTGCACCGCAAAATCGCGAACCTCGGCGAGAAAACGTTTCGCTGGGAATCCGGCGCGGAAGTCCATGAAGCAAAATTCAACTACACTTTGAATTCGGCGGCGGCCCAGCTACTGCAGATTTTTGAGGGGCTGGCACGTCAGCAGGAACACGTGGACTTAATTTCGCGGCGTATGAAATACGACCGGTTGGGAATTAACGACGCTTTGCTGCAATTCGAATCGGACCTGAACCGCAGCCTTCTTCCGGAACCGCAGCGGGTCGTGCCCCTGCTCGACCAGATCGCCGGCGATTCGCACTTCGTTGATATCGCCCGCCAGCGGGCCCGTTCCCTCGCAGAACGCATCCGCCACCAGGGCTGAGTAGCCAATTCACCGATACAATTTGGCATCAAGAGAGCTCGACGCGATTCGAGTGACTTGCGGACCGGTTAGCCAACGAAAATCCGCAAAATTGTATATTTCTCAAGAAATTAGAAAGCGATGAGGACTAAAGAAGTTATCACTCGCTCTCGATTAGGTCTATCTATATCAATATAAATGCTTTATAGAATCTCAAGTTAATCATAAATTTCGGCACAATTTATGCATAACTTATGAGAGGATGTGCCCGAATTTGGGGGGTGGGAGGTGGACTCCCTGAAGTTTCTTCCTATCAATTTGCACGCCACGACCAGCTTGTAGAATCCGCGAGGTATCGAAAGGAGTTTAAGCATGTTCAAACATAAGTGGCTCGTGATTAGTTTGGTGCTCGCACTGTGCGGGCTGTTTTCGTTCTCGGCCCTGGCTCAAGAGACAACGGGCGGTTTGCAGGGCCTAGTCAAGGATCCCTCAGGCGCTGTGGTGCCAGGCGCTAAGGTAGTTGTCACTAGTACATCGCTGGTAGGCAGCAAGGAAATCGCGACCGATGGAAGCGGCTACTACCGCTTCAGCAATCTTCCGCCGGGCACCTACACGCTTACGGTGACGGCCAAGGGTTTCAAGACAACCAAGCGTGAAGGTCTAAACCTGGAGGTCGGACACCTTCCGTCGATCGATGTATCACTCGAAGTGGGCACGGCCGAGACTATTGTCGAGGTAACCAGTGCAGCTCCCCAGATTGACATAACCACGACTCAGAACCTGACCAACATCACCGATGACATCATTCAGAACGTCCCGCATGGCAACTCTTACCAGTCAATGATTCAGTTTGCGCCGATGGCCCGCAACGAACCTCTTGCCGGCGGGGTAGGCGGTACCGGCGGTTCCATGCCGGGCAGCAGCGGCAACGGCTTGGCCTTTGGCTACTCCATCGGCGGTGCCGCCGACTCGGAGAATGGCTACCTGATCGAGGGCCAGGATACGGAGAACATTTCCGGGGGCTATTCCGGCGCCAACGTTCCGTTTGAGTTCATACAGGAAGTTCAGATCAAGACCTCAGGAATTGAGGCCGAGCACGGTGGCGCCTTGGGTGGCGTGGTAAACGTCATCATGAAGAAGGGCGGCAATGCCTTCCACGGCCAATTCTTCGGAACCTATGAGACCTCTGCTGCGAACGGCTCGCCAATCCCCTTCTTGCGCTATGATCCGAATTCCACGGGCCTCCCGGATAACCCTAGTGATACCAGTTGTGCAGGCGGTCCCTGCGGTGGATTTGATGCCACGGCGCAGGAATATCAGAGGAAGAAAGACCACTACCGTTTCCTTCAGCCCGGCGTAACCGTCGGGGGCCCCGTCGTGAAAGACCGGCTATGGTTCTTTTTGGGTCTTGCGCCTTATATTCAGTCCCAGGCAAGAACCGTGGATTTCAGCCCTTCCAAGATTCCTGCTAATGCCGTTCTCGGTCCGCAATACTTTACTCGGGACACTCAGAGCTACTACGGCACAGCGCGCCTTGATGGCAGCCTGACGCAGAAAATCCGCTTATACGCTTCCTGGCTCAATCAGTATGCGCGCCAAACCGGATCCAACTTGCCGACAGCAGATTCAGCATTCCCGGGTGTCGCAAATGACGCTATCAACACTCCTATAGTGGCCTACTCGCATGGCCTTGGTTGGTCGGCTCCGAATGCGACCTACAACGTCGGTGGTGACCTAACTCTGACTCCGAAGATTGTTTCCACTACGCGCTTCGGATACTTCTTTCAGAATTATCGCGACTTTGGTTGGCAGACGTCGACACCGAACATTCAATGGCGCGCTCCTTCGGTTGGCGCAACTGATCGTCAAACTCCGCCTCAGCCTCTGCCCCTGAGTCTGCAGCAGAATAACGGGACGACGACGCAGCCTTACGACGGCACATACACTCTGTATAACGCCAGCAAGCATTATCAGTTTAACCAGGACGTGGCGTTCTTCAAGGGCGGCTGGTGGGGCACTCACAACATCAAGGTCGGTTACCAGTTCAATCGCTTAAGCAACGTCATTAATCAGAACGGCAATGTGCCCTTACTCCGTTTAGACCCCGGCCACCATTCATGGTTCCCGTTTACAGCTACCGGCGTAAGTAATTGTCAGAAGCTGGTAGCTCAGTGGGGGCACTGCAGCGGCCAATACGGATATGCGTATGTGCTGGACTTCTCCACGATCCTTCCAGCACTTGCCGTCGACAATAACCACGCGCTCTTCGTGCAGGATGCCTGGACCGTGGGACGCGGCTTAACCCTTAACCTCGGTTTGCGGGTTGAGAAAGAATACCTTCCGGCTCCTGGAGGTTATAAGAACCTTATCAAGACCATTGACTTCAGTTGGCAGGACAAGGTTGCGCCTCGCATCGGAGTTGCGTGGGATCCCAAGCACAACGGCAAGATGAAAATCTTCGGAAGTTATGGCGTCGTCAACGATGTCATGAAACTCCTGCTGGCTCAGACGTCGTATGGCGCACAGTCCTTCGAGGAGTGTGCCTATGCGCTTGGCCCGAATGGAGCCGGTGGGTTCGATGTCAACGATTTCAACGGTCTGACTTTCAAGAGCAGCCGTGCTTGCCCGAACGGAACGCCGGACACAGGAGCTAACTGGACCGGCGGAGTACCGAAAGCTCTGCAGGATCCCTCTGGAGTATCCCTGATCGAAAATCTCAACTTGCGCCCCTGGGAACCAAGCGCCCCTGGCATTAAGCCCTATCGCCAGCACGAGTTCGTCGGAGGAGTTGACTATCAACTCGGCAGGGACTGGGCACTCGAGGCCCGCTATGATCGCCGCCGACTCGATCACATTCTTGAGGACGCCTCATTAAACGACCCGTTCTGGGGTGAAACCTATACCATCGTCAATCCTGGCGAGGGCGTGAACAAGACCATTGACGGCTACGCCAGTTACCTGACATCTATCGGCGAGAAGTTCGGCGTTCCGGGATGGGCGTTCAACGGGGCTGACGACCAAGCATTCGGTCTCAACTTCGGCAAGTGTCCCACATGCCCAGCCAACCCCAAGGCTGTCCGTAACTATGATGGCTTGGAAATCCGACTGAGCAAGAGGCCGACCAAGGGCTGGGCCGGATTGTTCAGTTACACCTGGAGCAGCCTGTGGGGCAATTATGCTGGCCTGACAAACACCGACCAGACCGATGGAGGATTCCCCGGACGTAACTCGCCAGATACGAGCCGTGCGTTCGATGAGCCGTTCTACTACTTCGGCGCCAATGGCAAGTCAAACAACGGGCCTCTGCCGACCGATCGTCCGAATACCTTCAAGGGCTACCTATACTACCAGTTGCCCTGGAAGGGGGGGACCACAACGTTCGGCCTTTTCCAGACCGCCTACCAAGGCAGCCCGCAGTATTCCTACATCGACATCGGTGCCATGTTCGGTCAATCGGTCTCCGAAGCCGTGGCTCTATACGGCCGCGACAAGTGGGTCAATATGACCCAGGATCCGACGACTGGGGCGATTACGCTTGGCAACCCTTATACCAGGCGCGCGCCATGGTTCACTCAGTCTGACATCAACCTCGCACATTCCATCAAGACTGGTGAACATCAGGCGCTCGGTTTTACAGTAAACGTCTCAAACGCGTTAGGTCAGCGTGCCGTCACCTCATACTACGGAGGCATGAATTCAATATTTTTCGCGACCCCGTTGATTCCAGGAGGCCTGACTAGCCCGAACAGCGGCGCACCGGAGGGCTTCCTCACTGATGCGGGTTCGTACCAAGTCTTTGAGAGTGGCTACAACGTGCAGCAGTTTATCAACGGCAACCCTTCTACCGGCATTGGGCCGGTGACGAAGAACTCTCAGTACGGGCAGCCGTTCACCTACCAGCTCCCGCGCACCACGCGCTTCTCGGTGACCTACACTTTCTAACCTTCAACCAGAGCGGTATCTACTGAGGGGGCCGGGCGACCGGCTCCCTCTTTTTTGCTTCGATAGAGTCCACACACGAAAGCAGGCTGGCACGTAATTCTGGGGGTCCGTGCCGCGTATGTTAGGATGAGGTGCATTTGTGTCTCCGGGGTCTATGCCGCGTCCGACCACTATGAATTTGTCCGAGGCGGTGGCCATTTCCGCTTCCAGCCTTTGGGCGCACAAGCTGCGCAGCATCCTGACGCTCGTCGGCGTGGTTATCGGTGTGGCGGCGGTGATCGCCGTCGTCAGCCTGATCAATGGCGCGAATCAATACGTGGCGACACGCGTCTTCCGTCTTGGCGCCGACGTATTTGGGCTATCCAAGCAGCCTTCGATCATTACCAACGTGGACGACTGGCTCGAATTCCAGAAGCGCAAACGCATCACTTACGATGACTTTGAGGCGGTCCGCGGACTCTGCAAGTCCTGCAAGGAAATCGGCGCCTCGCTGGGCGGCCGCATCGAGGTGAAAAGCGGGTTGAATTCGCTGAAAGACACGAACTTGCGCGCATGGACTCCGCAGATGGCCCAACTCTACGACGTCGACCTGGTTTCCGGCCGTCACATGACCGAGGAAGATATGCGCGGCGCGGCCCCCGTTTGCGTGATTGGCAACGACCTGATCGAGAATCTGATGTCTGGCATCGACCCGATCGGAAAAGAGATTCGCTGGAACAATATTCCTTGCGAAGTCATCGGTTACGGGAGCAAGCAGGGCTCCGCCCTGGGAAATTCCCTGGACAACTGGATCATCATTCCCCTCACCACCTATAACAAGAACTACGGGACGCAGCAGGATTCGCTCCGTATCACATCGCGCGCCGGTTCCGCAGCGAAGATTCAAGACAGCGTGGATGAAGTCCGCCAGATCATGCGAGGGCGTCATCACCTTGCCTATGCCAAGCCGGACGATTTCGCGATCGAGACGAGCGACTCCTTTCTGTCGCTGTGGAAAGACATCAGCAGCTCTTTTTTCGCCGTTATGATTGCAATCGCTTCGATTTCCCTAGTCGTCGGCGGAATTGTCATCATGAATATCATGCTGGTCTCCGTGACCGAGCGGACCCGCGAAATCGGCGTGCGCAAAGCTCTGGGCGCGCGCCGTAGCGACATTTTGCTTCAATTCTTGATTGAATCGTCAACGATCTCGGTGATCGGCGGCGCCATTGGGGTTTTGTGCGGCGTCCTGGTCGCTAGCGTTATAACGTGGGCATTTTCGCTGCCGAGCTCCGTGCAATTGTGGTCGGTGATCAGCGGGCTGATTGTTGCTTTGAGTGTCGGTCTTTTCTTCGGCACATATCCGGCATCCAAGGCCGCCAAGCTCGATCCGGTCGAAGCGTTGCGTTCGGAGTAGCAGAGAGAATTCATGGCCAGCTTCGAAAAAACTTTGCCGCGGCCCGCAGCGCTGCCTCTGCGCGTGCGCATGCGCAAAGAAGGGATGCTCAAGCTCCGCGAAGAAATCCTTCTGGCTCTCGATACGCTGAGGAAAAACAAGCTTCGGTCCGCGCTTACCGTTCTGGGGATCGTCATCGGCATAACCACGGTCATTACCGTCACGTCGGTCATCAATGGACTCAATGAAAACGTGCTCGGTGGAATTCGCGAGCTGGGTTCCGACACGATCATCGCGTACCGTTTTCCATGGGCTTCGCTCTCTCGTCCGCCGAGCGAATGGTTTACACGCAAGGAACTCCAGCCCGAGTGGGCGGACGATATTGCCCTGCTGCCATACGTCAAGGCAGCCTCGGCCTCCATGCGCATCTTTCAACCGCAATTCGGTTCCGGCACAGAAGACGTCCGCCGCGGCGCCTATCGCGCGAAAAACGTGATTCTGCAGGGGAATCAACCCTCTATCGGGGAGATCTTCGACTTGAAAATTGAGCGGGGCCGCTTCTTCAATGAAAGCGATTCGGAGCACCGCGCACCCGTGGTGCTGCTGGGATACGACACGACGCGAATTCTTTTTCCCGAATCGGCGGAGAATAGTCTAAGCAAGGAGGTCGTCATCGACGGCCAGCTCTTCACGGTTATAGGCACCCTGCAGAAACAAAGGCAGGGCATCTCCGGCGGTTCCAACCCGGAGGACAACTCCGCGTACATGCCTGTCACGACGCTACGTAAACTCTATCCCAACAGGAAGGACTATGTGATTTTCGCCAAGGCCCGGTATCCCGATAAGGTCGGCGAGGCGGTCGGGGAAATTCGCGAACTCCTCCGCCGCAAGCGCCGGCTGCCAAACAACAAGCCCGATGACTTTGCGCTGTTCACTTCGGATTATTTTCTGGACTTGTGGAACAAGATCAGCGGGCTCATCTTCATTTTAATGTTCGCGATCGCTTCCGTTGGCCTAATCGTCGGGGGAATCGGCGTGATGAACATCATGCTGGTCAGCGTCACCGAGCGGACACGCGAAATTGGCGTTCGCAAGGCCATCGGCGCGAGACGCTCCAATATCCTGGCGCAATTCCTGATCGAAGCCGTCACGCTCAGCGCCGTCGGCGGCGTCATCGGTGTTCTCTTCGGTTCCGGCATCTCCCTGTTGCTGCGCTACGGGCTGAAAATGTCCGCGGTGCTCTCTTTTTTCTGGATCATCACCGCGCTAGTTCTGTGCGTACTGATCGGCATCGTCTTTGGTGTCTATCCCGCCTGGAAGGCCGCCCGCCTCGATCCCGTCGAAGCCCTGCGCTATGAATAGCAATTGGCGCTCGCGCACTATTTGTATTCGACTAAGATGATTCTTCAAGAAGTTTGAGCTGCACCACGGCCGTTTTCCCATAATGTTCCCCTTCCAGAATTCGGACCTGGCAGCGCGACTGCGTTGGCTGGACCTCCAGGATTCTCACCTGCGTTCCGCTTGGCACCATCAGCAGCTTTTGCGAAGCAATCAAGAGCGACAATCCCACATCGTCATTCGCTGCATCGAGCTTCTCTCGTTCCGCTGCGGTTTCGTCATCGACGGACACTAACGTAAACGACAGCGCGCCATCGCTGCAGAGCTTCGCGACCTGGCCCACTCTCGAATTCGCGGCTGGAGCTTTACCGGCCGTCGACAGTCTGGCAGCCTGTTCCACAATGCCGATGAACCGGTAGCCGCGCTTCGGAAGGGTTTCGACGAAACGGGGCCTCTTGTTATCGTCACCCAGCGCCCGGCGCAGCTTCCTGATAGCGGTGTTGAGGCTGTGATCAAAATCCACAAAAGTGTCGCCGGGCCAAAGTCTTTTCTCGAACTCCTCGCGGGTGACCACTTCCCCTGGACGCTCCAGCAGCAGTGCAAGAGCCTGAAAGGGCAGAACTTGCAGTTTTATTCTGTGGCCCGCTTTGTAGAGTTCACCGGCTCGAAGATCCGCCTCAAAAACGTCAAAGCGTGTGACAAGAGGCGAACAGCCCGGCGTTGACATACGAACCCCTGTTGATGGCACGAATATAACACGTCGCCGATTACACGGGTGCGGCGCGTCATTAAGCCCCCTGTTTCCCTGGAGTTCGCAGTTCATGGAAAGACTCCTTTCAGTTCATCTCTAGTGCATTGTGCTCCCGTGAGAAGTGCGCGAAAGTGCGTGGTATTCCGTGACGCTTCAGGGGCGTCAGGAGCAAAAAGAACGGGCCGGCTCCCACCGCCCTGACAAAAAAGAAAGACGAGGTCCTCATGAAAAACCGAACTTTTGTGACAGCAACTCTATGCGTGCTTTCCCTCATCGTGGCGGCTCAAGCTGTGAAGGCAGATGAGCCCATGTTGGTGAACATTCCATTTGCGTTCGCAGCTGGCAATGTGACCCTGCCGGCCGGCGAGTATCGCGTCCAGAAGTTGGATGGGAATTCCGCTGTGGTCTTGATTCGCTGCTCGGACGCAAACGCATCAGCCATGGTGCTGTCGAATGCAGCCCAGGCAAAGGAGACGCAAACCCAATCGAAGCTGGTTTTCAAACGCTATGACAACCGCTATTTTCTTTCGCAGATCTGGAAGGCCGGATCGATCCGCGGAAGAGAACTCTTGAAATCCCAGGCCGAAAAAGAGATCGCGCGGTCTGCGAGCATCAAGATGACTGGTGAAGTTACGCTGGTAGCCCGCCTGCTCCCCGCCAGGCCGTGACCGCCTCCCAACCCCAATGGCAAGCCAGCGGACCGGAAGCCGGAGCCCTCAGCTCCGGCTTCTCCTTTTCTTCTCACGCCGGTAGCACTTTTCTTCGAATCAGCACGGAAAGAATCGCCGCTTGTCAGCTTCGTCCTTCCTGCATAAACTCCTCACCAAGTGCGCGAATCAACCGAGAACGAAGTGCTGAAATGACCGAACAAGACTACCAACCCGGCGGAGATCGCTTTCCCCCCACGCGGCGTTCGGTGATCGAGGCGGCGCGCAGCATCGACGCCGAGGAGCGCGAGCGCGCGCTTGAAGCGCTTTGTGCCGCTTATTGGAAACCCGTCTACAAATATGTGCGCTGGCAATGGAATCGCCCGGCGGAAGCGGCCCAGGATCTCACCCAGGGATATTTTGCGGAACTATTGGAGAGAGAGCTGCTCG
>WNFE01001623.1_pt1 | contig 16341 bp, 13 predicted proteins | sample 5400451 | NCBI WGS metagenome assembly WNFE01 (sample SAMN13153344, study PRJNA577476) | soil metagenome | isolation source: 200 cm saprolite under Douglas fir tree site 2 hole 2 | place: USA:California | collected 2015-04-18 | reverse complement strand
CATCATCCTGCAAGCCGCCAACACGGTCGTCCCTGTCTGATGGAGCGCAGAACCCTTCGCAACTGGCGTAGGCAGGAATAGAGATCCTCGGAATACCTGTTGTCAGCACCATGTTCTTCAAGCAACACCGTAGAGAAAGACTCTCTATGTCAAGCCTTTTTTGGACCAATATGGGTGAGGAGAAAAAATTGAGAGAAAAGAGGGGAAGCCTTGTTTGCCACTGAGCATAAGCCAGTAGTCCACGCCGTTTGCTTGCGTGGCAGGCTCAAAACATCCCAGGTGGAGAGCGAAAAAACAGGAAGCAAGTTCACTCTTTACGCACGAACAGGGAAGATGATCATGCGAGATGTCGTGCTAAGCAGCCCTGGGTGCATGTTGCTGTTGTGCTCGCTCAAAGGTGGCAGCGTCATAACTGGTCCGCGTGAACCACATGGCAAAGATGATTCTCACCCAGACGTTGGCAAGGGCACGGACAGCGACGGTATGGCTTTTTCCTTCCGCTCGTTTGCGCTGGTAATAGGCCATGGCCCACGCTTCACTTTGCGTCGTTTGCCAGGCGAACTGATGAAGTGTGTTGCGCAAGGGTTTGATGCACCCCAGTCGGCGGTGAGCTTTGGAGTATTTTCCGCTCTCATACATCACCGGGGCGGTTCCTCCCAACTTTTGCAGACTGCCAGCATCTTGATAGCGTGTGCGATCATCGCCGATTTCAGCGAGCAGTCGTGGAGCCAATTGTTTGCCAGCACGCGGCAGGCTTTGAAAGATCTCATGATCCTCATGGGTCAAAAAAAGGGTCTCAATCTCCTTGTCGTACTGAGCAATTTGCTCAAGCAGCGGCAGCAGTTGATTCACCAACACCAGCATCAAACGCGATTTGGTCCGGGTGAGCACGGCGTCCGCTACCAGCTGGGGCTGATGCACGCGATCAACGATGAGTTGCGCCGTTTCCGACGCATGGGGATGCCTTGTACTCTTGAGCGTGTGCATGATCTGTTCTCTCGATGCAGCCATCGCCGCCGAAGGCGTGGGATAGGTTTGCAGGAACACCAGAGTGCTGCGCTGCTGGAGCTTGCTGAACAAATCCAAGGCGACTGGATAGTAGGCTTTCAAACACGCCGTGAGCTGGTTGACCAGGCGGGTTTGCATCTGAATCAACGTCTGCTGATCGCGCGTCAACTGCTTCAACTCGGCCACTTTTGCGCTATCCGGGGTCAGACGATGCAGATCCGCCAGATCTGCACGTCCGGTCTTGGCCAACAGATAGGCATCGATCAGATCCGTCTTGGCTCCAGAGGCTGCTCGTTTCCGATCCACGGTGCGAGGATTGACGGGGTAGACCGGCCAGCCAGCTTCCAGGAGAGAGGCAATCAACAACCCGTGGGTGGTTTCGATGATGCAGGCCATCTCTTCCTTGGCAGCGGCCCCGATGATGCGCTCCAAAAACGTATTCAACTGGTTCATCCCGGCTGGAGTGTGAGCAATACGAAGCGAACCTACCTGATGGCCTTTTTCATCGATGACCAACGCATCGTGATGGGTATCTGCCCAATCGATACCGGCGTACCACATGAGCACTGCTCCTCTCTGCAAGTTGGGTTCCTGAGCACGCGAGCCCTTATACTGTGGCGCTCAAGGCGACGACTCTCTCATAATCGGTTCAGCTCAGGAACACTGCCAGAGAAGACGATCTTTCTCAATCGGTCGAACCGGGTGGAGAACAGAGCCTTTCCCTGGCGCGTTCAACAGGTTCAGAGAACAAGTGTATCCTTGTTCCGGCCCTTTGTCGAGAGGGCTTGTATCTAGTTTACTGTATAAGGAGATCAGGAGGTGAGGAAATGAGTCAGATACCCCATGACTAAAGTCAGGGGCTTGTTGCTAGCCTCCACCGCAACTCGCAACCCGTTGCCGACTTGCGCTTTGGCTTCACCAGCCGCAACATCATGGCAGCCTTCCGAGGAAGACTGCACCGGGGCTTCTGACAAGAGCCCCGTCCGTACCCAGCATGCCGGATACGGAGCTTTATCGATCGACCGGAAACGTTTTACCCAGGCACGGCATTCTTGCCTGGAACCCGACCGTTTCGTTGGAAAGGTACCCATGAGGCGAACCGTCTCTCTCTGCCGGAGCAGAGTGCCTAAGCCTATACGCACAGGATAGCACAAATGTACGAAAAAAGCAAGAGATGAGAAGAGCATGCGAAATAAGGAACAAGGGGTGTTTTGGGGCAATTCCTCCTCCGTTTCAAAGACGGGGGACTCCTTGCCCAGCCGAGTTGAAGACGTTGCATGTGCCTTGCCAACCATTGGCCTGGAAAGCCGCTTGATTGAGCGCAACATACAAGAATCAGCAGGAGTTGATGTGAGAGGAGAATGACGATGAGCTCTGAGGTGATGGATACCCACTGGGTGAACGACGGAGAGCCGCCCACTGCTCGCAAGGACATGACTCCTGGGCGGCCATCTCCTGTCTCCGTCCTGTCAACCCCACTGTGCAGTGAGATGAGTCTCTCTGCGCTGGCAGCACAGTGCCTGAGGGAAATCGACCACTATTGCCAGGGTGAGCCATCCACGGATACGTATGGTGTCGAGCTGTTACGCCGTGCGACCGTGGAAGATGACGAGGAGGCCTGGCTCTGGGTGCAACACTGCTTTGGCGGGCTGGTGCGAGGCTGGCTGGGTCGTCATCCCAAGAGAGCGGCAGCGTGTCGCCTGGAGAGCGAAGAGTACTATGTGGCGCTAGCGTTTGAACGCTTCTGGCAGGCGACCACCTCGAAGCAACGAGTGGAATTCAGCCGGCTCGCTGCGGCCCTGCAGTACCTGCGCGCGAGTTTGCAAGGGGCCATTCTGGATACACTGCGGGCGTATGCGCGGCCACGAGAAGTCGCGTTGCCGGAGCCAGGAGAGCCAGGAGAACCATACGTGGAAGACAGCACCGACAGCAGTGAAGTCTGGGAGGTCCTCAAGACGATGCTTGCTGACCCGCGTGAGCAGCGGGTCGCCTACTTGCTCTTTCACTGTGGTCTCAAGCCCAGAGAGGTGGTGCGTTTGTGCCCGCAGGAGTGGAGTGCCGTCGGTGAAATCTATGGTCTGCGGCGCGCCATCATGGAGCGAATCCTGCGCAATGCGGATCACCTGCGCTGGCGGCTCGGCTAGCAGACGTGCCCAGGGAAGAAGGAGTCACATGATCTTCCCTATAGCTGGAACGCTCCCACTTCCAGGTCAGAAGTGCTGGCCTGGACGAAACTGCTTGCCGGTCGAGAGCGTGGTGAGCTAGAACAGTAGGTGGTTCCTCAACTCCCTCTCAGGCTGGGAACTTGCATGCTAAAAACCGTCTCTTCTGGCGTCTGTAAGAAGTGATAAAAGGTAAAAGAGAGGTACGACTGGCTCCTGAACAATTATACATATGCGAGGTAGAGCCGAATAGTTGCCATTCACTGTTGTATGCAAATAGAGAGAGATAACGAGTGATATTCTATGAAAATAGTATTCTTAACCACTGCTCATAATAGCTTAAGTCAGCGTGCTTTTGTGGAGCTGGTCGATCGCGGGCATACGGTGATCGTGGTGCTCGCCACCTGCGAAGCAGCGATGCTCGCAGCGGTCGAGCGGGAACACCCTGACCTGATCGTGGCTCCCATGTTAAAAGCCTGCATCCCTGCGTCCATCTGGCAAACGTATACCTGTATTATCGTGCATCCAGGGATCAAAGGGGACCGGGGGCCATCTTCATTGGACTGGGCCATCCTCAATGCGTCTGAGGAATGGGGGGTCACCCTGTTGCAAGCAGGCGCTGAAATGGATGCTGGTCCGATCTGGGCTACTCGTACCTTTCCCATGCGAGCAGGGAGCAAGAGTAGTCTCTATCGTCACGAAGTGACGGAAGCGGCCATCCACGGACTGTTAGAAACGATAGCAAAATTTGAGAGCCACATCTTTCGCCCGGAATCTTTGGATTACCAGAAGGGGGATGTCAAAGGGCGCTGGCAACCCCTGATGAAGCAGGCCGATCGCGCCATCGACTGGTCAGAACCGAGCGCTGCGGTGCTCAGGAAGATTCGCTGCGCGGATAGCTTTCCAGGCGTCTTAGATACTGTGCTGGGCATGCCGTGCTATCTGTATGGCGCCCATGCAGAAGAGGTGCTCAGGGGAACTCCAGGTGAGATCGTTGCCACACGCGATGGGGCGATCTGCCGGGCAACGGGTGATGGCGCCGTGTGGATTACGCATCTGAAGCAGAAAGGGAATGGCGAGCAGGTCCACTGCAAGTTACCGGCGACGCACGTGCTTGGCGATCTCCTGGCTGCTGTCCCTGATGCTCCTTTAGCGCTAGACCAGGCCTGCGGCGGACAGACCTATCGTGAAATCTGGTACGAGGAAAGGCAGGCCGTTGGCTATCTTCATTTTGATTTCTACAATGGAGCCATGAGCACGGAGCAGTGCCAGCGCCTGCGAGAGGCGTTCCTGCGCATACGGAAGCGTCCGACTAAAGTGATTGTGTTGATGGGTAGTCCTGACTTCTGGTCAAACGGTATTCATTTGAACGTGATTGAAGCGGCCGCTGACCCGGCGCAAGAGTCCTGGCGCAACATCCATGCCATGAATGACCTGGTGCGGGAACTTATCACCACCGGCTCCCACCTGGTGATGGCTGCCATGCAAGGGAATGCGGCGGCGGGGGGCGTGATGCTGGCCCTGGCGGCAGACCTGGTCTACGCCAGAAAAGGCATTGTGCTCAATCCCCATTACAAAGCGATGGGCAATCTTTATGGATCGGAATATTGGACTTACCTGTTACCGAAACGGGTAGGGGCAAGCAGGGCGCGAGAACTGACCGAAGCATTGCTGCCGATCAGCGGCAGGAACGCGCAGCAGATCGGGTTAATCGATGAGGCCTTTGAAGAGTATGCAGCCAGCTTCCGCCATCACATCAGAGAGATAGCAGAAGGGCTTGCTTGCAGTCCTCGCTTCGAGTACCTGCTGGAGGAGAAGCGTCTCACCCGCGAAAGCGATGAAGCATGCAAGCCGCTGCAGGCGTACCGGGAGGAAGAATTGCGGCAGATGTGGCTGAATTTCTTTGGAGCCGACCAGAGCTATCACCTGGCACGCAAGCGCTTCGTGTATAAGGGACTCATGCCTGATACTACCTTGCAGATGGTCAACCGAAGTTAAAATAGTGTGCAATGGAATTGCTTTAGTGGCTTATCCGAGAGGTTTTCCCCATATAATCCAGGCAACTGTCTGGAGTTCGAGCTCATCCTCGCGGCTCCAGGGTTCCACTAATGCGCGCAGGCCTTGATCGAAGGCTGTCGCGTCCTGGGGAGGCATGTAATCGAGGGAGAGGCTGCTGCGCGAGTGGAAGGAGGCAATGTAGTCCGTGATCGATTGCCTCGTGGTGACCGGCGCTGTTTCTTTTTCTCCCACCTTCGCAAAAAGGTGCGCCTGCTCCAGGGTTGCCACTATGTCCAATGCAGGATAGTGCTTGATGGTCGAGTAGCGGCGGATAAGCGCCTGCAACTCGCTTTGCCAGGGGGCTGGCAGTTCCCGGCGCTCAAGCATCGCGACACATCCCTGTGGCGCGAGTAATGCAGCAAAATGAGGAAAGACGATCTCCCAATCGAGCCAGATCGCACTATCCCCAGCCAGGATGAGCGAGTATGGGGGAGTGAGCTGGACATCTTCGATGCGGCCGCGCATCCAATGGAGGTGAGGATGCATCCCTTGAGGAAGTGTTCTTCCCTTCTCCAGCATGGCGGCTGAACAATCAACGGCATCGACACGATCAACGTACACAACAAGCTGGCGAGCCAGTTCGCCGCTCCCCGTCCCGACATCGAGGACCACGCGAGGGGTACCCGTAATTAAGGAAAGCAAGAAATCAAACGTTTCCTGGGGATAAGGGAGACGAAGGTGATAGCGGGCAATAACACCGGGTTCTTGAAAGCGAGCGGCATGTTTTGTTTCAAGGAATGGATTAAGTGGCATTGATGAATACTCCTTTGCTCAGTGTATTGGGAAATTGCAAGATATCCTCCAGCTTCTTTCTTGACGTTATTCGCGAATGACAAAGCGGCTCGTGGCAATCAAAACGGGCTGATGCTGGTGGTTCGTGTAGTGTATTTGCAGTGTGACGAGATCGATGGAGGAATTGTGGGGACCTCTGCGGGTGGCGCCGTCAAGCACTGTCATTACTCCTGTCAGGGTTTCGCCAGGATAGAGCGGGGCGAGGTACTCGTAAGCTTCTTCCAGGTGAATGAGTCGAGCAACGTCCAGGCCAAGCCCGGTGAGCTGCTCGATAAAGTGAGTATTGCCCCAAAATAAGAAAAGAGTGCCTGTGGTGGGGAAAAAGGGGATATCTGGGTAGCCTGCTGCCTGGGCCGCTTGCTGGCTGGAGTAGATGGGATTGTCGTCACCAATGGCAAGCGCTAATTCGCGAATTTTCGCCCGCTCGATGTCAATGGTAACCGGAGGAAAGGTGTAGCCGATTTTGCTGGTGTCGAACATCCTGTTTCCTCTCCTGTTCTTGAATGTATTGATGTTCTGCGAATACGATTCTACTCTCTTAATATTACCTGCCGGAAATCGTTTTTCCTATGGTGCTGAGACTCTCCTCTCAAAGATATAAAAGTCGTATGGTGCTGCTACAATGATGTGATTTGCATCGTAGGAAAAGGACACCCGAACCCAATCACCTGAGAAGTCATCAAACTGGAACTCGAAGAGGCGCTCTCCATTCTTCGCTTGAACCCGGAACGTTTGTATGATTTTCAGTGGCTGCGAAACGATATTCGTATACCTGGTGAACACCAGCAATCGTTCTTCATACGGGCTGGTGAGGAGAGGGGACAGGCCATCTACTCCTAACATGGAGAACTGTTTCCCAGCGTAGGTGAGCATATTCGTCTTCCAATTATAGCGGGCTTCCAGCCCTTCGGCACCCTCGGCGTAGCTTTCATCATCCTGAACCACTTCTGGAGTAGCCAGATCGATCCGGTACATATTATCGGCATCAACAATGATCACCTGGTTCTCTACAGGCAGAGAAACACCTGCTATTCGTTCGCAGATCTCCTCTGCTAAAGGAGTGTTCATTCTGACCCACCCAGGAGATGCACTGGTATCATCCCATTTGGCCAGTTCTTCCTCTGGGGCATCGATGCGACCCAAAAGATCGAGCAGAATAGCTTTCTTCTGACGGATATCTGGGTCGGTGGGATCAAAATGCAGGGCTTGTTCAAAACGGAACAACGCCTCTTCATACTGTTGGAGTTCAGAAAGTACGTTTCCCATGTCCTTGTAGATTTGAGCATCTTGAGGATAACTGTATATCATACGATAGTAGGCTTTGAGTGCCTCGTGGTAGTTTCCTGCTTGCTGCTGCTTTCTGGCTTCCGTTAGCCAATATGCAGCATCGTTGTCAGTGGTATGAAAAAAATTAGGAGTGTCATTCCCACCGATGCCTGCCATGCTGCTTTTCCTCTCGATAGATCATACTCAAACACTATTGTAGCAGAATAGCCTCCCACAAGCGACGACTGGCAGTCACCAAGAGAACACCATTCATGATGACAGCGAGCAGTTGCCATATGTTACACTGTTGTCTGAAGGGGAGCTGCTTCACGATCCGTCTCGAAGGAGATAATACCACTTGTTGCTTGAACTTGCTATTGGCGATGCATATGGGGCTGGTTTTGAATATGCAGATACAGAGACGATTCGCCTGCATAATAACCTTTCCCGTTATGTGAAACATCCCAGGCATAACATCCAGCCTGGTTGCTATACTGATGATACACAAATGAGCCTGGCAATTGCCGAAATCATGGTTTCGGGTGAACCCTGGGAGCCGGCAGTGCTGGCACACAAGTTTGTCGAGGTATTCCAGCGCGATCCGCGGGAAGGATACGCAAGCGGTTTCTACCATTTTTTACTGCGTGTGCGCGATGGCGAGCAGTTTCTCAGAGACATCAATCCGACCAGCGAGAAGAGTGGCGCAGCGATGCGCGCCGCGCCAATTGGTATCTATCCGACCATTTCCCTGGTGATCGAGCGTTGTACGATTCAAGCAGCTTTGACGCATAACACGCCCAATGGCATCAATGCAGCAGTCGCAGCCGCACTTATGACGCACTATTTTCTCTACCACCTGGGTCCCAAAAAAGAACTCGGCAGCTTCCTGGAAGAACACGTGCGTGGGCGCTGGGCAGAGCCCTGGACAGGCAAAGTAAAATCCCAGGGATGGATGAGCGTGCAGGCTGCGGTGACTGCTCTTCTCAGAAGCGATAGCATGAGTGACGTGTTGAAGACATGCATCCAGTTTTCAGGTGATGTGGATACGGTAGCAGCAATTGCTCTGGCTGCTGGCTCTTGTAGTGCTGAGATAGCACAGGATCTTCCCGTTCACCTGTTTGACAAGTTAGAAAATGGGCAGTATGGTAGAGACTACATTCGCTTGCTGGATAGGCAATTGATGGCTTTTTTCGCGTGATAAACTCTACTGAAAAGAGAGAGCCGCCTCTATGATGAAGATTAACAAAATAGGGTGGGTTTTGCCCTACCCTCGGCGCGATGATGAATTTTAACGACCAAGATCGGCAATGTGTGGTCATCCTGAGCGCAGCGAAGGATCTGCCCATCGAGAGAGATCCTTCGCTGCGCTCAGGATGACAGGACCGGTTTTGATAGTTAAAAAACATAATCGCGGTCCCTCGATAAATCGGGGACCTACAACGCCCACCCATATACCGGAGTATTTTCTTAAACATCATAATAGGGCCAGGCGCGCAACTCACCGGGCCGGACCTGCTCACAGGATGCTACTGCTCCAGGTAGCGTTGGAGACTGCCGTCGGTCAGATAGCGCTCGATATGAGGAGTAGGATCAACAGCGCGGCCCGCAGGCGAAGCCTGCAGCAATTCCATGACTCCCTTTGCTAAGCGCAGCGCGCTCTGATAGACATCCCTGCTCTCGGTTGCGCCACCGGAAAAGCCGAAACAGACCAGCATATCTTCCCGGTAATGTGCAGGAGCAATCGAGAATCCAAGGGCGGTTCGCAGAGCCTCACATGGATTACTCACAGGAGGGAGCTCGTTGAGAGGTCCCAGCAGTGAAGGACACACAGAGGCCAGCTTTTGCGCCGCTAACCGCAGGCACAACTCATCACCCACCAGGTAGGCATTTTTGACTTTGCTTGCATATTCCAGAAAGTCTTCTGCTTCCGCCCCGCCTGCTGGTTGGGTGTAGGTTGCTTCGATCTCCTGCTGATCGATGGCAGGGTCTGCCCAGAGGATACGGATAGGCTGGCGTACTGGCAGTGAAAAGGACCAGTCTGCCGGGGCGTTCTGTTCACGTTGCCATTCGGTCCAGGGCTCAAATCCAATCGAGACGTGCAGGAGTCGACCAGCTGCACGTTCCACGAGTAAGGTCTGGTAGTGTACCCTGGGTGTTCCACTCAGCATCACCTCAAGATCCATGTCACTATGGGGACCGGCTGCGCCTCGCGCATAGCTGCCATGCAGCACAATGGCGAGTGTGCCGGGTTCCTCTGCGCGCACCTGTTGGACAAGGTGCATCAACAAGGTCTCATCAAGCATGGGAGAATATTCCTTTCGGATCAAAAGCGCCAGAGCAGCGCTTGCTTGATACAAGCCATATAACAAGATCCTCTCTGAAAAGAGGGCATCTTAATGGGAAAGAGGGAGGGAGACGCTTAGAGCAGGAGGAGCACGGGCACAAGCACCAGGCCAGGGCCGCCCGAAGGCGCGGCACACCGGGCCGGTTCGCGCCGACCAGAAGGCAAACAATTGGCTGCCAGCAGGGCCACTCGCGCCTGCAGGCCAGAGCCAGGGGAGAGATGTGAGGCGAAAAACTTAACCAGGAGCGTACATTCGCATCAGCGTTCCTCAACAAGAGAATTGAGCATGACATTGAGTGACTTTTTACTGACTACTTCATCAAAAGCATAGCACAAAGAGGGAGGAGATAACAAATCAATCGTACCACCTATTTTGTCCAGAACGTGCTCTCTATCTGCGTGGCCATTTAAAAGTCATCATTCCCCGCCCACCCCCCAGAAAAGGAGAGAAAAGCGAGGACACCTCGCGCTCCGGCAAAGGGCTGGCCGCCCTTTGCAATCCCGCTTGTGGCGACTTTTAAATAACCTTGCTCTATCTGTAGATAGATACTTCTTGTCCTAAAAAATCGATCTCGGGGTAGATGTGCTTCATACGCTGTTCCAGTATGATTGGGTCATGAAAACAGATCATTTGTTGGGAAAGGATATATCCGTGCAATCATTTACATCACCAGCACAACGGCAAGTGGCGCCGGTCGTCGCTCTGCTTTTGCTTCCGCCAATCATTGGCGAGTTCCTTTCTGGCTCTACACACCTCACCACATTCTTCCTTTTGCTGCCGCAGATAGGCGTCTATGGCTGCGGAGCGCTGCTCATTCGTGACCTGGTACGGCACCAGCGCAAGGGCTGGCTCGCCATCCTGCTCCTGAGTATCGCTTTCGCTGTTGCAGAGGAGTGTGTGATCCTGCAAACCTCCTTCTCCCCGCTCTTCGCCGCCGACCCTCAGCACATTTACGGTCGAGCGCTCGGCGTTAGCTGGATCTACTTGCTGTGGGCAGTGGGGTATGAAAGCATCTGGAGTATCGTCCTGCCTATCCAGCTTACCGAACTGATCTTCCCATTCCAGCGCGACGAGCCCTGGTTGGGCAAGCGAGGATTGGTTATAACTGGCATCTTCTTTTTGCTGGCCTCCATAGGCGTCTGGTACCTCTGGACTCAAATAGCCATGCGCAGGTTCGGCGACTACCAGCCTTTCCTGCTCGGGGTCATCCTCGCACTGGCCGTCGTCGCAGCGCTGGTCGCCACCGTCCTGGGGTCACGGCCATCCCTACGTACAACGCGAAAGATTGATATGCCCGTGCCATGGCCGTGGCTGGTTGGGCTCATCGCCTTCGTACTGGGCCTGACCTGGTTTGCCCTGATTGTCCTGCACTACGGCCTGGCTCCTTCGCTCCCTGTCGTTATCCCGGTGGCGCTCGGCCTTGCCTGGGCAGCAGGAACATTTTTCCTGGTCAGGTATTGGTCGACCAGCCAGCACTGGGGAGATGCTCACCGCGTGGCCTTCATCTTCGGCGCACTCATGGCCAGCATGCTGCCGGGTTTCGTGACCAGTGGTATTGTCCTGCCTATCGACTTTATTGGGAAAGCGGTGCTCAACGTGATCGCGGTCTTGGGGCTTTCCTACCTGGCCTGGAAGGTCCGGCAGCGCGAGAGAAAGCAAGACAACGCTTGACACAAGGACGAGTTTTGCGTACTCTGGGTGGTATGCTGGAGCGAATGAAGGAGAGGAATTGAAGCAATATGAATAGGTATGTCCGCAGTTTGCTTTCAATTGCTACGCTTGCTCTGATTATGCTCTATGGACTCTCTGTGAAGCCTACCTTGTTGACATGGGGTGGGCTGAGCATCATTTTGCTCATCTACCTGGTGATGACCTGGGTCCGCCCTGGCTGGTGGACCCGTGCCAGGTATGCCCTGTCGGCCTGCCCGGTGATCGCGCTCTTGCTTCTGCTTTCCCTGTTCAATGGCAGGAATAGCTACGGTTGGAGTCTGTTACTCCCGCTTGTCATGCTCCTGGCCAGGGAGCAGCAGAAGTACCGCAACTTCGCGTCCCTGCTCGCAGCCGTAACGCTCCTGGTCATGGTCGTCATTTTACCAGCCTACGAGTACGCGCTGTCCGTGGTGCCAGTGGTGATCGCGCTGTACTTCGGCATACGCGCTATCAACATCTACAAGGAATCCTATCGCCTGAGCCAGCGGCACGTACAAGAACTGGCCGAGGCCCACCAGGAACTGCAGCAAACGCATGCCGCACTGCAAGAGGCTAGCGTTCATTCCATGCGCTATGCTGCACTGGCTGAGCGAACTCGCCTGGCACGGGACATGCACGATGGCATAGGACACCAGCTCACCTCCCTCATCGTACAGCTTCAGGCGCTGGAAATCATGCTCCCAGGTGATCCCCAGCAGGCGGCACACGTCGTGCCAGCCATGCTGGAGGTCGCGCGCGAAGCAATGGCCGAAGTACGCCAGGTCGTCAGGGCATGGCAGGAAGACGAAAGCGGACTCGGACTGGTCGCCTTGCAGGGCCTGGTATCGCAGTGCGCGGCGCATTTCAATCTCGCGCTGGAGTTCCAACAGCAGGGCAATCTCTCGGAGTGGCCCGTTGAGTTGAGCGTGACTCTCTATCGTGTCTTACAGGAAGCCCTCACCAACATCATGCGTCATGCAGAGGCCACCACTGTCACCATCCAGGTGCAAGAACGAGACCAGCAGGTGCTCCTGACCGTGGCTGACAATGGCTGCTACACGGCAAACACGGAGCTTTCGCCCGGATTTGGCATCAAAGGCATCATGGAACGGAGCGAGTCCCTGGGAGGATCGTGTACGCTTTCCCAGAACCAGCCGCGTGGACTAAAGCTCCAGGTCATGCTTCCCATCACACCGCCGGCTCAAGATGATGGGGCGCTCAAGCGAACATCGCCCAGCAATGCAGTTGCACTCCCGTCCCTCCCCTTCGCAGAGAGGAGGGAGCGCTATGGATAATCTCATTCGTATCGTGCTGGCCGAAGACCAGTCCATCATCCGGCAGGGATTGCGCTACATCATCGATGCCCAGCCGGATATGACCGTCGTCGGCGAGGCCGCTGATGGCGACCAGGCGCTCCAAACAACGATACAGGCGGCTCCTGATCTCGTCTTAATGGATATTCGCATGCCCAGGCGCAACGGTATCGAAGCGACCAGGGCCATTCTCGCAGCCCTTCCAGGCACAAAAGTGGTGTTGCTCACGACCTTCGATATCCAGGAGTATGTATTCGACGGCATCCGCGCCGGCGCGGTTGGCTACCTGTTAAAAGATGCCGAGACGAAAGTGCTGCTCGAAGGCATCCGTGCAGCCTCTCAGGGAGCTGTCATGTACCGGAGCGCCGCATCCGGCAAGGCTCTGGCCCAGGCCATGCAGGCAGGCACGACCAGCGCCGCGTTGGGTGATCAAGCCCACATCCTGCTTGAGCCATTGACAGAGCGCGAACAAGAAGTGCTGCAACAGATGGCCTTCGGGCGTCGCAATCCGGAAATCGCCGGCATCCTGTGTGTCTCGGAAGGTACGGTCAAAACACACGTCCACCGCATTCTGCAGAAATTTGGCGTGGAAGACCGCACCCAGGCGGTCGTCATGGCTATTCGCCAGCACATTGTACAATAATCTGCACGAGTATGTCTGATTCCCAACACGGTCGCTTGCTCGCGCCTGCGGCGCTCGCCTGATGTAGTGTGTTGTATGGAAAATGCGCTAAACGCATTTTCCATACAACACACTCAATTGTTTGCGCGGCGAGAGAGGGCGAAGACTCTGAGAATCAGACAGGCTCTGAGCGAGTGTGTTTCCCCAGGAGTGATATACTGGATTAGATATTTTTCCCGGCACATACAATATCACAAGGGAGCGTGAGGAAATGACAATAGATATCAGCGATATCGAGGACATTGTGGCGTGCCAGAACGCCTGGCGGCAGAAACAGACGATCAACCTGATTGCCAGCGAAAATACGCCCAGCGAAGCTGTGCGCCGCGTGCAGAACTCGGACTTCATGGGCCGTTATGCCGAGGGACACCCGAACGAGGGTGATAAGGTCAATCGCTACTACCAGGGGACGCGCTATATCGACCAGGTCGAGCGCATGGCGCAGCAGGAGATACTGGAACTCTTCCATGCCAGGCAGGCGGATGTGCGTCCTATCAGCGGTAATGCCGCCAATACTGCGCTTGCCCTGGGGTTTCTGCGCGGTGGGGATACCGTTATTGCGAACTCCACCGACGCGGGCGGGCATATCAGCCACGGGCCGGTGGGTGTGTTCGGCCGCCGCATTCAAAGTCGCGGCCAGTCGCTGATCGCAGGCCGACCAAACTTTGTCAACCTGCACTACCTGCCACTGACCGGGGATCACTATCACATTGATCCCGTGAAGACCATCGAGTTGATCGAGCAGGTGTCACCGCAGATCGTGGTGATGGGCAAGAGCCTCTTCCTCTTCCCGGAGCCGGTACAGGAGGTTGCCGCTTTCTGCAAGACTAAGGAGATCCCGCTGCTCTATGATGGCGCTCACGTGCTTGGGTTGATCGCGGGCGGCCAGTTCCAGTCGCCGCTGCAGGAGGGGGCGACGTGGATGACGGGCAGCACGCACAAGACGTTCCCCGGCCCGCAGCGCGGGGTGATCCTGGGCAACCTGGACGAGGAAGATGAGAAGAAATACTGGCCCGCCGCCGACAGGGGTGTTTTCCCAGGCTCCTCCAGTAACCATCACCTGCACACGCTGCCGGCGCTGCTGGTCGCTATTCGCGAGATGAAGGCGTTTGGTCGCGACTACGCGCTGCAGATTGTGCGCAATGCGCAGGCGCTAGGGCGAAGCCTGGATGAGCTAGGCACGCCGGTGGAGGCGCGCGAGTTCGGTTACACTAAAAGCCACATGATCGCAGTTAGTGTCTCGCAGTGGGGCGGGGGCGTCGACGTTGCTAAGCGCCTGGAGGCCAACGATATCATCGTGAACTACAACATGCTGCCCGGCGACAGCGACCCGCGCAACCCGTCCGGCCTGCGTATCGGCGTGCCTGAGATGACGCGCTTCGGTATGGATGAACGCGCTATGGGCGAGCTGGCCCAACTGATGCATGACGCCATCCGCGGCAAGAATGTGAAGTCACAGGTGAACGCGCTGCGCGGGCGTTTCACGGAGATGAAGTACGTCTGAGAGCGATGGTCTATCAGTCATGCGCATTGAGAGAAACGAGAGATGACGACATCACCTTATCAATGGCATAGGCAAACTGTTGCAGAAACCTTTGAGCGTATCTGTGGCAGGAATAGTGCTACGCCCTGGGTAGCAATCGGAGACTTTTTAGACGACTGGCGGCGTTCGGCAGTCGAGCACCGGCGTGAATTGGTAACAGAGCCGATAGCTCCCGCTCCTACGCCCGATTTGCAAAAATGGGCTGCTTTCTGTGCGGCAATGGTGGAATGGCTTTGTTGGCAAGATCATCTGCCATTCCCTGAGTGGACAAAGCAAAAGAGTTATCGTTTGCAAGAACCATGGTTCCTCTATAAAGGTTGGCGCTTGCGAGCCTGGCAGTTAGCGACAACTCCCACACCGTTCAAGATGCGAAAGATCTTTGGGGGGGATCGGATGCTTGATCGTGTCTAGGAGGCGTTGAGTTGCCTCTCGTGACTGCCGTTTCCAGCAAAGTAGTTGTGTCGTGCTGTCAATCAGAATATGCTGGAGCACGTGTCATCCCTTGCGCGCTATGATGAAGAACATATGGAAGGGAACGTCAACGTGGCCTTCACGCTGGATGAGGTGATGGATGGCTACAAGTTTGTCGAAGTATTTGTCAATTGAGAAATCGGGCACTTCCCAGGGGATGGCCTTGAGGTAATAGACGATGGCGCCGCTGTCGTAAAAGCGCGTGATGAAGAAATGCTCTTCCTGCTCGACGATGTGCCAGCCGACCTCGCGCATCTCACGCACGGCAAAGTCCAGGTTCCAGGTTGACTTCTGCTCTGCGCCCTCATAGAAGTAGATTTTCTTCTCACTGCCTAGCAGCTCGTGGATGCGCAGGTTGGTCTGGTCGCCGACCTGCTGGGTGATGAAGAGATGGCCGGGTTTGAGGACGCGCAGCACTTCACGCGGGTCGTAGCTCCCGTGCCGGTTGACGATAAGTTCAAGGGTGTTATCCGTGAAGGGAAGATGCTCGTCGTGTACTGCATAGATGGCAGCACCCAGCGGCTCAAGGAGCAGGCGCGCCATGGCGAGGTTAGGCGCATAGCCCTCGGTGGCATACGCCTCAGGTACCGGCTGGCGTTTGAGCATCTCTGTGAAGAGCTGGCCGCTGCCGGTGCGCATATCGAGCACGGAATGCGCCTGTTTCAGCGCAGCCTGCACAGTTTCTATATAGTCCCATGGTTTTGGCCCGGTTGATACATCCACCCTCCTGCCTTCGAGGTAGGACCAGTCCCAGTAGTCGAAGTGATGGGTGTATTCGGCTTCGAGGTAGTCGTATAAGGCTTTGTCGCTGCTTGCTGTCATGATGATGCTCTTCTTTCTTTGTGGATATGATTGTTCTGTAAGCAAAAAGGGCTGTGGGCAAACTGCCCACGGCCCTGTACGTACCCGCGAATGTGCCAGGAAATGAAGTAGGCCATCTTAAAAATCAGGCTCTTGACCCAAATACAGCATTTCCTTTCTTCGCGCATTGAGATGGGCCTGTTCAAGGTCG
>WNFE01001613.1_pt1 | contig 16394 bp, 19 predicted proteins | sample 5400451 | NCBI WGS metagenome assembly WNFE01 (sample SAMN13153344, study PRJNA577476) | soil metagenome | isolation source: 200 cm saprolite under Douglas fir tree site 2 hole 2 | place: USA:California | collected 2015-04-18 | reverse complement strand
CTGTTCCAGCAGCAGGCCCTGGAGCGCGACCGCGCCAAGCGCGAAGCGCTGTTGCATCAGCTCCAGCGGCTGATGCAGGAGCGGGTCATGCACGCCCCGATCGCTGAGCCTGCCGCGCTGCATGGCGTGGGGCCACGGGTGGAGGAGCCGGGGGTAGGCTTGATCCCGCTGTTTGCCTACTTTGGCCCCTATGAGGAGATGCGCTTGCAGAAACCGTGAGCGGTGCGCGCTGCAACCTGCTGAGTTACATGAACAAGGAGGACGTGCCATGAAACGATACATCATGTGGTCTATGCTGATCGCTCTTTGCATCGTTCTGGGCCTGGTGGGCCTTGCCGCGGCCCAACAGCCCAGGTATGGCGGGACACTGCGGGTGGCGTGGGAGCAGGACGTTACGGGTTTTGACCCACACACGTCCCCTGGCCTGCAGGTCCACTATATCGTCGGGAGCCTCTTCAATAGTCTGGTGACCATCGACGAGCAGAGGGGCTATGCGTGACTACCTGATCAAACGGTTTTTCCTGCTGATCCCCACGTTTATCGGCATCACGCTGGTGGTCTATGTCGTGCTGCTGATGCTGCCGGGGGATCCGGCCGACGTGTTGCTCGGTCAGGAGTACGACGCGGCGCTGGCGCAACGCCTGCGGGCAGAGTGGGGCTTGGACCAGCCAATCATGGTGCAATACGCCAAATGGCTGGGGCATATCGTCCAGGGTGACTGGGGGCGGTCGATGTTCTCCCGCAAACCCGTGTTCGACGAGGTGCTGGCCAAGCTCCCGCTCACTCTGGAATTGGTCGTCCTGGCTCTCTTCTTTGAGCTGCTGATCTCCGTCCCCGCCGGCGTCCTGTCAGCGGTGAAACCGTACACCTGGTGGGACTATGGTGCCTCGACGTTTGCCCTTATAGGGGTGTCCATTCCCTCGTTTTTTCTGGGGATTTTGCTCTTCCTGACCTTTGGCCTGTGGTTGGGCTGGCTGCCGGTGCAAGGCTACGTCCCCCTCAGCGAGAGCGTCGGCGAGAACCTGCGCCATCTGCTCTTGCCCACCGTGGCGCTGGGCGTGGCGCGGACCGCCATCCTGACGCGCCTGATCCGCGCCAGCATGCTGGAAGTGATTCGCCAGGAGTATGTGACGACGGCGCGCTCGAAAGGGCTGGCGGAGATCATGGTCATCAACAAGCATGCCCTGAAGAACGCGCTCATCCCGGCGGTCACGGTGCTGGGCCTCCAGGTTGGGTTTCTGGTGGGCGGGGCGATCATCATCGAGAAGTTGTTCGCCTTGCCCGGCATCGGCAGCTATGGCATCGACGCCATCAGCAATCGCGACTACCCGCAGGTGCTGGGCTTTATCCTGGTCTCAGCGGTGGTCTTTCAGCTGGCCAATCTGGGCGTCGATTTCGTGTACTGTTTTCTCGATCCCCGCATTCGGTATGGGGAGGCCGAGGCATAAAGGACGAGTACAGCGCCCGACACAGAGGGAGAAGCTATGCGAGCACAAGGGTTCGGCTCAGAGGAAAGCCTGCCGGCAGGAGCCCTCAGCAAGCCATGGGGAGTTGGGCAAGCGGAGCGCAGCGTGGCTGGCAAGGACCAGAAGACCATCGGGGCCTGGCGCATGACCTTCCGCCGGTTGCACCGCAGTCATACGGCCCTCTTCGGGATGGGCATCGCCTGTCTAGTCTTTCTGGTCGCGGCGCTGGCCGACGTCATTGCCCCCTACGGCTACGCCGATATGCACCCTGAGGCAATGCTGCAAGCGCCCAGTGGAAAGTATCTGCTGGGCGCCGACCAGATGGGCCGGGATGTGCTCAGTCGGGTGATCTACGGCAGTCGTATCTCCGTCTATGTGGGGGTGGTCTCCACCATCTTCGGGGCCCTGCTGGGGATTCTGTTGGGCATTGTGGCGGCCTATTACGGCGGCATCATTGACAATGCCATCATGCGCCTCATCGACATCTGGGTGGCCTTTCCCAACTTTTTATTAGCACTGGTGATCAGCGTCATCCTCGGCCCCAGTGTCACCAACGTGGTGGTCGCTCTGGCCATTGTGCGCGTGCCGACGCAAGCCCGGGTGGTGCGGGGGACGGCGCTCTCGGTCAAAGAAAACGACTATGTCCAGGCTGCCATAGCGGTGGGGGCGCAGGATCACCGCGTGCTCCTGCGGCACATCCTGCCCAACTGCATGGCCCCAGTCATTGTGTTGGGGACCCTCGAGGTGGCCACGGCGATCATTGTGGAGGCGGGGTTGAGCTTCTTGGGGTTGGGCACGCAGCCACCCACCCCCAGTTGGGGCTGGGATTTGCGGGCCAACGTAGTGTTCATTGAGGATAATCCCTGGATCGCCATTTTCCCCGGCCTGACCATTTTCATCACCGTTCTCGGCTTTAACATGTTCGGCGATGGCCTGCGTGACGCCCTGGATCCACGGTTGAAGCAGTAGAGAGAAAGGCGACCTCTCCGAGAGCCATCTTCCCTCCAAGGACTCCTCTCACAGGAGGTGTGAAAGCCATGTCTCATGTGCAGTCCCCCGATGCGTTTATCGCTGAACTCTGGAGCTACGCCGCAGAAGTGCCCATGGAACAGCATCCCTGGTTCCATGGGCTCCTCCAGCACCGTTGGACGCCGGAACAGATCATCCTCGGTGAACTCCAGCATTATCTGCGCGTGCGCACCAACCCCATACACTGGAGCTACATCTTAATAAACGCGGTGGCCGAAAGGCGTTACGATTTGATGGACGTCGTCCTGGCAAATTTCAAGGAGGAGCTAGGAGGGCCCAAGACCCACGTGGACATCATGCTCCAAATGCTGGAGGAAGGCGGGATCACGAGGGAGGAGGCCGATCGCACCGAGCCGGCCCCAGGCACTCTGGCCGCCATCGAGACGATTAACGGGTGCTGCCAACATCGGTCGGCCCTGGAGGGGCTGGCCATGCTCAGCTTGGTGGAAGCCCAGCACGCTGTCGTAGCCGCCAAGGTGTATCGGGAGCTGACCGGCTACTATGGTTTCTCGGAGCGCGCCGCCGAGACCTATCACGTCCATGGAGAGCAGGATGTGGAGCACGGGGCGCGCCAGATTGCCGTCATCCACGCCTGCGCTACCGATGCCGAAACCCAAGAGAAAGTGCAAAGGGCGGTAAAGCTGGGGCTGACCGCCTACACCCTGGAGTGGGATGGGCATGTCCAGGCGATGACCGGCAGGCGCGAGTTTTGGAGCGGCACGGGGACGCTGAGTCTGCGAGCGCCTACTGTGCGCCTGGCACGAGCGCGTACCACCTAACAGGAGCACGTGGTGCATTGCCCCTTGTAAGAGTGCCCCCGCACACCCGTCCCCGAACGTCCATGGCCATTGGTGGACGGCGAGCCAACGCTTGTAGTGTGCCTCCACAGACGGCAACCGTTATAGGGGCCAATCCTCCGGCAGGCCACGGCGCAGCTCTTGGTACTCAGGGTCGTTGCCGCACTCTCGTTGCACGCGCTCCAGGGTCTCGAGGAGTTCCTGGAGTTCCATATTCAGGCTATTCGAGACCATGCCCGTGGTCTCCTCGAAGTCACCCCCTCACCGGCGGCGTCAACCCCGCATCCTGGTCAGCACCTCTCTGTCCTTGTCTCCCAGGGCCATGTCCCTCTCCCCTGCGGTGTCGCTGCTGTGCACACCCGCATAAGCCACTCGACAACTCGTGGACCTCGATCGTTGCTTTTCATGGTCATCCTAGAGAGGACTGGTTTGCTCCTCTTTGGCCGGAAAAGCCGGCGGGATGGACCGTGACCGATTCGCAAATATACTGAGGGGTTCTGGAGTTGTCCGCCATTACACGCAGGCGGACAAAAGCCCGCCAGAGCTGTTCGAGCCAGCGCAAGCGGAGGATAACGAAAGCGTTCTCCACCACGCTGCCTGGTAGCTCGTTACAGGCCACAGGAAGCTCCAGCAAGGTGCTCCCTCCGGGTGCCAGCCGCACCGGCGGGTCTATACCCTGGGGGGGATTGGCAAACTTGTCATGGGGGAGCCAGGTGGAAAGAAGAATCACGGGTTCCTGCCCGAGGTTGTGTATGCGCCACGCCGCACGCCACTGCCCCTGGGCGGCCCCAGCACGGCAGGAGGCTGGCTCGATCAGAAGCCTGGGGCTAGGTTCGTTTTGCCGCTGTGTCAATGGGAAGCACCTCCAGCTATTCCCCCAAGCATAACCGCTGGATGCAAGGATTGCACCTTGCCCTTCTCTGCGAGGGCGACTCTGCGCTGCCGCAAAATTGATTTGACATCCCAGGAAGCCATGCCTATCATGCCGTGCGTTAGCCAGGGCGCTTCGAAAGGGGATCGAGGCGCACTGGCATAGCGCTCAAGCCAGTCAGGAGATCACAACACAAGAGATATCGTACCGACAGTTCGTCGCAGGTTGTCCGGCAGAACCGACGTGATAGACGGCGTACAAAGCTGGGACGATTGTGCTGGGTGTCATTGTAAGACCTGTAAGCTGCAGGCGCAAGCGGACAACTGCCCTCCACAGAGATGAGGGGAGTGCGCTTGCGCTTTTTTGTTTCGGCCTGTAACCTCAGCAACCAGGAGGCTAGTCGTACAGCACAGGAGCAAGATGTCGCGGAAGCCAAACGCCTGATCGAGCAGCATATGCCGGGCGGTTTTGACCTCGACGTGGTGGTGCGTGCCCTCGGCCCCTTATACACAGACCCAGCGCAGTTGCTCATTCAGCAACTGCGACGCATTGGCATTCGGGGCACGTTGCGCACCATGGAGAGCGCTGCCGGCTTTGCTGCCTATGCGCGAGGGGACTTCCACTTCATCGGCGGGTAGGCTACGCTCATTAACAGTCCAGATGTGCATGATCCCTTCTCAGTGGTGTTCCGATACCCGGTTGTAAAATTGGTGTGAGAGCATGTGGCGGCCCTGCCCCCTACTCGTAGTAGGCGGCAATCAGCTCATCCGCCAGCCGCAGGTCACCCCGTGTCGGGGCGGGATGCACCGTGGCATCGAGTTGGCGATAGCGGCCACCGTAAAAGAGCAGGGGGAGGCGTGGTTCCATCCCTTGATAGAGCGCCACGACCTGCCCCTGCACGATCCAGTGGTCGCCACCGTCCACAAGGCTGTGGAGGGTACAACCGATGGCGGCCAGGGCGCCCTCCAAGCGTACCGTGCCCAGCTCTGGCCTGGTGTCCCAGGGCACAAAGCGGAAGGGGGGTGGGGTGGGCTGGTGCCAGCCGCCGGCAAAAAACGTCGATAGGGCTTCTTGGTCGGCGCGCAAGATGTTGACGGTAAACCCGGTAGCCTGTGGCAAGAGCGTCGCCAGGCGCGCCTTTTTCCCCACCGCCACGAGCAGCAACATCGGTTCCAGGGACAGCGACGTCACGGCGTTGGCGGTCATACCGTGCACCGTCTCGCCTACCTGCGTGCTGACCACCGTGACGTCCGTTGCAAACAGACCAATCGTGTTCCGGTAGGCACGTGGATCAAGAGGTATTGTAGAGTGTAGCATATGTCCGCCTCTTAGAGTTCGTGCTGGCTTTGGGCCAAGAAATGCCGCACACGCTCCATCAACGCGGTACGATCTTTGGTCTGAAAGACGACACCCGCCATGCGCACTGGATCGCCAAAGAAGAAGCGCTCGTACAACACCTGGCGTGTACCAAACGCCGACAGGGCCGTGTCCCAGGCGAGGCGAAACAGCGGGATGCGCTCAGCGGCTGTAGCGCGGGCCGCCTGGTAGTAGTGGGCGATATCCTCCGCCAGAGGCCCGTTGAGGTCTGCCGCGGTGGGCACGGCTACGAGACCGCTGGCGCCAATCTGTTGGATAATTTCGATGAGGCGCGGATACGTCTTGGGATAGAAGTGCCGGGCCGCATCGAGGGGGTCCCAGGCCGGGCACATCACGCCGAACTGATCTAATTGGGCATCGGCTTCTGCCGTGCGTAGAAAAGCTCGGAGCGTCTCGAGTGCCACCCAGATTTCTGTCACTTTCTCATGGATATGCTGGAATTGCTCTACACCAATGGTGTCAATCAGCAGCGACGCCAGCCCCAGCAGGAATTCGGTTTTGGCAATGGTGCGGGTGACGACTTGATGGGTCATGTGGACGACCGCACCCGTTGCCGTGTAGGCCTGGTTGCAGCGTGGCACATCACGGTAGAGAAAGACGCGCTCCCAGGGGACGCATACGTCGTCAAACACCACGACGGCATCCAGTTCCTCGAAGCGCGCTCCTAAAGGGTGGTCAGAGGGCGAGCGCCCGTAGTCCACCGTCTCCCGGCAGATGTAGCGCAGGCCCGGGGTGGCGCTCGGAATGGCAAAGGCAAAGGCGTAGGGCGCATCCTCCTCGGTACTGCGCAGGAGCGTGGAGGGGAAGACCATGAGTTCGTCGGCGGTGGGGAGTGTCGCCAACATGCGGGCGCCGCGAATGACGATCCCAGCATCGGTTTCCTCTTTGACGCGAGCGGCCAGGAACGGGTCGGCCTGCTTGGCCGGTCCTACAGCGCGGTTGGCCTGCGGGTTGATCAGGGTGTGGGTGAGAGTCAAGTCATGCTCACGGAGGTAGGTGTAATAGGTGCGCGCGTTGTCCCCAAAGCGGGGGTCGGCCTGCGCCAGGAACTCCGCCCCAGCGGCGTACGCCATCATGGCGCGGTTGAGATAATCCGGGGTGCGTCCCATCATGCCCAACGAGTAATTCGCCCAGTGGCGCATCATCGTGCGGACCCGGACGACATCGTCATGGGTGTGGGGCATGAGAAACGACAGGCCGACTGGCTCGCCCGTCGTGGGGGAAGCATAGAGCATCTCCGCAGGGCGCTCCCACTGCATGTCGTAGAGTGCCGCCAGGCTGTGCAGGCCATGGGTGAACGCCGGATGCGTGGTCACATCTTTCACGCGTTCGCCCTGGTGCCATATCTCATGCGGATGTTCCTGGAGTCGTTGCAAAACCTGTGTGCCATGTCGCGCCGGCATTGGATACCTCCTTGGAGAGGTGCAACTTGCGAGGGATCATACCCTCTTGCGACCGCATGACTGACCTCAGACCGCAGCTATTTTACTGGGCTTGAGCCTCTACGACACCCGTCTCACCCCGAAACATCCCTCCATGCAGGAACGAGTGAACCAACAACGTCAATGCTGGAGAGGTTTGTGCCCTACTGGGAATATTTCACGTCACAACGATACGTCGTATACTCCCCCGCAAAAAACGGGCGAAGCGTGGGGACGTACAGATCCCGATACGCGTCGCTTTGCTCATACGCCCGTACGTCTTCCAGCGTCTCCCATACACTGACAGCAAAGCCGCTATCGGGATCATTGACATCTTGGACGAGCCAGCGTCCCCGCAGCCCTTGGATCGCTTTGCCGGCAAGCAGCGACAGGTACATCCGCTCGAACTCGTCCCACGTGCCCGGATAAAGTTTGCCCCAGGTGATGCGCATAATCATGGTAAGTGACCTCCTTGCGGAACACATATGTGTCCCGGAGAGTTGCAACTTGCGAGGGCTCATGCCCTCTTGCAACCGCCTGACTAATCTCAGACAGCAGCTATTTTGCTGGGCTTTCGCCTATACCACTCACGTCTCACCCCCACCGGGGCATGATGGTACTGCTACCACGGCGACGTGCGACGTGACGCGCAGCCGGGAGAGACGGCCAGAGCGGACATACGGGTGACGTCCGCCCTCAGCCCAGACGTTAGTAGACCAAGTCTGCCATGATGCCTTCATACCACCCCACATCCTGGGCCTCGAGGGCTCCCCTGTTGCTGTTGCATGAGGTTGACGATGGCATGTCAGCTCTTTTTCGAGGTCACGGCCACAAAGGACGTCAAGACTTGCTCCACCTGCGTCCCCTGACAATGCACGCACCGCACCTTCTCGGTTTCATGGTCCTTGAGGCTCATGTGTACCGTAAAGGTACGGTCACAATGACGACAATAATACTCATAGCTTGGCATTGTTCTTCCTTTCAGAGACCATACTCTCGGTCCTTGAGATCTCCATTGCCGCGGTTGCACCCATGGCCTAAAGCGTTGCCGACTTCGGTGTCTTTGACCGCCTGGGCGTCGCCTCTATGGAGGGGTAACGCCGTCATGACCTGGGCTCCCATGCGGTTATCCGGCCCCAAAGTGCTTCGCGATCAGCACCGGCTGCACGGCCTTGGCGGCGACGGCATTGGAAATACTCCCCAGCATGAGCCGTTTCCAGCCGGTTAACCCGCGCGAGCCGAGGACAAGGACATCGCACTGCAGGCGCGTAGCGGTGTCCAAAATGGCCGTCACAACATTGCCATCGGCTACATGGGTGGTATAGGGGACACCAGCCGCGGCGGCGCGCGCTGCCGCCGCCGTGAGAATATTTCGGCATGCCGCGATGGCAGGATCAGCGTCGCGTTGGGACCGTGCCGGCACCACGTGGAGGAGACAGACCGCGCTCTCCGGGGCCTGTGCCAGGCGCAGGGCGTGCTCGACGGCAGCATCGGACCACGCCGACCCGCCGGTGGCCACCAGGATACGTCGCCAATACAGCGCCGGCGGTGTCAGTGGCGTCGTCTGTTTGACCACGAGGACCGGCTGGTGGGCGGTGGCGGCCACGGCATTGACAATGCTGCCGAGCCGCAGGCGTTTCCACCCGGTGAGGAGGCGCGACCCCAGGATGATCAGGTCACAGGCTTCCGCGTCAGCCGTCTGGACGATGGTCTGCGGGATCTGCCCCCACGCTGCGAGGGTTTCATACGCCACGCCAGCCCACGTGGCGCGGCTTGCGGCCTTGGTCAAGCGGGCTTTGCCATCCTGCTCAAGGCTGTCCAGCAGCATATCGCATGCCAGCATCTCCTCCGACGTCAGAGACGACGTTGGGATTGTCAACACCGTGAGGATCCGCAGTTCCGCCTCTGTGCGTGCGGCCAGGCGAATGGCATAGGCGACGGCAGCTTCGGACCAGGGACTCCCACCCGTGGCCACGAGGATGCGCTTGTACATCGGAGGCCTCCTCGCCATCTGCCCGGGCGTGTGCGCTGTCTCCTGCGCATCGGGCTGACCATCGGGATCGTGCATAATCGCCTGGCGGGTGGCTTCAGACAGCACCGCCTGCGCCGTGTAGTGCGGATGATCCAGTACTAGCCGCAGAACAGTACCAGGCGTCTTCAAGAGCTGACGCTGTACCGGGGTCAGCGTCCATTTCAGGTACTGCACGGCAGCGATTTTGTGCGGGTCAAGCTGTGCCCCGTCAAACCGGGCCAGGAGTGGCGCCGTCGCCCCAATGTGCAACCAGACGTGCTGTTCAATCCCCACGAGCTGCTGGAGGACGGCACGTCGTTCTTCGGCCATGTCGTACTCAAACATGAGGGTGGCGGAGAGCTCGCCGGTTTGGGGAATCAACGGGTTGTAGGCCGCGAGCTCGGCTGCCACCGCCCCGGGCCGCTGCCAGCTCTCTTCGGTCCGCAACATCTCCTGGACCTGATAGCGCATGGTCTCGCGGCTTTCGAAGTGGACTGCACAATGCTCGCCAACCAAGACGCGCCGGGTGGCCTTCTGCTGCAGTATGCGTCGTTGGTAGGCGGCGCGCTGGGCTTCATAGGTCTCCTTACCATCAATGTCTGCTGGGGTTAACCGCACCATAACGCGTTCCTTCCACGTGTGTTGCTGCTCCGTGTCTCTGGCGGTCTGATCCTCCGTGGGCGCGGGTGGGTGCACCGCCTGTGGGAAGCCATCGGCACGGTAGGCCCGCGCTAACACCTCCACCGGATGCAGTGCCGTCTGACCGCCGACCTGTTCGCATTGGAGGGCGGCCAGGGCCAGGGGAGACGCCTGGGTACCGCGTGAGGCGGAAACGTCAACTAGTAAAACAGGGCAAAATCCTCCCAGTATTCTGGCTCCAGAGCGGCATACGCCATACTGGCGTCAAAGCTCTGGTTGACCTTGACCGTACAGTAGGTGGTGGTGAACTCTCCCACGAAAAAGGGGTGCAGCGTGGGCAGTATCTCCTGCCTATAGAAGTCGCTCTGCTCGTAGGCCTGTATCGCCTCTGCGCTCTCCCAGAAGCTGACCGAGTAGCCAGCATCGGGGTCGTCGATGTCCTGCACTAGCCAGCGTCCTCGTAGTCCATCGATATGCTCACTCTTGGCCACGACGGTCGCCTTGTAGGCCTGCTCGAAGGCGTCCCAGGTGCCTGGATGAACCTTGCCGCGGGTGATGCGCATAATCCATGGAGTGTCCTCCTCTTGCGTGTTGACCATGGTGCTGACACCAGGGGGACAGCACGCCTGTTGGCTCGGCCCCATTCCCGCTGGTGCCGTGTCTCCCCTCGCACCGCCTGCACTACGACCCTGGCTGACAGCCACCACACCTCAGACCGTTGCTGGCTCTAGGGCGTGGAACTATGGAGGGGGACAAAATTGCCATGGTTAATGATGAGATAAAATATAGGAATGTCTAAATCAGTATGTCAAGCAACCAAACGGTCACCTAAAAAATTTTTAAACTATTAATATTTAACCCAAGTTGCTCCCTACAGGACTCCTAGAGATTGAGGTAACAATTGAGGCTGGAGGCGATTATAAAGAGCGCCACTTTCAGTTCAAAGCCCTGCGAGGTGACCGCATGAATCGACTTCGGTAACAGCTGTGCGATCAGGCTCCCAGCTGTTTCCACTCTTTTACGATGGTAGCTCTGGACAAAAGAGATAGAGGGTGACAAAGCTCTTTTCGAGTTCTTCTTGCGCATGGGAAGCAGCTAAATATGCTCGACTTCTTTCAGCAAGTCTTCGATCTCATAATCATTATAAGCTTTATCAGCGAAAATGACTTCATGTGGTAGTGGATAGTTTTTTGGGTGAACGTTTGATTGCTTGACGTATCCTAATAAGAAGACTAATTTAACATAACAACACAGATGGGTTTGGCTTCCTTGTCAAGAGAAAGTACTGTATGCCTTAGACAGAAGGAGTTCTACATCCATCTAGGTTCGTCAATGAGGGGTAAGGTCCCTTCCTGGTGCTTTCCCAAGCCAGGAGAGGAGGAGAGGCGTCAGAAGCTATGGAACACAGGAAGCATCCAATGGTGTCCAAGAAGGTAGGAGAGTATCTGTTGTTCGCAAGCACGGGGAAGGTGGAAACGTTGGCAGGACCGCAAGAGGGGCATGGGCTCCAGCAGTTGTTTGAGGCATTCCTGCTCGCCGAGGCCTAGCGATGTCCCAGGCGTAGGTAGGTGTCAACAGCGATGTTGTCCCATCGAGCTCTTCCGTGCCAAGGACGTACAGCATCTCGAAAGGAGACAGTCATGACAGCCCAATTCACAGGGACAACCTCACCACAGTCAGATGATCATGCTACGGAAGTGGTGCGACTGTATCAGCAAGGCATCATCGCCGGAACCTTGGGAGCCGCGACGATTGCCCTGTGGTTTTTGGTCCTCGATATACTCGCCGGACACCCCCTATATACGCCCAACGTGCTCGGGATTGCACTCTTCAAAGGCAGAGGAGGGCTTGTACCACCGGCATACATCGGGATCTCCCTAGGGATCGTGGTGGCATTCACCGCGGTACACTGGCTTGCGTTCGCGCTGATTGGTGGCCTTGCCTCGCGGCTTCTAGGATTGGCAGAGCACAATCCCAACCTCGGATTCGGTGTGTTGCTCCTCTTTGTCCTCTTTGAAGGCGGCTTCTTGAGCGTCGCCATGCTGTTTGCGGAGCCGGTACTGCATGCCCTTGCCTGGCAGTCGGTCCTCATTGGCAACCTCTTAGCGGCTCTGGCTATGGGAGGCTACCTGTGGCGCCGGCATCCTCATCTGGTGATGTATCCATGAGATTGGCTCGCAGCTATCCGGCTAAATGACAAGCGCCTGGTACGTCGCTACCAGGCGCTTGAGCACCGCGACTCGCTACGGATGGCGTCACCGCTTTCCGTCTCTCCCACGCGTCGCGGCTGGGAAAACCGCTGGATCTCCTGCAGGTGTGGAATGATATCAGCGCCGCGTGTTAACGTGTCCTCAATCGACTCAAAATGAGGATGCTCAGCCAGGGGGGTTCCCTCCTGGTCGAAGATAAGCGTGTAGCCGCCCAACCGGCAATGCCAGGTTATCTGTCGGTCGTGCACACCAGGCCTTTGCCCCTGGCGAGGGCTATCCGTTCTGTCACGCCATCCCAGAGGGCAAGGCGGGCGTTCAATGCGACCCGAGCGGCCTCTTCAGCTTCTCTCCACTTCCGAGGATCGTCGTTGCACAGCCCTGCCAGCATGAGGAGCGCCATGGGTGTGTGGTGTTCTTCATCCACGCGTATATGACGCTCTAAATAGTTCTGGAGGAGGCTTAACTGTCCCGGAAACCGCCTCTGGAGATCTACGACCAGGGCCCGAAACATCTCTGGAATCAACTCCTCCCGGCCCAGGGCGAAGGCCGCAGCGATGGCATGTGCCGCCCCAGACTCGACGAGCTTCCATGTTATCTCTACGAAAGCTCGTGCTGTCTTTGGCACCCCCGCTTTTTCGAGTGCTTCAGCAATGTCCTCACCCCGCCGAACGCGCTCCAGGAAGTCATCTATCCTGGAAGTATCTGCTCCACACTGATCCATCGCCGCGCGGTAGAGCTCAAAATGGCTGCTGTATCCACCTCCCCACCCCTCGTCGCTCTCTTCTGCCAAAACAAGCTCGTTGATGAGGCGCCGACTGCGCCGATCTCCCTGCGGCACCCACGGAACCGTCACGCACGTGAGCTGGCGTTGGAGGGCCTTCAGGAGCGACATGAAGTCCCAGACGGCGAAGACGTGATGCTCCATAAAGATGCGCACGTCCGCCAGCGTCTCGATGTGGCGGTACACTGTATGCTCGACGACCCGTTTTCGCAGCGGGTGTAACGACTCCTGCATGCTGTCAAGTGTAAGGCTCTCTTGCATTTGGCATACCTCAGCGTTCTGTCATCAACGGTATCTGGTTTAACCATGGACCGCCGGTGCCCAGGACTCGGCAGCGCAGACCTGCAGCGCCTCGATCCCCACCCGGGTGCAGAAATCACCAAAGGACTCGCCAGGCCCCCGGCTCTGCTTATAGAAGACGAAGAGCGGCAGCACCGTGTCCACGAGTGCGTCCGTTGGCACCAGGTCTTTGAAGGGTTGATTGAGGCGCGTGCCGTCCATGCGGCCACCCACGTAGACGACATACTTGTCGAGGGAGCGCCCGACAAAGGCCAGGTCGGCTACGTAGGGACGAGCGCAGCCGTTGGGGCAGCCGGTCATGCGGATGGTGAGCTTCTCGTCTTGCAGGCCCAGACGGGCGATCTCAGTTTCCAACTGATCGAGGACGGACGGGAGCGCCCGTTCCGCCTCGGCGAGGGCCAGCCCACAGGTGGGCAGGGCCGGGCAGGCCATGGAGTACAGTCGGACGTTGGAGAGGTCGTGATGGTGCCGGATGCCGTAGTGCCGCAGCATCACCTCGAGCGCCACTCTGTCTGCCTCACATACGTCAGTCAACAGCACGTCGTGGTTGGGCGTGAGGTGTACGCCCGGGCGAAAGGTAGCGATGACCTCTCGCAGGCCGGTCTTCAGGCGCGACCCGTCCACGTCCTGGATGCGTCCGTTCTCGACGGAGAGGCCCAGATACCATCGGTCATTCCCCTGCTCGTGCCAGCCGAGGTGCAGGTCCAGGTGCCACGGCGGCACGGGCACGACCGGCTGGAGCCGAGAGCCCAGCCGCCGCTCCAGTGCGTCGCGGAACCGCGCCGGGCCCCATTCCTGGATCAAGTACTTCAGGCGGGCGTGCCGGCGGTCAGTGCGGTCGCCGTAGTCGCGCTGGATACCGACGATGTGCTCGACGACGGGCACGACGTGCTCGGGAGTGACAAAGGCCAGCGGGTCGGCCAGGCGGGGAAAGGTACGCGGCTTGTTATGTGTCATGCCCAGGCCGCCGCCCACCAGGACGTTGAACCCTTGTAACGCCGCATCTTGCACCACCGCTACCAGCCCGATGTCCTGGGTATAGACGTCGATGCAGTTGTCACCGGGAGGCGCGACGCCGATCTTGAATTTGCGGGGGAGGTAGGTGGTGCCATAGGTGGGTTCCTCGGACGCGTCCGGCGACTGACCGGCGTCACTTTTCTCACCGTCCAACCAGATCTCGTGATAGGCCCTGGTGTGGGGCAGCAGGTGGTCTGAAATGCGTCGTGCCACCGTCTGGATCGCCGCCCGGACCCCATCGGTCGCCGGTATCGGGCAACACGTGACGTTACGCACCACGTCGCCACAGGCCCCCAGGGTAGTGATGAGGCTCGCGTTGATGTCGCGCAGCGTGTCCTGCAAGGCCCCTTTGAGCACCCCGTGGAACTGCAAGTCCTGGCGGGAGGTGATGCGCAGGGTGCCATTGCCGTAGCGCGTCGCCAAGTCATCGTGTACCAGATACTGCTCGGCGGTCAGACGCCCGCCGGGGATCTTGCACCGCACCATAAAGACGTGCTGTTTTCCCTGCTTCCGCTGGTCGCGGTCGTCTTGCTGATAGATGCCATGAAATTTCAGCACGTGCGCGTCGGCTTCGGCGAAACGGGGGGTCTCTTGCTGTAAGGTGGCGGCGATGTCACCGCGCAGGTAGTGGCTCTGTTCTTTGAACAACTCGACTTTGCTTTTGCCCGTAGACATCGTGCCTCCCTTTCCTGTACAGCTCTACCTCCTTGCGCCAGTGAGTGGGCGAGCTCAACACATAAAAAAGCCCACTCACCTCCAAGGAGGGAGTGGGCTCTGCCTACAAATGCCACTGGAACAACTCCGATCGACCTAGCTCAGCCATTCCCTCCCGACTGACGGGCGCAACACGCCCCGCAGCAACAGCATGCACCACCAGTCTGGTGCGTACACAGGGAGGAAATGCCTTGGATGACCGTCGAGTTGTGGTTCATCAGTGCTCTGCTTACTCTTTTCGTTCAATGCTAGCTAAAGGGTATAGCGTACTTTAACACAAACACTCTCTATAGGTCAAGACGGGTGTGTCAGAACTCACGCCCCCCCAGCTTTCCCAAACCGCCTTGTCCCGGCGACCCTACCCTTCACAACAGTCGTGTCAAGTTTTAAGCTGTTATTTTTATGTTATTATTATAGTCTTAGCTTTTTTGTGTCGAAAAATTTAAAACCGCATTAAAAAAATGCTTGCTATGCAGTGGGTGAAGGCAATGCAGACTGCAACATTAGTTAGAAGAGTCAAGCGATTTCTTGATAAGCATGCTAGACCTCCAAATGACTGGAGCAGTCTTGCAGAGGCCCTTCGACTATGTGAAGAAAAAAGGTACTTTGAAAGCATACTTTGGCAGAAGGCCGTAAGCATTATTGTTCCTACTTACAACAAAAAGCTCGCCCTCCAGAAGACCATTGCAGCTTTAGTCCACCAGGACTATCCTCTAAGTGCAATTGAGCTCGTAATTGCCGACGATGGCTCAGCAGACGGCACAGAGGACTGGGTTCGTGCGACAGAATTTCTATTCAATATAAAATATATCAAACAGCAAAAGCATGGCTATCGTGTGGCAAAGGTGCGTAATGAAGGGCTCAAAGTGGCATCGCATGGCATAGTCATCCTGCTTGATGCTGACATGGCTCCAACACATAACTTTGTAACCAGCCATATGCGCTGGCATGCATTTTTGAATAATGTTGCAGTAATTGGTCATAGGAAATATATTGAGCCAGAAAATCTTACCTTTGAACTGATTAATCAGAATATCAGGGCTCTCGAATCGATTCCAGAAACAGACAATAGAAAGCTAGGCATAAGCACTGATTGGCGGATACAAAGATACAACGCAACAAACTTTCTGAAGTCTAGTCAACAGCCCTACTTATGTTTTTGCGGTGGCAATGTGAGTTTCCGCAAACAAATTGCTTTTGAGGCAGGGCTCTTTGATGAAGAATTTAATTTTTGGGGAGGTGAAGATATTGAGTTTGGCTATCGACTCTTTCATCTAGGAACTTACCTAGTCCCTGAATTGAGTGCTCTTGCTCTGCATCAAGAGCACGATATTGATCATCACTGGAAAGCAGGGCAACAAAGAGCAAGAGAACTACTGAAAAAAAAGATTCAGACATTCCAACCAAGAAAAGGCAACAGACCAAAGGTCTCAGTTTACATACCATCTTACAACTCTGCGCAGTATATCAAAGAAGCAATAGATAGTGTGCTCAATCAGACACTTGAGGATGTTGAGATATGCATATGCGATGATGGCTCGATAGACGGCACCATCCGTGTGCTGCAGGAGAACTACAGTCACCGTTCAAACGTGCGCTGGACTGTCCAGCCGCACAGAGGCGTTGCCGCTGCCTCTAATGATGCGGTCAGGATGTGCCAAGGGGATTACATTGCCCAGCTTGATGCCGACGATAGGCTCAAGCCAACTGCACTTGAGGAACTTATGAACTTTCTCGAAAGCCATCCTAGGTATGGTATGG
>WNFE01001612.1_pt1 | contig 16396 bp, 15 predicted proteins | sample 5400451 | NCBI WGS metagenome assembly WNFE01 (sample SAMN13153344, study PRJNA577476) | soil metagenome | isolation source: 200 cm saprolite under Douglas fir tree site 2 hole 2 | place: USA:California | collected 2015-04-18 | reverse complement strand
GAGATCACCGTGCGCGGTCAGGTAGTACACCTCACCCCCAAGGAATACGACGTCTTGAAATATCTGGTTGCCAATCAAGGCAAGCCGCTCGCTCACCGTCGGCTGCTTCAGGCCGTTTGGGGGCCGGATTATGGCGACGAGACCGAAAACCTGCGCGTGGTGATCAATCAATTGCGAAAAAAGATTGAAACAAATCCTTCGCGCCCGAAATACATCCTGACCGAGCCTTGGGTTGGATACCGCTTCCAGCCGCCTCGCACCGGCAGCACTAAAGAAAGCTCAAGAAAATCCTGACTTTTATCGTGGATTCGGATGGGTTGCGTCCAAATCCAGGTTCAGCTCCAGCACTCTCACGCGTGGTTCGCCCAGGAAGCCCAACTGCCGTCTTAGCGTGTGTTTGGTCACCAGTGCTCGTACTTCTTTTTCGCTCATGCCGCGTGCCCGCGCCACGCGAGGCACTTGAAATTCCGCCGCTGCTGGTGAAATCTCCGGATCCAGCCCCGAAGCAGACGTGGTGACCAAGTCTACGGGAATCACCGCGCCGGGATTTTCCGTGTGCAATTTGTCCACGTCGCCTTTCACGCGTTCGATCAGCGCATGATTGGTTGGCGCCAGATTTGGCGATCCAGACTGCGAGGCGTCGTACCCCGTCCCCGCCCCCGAGGGCCGAGGATGAAAATATCCAGGCGAAGAAAACATCTGGCCCAGCAGCTTCGAACCCACCGCTTGTCCGTTCTTCGCGAGCAAGCTTCCGTTGGCTTGCGCCGGGAACAGCAACTGCGCCAGCCCAGTCACACCCAGGGGATAAAGCAAGCCAAACATGATCGTCGTGACCAGCGTAAACAAAATCGCGATTCGCAAATTTTCCTTCATCCCAAGCCTCACGCGAAATGCAAATACGTGATCAACAGATCGATCACCTTGATGCCGATGAACGGCGCAACCACGCCGCCGAGCCCATAGATCAGCAAATTCTGACGCAATAGCGCGGCCGCGCCGACCGGCCGGTAGCGCACTCCGCGCAGCGCCAGCGGAATCAGCGCAATGATGATCAGCGCGTTGAAAATGACCGCCGACAAAATCGCCGACTGCGGAGTGGCCAGCCGCATTATGTTTAGCGCGCCCAAAACCGGAAAAGCTCCGGCGAACATCGCCGGAATAATCGCAAAATACTTTGCCACGTCATTCGCCACAGAAAACGTGGTCAGCGCGCCACGTGTGATCAGCAATTGCTTGCCAATCTCCACAATCTCTATGAGTTTCGTCGGATTCGAATCCAGGTCCACCATGTTCCCGGCTTCCTTGGCGGCCTGCGTCCCCGTGTTCATTGCGACGCCGACGTCCGCTTGCGCAAGCGCTGGAGCGTCGTTGGTGCCATCGCCCGTCATGGCTACGAGCTTGCCCTTAGCCTGCTCGCGGCGAATCAGCGCCATCTTGTCTTCCGGGCGCGCCTCAGCAAGGAAATCATCCACACCGGCTTGCCGCGCGATGGCTGCGGCGGTCAGAGGATTGTCCCCCGTGATCATCATGGTGCGAATGCCCATGGCGCGCAGATGATCGAAGCGTTCGCGCATGCCTCCCTTGACAACGTCAGTCAGCGCTATAACGCCAAGAGCGCGGCCGTTTTCCGCCACCAGCAGAGGCGTGCCTCCGCCATTGGAAATCTCCGCCACGCATTCTTGAATCTCCAGTGGCACGGAGTTGCCGCGGTCGGCGATGTATTTCGCAATCGCTTCCGGAGCGCCCTTGCGAATCTGGCGTCCGTCCAGGTCCACGCCGGACATGCGCGTCTGCGCGGAGAAGGGAATGAACAGCGGATTCAGATGACCGACTTCACGGCCGCGCAGTCCGTATTTTTCCTTGGCCAATACGACAATCGAGCGTCCTTCCGGAGTTTCGTCGGCCAGCGAGGCAAGTTGCGCTGCGTTGGCCAGATCGGCTTCAATTACGTTCGGGCACGGATGGAACATCGTCGCTTGGCGATTCCCCAGCGTGATCGTTCCTGTCTTGTCCAAGAGGAGCACGTCCACGTCGCCGGATGCTTCGACCGCGCGTCCCGACATTGCAATGACATTCCTCTGAATCATGCGGTCCATGCCGGCAATGCCGATGGCGGAGAGCAGTCCGCCGATGGTAGTGGGAATCAGGCATACCAGCAGCGACACGAGCACGAATATGCTCTGCGGCGCTCCGGAATAGATCGCGAAGGGCTGCAGGGTCACCACCGCTAGCAAGAAAATAATCGTGAGTCCCGCGAGCAAAATATTCAGTGCGATTTCGTTCGGCGTCTTTTGTCGCGACGCCCCCTCGACGAGATGAATCATGCGGTCCAGAAATGTTTCGCCCGGATTGGAAGTGATGCGTATCTTGATTTCGTCGGAAAGCACGCGCGTCCCGCCGGTTACTGCCGAGCGATCGCCGCCGGATTCACGAATGACCGGTGCGGACTCGCCGGTAATCGCCGATTCGTCGACCGAGGCCACGCCTTCTATGACTTCGCCGTCTCCCGGAATGAACTCCCCAGCCGCCACTACAACGATGTCCCCTGAGCGCAGCTTCGAGCTGGGTACCGCATCCAGCGACCCGTCCGCGCGCACCCGGTGTGCTACGGTCTCCGCTCGCGCCTTGCGTAGCGTCTCCGCCTGCGCCTTCCCGCGTCCCTCCGCCATTGCCTCCGCGAAATTCGCGAACAGCACGGTGAACCACAGCCACAAGGTAATCTGCAGGCCAAAACCAAAGTGCGCCATGTGGCGCATCGTGTCGTGAACCAGCTCGATGGTGGTAAGAACCGCGCCGACCTCCACCACGAACATCACCGGATTCTTCACCATCACCCGCGGGTTCAGTTTCCCGAAGGAGTCGGCTATGGCACGGAGCAACAACTTTCTGTCCGCCAACGGTTTCGCTTTGATGTGAGATGTCTGTTCCATAACTCTAGAAAACCTTCCCCGCGAACATCAGCAAGTGCTCCAGAATCGGCCCCAGGGTCAAAGCAGGGAAGAACGTCAGCGCCCCGACGATCACGATTGTTGACACCAACAACGTAGTGAACAGTGGCCCGGTCACAGGAAATGTCCCAGCGGATGCCGGCGCTGTTTTCTTCCTGGCAAGGCTTCCGGCTATGGCAAGAATGGGAATCACTGCGAAAAATCGTCCCAAGAGTGTGGCCGCGCCGGTGGTTGCGTTATACCAGAGCGTATTCGGGCTGAGGCCCCCGAACGCGGAGCCGTTGTTGCCGGTTGCCGAGGTGTATGCGTAGAGAATTTGTGAGAGTCCATGCGGGCCGGGATTTGAAATGCCCGCGAGTCCCGGCTTGACGACGACGGCAATTCCGGAAAACACCAGGATCGTAAGCGACGAAGCTAGAATCGAAAGCATCGCCATTTTTACGTCATAGCCTTCAATCTTCTTCCCGAGATATTCGGGCGTTCTTCCTACCATCAAGCCGGCGATGAATACGGCGAGAATGACAAACACCAGCATCCCGTAAAGTCCCGACCCAACGCCGCCAAAAATGACTTCGCCCAGCATGATGTTCAGCAGCGGAACCATTCCTCCCAGCGGCGTAAACGAATCGTGCATGCTGTTGACGGCTCCGCAGCTCGCGTCCGTGGTCACGGTGGCAAAAAGCGCGGAGTTCGCAATCCCGAAGCGGACTTCCTTGCCTTCCATGTTTCCGCCGGACTGCTGCGCGCTCGGCGCTTGGTCGACACTTGCAAGCTGCGGATTCCCTCGCGCTTCCGCCCAGTACGCCACGGTCGCGCCCGCCAGAAACAAAAGCGCCATGGCGGCCCACACTGCCCATCCGTGGCGCTGCGATCCTGTCATCCGGCCCAGCGTGTACGTCAGCCCGGAGGGAATCGCGAAGATCAGCACGATCTGCAGAAAATTGGAAAATGGTGTGGGATTCTCGTAAGGGTGGGAGCTGTTGGCGTTAAAGAAGCCGCCGCCGTTCGTGCCAAACATCTTTATCGCTTCCTGCGAAGCTGTCGGGCCGAGCGCGATTACTTGCTGGGTGACGCTCTGCGTCACAGTCTTGCCATCTGCGCCGGCCGTCTGCACACTTTGCGGTTCGATAAGTTGTGCCGTGGCGTATGGCTTCAAGTTTTGCACCACGCCCTGCGAAACCAACAGCAGCGAGATTACGATGCACGCTGGCAGCAGCACCCAGAGCAGGCAGCGCGTCAGGTCCACCCAAAAGTTGCCGATCGTCTTCGACTCGCAACGCGCCACGCCCCTGATAATCGCAATCGCCAGCGCGATACCCACCGCGGCGGAAGCGAAGTTGTGGTACGCCAGCCCGGCCATCTGCGTCAGGTAGCTCATCGTCGTTTCCGGCGTGTACGCTTGCCAGTTCGTGTTAGTCGTGAACGAAGCTGCAGTATTCCAGGCTAGGTCAGGCGCCACATTCGCCAGCCTCTGCGGATTGAATACCAGCCAGTGTTGCGTGCGCTCCATCAAGTACAGCACCAGCATCGAGACCGCGCTGAAAAGCAACATGGCGGTGCCGTACTCTGTCCATCGCATTTCGCGTTCTTCGCGCACTCCGGTTACGCGATAAATCAGTCGCTCGATAGGTCGCAGCGCAAAGTCAAGAAACGTCTTTTCGCGGTTGAAAACCTTGGCCATGAACACACCAAGGGGCTTGGTCAACGCGAAAATCACCAACAGGAAGAATCCGATTTGCAGCCAGCCGTTTGCAGTCATAGGTCAGAACTTCTCCGGCTTCAACAGAGCCGTAAGCAGGTAGCCCAATAGCAGCACGCAGACAATGATGAGTAAAACGTTCTCAAACACGGGCGTCCCTCACCTGAGCCTTTCGCATCCGCGAAGATAGATAATCGCGACGGAAAAGAAGGCCAACGTCGCAAGCACAAAGACCAGATCTGCCACGAAGACTCCTCCGGAAGCGTCAGTCGCAACTCAGAAACATAGTATGCTGACCCTTATTAAGTGGTGAGATGTTCGTAAGAATTCTGTGAAACTCTAAGAAGCTAGCGGCTGACCTCGCAACGCCGGGCGTGAGAAAACTCACTTTGAGCGGCGGTTTTCGTGAAGAAACGCAAGAAGAAGCGATTCGAAGCGGGCAAGGAAGCCCGACGCCGTGCCCGAGCCTCCGGCATAGCGCCTGCGGCCACGCGCGTAATCCCCGACAAGCGCAAACGCCCGCCGAAGCACAAGAAGGAATTACTGGAAGACGAAACGTAGCGGTGGCCTTCAGGCTGGCGCGCGCAAGGCCAGCCATTTCTGACGCCGCGCCGGAAATGCCATTTCGGTGGTCTCTCCCTGCCTTAGGTCCGACCGGACCTAATTCTTCGATCCTCAACCGGGCTTGTTCGCCGGAACTGATTCGTTCGCCCGGAACAGCGCCGACGGCGCGATTTTTCTCCGCTCCGCCAGTTCCGCCGCGATCCGCTCCAAATCATCCTTCACAAATCCCATGCTGCTGACGCGAACTTTTCCATCCGCATCAATCAGGAAAATCGTAGGAACGCTCGTCAGCCCGTACGCATTCGAAGCCGGATAGCCCTTCTCCTTCTCATCCAAAACGATGGGAAAGGTCGCTCCGTATTCCCTGGCGAAGCTCGCCGTCGCTTTGGCATCGTCCTGCGAAATGCCCAGAAAGGTGACGCCGCTGTCCCCATAGCGCTGATAAAGCCGTTGCAGAAAGGGAAACGTAAATTGGCACACCGGGCAGGAAATCTTGAAGAACGCCGCCACGACCGGACCCTTCTCGTGCAGTGCCTCCAGCGAATAGCTTTTCCCGTCCAGCCCCTTCAACGAAAATCCGGGCGCAGTTTGCCCCGCATTGACATGCGTCATAGTGTTTTCCGTCCCCATCCAGCGCGAAATCGTGCGCAAAATGCCCACGCGGCAATTCTAAACCTAGATTTGTCCCGGTCCAAACGCGCTTGGGAAAAAAATCTCAAACAAGCGGAACACACGGTCTACGCGCTTAGTGAAGCAGGCGTCTGTACCGCAGCAAGGGCGGGAATTTGTTATGCTTCTCGGCATGCAGGGAGATTGGCCAATCTAAGGGCAGCAGCCCACTTGTAACGTGCGAGCCTATGAGCGAGCAGAGCAATCTTAATTTGAGCCGCAAGGAGTTGTTTGAGCGGGCCTGCCGCGGCGAGGCCCTGCCCCGGGTGCCTGTGTGGATGATGCGCCAGGCGGGGCGCTATTTGCCGGAGTACCGCGCGATTCGGGCAAAGCATACGTTCTTAGAGGTATGCAAAACGCCGGAGTTGGCAGTGGAGGTTTCGCTGCAGCCGTTGCGGATTCTGGGCGTCGACGCGGTGATTGTTTTCTCCGACATTTTGATCGTAGCGGAGGCCATGGGGTTGCCGCTCGAGCTCGGTGATGCGGGGCCAAATTTGCCCGAGCCGGTGCGGGGCGAGGCGGACGTTCGAAAGCTGAACAATTTTGATCCGGAAATCGAGACAGGATTTTTGATGGAGACGATCCGGCGCTTGGTGCGCGAAGTGGGGCCGACCGTTCCGGTGTTGGGATTCGCGGCAGCGCCGTGGACGCTGGCGTGCTACATGGTCGAAGGCAGAACCAAGGAAGAATTTTCCACCGTTAAGAGTCTTATGTACGCGGAGCCGCGCACGTTTCGTGAATTGCTGGCACGCATCGCGCAAGCGACGATTTCCTACTTGCGGGCCCAAATTAGCGCGGGCGCCGCGGCCGTGCAGTTGTTTGACTCTTGGTGCGGCGAGCTGAACTTGCGCGACTATTTGGATTTTGCGCTCCCGGCTGTGCAGGAGATTTTGTCGGGTCTGGGCAAAGACGTGCCCGTGATCTACTACACCAAAGCCTCGAATCACCTGCTCCTTGCCGCAGCGGATTCCGGCGCTGATGTCCTGAGCGTCGATTGGCGCGTGGATTTGCGAGAGCTGCGAAAGACGCTGGGCCCGAAAATCGCCCTGCAGGGCAATGTCGATCCGGCAGTGTTGTTCGCGCCGGAAGCGACGATCCGCCGTGTGACGCAGGAGACGCTGACGTCCCTAGGCGGCACAGGACACATCTTGAATTTAGGCCACGGGATTTTGCAGCACACTCCCGTGGAAAACGCGAAGATTTTTATCGAGACGGGCCAGCAGGCGCGATTTGCAAGCGAGGCGCCCGCTGTCGTGCCTTCGCGTTGAAGGTTGAGGCAGAACGGTGACACTGGCGAATCCATCTTTGCAGCAGATGCGTGAGGAGTTGCGCGTCGGCGAAGAATTGTTGGAGCGATACAACCGGCCCGGACCGCGCTACACCAGCTATCCGACCGCGCCGGTGTGGAATGACTCCTTCGGCCCGGATGATTTGGAACGTGTGCATCAAGAGGCCGAACGCGCGCGGAGCCCCGTATCGCTGTACATGCACATTCCATTTTGCGAGAGTTTGTGCTTATTCTGCGCCTGCAGCGTAATCATTCAGAAGGATAAGCGCGTGGCGCCTCCCTACCTCACCGTCTTGAAACGGGAAATGGAGCGGGTCAGCCGAAGCGTCTCGAGAGAGCGCGAGGTGGTGCAGTTTCATTGGGGCGGCGGAACTCCAACTTATCTGGCCCCTGAACAAATGGAAGACTTATTCGGAGCCGTGCGCGCGCGGTTTACGTTTGCAGCCGACGCGGAAATCGGCATTGAAGTCGACCCGCGCGTCACTTCGCGCGAGCACTTGGAAACTTTGCGGCGCCTCGGATTCAATCGCCTGAGCATGGGAATCCAGGATTTTCATGCAGAAGTGCAGAAGGCCATTCACCGCATTCAGCCCTTCGAACTGACCCGCGATTTGCTGCTCGCCGCTCGAGAGCTGGGTTTCGATAGCATCAACGTGGATCTGATTTACGGCCTGCCCTATCAGAGCCCGGAGCGATTCGCGCATACGGTCGACCAGATTTTGCAATTAGCCCCGGACCGCGTGGCCCTTTTCAGCTATGCGCACGTACCGTGGCTGAAGAAGCAGCAAGGTTCGTTCGCCGGGCATCTGCCGGAGGGCATGCAGAAGTTTGAAATTTTTCGCACCGGCCTGCTGAAGTTTCTCGAAGCCGGATATTTGTACATCGGCATGGATCACTTCGCGAAACCGGAAGATGAGCTGGCAATTTCGCAGCGGAAGCGCACGCTGCACCGCAATTTTCAGGGGTATACAACAAAAGCGGGCGCGGACTTGTATGGCATGGGGGTGACGGCGATCAGCGGGATACAAAATGCTTACGCGCAGAATCACCGCGAGCTCGCCGCATGGGAGAAGTCGGTCGCGGAACGCGGGATTGCCACCATGCGCGGCTACCGGCTGTCGGAAGACGACCGGCTGCGGCGCGCCGTAATTAGCCGGCTGCTTTGCCACACGGTGCTACTAAAAGACGAAATTGCGCGCGAGTTTGGCATCGACTTCGATCGCTATTTTGCAGACGAGTTGGCGCGGTTGGAAGCTTCACGCGAAGATGGGTTGGTTTTGCTCGAACCCGGCGAGATTCGCACCACATGGCTGGGGCGAATCTTTATTCGCAATTTGGCTATGGTCTTCGATCCCTACCTCGAAAAGCAACAGTTGGCGGCTAAACCGCTGTTCTCGAAAACACTCTGACATGCTTGGTCGCTCCGCGGCATGACCTCTTCTGTTCCAGCGATTGTGGTGGGCGGGGGCATCTCGGGTTTGGCCTGCGCGTACGCGCTGCGCAAAGCCGGAGTTGACGCCCAGGTTCTAGAGACCTCGCCGCGTGCCGGAGGCGTAATTGGCTCGGAAGTGCGCGATGGATTCTTGCTGGAGCTGGGCGCTCAGAGCTTTAGCGGCAGCGCCGCGCTGCGATCGCTGTGCACGGAACTGGGCATCGCGGATCAGCTTGTCGAAGCGCCGGCCGGCGCGCCGCGATACGTCCTGATTGACGGTACCCTGCGAGCCGTGCCGCTTAACCCATCGTCCATGCTCATTTCGTCTTTGTTATCAGCGAGGACAAAGTGGAGGATTGCGCGCGATGCATTCGGCACCACCCGCGCCCCTGAAGAAGACGAGTCCATCGCGACATTTGTGCGCAGGAAATTTGGCGAGGAACTCCTGGACCGGCTGGTGGCACCCTTCGTTTCCGGGATTTACGCCGGGGATCCAGAGCGAATCAGTCTGCGCGCGGCATTTCCGCGGTTGTATGAAGCGGAAAAATCCGCAGGCAGCGCAATTCGCGGAATGCTGCGGGCGGCGAAGGCGCGGACAGCGCCGCGAGAGCGGCCCACCTTGCTTAGTTTTCGCACTGGCAATGAGACGCTGGTGCGGGCGCTTGCGCAGAAAATTGGTTCGCGGCTGCGCTTGGGTGCGGAGGCGATTGGAATTGGCGTTCGACGCGAGGCAGGAACTGTTAGGTTCGAAGTGCGGATTCGCGAAGGAGGCAGCGAGCAAGTCGACGTCGCGGAACGTTTGGTGTTGGCCACGCCCGCGGACGTGGCTGGCGCCTTGCTCCGCGATGTGAATGCCGCTTTCGAGCCAGTGTTGGGCGGGATCGAATATGCGCCTGTAGCTGTTGTGTCGCTCGGCTACCGGCGGGAGGATGTTGGGCATTCATTAGAGGGATTTGGCTTCTTGGTGCCAAGATCAAGTGGGCTGCGCGTGTTGGGGTCAGTTTGGAACTCCTCGCTATTCCCGGCACGCGCTCCGCTAGGGCATGTATTGCTTACCAGCTTTGTCGGAGGAGCAACGGATCCCGGTGCCGCGGAGCTTTCGAGCCGAGATTTGGTTGCGCTGGTACATCAGGAGGTTGCGCCGGTTCTGCAGATTCGTGCTGCGCCAGTGTTTTCGCATGTGCAGATTTATCGGCGAGCCCTGCCGCAATACAACATCGGCCATGGGGAACGCCTCATGGCGCTCGAGAGATTACGCGGCGGCCTCCCTGGATTGTCTCTTGTGGGCAATTACTTCCGTGGGCCGGCGATTGGAAATTGCGTAGACCTGGGGATGGCAGCGGCCGAGACGCTCCTAACCAAGGCCAGGTCCACGTAGATTTCGATGTTTGTGTGACCGCCGCAAGGATTGCCTGCGCGACCCTACATCCGGTTAGATAAATTTCGCGTATAGTTTGGCAGGAGACGAAGAAGCGTAAACGTGTTCCTGGCGGTTTTCTCACCCAAGGGCAACGATGAAGTGTCGCCGGACGCGACGCTGATGCAGCAGCTTCTTCGCAGGGACGTGAGCGCTTTCGAAGAACTGTACGAGCGGCACTCTCGCATTGTGTATTCGCTGGTGTTGCGCATATTGCGCCAGGGGTCCACGGCTGAAGAAGTAGTGCAGGACGTTTTCCTGCAACTGTGGCGGAACTCTGCCCGCTATGACGCGAGCCGGCCGCTTGTGCCCTGGCTGCTCACCCTCGCGCGCAACCGTGCTCTGGATCACTTGCGCTTGAAGAGCGAGCGGCAGCGCCGGCGCGAGGATCAGACCGAAGAATTCCCTCAAATTGCGGCCGCGGCCCCCGAATACGAGAAGGCTCTGGACGAAAAGCGCCGGGCAGAGCGCGTGCGCGCGCTGATCGGTTCGCTGCCCGCGGCGCAGAAGAAGGCCATCGAGCTCGCCTATTTTGAAGGCTTAAGCCATTCCGAGATTGCTGCGTCGCTGAACGAGCCATTGGGCACCGTGAAGAGCTGGATTCGCAACGGATTGATGCGTTTAAAGGAAGGTTTGCAGGCCACGTCGTGAACGACCACGACCAATTCCGGCAGCTGATCGAAGCCTACGCGCTTGGCTCGCTTGACTCGGCGGACCGCGCTCTGATCGAAGCGCATCTGGCCGGTGGCTGTGCTGAGTGCGCGAAAGCGCTGGAAGAGGCGCGTTGGCTCGTGAGTCAACTCGCGCACCTTGCGCCGAACGCCGAGCCGTCGGACATGCTGAAGGGACGCTTGCTGCAAACGGTGCGCTCGGAAGTTGCTAGTGGCCCGGCGCGGCAGCAGGCGGTCCGCGGAGTAGCGATTCCATGGTGGCTATGGGCTGGCGTCGCCGCGCTGTTGCTGTTTTCCGTGTACTCCGCCTGGAACGAACAGCACCTGCGGAACGCCGTAGCAAATCTGCAGCAGCAAGCCGCGGCTCAGCGAGCCGAGCGGCAGAAGCTTGAGCAGCAGCTCCAGGCGGCCAAGCTTCAAGCGCACGAAGCAATGATTTGGAGCGATCCGAAATCCGTGAAGATTATGCTGCCACCGAAAGATCCGAAAATGCCGCAACTCGAAGCCATGTGGCATCCCGAACTTGGCCTTTGCGTGCGCGGATGGAAAGTGCCTAGCCCCGGCGAAAGGCGCGTGCTGCAGTTGTGGCTCATACCGAAGGCCGGCGGCAAACCCATGCCGTCCGTCACGTTTTGGCCCGATGCAAGCGGAACGCTCTCGGCAATGGTAGAGAATCCACCGGACGCAATGTCGGACACGCAAGCCCTGGCCGTCACGGAAGAACCGATCGGCGGAAGTCAGCAGCCAACTGGCGCGCCAATGTGGGTCGGCGGAGTCAGCTAGGTAACTCTGTCTTTCGCTCTGTAACGCAATGCCAGCCGGGTCTTTCGGCGCTCGGCGGCTTCCTCGTACCGCCGCTTTTCCTCCGGTGTTTCCACAATGAGCGGCCGCACCGCCTTTGGCTGCAGGGTCTTTTCGTCAATCGCTACAAATGTCACGTAGGCCGAGGTCGTGTGCTTGCGTTCCCCGGTTAGCACGTTCTCCGAATACACTTCGACGCCAACCTCCATCGATGTATGGAAAACGCGATTCACCTGCGACTTCAGCATCACGATTTCGCCCAAACTCACCGGGTTCCGGAAATCAATGGAATCGACCGAAGCGGTGACCACGTAGCTGTTCGAATGGCGATGCGCGGCCATCGCCGCCGCAATGTCGACCAGGTGCATCACATGCCCGCCCAGCAGTTTCCCCAGTGGATTGGTTTGCGCCGGCAGCACGACCTCGGCCATTTCAGAGCGAGACGCGCTCACCGGTTTTCCGGCCACCTGAGGCTCGGAATTCTTCTTCGATTTCTTGGCGTTCATAGCCGTCCTGTTTGCCCCAATTTGGACGGGGCCGTCGCATCGGTATAATACGAAACACCACATGAGCGAACAAAAGAAAAGCCGGCGTCAGATGCTCGAAGAGTTTGTTGCCCGGAAACCCGACGACGCGTTTTCCCGATACGGCCTGGCCGTCGAGTGCATGAACAATGGCGATCCCGCCGCCGCGGACGAACACTTTCGCGCTTTGCTTCAGCGCAACGCCGACTACGTGCCCGCTTACCTCATGTACGCGCAATTGCTTGTGCGCGAGTCGCACACCGCCGAAGCACGCACCGTCTTGGCCTCAGGGATTGCGGCAGCAGAGCAGAAAGGCGACCAGCACGCCCGCTCCGAGATGGAAAGTTTGCTCTCCGAGATCGCATAAGCGTCACCTGTAGCGCAGGGCGGAGTCCGCGGAGCCCTGCGGCTTTTCCTTTGCGTTTTGAATCGCGATGACAGCAAGCGACCTCACACCCAAGGTCTGGTATTATCAGCTATGGGTTTCATGGGGCCTGAACGTATTCCGCTTTTCCCTTTGAACGTCGTCCTTCTTCCCGGCGCAATACTCCCGCTGCACATATTCGAGCCGCGCTACCGCCAAATGGTCCGCCATTGCCTCGACCAGAAATGCGAGTTCGGCGTGCTCCTGGCCTTGCCGAAAGGAATTGTCCGTGTCGGTTGCACCGCGCAGGTGACCGAAGTCGTGAAGCGTTACAACGACGGCCGCATGGACATCGTCACCGTCGGCCGCTTCCCGTTCCGCATAACGCAGTTGGTGAATTCCGACGCCTACGCGGACGACCAGCTCTTGGAAGGAGATGTCGACTTCCTTGATGACTGCGAGCATCGCACCGAGGCATGCACGCAGAAGGAGCTCATGCGGCTATACGAGGTCTGCCACACTCTCATCTTTGAAGACTATCCCAGAAATGTAGAAAGTGAAGCCCCGGAATTCCTCTCCTTTGTAGTCGCGAGCACACTGCCGCTCGACCTCATGTGCAAGCAGCGGATTTTGGAGCTGCGCTCGGAAGCTGACCGGCAGCAACGCCTGGTAGGCTACCTACGGGAGTGGGCGCCGCATCTACAGAAGCAAGAGACGGCGCGCGCGCGAGCGGGCGGTAACGGAATCAACTAGATTTCATGCGCGGTAAGATGGTTCGCGCGGAATGGGGCCCTAATGACAGCAAGCACATCGATGTCCGGCAGAACCGCGCATAACAAACCACGCACCATCGGCGAACTGCGCAGCATTCCCGACTATGACGCCCGGACCGCTTCTCTCTCGGTGAAAAACGAAATCCGCCGCAATCTACTGCGCGCCATCGAAAAAGGCGAGACCCTTTTTCCAGGCGTCCACGGCTACGAAGATACCGTTGTGCCGCAGATCGTCAACGCGCTCCTTTCGCGTCATAATTTCATCCTCTTGGGTCTGCGCGGGCAGGCCAAGAGCCGCATCTTGCGCGGTCTTGTGCAATTGCTGGACGTCGAAATCCCGGTCGTCGCCGGCTGCGAGATCAACGACGACCCTCTGCGCCCGATCTGCCGCGCTTGCCGCGAGAAAATCGCCGATCAGGGCGACAACACACCCATTGCCTGGATGCCCCGCGACCAGCGCTTCGTCGAAAAGCTCGCCACTCCCGACGTCACCATGGCCGACATTATCGGCGACGTCGATCCCATTCGCGCCGCCCGCGGTGGCCGCGACCTCTCCGACGAACTCACCATTCACTACGGCTTGCTGCCCCGCGCCAATCGCGGCATTTTCGCCATCAACGAGCTTCCCGACCTCGCCGGAAAAATTCAAGTCGGCCTCTTCAACATCATGCAGGAAGGCGACATTCAGATTAAAGGCTATCCGCTGCGTCTTCCTCTCGATGTGCTTCTTGTCTTTACCGCAAACCCGGAAGACTACACTGCCCGCGGCAAAATCATTACGCCCCTGAAAGACCGCATCGGCGCCGAAGTTCGCACCCATTACCCTTCCACCCTCGAAGAGGGAATGACTATCACCCAACAAGAAGCGTGGGTCGGCCGCGATTCCGGACGGAAAATCGACGTCCCCGATTACCTGCGCGAGGTTGTCGAAGAAATCGCCTTCCAGGCTCGTGAAGACAAGCGCGTGGACCGCCGCTCCGGCGTCAGCCAGCGCCTGCCAATCACAACGTTGGAAAGCGTAGTCAGCAACGCCGAGCAGCGCGCCACCCGCGTCGGCGAAAAACATTCCGTCGCACGCGTCGCCGATATTTACTCCGCCCTTCCGGCCATCACCGGCAAACTCGAGCTCGAATACGAAGGCGAGCTCAAAGGCGCCGACACCATCGCCCGCGAGCTGATTCGCACTGCCGTCGGCCGCGTCTTCAGCAAGCATTTCGCGGAAGCAAGTTTTCAGCCCGTCATTCAGTGGTTCGAGCTAGGTGGCGAACTAAAACTCCCCGAGCTGGCCACCACTGCCGACCGTTGCCAGCAGCTCTCGAAAATCCAAGGCCTGCTCGAGCACATCGGCCGCCTCGGCGTCACCGATCGTAAAGACGCCGGAGCCGTAGCCGGCGCCGCCGAAATGATTCTCGAAGGTTTGTGGGCCCACCGCCGTATCGGACGCAGTGAAGAGCGCGGCTATTACGCCGAAAAGCCGCGCCAGCCTGAACCCCGGGAGACGCCGAATCGGCCGCCCCGGCGCCAATACAACTGATCGCATCAGCGAGAGAATTTATGAAATTCATCAAATACGGAAAATACGTTGGCGAACCGGCCGACGCCGTCGATTTGGAAGAGCTCATCAAGCGCCTCGGCGATTTTTTTCTGCAGAGCGGCTTCGAGTCACAATTCTACGGCATGAACGAAATGGACCCGGAAAAGTCCATGGAGGCCCTGCGCCAGGCCATCTTGCGCGCGCTGCAAGAAGGCGACTTGCTCCCCGAAGGCGCGATGAGCGAGGAATTGCGCCAGATGCTACAGAGCGCCGACGCCATGAACAATGAAGCCATTCGCGATCTCCTCGACAAAATCACCGAGCGCATGGCCAACGAAGGCTTCATCAATCCGCAGCAGCCTCCGCAAGTGACTCCGCCGCCGCAGACCAGCGCCCGCGGACAGGTAGGTCAGCCGCAAGAAAGAGTCGAAGCGCGCTTTGAAATCACCGACAAGACCATCGACTTCCTCGGCTTCAAGACCTTGCAGGATTTGCTCGGCTCTCTCGGCCGCAGCAGCTTTGGCCGCCACGACACCCGCGATCTTGCCACCGGCGTCGAAGCCAGCGGCGTCTCGCGCCAATACGAATTCGGCGACACGCTAAATCTCGACGTCAGCGAAACGCTCTTCAACGCCGTCCGCCGCGACGGCGTGAAAGTCCCCATCGAGATTACTTACCCGGACTTGATGGTCCATCAGTGCGAGTATCACAGCTCTTGCGCCACTGTCGTGCTGCTCGATTGCAGCCACAGCATGATTTTGTACGGCGAAGACCGTTTCACTCCCGCCAAGCGCGTGGCCATGGCCCTTTCGCATTTGATCCGCACGCAATATCCCGGCGACACCCTGAACCTCGTCCTCTTCCACGACAGCGCCGAAGAAGTGCCGCTTGCCGAACTGGCCCGCGTGCAAGTCGGCCCCTACTACACGAACACCCGTGAAGGCCTCCGCATGGCCCAGCGCATTCTGCTCCGCCAAAAAAAGGACATGCGCCAAATCGTCATGATTACCGACGGCAAGCCATCTGCTCTTACCCTCGAGGACGGCCGCATTTACAAAAACGCTTTCGGCCTCGACCCCTTCGTCGTCGGCCAGACCCTCGAAGAAGTCAACAAGTGCAAGCGCGCCGGAATTTTGATCAATACCTTCATGCTCGCCAGCGACTACAGCCTCGTGCACTTCGTCCAGAAAATCACCGAAATGTGCCGCGGCAAAGCCTATTTCACCACCCCCTACACCCTCGGCCAGTATCTCCTCATGGATTACATGTCCCGCAAAACCCGCCAGATTCACTAACCCTTGGAGTGCGGCAGTCTTGCTGCCGCTTTTGCGCTGTATGAACTAGCTCCTAGACGACCGTATCAGCGCGGGCACCAACCGTGTTTCGTACACGCCCCCGTTTCCGCCCACACCTCACCGCTGCGCTATACTCTTACTTCAACGTGCCACATCTCTTCCTATCTCTGACCTTCCTTGCCTACGTGCTGAGCCTCGCCTCGTACACCCGCTATCTCTACACCGGCAGTACGCTGGCCGGCCGCCTCGGCACCGTGCTTCTCGGCCTCGGCCTCGTCGCGCACTATTTCGCCCTCCTCGAACGCTCCCGCGGTCTTAACACCGTCCCCTATCACGACCTCTACGGCTCAATGTCCCTATTCGGTTGGCTCCTCGCCCTCACCTATCTCGCTCTCGAGTTCTACCATCGCCAGCGTT
>WNFE01001607.1_pt1 | contig 16416 bp, 16 predicted proteins | sample 5400451 | NCBI WGS metagenome assembly WNFE01 (sample SAMN13153344, study PRJNA577476) | soil metagenome | isolation source: 200 cm saprolite under Douglas fir tree site 2 hole 2 | place: USA:California | collected 2015-04-18 | reverse complement strand
AAGATGCGCGCGATCATCGAGGCCGTCGTGGATCGCGGCTCGTTCTTCGAGATCAGCGAGCGCTACGGCGGCTCGGTCATCACCGGGCTCGCCCGCCTCGACGGCTGGCCGGTCGCGATGATGGCGGGCGACCCGTTCCACTATGGCGGGGCATGGACCGCCGATACCTGCCAGAAGGTGGAACGGTGGGTCGACCTCGCGCAAACCTTCCATCTGCCGATCGTGTACCTGGTGGATTGTCCCGGGTTTTTGATCGGTCTCGAGGCGGAGCAGACGGGCACGATCAAGCAGGGCGTGCGCGCGATGTCGGCGATGTGGCAGACCACCGTGCCGTGGTGCGCGGTGATCGTGCGGAATTCCTTCGGCGTGGCGGGGGCGGCGCACCGGAACGGCCGGCGCTACTGCACGCGCTACGCGTGGCCGTCGGGGCGCTGGGGCTCCCTGCCCCTCGAGGGCGGGATCGAGGCGGCCTACCGCGCCGACATCGACGCGGCGCCCGACCCCAAGGAGAAGATGAAGGAGATCGAGACGCGGCTCAACAAGCTCCGCTCACCGTTCCGCTCGGCGGAGACGTTCTGGATCGAGGAGATCGTCGATCCGCGCGACACTCGGCCGCTCCTCTGCGAGTTCGCCGAGCTGGCCGCCCCCCTCCGCCGCCCCGGCCCTTCCTCCCACGGGATGCGGCCGTAGCCACGGCACACTATCTGAAGACGATGCACGAAGGACTGCCGGTCTTCACCACCTGGCCGGTCGGGGTCAGCTGGCCGCCGGTCTGATCCACGCGAAACGTCACGATGGTGTCGCTGTCCTGGTTCGCCACGTAGAGAAAAGTCCCGGCAGGGTAGATCGCGAAGAAGCGGGGCGTCTTGCCCTGCGTCGACTCCCAGCCGACCGACGCGAGCAGGCCGGTGAACTCGTCGATCGAGAAGATGGCGAGGCTGTCGTGCCCCCGGTTCGACGCGTAGACGAAACGTCCGGAGGGGGCGACCTCGATCTCCGACGTCGCGCTGGTGCCCGTGAAGGCGGGCGGCAGGGTCGTGATGACCTGCAGCGGCCGGAGCTCCCCTCGCCCCGCGTCGAAGCCGTAGGTCGTGATCGTTGAATCCAGCTCGTTGAGCACGTAGGCGTACGGCTTGCGCGGGTGGAAGTCCACGTGGCGCGGCCCCGCGCCCGGCCGGCTCGCCACCGAGGGCGGAGCCGTTGCCACCAACCTGCCGCTGGCCGTGTCGAGCGTGAAGACGAAGACCCTGTCGAGGCCCTTGTCCGGAACGACGATGAAACGCTCGCTCGGATCGAACGCGACGTCGTGGGGATGCGAGCTCATCTGCTGGGTGGGATGCGGCCCGGGCGTGCCGGAAAGGGTGACAAGGTCGCTGAGCTTCCCCAGTGATCCGTCCGGGTTGATGGCCAGGACCGCCACCGTTCCCGAGCTGTAGTTCGCCAGCACCAGGAAACGGTTGGTCGGATCGACGGCGAGGCTCACGCCGTTCTTCCCTCCGGTGGACTGCCGGTTGAGCACGCTGAGCCGGCCCGACGGCGTGTCGATCTGGAACGCGGTCGCCTCATCACCTTCCCCGTGCGCCGAGTACAAGACGCGCTCCCGCTGATCGAGCGCCAAGAACGACGGGTTGACGACCTCTTTCAGGAGCTGCAGGTGGGTCCAGTTGCCCGTGCCGGGATCGATCTTATAGACATTGATCCCTTCCCCGTGACCGTTGCGCTCCTTCGAGGTGTAGGAGCCGACATACGCGAACTTCGACATCGACGAAGACGGGTTGGCCATCGTTGCGCACCCTCCTGCGGCGGTCGCGGCCACCACGCCCGCTGCGCCTCCCAGAAAACTTCTGCGCGTCATGTCCCGCATATGCACGGCCCTCCTGAACGACACCACGTCGACGCTGAAATTAGCGCCGCGCCAGGATCTCGTCAAGACCCCTGCGGGGCTTGAAAGGATTGCACGGTAGCGGAAATTTCTACCCATCCTGTCTCGCCGAAAATGTCCAATCTGGCGCATATCCGGCCTTTCCGAGCTATGGCACAGCCGATGCTCTTTTGTACTGGTTGGAGATAATCCAGGCCAAGGAGGTCGACTATGCAGCATAGAATTCTCAGCACCGCTTGCACCGCCGCATTCCTCTGCATCACGTTGGGTCCCGCCGCTCCGGCGTGGGCGGCGGAGAAGAACACGGGTGCTCCCTCCGAGGCGGCCCCAGCCTCCGTCGCTGCCGGCGTCGTCAAGCCGCCGGTTGCGGTTCCGACCGATGATTTTGCGCCCACGGCTCAGCTCGTCTCGGTCCACTTCGACTTCGCCAGCAGCGCGATTCGCCCGGGTGAGGCGGCCATGCTGGACAGGAACGCTGCGTGGCTGAAGGCCAACCCGAGGAATACCGTGCTCGTCGAGGGCGCGGCCGATCAGCGCGGAAACCGCGCCTACAATCAGGCGCTGGCCGAGCGGCGGGCCCAGGCTGTCAAGAACTACCTCGTGGCCCACGGGGTCACATCCGACCGCATCATGATGATCAGCTACGGCGAGGGCCGCCTGGCCTGCCCGACCAACGCCGATCCGTGCTGGAGTGACAATCGGCGCGTGGACTTCCAGGTCAAGGTTCTGAACAAGCAGGCACCCTGAAGTCACTCGAGCGGAGGATCAAAGCATGAGCCATACGGAGACGAAGCCCATCACCAACTGGTGTCCGCAGGCGAAGCCTGACAAGGCGGGTTGCTGCGGCACGGACAAGATCAGCGAGGACGGCAAGCGCCACCACTGTGACAAGCCGTCCAACCACACCGACGATCTGCACAGCTGCCTGTGCGGGATCCAGTGGAAGCACCTCATGTAGGACCGTCACAGCTTCCGGTCGCATGAGCGCGAGGGGGTGGCAGGCCGCCACCCCCTCGGTGCGTTGCCCGTCCGCTAGAGGCGACGGCTGAGCAGGTCCCCGGTCGCGAAAAGTAGAAGAGCGGCGGCCACCCAGGCCAGCGCGCCGTCGAAAACGAAGGCGCCGCGCAGGCTCAGTGCCGCCAGGCCTCCGGTGACGAGCGGGCTCAGCGCCGTGCCGAACTGGACACCCAGTGCGAGCCAGCCGAAGGCGGCGCCGCGAGTGTCGCTCGGCGCAAGCTGGCCGCCGAGCGAGTAGGCCAGGGTCAGCGCCCCGCCCAGCGAGAACCCAACGAAACAGCGCAGGATCAGGAGCGCCACCCACGTGTCGGTCCATGCCATCAATACGCACGGCACCCCTCCGGTGACGCAGCCGACCAGCAGCAGCTGCCCGATCGGCCAGCGCAGCGCGAGCCGTCCGGCCAGGCCGGCCGAGATCGTCCCGCACACGGCAGAGCCCGAGATGATGAGACCCGAGATCGCGGCGATGCGGTCGACGCCGCTGAGATCAGCCACCTTTAGCGGAATCAGCAGGGCGAGCCCGCGATCGATGAACTGGCAGATGACCAGCAGGCCGAGCACGAGGAAAAAATGCGGCAGGCGGAACAGGTCGCGAAGAGGAAGATGAGGCGGCCGCTCGCTCACCTCCCGCGGGCGCGCTTCCTTGAAGAGCACGATCAACCCCGTGAGGGCCACGGCGCAGAGGCCGGCCGTCACGAAGAAGGCCACGCGGATGCCGAAGTGCGAGGCGACGTAGCCTCCGGCGACCGGCCCGACCGCCACGCTCAGGAGCTGCGCCGACTGCACCCGCGCGATCGCCACCGGGACCTTGTCGCGAGGGCACGACACGGTCGCGACGGCCATAGCCATCACCGAGAAGCCCGCGAAGACGCCCTGGAGCGCTCGCGCGATGAAGAGCTGGTAGACGGAGGTCACCAGCCCCATCGCGGCGATGATGACGACGAAGCCCGCCAGCGACCGTATCAGCATGAGCTTGCGGCCGACGCGATCCGCGAGCCTGCCCCAGAACGGTCCCAGGAGACCCGACACGCCGGGCGTGACGGCCATCAGCACGCCGGACCACACCGCGACCTCAGCCGGGTTCGTGACACCCAGCTCCTGGACGTAGAGCGGCAGAAAGGGCGAGAAGAATTGGAATCCGACGAACGCGGTGAAGACGACGAGCGCCAATGCCCAGACGTTGCGCTGCCAGCCCTCGGCCTCGGGGCGCGGCATCGGCTAGCTGATCGTCACGGGCGTCGGCCTCTCGATCGACGGGTCAGGAGGAGCTCTCGCAAGGGAGCTTATCGCACCTCCTTGCAGACCGCAGGGCTCCCTAGATGGCCGATCAGAGCGCCGCCGTCCTGAATCCCGCGAATATGTTCCGGCGCTGCCGCTTGTAGAAGTTGCGCCACGTGCTACGGATAAGCCGCGAGCGAGTGGTCCAGCAGCCTCCCCGCAGCACCTTCTTCTCACCGAAGTACGGCTGGGAGTACTCCTTGTAGGGATCGCACACGTACCCGGGATAGGGCTGGAACGTGTCCGCGACCCATTCCCAGACGTTTCCGATCATCTGGCGACAGCCGAGCGGGCTGTCGCCCGCGGCGAGGGCCCGCACATCGATCGTACCTCCTGATCGGTAGTCGAGGCTCGCGCGCGCCGGTGTGGGAGCCTCGTCGCCCCAGGGAAAGCGACGCTTCCGCCCCGTCGCCGGATCGAAGGTGGAGGCGGTCTCCCACTCGGCTTCGCTGGGTAAGCGGCGCCCGGCCCAGTGGCAGTAGGCTTCCGCTTCGTACCAATTGACGTGGACGACCGGGTGCCAGGGCTCGAGGGGCGTGATGACCGAGAACCGACGTCCGTACCAGCGCCCGTCCCCTCCGCACACCCAGAACATCGGGTGCTCGGCCTCTTCCCTTCGTCGCCAATCCCAGCCGCGACGGCTCCACAGATCACGGCGCCGGTACCCATCATCGTTCACGAACCGCTGGAATTCCGCATTGGTCACCGCGGTCGACGCGATCCGGAAGGGCTTGACCTCGACCGGATGCGCCCACTTCTCGTTGTCGAACACGAAGGGCTCCTCGGGACATGCCCCGAGCAGAAAGGTGCCGCCGGGCACCGCGATGTCACGAGGCGAATAGGCGGGATCGACCGCCGGAGACGCCGCAGCCGGCTCGTGGCGCGAGAGCGAGGGGAGTGGATAGTGGAGCGTCTGACGGATGAGGGTCAGGTTCTCCGCGTGCATGTCCTCGTGGAGGGCCGCCAGCCTGTAGAAGTAGGCTTCGACCGCGCTCGGTTCTCGGGACTCCAGGCGGCCGGTGGTGCGTCGCAGGACTTCGGTGATGTAGGCGAGCGTCCGCGCGCGCGAGGGAAATTGATGTTCCCAACGTCGCGTGTAGTTGACGTTGAAGGAATCGTAGATCCCGTCGGATCCCGGCAGCAGCGTGGGTTGCCCGTCCAGGTGACAGGTGATCCAGTACTCCTGGAACCAGCCGACGTGGCCCATCTCCCAGATCGGCGGCTCGATGAAATGAGCGCGCGTCCCGATCATTTCGGGCTCCGTCAGCCCGTCGAGGAGCTCAAGCTCGGTGCGGCGCGCGTCGACCAGGTCGCCGAGCAGGCCATCGGCCGTGTAGCCAACATTGCGTTCGCTCATTGTGAGATTGGGCATGCTGCAGGGCGCCCACTCATCGGGATATTACCAATATTCTCGTTCGATCTATCGGAATATCCCATCTGACCGGACTCAGTGCCGCTGCCTAAGTGACCGTCACCACTGTGAAACGAGTGGGGAGAGGACTGCCGATATCAACCGAACCACGTACGTTGCAGGTGTGCTGGACGCTTGGCAAGCAATCAAAGTCACTCTTTCTCCCGGGGGCTGAGCGCTATCAATTTGATCAGTTCAGCAGACTGCTTTCGTGTGCAGTCAGCGGCGGTATGACCAGCGGGCAAACAAACGCCATCGTGGAGAAGTACGTGAGAGACCATCCAGACGAGTGGCACCTCGCGATGCCATTTCTGATCGTGAAGGCAATGAATAGCGCTTGCCACGATCAGTGACCCCCGTCGTGTGCGGACACACGAACAGCCGGCCAAGGACCGCGCCGGCTGTCACGCTTCGTGTAACGATCCGGGTCAGGCTTAGAGACCCGTCTCGCAACCGTTAAATTCCATGGCGGGCTCGACGGGATTTGAACCCGCGACCTCTGGATTGACAGTCCAGTGTGCTAACCAGGCTGCACCACGAGCCCGAAGAGGGACTTCACGAGGTTACACGGCGGCATTCGACAATGCAACCACGCCGTGCGGATGGATGCGGCGTGGTTTACGGCTCGGGCGGCACGGCCACGTCGTAGCCGGCCTCTCTCCACCCTCGGCAGCCGCCGTCGATGACCCAGACGTCCGTGAAGCCCATCTCCCCGAGTGCCTTCGCGCACAAGGTCGGCTTGCCCCCTGCCCCGCACGTGAGGAAGATCTTCTGCGCGCGGTCCACGAGCGCCGGATCGGGGCGAGACAGCTCAGTATCCGCCTTGATCTCGAGCTCGCCGCGCGTGATGTTGCGCGCGCCGGGGATCGTGCCGTGCTGGGCGATCTCCCACGCCTCGCGCACGTCGATCAGCATCGCGGCACCCAGGTCGATCATCGGCTTCGCCTCCTGCGGGCTGATGACCTTGATCTGGTCACGGGCCTCCCTGACCATCTGCCGAAACGTCTTAGCCATGTCCCCATACCGTGCGGAGATGGGCCGGGCTTTCGCGCGCAATCTTCTCGGGTGCCGGCGTGAAGTCGAAGGCCTCGACCGAGAGCCAGCCCGCGTACTTCGCCTCCGCGAGCGCGTCGCGGATGGGCTCGAACTCGAGCGCGCCCTGCCGGGGCCGAGCCGGTTGGGATCGTTGACCTGCACGTGCGCGATGGCGCCGGGCGCCTCCGCCGTCAGCTCACAGATGGTCTCGGCGGGCGGGCGCTTCTCATCGCTGAGCGCGCCGGTATCGAGGTTGAGTCGGAAGCGCGGGTGTCCCACACCGCGCAGGAGCGCGAGCCCTTCGGCCGCCGTGTTGATGAAGGTCGAGGCGTGGCGCGCGAGCGGCTCGAAGGCCACGACCACGCCGCGCGCCTCGGCTTCGGGCATGATTCCGGCGAAGAAGTCACGCGTGCGCTTGACCGCCGCCTCCCACGTCTCGCCCGCCAGCATCGCGCGCGCCGGCGGCGAGCCCATGACGAGGATCTCGCCGCCCAACGCCCGGCAGAGGTCCATGGAGCGGAGGAAGTAGTCGCGTCTCCAGCCGAACCGCGGCGTCGGGATCGTGGACGTGCAGTCGCTCGGTACGGGCGAAGAGCCAGTGGAGCCCCACCACCGCCAGGCCAATCGACTCGGCGGCGGCGCGCGCCGCGGGCGCATCGGCCAGGGCGCGTGGAAAGACCGGGTGGCCGAAGGTGTACGGCGCCACCTCGACCGCGTCGTATCCGATCGCGCGCAGGGCGCGGAAGCCCTCGACGACGGGCAGATGCCCGTAGAGCTCGTTGCAGCAGGCGAAGCCGCGGATCCTTGACCGGGCCACGCCAGGCAGTCTAGCAGCGGGACTTGCCCGTGACCTTTTGCCGGCGCCGGCCGTTGTAACGTATGAAGCGATGAGGCCCCGGGCACCGGCGGCAGAGATCTCTCCGGAAGAGGGCGACGAGCGCCTCCTGATCGAGGCCGCCCAGCAGGATCCGCGCCGGTTCGGCGAGCTGTACGAGCGGAACTTCGAGCGCGTCTACGCCTTCATCGCGCGCCGCTCCGGTGGCCGCGGGGAAGCCGAGGATCTGACCGCCGAGGTTTTTCATCACGCGCTCGCCAACCTCGGCCGCTTCGAGTGGCGGGGCGTCCCGTTCGTCGCGTGGCTGCTGCAGATCGCGAGGAATGCCCTGGCCGACCGGTGGCAGCGGGCGGCACGCGAGCGCGGCGCGCCCTCACCGGAGGCCGGCGACGACGGGACCCGCACCGAGCTCGAGCGCCGCGCATTGCTCGCCGGTCTGGTGGGCCGCCTCCCGAAGGATCAGCAGCGCGTGGTCCTGGAGCGCTTCGTCGAGCAGAAGAGCATTCGTGAGATCGCCCAGGAACTTCGGCGCACGGAAGGCGCGGTGAAGCAGCTCCAGTTCCGCGCGCTCGAGAGCCTGCGGGCCCGCATGAGGGACGTCCATGACTGAACGCGCTCGGATCGATCGGCTGGCGCTGGCGCTGGAAGCGGTTCTCGCCGGCCCGGGCGCCCCCGTGCCCCCCGCCGATCCGGAGCTGGCCGAGCTGCTCCGCATCGCCCAGGAACTGTGCGATCTGCCGCGTCCCGCGTTCAAGGCGCGGCTCGCGGCCGATCTCGAAAGGAGAACGACCATGACCGCGACCACCACCACTCCCGCGCGTGAAACCGTACAGACGCTCACCGTGTACCTGGCCGTCCGGCCCGCCGTCGAGCTGATCGAGTTCGTCAAGCGGGCGTTCGGCGCCCAGGAGCTGGTGCGCACCACCGGTACGGGCGGCGGCCTGCATGCAGAGGTTCGGATCGGCGACACGAAGGTGATGATCGGCGGCGGCGATGCATGGGGAGGAACGCCGACCCCCACCGCGCTGCACCTCTACGTGCCGGATGCCGATCAGGTCTACGAGCGCGCGCTCGCAGCCGGAGCCGTCTCGGCCCGGGCGCCGGTGGACCAGCCCTACGGAGACCGCGAGGCGAGTGTCAGCGACCTCGCGGGCAACCAGTGGTACATCGCCACCCACCAGAGCGGCGGACACGTCCCCGCGGGCCTCGGGACTGTGACGCCCTATCTGCATCCTCGAGGGTCCGATCGGCTGATCGAGTTCCTCAAGCAGGCCTTCGCGGCCGAGGAGATGCAGATGGAGCGGACGCCGGACAACACCGTCAAGCATGCCAAGATCCGCGTGGGCGGGTCGGTCATCGAGATGGGCGAGGCCCATGGGGAATGGGGGCCCATGCCCACGATGTTCTACCTGTACGTGGACGACGTCGACGCCGCGTACCGCCGCGCGCTCGCCGTGGGCGCCGCGTCACTGGAAGAGCCGGCCGTGCAGCCCTACGGCGAGCGCCGCGCCGCCGTGCGCGACGCGTTCGACAACCAGTGGTACCTCGCCGCGCCCGTGCGGTGACGCGGTTCTCGCGTCAGCGACGGAGCGTTCGGCGGCTCTTCGCAAAGCGCACGGCGAGCTGGGGCAGGACCGCGAGTATTCCAAGCGCCGTCAGCGCGATGAGCACCCGGACGGCCGTCTGCGAGAGCGTTCCCTCGCCCGCGATCGCCTCGCCACCCGCCCAGCCCGCGTAGACGTACACGGCGGCGGCCGGCGCCATGAAGACGAACGAGGCCAGCACGTAGGGCACGAGTCCGATGCGCGTGAGGCCGAGGGCATAGTTGAGCAGGTTGAAGGGGATGACGGGCACGAGGCGCACGAAGGCAACGAACTCCCAGCCGCCCTTGTCCACGCCTTCTTTGAGCTTCTTGAGCGGGCCCGACAGCTTCGCCTCCGTCCACTCGCGCCCCACGGTGCGCGCGCCGAGGAAGGCGATGGTGGCGCCCGCGGTCGCCCCCACGAGAGAGTAGACCGTTCCCCACACCGGGCCGAAGAGGATGCCCGCCACCAGGTCAAAGGGCAGACCCGGCACCAGGAAGGTCGGGCCGATGGCGTAGAGGAGCATGAAGACCAGTGGCCCCCACGCGCCCAAACCCGCCACGAAGGCCTGAATCTGGGGCACCGTAAGATGGTGACGCCAGAGGAAGGCGCAGGCGATGCCGGTCAGCAGCACCGCCAGCAGGATGAACCGCCTCACGGTGACTCCGCGGGAGGCACGCATGGAGCCGCCATTGTCGGGCCGACAGGAGGGCCAACGCAACCGGGTAGCTGGCGGGCTGCTAGCGGACGAAGGTCAGCTCGACGCGGCGGGACTTGATCAGGTAGGGCACCCAGATCGCGGCGACGATGACTCCCGAGGCGAGCCCACCAAAGGCGGCCGGCCCCATGGCGGCGGCGGCGGCCGGGATCATGAGCGCGATGCCGGCGTCGGCGGCCTGAACCGCCACCCGCGTGATCATGAACGCGATCATGGCGCCGGGGAAGGACCGCCGCCGGGTGAAGAAGAGGTAGGCGAGCACGCCGGCCCAGATCAGCAACGCCGCGTTGACCACCAGCTCGCCCACGATCAGCGGCCCAAAGAGCGGATGATAGGCGCGCGTCCCCGGGGTCGTCACCGCGTGCCACGTCGTCGGCTCCAGGGGACGCAGGCCCTTGACGATCTCCGCCGCGATGCGGATCGGCGTCAAACAGACGCCTGCCGCCATCAGCAGCAGCCAGCCGCCGATGCCGCTCGGCGCAGCCTGCGAGGTGCTCGCTGTCATCGGGGCGCTAGCGGCATGCGAGTTTCCATCGCGTGATCTTCATGCGCGTGATCTTCCCTGCGTGCGGGGCGTGCTATCGAGGACGCCGAAGTCTCCAAGTGCCGCGAGAATAGGTTGACGCACGAGCGCTGTCAAGGACGCCCCTGAGTCCCAAAATCGCTGGAGTCGTCAGGATTCGTTGCAGCCTGAGCAAGGAGTTCCCCAATCGAAAGTACCCGATAGATAACAGTAGTGAGACACGTGGAATCGCTGAAAGCCGGGCGAAACTTCTTTTTCCAATGTCGCAGGCGCTTACAGTCTCCGGCATACAACCCCGAGCTCTCTTGATCTAACGCATTGGATTGAATCAGCTTATTGCTCTGATCTCCGCGAGGGCACGATCCCTGCTGTTCCCAGTCGTAAAGGAGCTTCAATGACTAGAATCGGGATGGTACGAATGATAAAAATAACGGCGTGGCTTGCCGCGATCGTGCTCGGCTTGAGCTTCCCGTGCGGCGCCATGGCCACCCCGGTCATAGGGGAACAACTCTACTACGCGGGCGGCGATATCACGGTCACCGTACTGCCGTACAGCGCGGCCTATACGAGCAACCTCTACCTGTTCTCGACCGGTGGTGGCCCTGTCTTTATCGCCAATAGCTCACAAGTTGGAACCGTCGTGGATCTCGGGAACCTGGCGACGCTCTACGGTATCCATGCCGGCGACGAGCTGATCTTCGGAGTTCTCGTCCTGAACACGGGCAATACCTTCGTCATGGGACCGGGCTCGCGCAATCTGGATGGAATCGCGCACGTCTCAGTGGACTACGCCGAGGGCAGCTCGAGCGACCTTGCGACCCTGGGTTTCGAGGATCTCTTCGGCGGCGGAGACTTCGATTACAACGACGCGATGTTCAAGCTGGAAGGCGGCATCGGGCTTCGCAGGGTGCCCGAGCCCGCTTCCTTGATTCTGCTGCTGCTCGGCCTTGCCGCCGCGGCCCCTCTGCTTCGCTCCCTCTCTGGCGTGCGCCGTCGCGAGGATGCCGGGAGTCCCCTCGAGTAGGCAGACCGGCTCGTCGAGCTCTTAGACCGTTCTCGCGGCATGGCGGCTCAGCGCGCCGGGGCCAGCACGATGTCGAAGCGCGCGGCGAGCGCGCCGGTCTCGGCGCCGTCGGCGGGACGTAGCGCAACCGACAAGGCGTCACGGACGCCCCGGCCTCCGAAGTAGGCGGGATTTTCCCGCCCCGGCTCGCCCACCACGTACATCTGGGTCACGAGCGGACGGAAGCTCGGGTGCATGACCTGGAAGTGGATGTGGGGCGGGCGCGATTCGTACGGCACGGGGCGGATCGTCCGGAACTTGTACGCCCCGGCGGCGTCGGTGCGGACCTGGCCGTATCCCTGAAAGTCCGGATCCCGCCGCCCTGGGGCGCTGTCCTTGGGAAGAAGGTAGCGCCCATAGCTATCCGCCTGCCAGATCTCGACGAGCGCGTCCGCGACGGGGGCGCCGCTCGTGTCCATCACGCGTCCAGTCAGGTGAAGCACGGTGCCCTGCGCCTGGCGTTCATGCCCCCTGATGACAATCAGGTCCGCGTCGCGGTCCTCGGGCAGCACGCTCGGGTAGAAAGGCCCGGTCGTCTGCTCGGGTGTGGGCGCAAGCGATGCGGCCCAGGCGCTTGCCGCAAGCACGAGCACGACTGCTGGCACGATCAGACGGGGCCGCACGGTCAACTCCGCCCGGCGAGCACGTGCTCGACGCGCTCGAGCTGCGCGCGGGTGCCGAGGGCCAGCAGCCGGTCTCCGGCGGCCAGCGCCATGTCGCCCGGCGGGTTCACCAGGGGATTGCCGTCGCGCATGATGGCCAGCACCGTCGCTCCCGTGGCCTGGTGGAGGGCAAGCGCTTCGAGCGTGCGCCCCACCGCCGACGTGTCAGCGCTCACGGCCACCGCCTCGATGTTAAGCGCCTCGTTGCCTCGGCGCAACGCCGTCTCGAAGAAGTCCACGACCGTGGGGCTCAGGATGAGGTGGGCGAGACGGTGACCGCCGATGGCGTAGGGGCTGATGGCGCGATCGGCGCCGGCACGGGTGAGCTTCGGCACGCTCGACTCGTCCACGGCGCGCGAGACGATGTAGAGCCTCGGGTTGAGCACGCGCGCCGAGAGCACGATGTACATGTTCGTGGCGTCATTGGCCGTGGTGGCGATGAGCCCGCGCGCGCGCCGCACGCCGGCCCGCTCGAGCACGGAGTCGTCGGTGGCGTCGCCCTGCTGGCAAAGCCAGCCACGCTCCTCGGCCTGCCGCATGGTGCCTTCGGCCGGGTCCACGACCAGGAAGGGCACGCGCGCCTCCGCCAGCTCGTGCGCGGCCTGCCGCCCGACGCGGCCGAGCCCGGCCAGGATGATGTGCCCACTGAGCGCCTCGATGTGCTTCTCCATTTTACGTCTCCCCGTGGGGTCCGCCAGCCGCACCGCGACGAGGTACTCCATCACCACGCCGAAAGTGTAGAAGAGGCTCCCGACCCCGACGATCGCGACGAACATCGTGAAGATGCGCCCGGCGGAATCGAGCGGCTTGACCTCGCCATACCCGACGGTGGTGATGGTCGTCACCGTCATGAAGAGCGCGTCGAGCCACGTGCCGCCGACGGCGCGCCAGAGCCAGAAGTAGCCGAGCGTTCCCGCCACGACCACGGCGAGCACCAGAGACAGGGGCAGGATGAGTCGCGCCCGCAGCCTCGGGATGTCCGCCCCGGGGACCGCCTGCCCATAGTCAGCCAAGCGCTGGGGCTACTGCGGGAGAGCGGCCAGCGCCTGGGCGATATCGCGGCTCAGCCTCGCGAGGGCGCGGCTCATCGCCGACACGGTCGCGCTGTAGCCGGGGCCGCCCGTGGGCTCGGTGAGCCGCGCGGTCTTGACCGCGATTTCCTTGCCGGCGGCGTCCAGGATTCGCCAGCGGGCCTCGAGTGCCAGGTCGCCGCCCGCGGTGCCATCAAACCGCGTCACGTCCACCACGACCTGGTAGAGGATCTGCTCGAGGCCCCGCCACGGAAAGACGGAGATCCTCGCAGATGGCATCTGTCGCGCCAGGTCCTCGGCGAGCACGCGGGAGATGCCGTCGCGGAGCGGCTCGCCCCACTGGTCGAATTCGCCGATGTCGATCTTGTCCGCGGCCGGACGGGTCACGATCTGCGGCCGGTCGAGATAGCCGGACAGGCCCACGGGCCCGAGACCGATGGTGAGGGTATCGGGGGCGGCGACGGCGGCCATCTCGCCCGGAGAAAGGACATAGAAGCGCGTCGGGGCGTTGCCGCCGAGGCAACCGGCGGCGAGAAAGGCCGAGACAAGTACCAGCACAATCAGCGGACGGCCAGTCGAAGTCGTCACTTGCTGTCTGGGCCTCCCTTGCCACGGATCAGGGCGTCGGGGTGACGCTCGAGGTAATCGGCCAGCGCCTTGACCGAGCGCGCGGCGTCCGAGAGATCCCGGAGTGTCCGGAGCGCCTCATACCCCAGCCGCGAGTCGCCATCCACCGCGCGATCCACGGTACGGAGCGCCCCCGTGGCGGTCATGCTCGTGTCCTTGAGGGCGACCGCGAGCGGCTCGATCTGCGCGTCGAGGTTCGCCAGGACTTTCCTCGCCTCGGCCATCGTGTCGCGGGTCTCGGTGAGCGCGCCGTCGGCGCTCGCACTGAGCGTCTCCAGCTTCGCGTCCAGCCGCTTGAACACCTGGTTGGCTTCCCGGAGCGCGACGTCGGCCTGCCGGAGGGCCTGGTTCGCCGACACGATGGCGGCCTTCACGTCGGGCGAGGCCATGAGGTCCTTGGCACCCTTGAGAGTCAGGCTCACGTCGGTGACCAGCTGGTCGATCTTGACCTTTTGGAGCTCGTCCAGGAAAGCCTCGACCCGCGCCTGCATCCGCGCGAGCGTGGTGGGGACGGTGGGGATCTCCGGTACGTCGGGGTCCAGGCCGATCAGCACGATCGGCGTGTCCGGGAACATGTCGAGATACACGCGGAGCTGGCCGGTGAGCAGGCTCTGCGTCTGGAGCTGGGCCCGGAGGCCCCGCTTGACCAGGCTCTCGACGGCTTCGGCGTTCTGCTTGACGGCGGAGCCCCTGGGCAGGAGCGTGGGATCGATGTTGACGTAGACGGCGATCTTGGTGCTGTTGGCGAAGAGGCGGATCTTCGATACCGTCCCGATCCTGACGCCCCGGATCTCGACCGGGGCGCCGACGTCGAGCCCGCCGAGGTCGCCCTCGAAGAACATGACGAACGGCAGCTCTTTCTTGAAGAGCTGCATGCCCCCGAGGGCGATGAGGCCTGCCACCGCGAGCGCGAGGGCGGCCACGACGAAGGCGCCGATGGCGGTCGGGTTCGCGCGCTTGCTCATGTCCTGGCTCCCGTGGTCCGCCCCCCCGCCGCACGTCCCGAGGGCGAGCCCGCCGGCGCATCGCCGCTTTCCTGCCCGCCGCGAGTCAGGAACGCGTGGATCTTCGGGTCCTTGGACTCGGCGAGCAGGGTACGCGGGTTGCCCTGGGCGAGCATGGTGCGGGTCTCGGCATCGAGGTAGACGGAGTTGTCGGCGATGGTGAAGATGCTGGCGAGCTCGTGAGTAACGGCGACCACCGTGCAGTCGAGGCTCGACCGCAGCTCGAGGATCAGGTCGTCGAGGAGCCGGGAGCTGACCGGGTCCAGCCCCGCCGACGGCTCGTCCAGAAAAAGGATGTCCGGGTCGAGCGCCATCGCGCGCGCGAGCCCGGCCCGCTTCTGCATGCCGCCGCTGATCTCCGACGGGTAGAAATCCTCGAAGCCGCCGAGCCCGACCAGCGCGAGCTTGAGCGCGGCGACCTCGCGGATCTGGCCCGGGGTGAGCTCGGTGAATTCGCCGAGCGGCAGTCCAATGTTCTCCGCGAGTGTCATCGAGCTCCAGAGCGCGCCGCTCTGATAGAGGACGCCGAACCGGCGCGTCATCAGCTGGCGCTGCTCGTCGTCGGCGCCCCAGAACGTTTGCTCGTCGAAGAGGACGTCGCCCCTGGCCGGCCGGATCAGTCCGATCAGGTGCCGGAGGAGCGTGCTCTTGCCGCAGCCGCTGCCGCCCATGACGATGAAGATCTCGCCGCGCGCGACGGAAAAGTTCAGGTCGCGCTGGATGACGAAGTCGCCGTAAGCCATGGTCAGGTCGACCACGCGGATGCGAGGCGGGGTCCCGGCGGCCCTGGCGCTCGAACCCCCACGATCAGAACCCGATGGCATCGTAGACCACCGTCAGGATGGCGTCGGACACGATGATGAAGACGATGCCGGTGACGACGGCCGACGTCGCGGCCAGCCCCACCGCGGCCGAGCTGCGGCCGGACTGCATGCCGCGCAGGCACCCAGCGATGGCAATGAGCACGCCGAAGACCGCGCTCTTGATCAGCCCGGCGGCGAAGTCGGAGAGCGACACGGCGGCCCAGGTGTGGTTCCAGTACGGAATGATGCCGACCTTGAGCATGCCGACCCCCACCACGGCGCCCCCCGCGATGCCCACGAGGTCCGCGTAGATCGTCAGGAGCGGCATCATGAGGATGAGGCCGAGCATGCGCGGCAGCACGAGGAACTCGAAGGGTGAGATGCCCATGGTGCTGAGCGCGTCGATCTCCTCGTTGACGCGCATCGTCCCGAGCTGCGCAGCGTAGGCCGCGCCCGTGCGCCCCGCCATGATGATGGCCGCCATCATGGCGCCCATTTCCCGCGCCATGCCGATGGCGACGAGGTCCGCGATGTAGATCTGGGCGCCGAACTGGCGAAGCTGGATAGCGCCCACGAAGGCCAGTATCAGGCCGATCAGGAAGCTGATGAGGGAGACGATGCCGAGCGCGCTCGCTCCCGCCTCCTGGATGTTGAGCAGGAGATCGACGCGTCGGAAACGCGCGCGGCCGGCCACGGCGCGGGCGAGCGCCAGCGAGGACTCGCCAATGAACGTGATCATCTCGAGCGCTCCCGACGCCGCCGCGATGGTCGCCCGGCCGATTCGGGCCAGCGGAGGCTGAGCCGCGCCGCCGCGCTTCGTATCGCGCTCCGGTACCGCCGCGGCCAGGTCGAGAAGCTTGCGGACGCCTTCGGGAAGGCCGGAGCGGTCCACCGTCATGCCCCGGGTCGTCGCCGCCTCCAGCACTTTGAGAATAAAGACAAGA